>Ga0187781_10000208_pt1 | contig 41599 bp, 37 predicted proteins | sample 0715_SJ02_MP02_2_FD_132447 | JGI IMG/M metagenome (GOLD analysis project Ga0187781, IMG submission 132447) | Tropical peat soil microbial communities from peatlands in Department of Meta, Colombia - 0715_SJ02_MP02_20_MG | ecosystem: Environmental > Terrestrial > Soil > Wetlands > Peat | place... | reverse complement strand
TCGCATGAAAATCACAGCCTATAATCAGCATGACGTTGGCTCCTTCGTCGAGCCTTGGTCGACTTTCGCAGCTTCCAACTTACTCTGCGATCGAGCCAACGTCGTTATGTAATCAAGCGAAGGTGGATGCCCCACGCCTGGCCGTATTGGAATACACGTAAGTTACAGATTCTACAATGTCCTGAATAGCCAAAATAGGCAGGAAGTTCGAGGTAGTAGCACAAACTAGCACAAATTCTTCCTAGCGATTTGACCAGCATGGTCCCTTTCGTAGGCGGGGCAGACTTTTTAACCGAGTTCTTACTGAAGCATAGCCGGTGACACAGCCCGGAAGCCGCTGACTGAAACTGGTCCTGTGTGAAACACTACGATTTTTTCTTGTCTCTCAGACTCAACGTAAGGGAGACAATCGAACAGAGAAACGCTGCAGTCCAGAGAGTGGTCTGAAGATAGCCGTCCTTTGCTCCCTCTTCAACCAAAGATAAGGCAATAAGTATTGCACTCAAAGTTGAACTAGCTGCCCAGCCCCAAATCGACACCCGCTTCCGTCGGTTCATATTCCTCACCTGAGATACGTGAGTATTCTCTCTTATTCACGTTATGGACATTGTCGAATCTGTTTAAACAGCGTTACCTCAGTTAAGGCTCATCAGCTCCAACGCGATCTCCACCATGCCCGCAGCTTTGAAAGATGCTCGATTACTTTCGAGCTGGGAGTCGAGTATAGGTAGAGCGCCCACGCCGAAACAACGATGAGCAGCGGAACCTGCCAGACCCAAGACATAATCGAATCGGTACTCCAGAAATAAGACATGGTGGGCCTTCCATGTAGTTCTGAACAGATCGTCGGCTACTCGGAAGTTACTTCACAATAAACAGGATTGCCGCTGACGGTACAGCGCAGAATTAGCACAAAAATCTGCGCGTGATCCCCAGGACGTTCACCCTATTGAGCTTGAAGCACATTCGAGAAATGGGCGCCCCAGGTCTCGCCGCTTTTGCGAGACCTGGGATTCCCGCGATGCTCTACGCCAGCATCAGCCGCTCAATCGAGCGTGCCCTGCCTGTCGTTTCGTCGCACTCAATCACCACGGCGCACAGCCGCACGTCGCCCGTAGCCGGCTCAAAGCGCACCGGCATCCCATTCAGGAACTTGCCCACCACCAGCTCTTTTTGCACGCCGATGACGCTGTCGTAAGGCCCGGTCATTCCCACATCGGTGATATACGCAGTCCCGTTCGGCAGCACTCGCTCATCCGCAGTCGGCACATGCGTGTGCGTCCCGATCACCGCCGTCACCCTCCCGTCCAGATACCACCCCAGCGAAATCTTTTCCGACGTGGCTTCGGCGTGCATGTCGACCACAATTACCTTGGCTTCAATCTTCTGCAACAGAAGGTCGGCGGTGCGGAACGGGTCATCGTTTGCCGTCATGAAAATCCGTCCCTGCAGGTTAATCACGGCATAAGGAACTCTTCCCTTAAAGCCCTGATACACGCCCCACCCGGGCATATCAGCCGGATAGTTCGCCGGGCGCAGCACGCGCCGCGCGGGCCCGTGGCCGTTGCCTTCCAGCATCTGGAAGTAGTCCACAATCTCGCGTTTGTCCCAGATGTGATTGCCGGTAGTGATGACGTCGATGTTCAGTTCGAGCAGTTCCTCGGCCAACGCCGGAGTGATGCCGAATCCTGCCGCCGCATTCTCGCCATTGGCAATGATCAGCTCGATCGCTTGGTCGCGCACAATCCCGGGCAGCCGCTCCTTGACGATCGTTCGCCCCGGCCGCCCAAAAATGTCGCCAATAAAGAGGATTCGCATGGAGTAGCGCCGATCTCTCGTCTGCCTCGCCGAAGTTCGATGGTAACACGCGAGGTTGGAACCGCCGTCCGCAGACGTCGAGACCACCTGCCCTAATCGCGGCGAAAAAGACGAAGACCCTTCGTGTAACTGCGTGTCCTTGGTGGTTGAAAGGTATAGAAAGTGGCGTATTCCCGAGAAAATGTGACAAGTTTTGAAGGGGCGCGGCTTCAGTCGCGCCGCGAGTTGTCGCAAATGCTCGGCCTTTAGGCCCTGAGAGAGCAGGCCCAGCGCCTAAAACCGGCTTCCCAATCGCCTCTACCGCACGCCTGAAGTCGTACCCTTTCAAGGCTCATGACCGTAACTCAATTTGCGAATCACCAAGCCGGCTCACCGCGGCAGCTTGGGTACGTCGGCGCGCGCCAGCACTGCGCCCCAGGCGTCGAGCACATAGACATCGGTCCACGCCGCGCCCGGCTTAGGCTGGCGCGAGGCATCCGCAAGGGTGAAGGTAACCGTCGTCGTTGGGGAAGTGCAGCCGGTGAGTTGCCGCATCTCTTCATCCGATCCCGCCTCATCCGCCAGGCGCTCCTTGCGCGCCGCTCTGCCGCGTGCCGGGCCGGCCCGCAGCACAACTTCCACCGCGCCCGCCAAATTCTGGCAGCGCATCGGAATTTGAATCTCTAGTTCTCTCGAACCGGTCTTCTTGACTTTCGGCGCTTCGGCAAAAACGACCACCGGAGGATTTCCTCCCGGTGAGTCATACCACGCCGTCCATCGCCGCCCGAATTCGATGCTGGCCTCAACATACGCGCGGCTCAGCTCGCGGTCCCTGTCTTCCCAGCAAGGATGCATGCCATAAAGCGACGCCACCGGCGCGTCCGGGCCTTGCGCGTGCAGCAAGTGGTGCAGGGCGGGCACGAAGTCGGGATGATATCCCGCCCGCGCCATCAGCATCAGGCCTTCGCGGTCCGCTTCGATCTCCAGGCGGCGGCAGAAGCCGCCCAGATCTTTCGAAGCCTTCTCCGAATCTGTCCAAGAATCGGCGGGCAATCCAGGATCGCCCAGCACGATGGTCGCACTGCTGTCCTTCTCGAGCGATCGCTGATAAAGGTACCGCCGCGCCCAGTCCCGCCGCACCACATGAGAGATCTCGTGCGAGAGAATCGCCGCCCATAGCCCGGCGCTCGAACCCGCAAGGTGCGCCAGACCGCTCTCCACGTAAACCGTTCCCTCCGGCGACGAGTACGCGTTGAGTTGCCCGTCCTCAACGATCCGCAGCTCCCAGGCGGGCTTGATGCCGGCCGGAAACTGAACCTGCGCGATCAGCCGGTCGAATACCAGACGTCCCGGGGCATAGCGGCTATTTGCCGCCGTGCTCTGGGCCAGCAGTCGTGGACGCAGATGCGCCGCCGTTTCCATGTCGAGCTTGAAATTGGAGGGAATGTCGGGAATGCTCGCGGCGGGATCGGGAGATTGCTGACCCGCGGCTGACAACATACAAAGACAGCTCAATATGACCGGCCAGACCAGCTTGGAAGCACCGGCTTCCACGGGGCTCCTCCGCGGAAAAATACTTCTGTCCCGATTATGCTCCTCTTGCCGCTGCACGCAACAGGAATCTTGAGGTCCGCTGTTACCTAACGTGCACAACTTCCCCTGCGGCGTTTCAAAATGGGTTTGGAAAGGGCACGGCTTCAGCCGTGCCGTATCCGGCTCCCATCGATTCGCGGCTTTAGCCGCTGAGATGCGCTTTTCCAGGCACCGCAGTGAACATTTTTGAAATATGCTCTAGTTAGTCCTTAGAGCTCTTCCCGTCTCCAGCTTCGTTCTCCGGCACAAGCTCCGCCGTCCGCAGAAAATCGTAATTTCCTGCCGGATTCAATTTCAGGTTTCGTACCCGCCGCGTGTGCACCAATACATTGTCGAGATACCACAAATTGATGTAGGGCAAATCTTCCGCGAGGATTCGCTGCACTTCTGCGTACAGCGGTTTCCGCCGCGCAGGATCCACTTCCCGCCGCGCCGTGTCAACTAGCTCATCCACTCTGCGATTCGAATAGAACCCGCGGTTTGCGCCGTTGGGCGGAAACTTCTCCGAGTGGAAGACGTATTCGAAAATGTCCGGATCCTCGTTGCCGCCGATCCAGCGCAGCCCATACATCTGAAACGCGCCGTGAGTCACGTCCGAGAAGAACGTGGCGAACTCAAAACTGCGGATGTCGAGCGCAATCCCGACGGCACGCAACTGCTGCTGCAAAACCGCCACCATTAGGCGGGTGTTTTCGTCGGTGGAGGTCTTCATCGTGATGTGGAAGCGAACACCGTTCACTGCCGGACATCCAGCGGCATCCAGCAGGCGATTCGCCTTTTGCAGATTGTGCTCGTAAGCGGGAACGTCGCCGTCGAATGCCCAGCTCTGCGGCGGCAGAACGCTGCGCGCCAGCTCCGCCTGCCCGCGCCATAGATACTCAATCATCGGCTTGCGGTCGAGCGCATACGCGATGGCCTGTCGCACGCGTGCGTCCTTTAAAATGGGATCGCGCAAATTGAATGCCAGATAAGCCAACCGCGTTCCAACGCTCTGCTCGATGACAAGGCTGCGCTCTCGTCTGAGCGTGAGCACCGTGTCCGGCGGAAACGACGCGTTGATCGCTACATCGGCGCTTCCTTTGCGCAGCTCAAGAGCCTGTGTCGTCGCGTCCGGAACGACAGCAAAACGCACGCGCGCCAGCTTCGCCTTCTCTCCCCAGTAATCATGGTTGCGCTCCAGAATGACTTCCCGGTCGGTTTCGGCGCTGACAAACTTGAACGGCCCCGAGCCGACTGGATGCCGCGTCATCTCGTCCAGACTTCCATACGGCACGATTCCCATCGCCCCGTCCGACAGGTTCCACAACAGCGGAGCGTCCGGCTCTTTGAGATGAAAAATCACGGTCACGTCATCCGGCGCATCAATTCGCTCAACAAAACGATAGTTCGCGGCCTTCGTGCTGCGAATCTTGCCCTCGAGCAGGGAATCGAACGTCCATTTGACATCGCGCGCCGTCAGTGGGCGGCCATCGTGAAACTTGACTCCGCGATGCAAGTGAAAAATGTAAGTGAGCGGATCGAGAACCTCCCAGCGTTCGGCCAGGCCCGGCGCCACGCTCAGATCGTCGCCCTTCGTCAGCAGATCATCGAAGATCAGATTGTCGATATTCTCCGACTGCCCGTCGATCCCCACCCGTGGATCAAGATTTGTCGGGCTGGACTCAATGATCATGACCAATGTGTGGGGATCGGGCCGATTTGAGCACGACAGCAGGAGCGAAAATGCCGCCATGCACAGGAGCGCAGCTAGAAGCCGCGCCAAATTGCCACTGGCCCTCCACTGTCGTGCTGCTTCCGCCGAAGTCTGCTGCCTCGCGCTCGATAGCTTCTTCATCCACAGTCCTCGCACATTTGCCGGAGCGCATTCACTGTTTTCCAGTTGCGCGTCGTAGTAACAACCGCCAAGGCCTTCTCCCACGGAACTTTCCAGAGGCTGCTCTTGGAAAAGCCGTTCGGCAAATGCAAATAAATCTCCCTCCCCGTGCAAGTCGATTGATCCGGAGCCACCGTGAACTCAGCCAGCTTCTTCAGCGCGGACGGCACCGGAACCTCCGCCAGGAATGTAACGTGCAACTTTTCCGGATCGATGCCCGGCTGCTTAAGGAAAGGACTGTTCGCAATCACGCGGTCGAGTTCTTCCCGCGTCCGCAAAATCACCGGCGACGAAAACCCAAAGTCACTCATGATTCGGTCTTCGATCCTCTTGACCAGCGCAGCAGGAGATCCTTTCCCCGCGCTGAACACCACGTTTCCGCTCTGGATATAGGTCTGCACCTGTTTGAATCCCAGCGCCTCAAACGATTGCCGCAGCCGATCCATCTTGACCCGCTTGTGCAGTCCGATATTGATTCCGCGCAGCAGTGCGACATAAACGGGCATGACTAATCTGCTCTCCCTCTGAAAGCTACGGATAGGATACTTTCCCTAACACCGCTGCGCGCCTCGCACCCGTGGCCGACGGCACATTCGACGGCCGCCGGTTCCATGTTTCGTAAGCCAACACGGCGAACGCCATAGCCTCTTTCGCTGCTGACGGCAGGCCGAATTCGTCGGTCGATCGCAGACCCACTCCGAGCGGCCGAAGAGATTCAGCCAGCGTCTTCATCAAAGTTCGATTTCGCGTTCCGCCGCCGGAAACAATCATTTCCTGAAAGGAACCTCTGGAACCGTATTTGCCGATCACGAACTTCTCAACCGCCTCGGCAATCGACCGCGCCGTCAGAGCCGTTGCCGTCGCCACCACGTCTTGCTTTTTTGCGCTCCCGCACAGCTGCAGAAATTCCCGCATAAACCCCCGCCCGAATTCCTCTCGTCCCGCCGTTCTCGGGGGCTTCGTTCGGAAGAACTTCTGCCGTAATACTTGCTGCACAACGGGTTCGATCACCGTGCCCGACTCAGCAATCTCTCCGTCTCGATCGAATTGCCGCCCGTACAACGCCTCCGTCACGGCGTCGATCACCATATTTCCCGGTCCCGTGTCGAAGGCAGCGACATCATCCAGCCCCGCTCCCGCAGGGATGGCCGTCAAATTCGCGATTCCACCAATGTTCTGCACAATGCGGCCAATCTTCATGTCTTGAAAAAGCAGGTAATCAAGATACGGAACCAGCGGCGCTCCCTTGCCGCCCGCCGCCATGTCCGCCGGACGGAAATCGGATACCACCGGCACACCCACGCGGGCCGCGATAACGGCGGCTTCGCCGGTCTGCCAGGTCGCCGAGATCCTCTTTCCCAGATGAAGTCTTGGCTCGCCCTGATGGTAAAGCGTCTGCCCATGGCAGCCGACCAGATCGGCCTTGATGTGAAATCGCCGCTCCGTCGCGAGCACAGCATCGGCGTAGAGTTCACCAAGAACGAAGTTCAGCCGCGCCAGATCGGCCACGCACGCGCTTGCCGCGTTCATCGCGGCCAGAACCGCAGCTCGGACTTTTCGTGGATAAGGGTATTCCGCGTGCCCGAGCAGTTTGACCGTGTAGGAGCGGGCGACCCGCCCGCGCGGTTTTGCAGCCATAACCGTGTCCTGCGATGGTCTCGGGTCGTCCACGGGGCCGATCCTCAACAGGGCCACGTTAATCCCGTCGGCCGACGTCCCGCTCATCACTCCGGCTACGATCATTGCTAGTCCTTCAAGGTTGTCATCCTGAGGAACGATTTCCTCGCGCAGTGAAGAAATCCGACGAAGGATCTATGCAACTCCCCACCGGAACACGATGAAGCGCTCCGCTTCCCTTACGATGACGAGCACTCAGTGTACGAGAAGACCGCCTACCATAACTTCTCCAGCCGCACCTGCTCGTCAAACTCCCACAGGCGTCGCGTCAGCCTCTCAACGCTTGCCGCCGACGGAGCCCGTAAAGATGAAAGACGGGGGTGCCCCACGTCTCGCCGCTTTTGTGAGACGTGGGAACTTCCAGCGGAGGTTCCCGAATGGGCAAGCCCCTCCGCGCCCAGCACCCGCGCCCATTTTTTCTTATGAGCCAGCACACGCCCTGCCGCCTCCGCCGTTCGTCGCGCGAACTTCTTGTCCTGCTCGACAGCCTTGGCAAGCTCCTCATACGCCTGCATGACGAGTTCTTCGCGATGGCAGACCAGACACAAATCCCCGCCCGCCCGGATGAACTCGACCGCCGCCTGCCCAACAGAGGCTGCCGGCCGCACGCCGCCCATTTCCAGATCATCGGACACGATAAGTCCCCGATATCCGATTCGCTTGCGCAAAATGTCGTTGATCCAGATCCGCGAAAGCGATGCCGGAGTATGGTCCGTTGTGACTTTTGGATAAGCTGCATGACAGACCATCACAAATGGCAGCCAGCGCTGAAGCGTGCGATAGGGAAGCAGATCCTCCTCCCACATCCTCTTCAGCGACTTTTCGATCACCGGCATTTCGTGATGACTATCGAGCCTGCCCTCGCCTAGTCCGGGAAAATGCTTGCCGCAGCCGAGCACCGTCGCCGTCCGCAGCCCAGCGAGAAACTCGCGGGCATAGCGGATCGTCTCGCGCGGACTGGCAGAAACCGTCCGCGAGCCCATCACGCTCCGCGATGGCTCTAAGGCCAAGTCGAGCACCGGCGCGAAATCCACGTTGAACCCAAAGGCGCGGCAGCTCTCGCCGATAATCTGTCCATGCTTGCGGAACAGCCTGCGGTCGCCAGTGGCGAACACATCAGACGCCGAAGGCGTCGGCTCGAGCGCGTCCCGCAGGCGATCCACCATCCCGCCTTCGAGATCAACGCATTTGAAAAGCGGCGTCTCGACGCATTTCTGGCAATCCCGCAGCAGCCGCCAAGTTTGCTCGGCGCTCTTGATGTTCCGCGCAAACAGAATCACGCCTGTCGGCTGCACCCGCCGGAGCAGGGAAGCGAGCCGCGGCGTCATCTCCACGCCGTCGAAGCCGATGATCAGAAGCTGGCCGACTGACTGTGCTAGTTCCGCCTCCATGTCCTCTGTGCCCTCTGTAATTAGATTTCCTTTTTCAACTCCGCCAGCAGATTCAGCGCCTCCAGCGGCGTCAGCCGGTTCAAATCCACCTCACGCAGATTTTCCAGCACCGGCTGCGACAGCGGAGTGAAGATCGTCAGTTGCGCCGCCGGCGGCGTCGCGCCCGGGGAAAGATGCGCCGTGGCCTGCTGCTCGGCGAATTCATGCTCGACCAGCACCTCCCGCGCCCGCGTGATTACCTCGTGCGGCAAGCCTGCCAGCTTGGCAACTTCAATCCCGTAGCTGCGGTCGGCCGCGCCCGGCTCGACCTTGCGCAAGAATACAATTCCGCCGTCCGTCTCCTTCACCGAGACGTGATAATTCTTCACTCCCGAAAGCTGGTCGGCCAGGTCGGTCAACTCAAAATAGTGCGTCGCGAACAGAGTCTTCGCCCGCACCCGCGCATGCAGATACTCCACCGCCGCCCAGGCAATCGCCAATCCATCATACGTCGCCGTGCCGCGGCCCACTTCATCCAGCAGAATCAGCGACCGCGGCGTGGCCGTGTGCAGAATCGCCGCCGTCTCCGTCATCTCGACCATAAACGTCGACCGTCCGCGCGCCAAATTATCGCTCGCGCCAATGCGCGTGAACACGCGATCCACCACGCTCAGCCGCGCCGAGCGTGCCGGCACAAACGATCCCATCTGCGCCAGGATCACGATCAGCGCCGTCTGCCGCAAGTACGTCGACTTGCCGCCCATGTTGGGGCCCGTCAGCAGCAGGACATTGTTCGTCGTGCCATTCATGTAAAGATCATTTGGCACGAAACGCTCCGTACCACTGGCCATTTCCTGCTGCTCGATCACCGGATGCCGGCCTTCCACGATTTCGAGTTCGCCACCGTCACCCGCAACAAACTCAGGCCGGCAGTAGTTTCGCAGCGCGGCAATGTGCGCCAGCGACGCCAGCACATCCACTTCCGCTAGCGCCAGCGCCGTGTGCCGGATGCGCTTTGCCTCCGCCGCAATCGCCCCTCGCAACTCCGTGAACAAATGCCGCTCGATCTCGACGATCTTTTCCTGCGCATCCAGAATCTTCGCTTCGTACTCCTTCAATTCTGGCGTGGTAAAGCGTTCCGCCCCGACCAGCGTCTGCTTGCGTTCGTAATCCTGCGGCACCAGATGCAAATTCGGTTTCGAGACTTCGATGTAGTAGCCAAAAATCGAATTGAACTTCACTTTCAGCGACCCAATGCCCGTGCGGGTTCTCTCTCGCTGCTCGATCTGCGCCAGTACCTGCTTGCTGTTGCGAGAAAGCTCGCGCAGTTCGTCGAGATCGCGATCCACGCCCGCTGCGATCACGCCACCATCGGCGAACGTCAACGGCGGCTCATCGACAATCGTCCTCACGATGCGTTCGCTCAAGTCGCGCAACTCGTCGAGCGAGTGATGCAACATCTTTAGCCTCTCGGCGCCCAGCCGCCCCACCGCCGCCTTCACGGAAGGAATCTTCACCAGTGACGCCGCCAGCGCCAGAACATCCCGCGGGTTCGCCGTTTCTAGCGCTACCCGGCTCAGCAGCCGCTCTAAGTCGAGCACGCCATCGAGAGCACGTCGCAATTCTTCCCGCGCCACAATGTCCTTCACGCTCGCTTCCACCGCGTCCAGCCGCGCTTTGATCTCACTCAGCTCAAGCGATGGCCGCAGCAGCCACGCGCGCAACAGCCGCTTGCCCATGGGTGTGACCGCAGCATCCATCGAGCGAATCAGAGTCACGCCCGCATCCACGCCCGCAAACAGCGGCTCAATGAGCTCCAGATTCCGCACCGTGACCGCGTCCAGCACCAGGCAGTTCTGCCGCTCGTACCATCCAATGCGGTCAATATGATCGAGCGAACCGCGCTGCGTCGAGCGCACATAATGCAGAATCGCGCCCGCAGCCGAAGCCGCCGCAGTCCTTCCCGCCAGTCCAAATCCTTCCAGCGACAACACGCCAAAATGGTTCTCCAGCAGCGGAATGGCATGGTCGGGCGCAAAAATCCAGTCGTCCAGCGGGGTCTCGGTGCACTGCAACAGGCCACGTGGGGACAGCGGCCCTCCGCTGTCCGGCCGAGCGAAGCTCGGCAGTTTCTCGCCCGACGCATCTGTGCGAGATCCCTGTTCCAACAGCGGCGCCGCCGATCCATACAGCAATTCTTTCGGCCGCAACTGCTCCAGTTCTTCCTGCACCCGCCGCAGCGCGCCTTCCCCGGGAAACTCCGTCGCCCGAAAGTCCCCGGTCGACAGATCCAGCGCCGCGAATCCCACCCGATCTCCCACCTGTGCCAGCGCCGCCAGAAAATTATTTTCCTCCGATCCCAGTGACGCATCCGCCGCCGTTCCCGGCGTGACCACGCGCGTTACTTCCCGCCGCACCAGTTTCTTGGCCAGACGCGGATCTTCCATCTGATCGCAAATCGCCACCTTGAAGCCCTTACGGATCAGCTTCCCGATGTATCCCTCCGCAGCATGGTACGGCACGCCGCACATGGGCACGGCGATGCCTTTTTCTTTGTTGCGCGAAGTCAGCGTGATCTGCAGCTCTTTCGCAGCGACGATCGCATCGTCAAAAAACAGTTCGTAGAAGTCCCCCAGGCGGAAGAACAACAACGCCGTGGGATGTTCTTTCTTGACCGCGGCGTATTGTCGCATCAGCGGAGTGGACGGCTCGGTCATCGGGGCAGGTGCGGATGGCAGCGCCAACCCTTCATTGAACCACGAAGGACCCGCAGGTGCACAAAGGAAAGTTACCTCCCTTCGTGTCTTTGGCGGTTAACTCCTCTCGGCGTGCGCACCATAACAACCACCCATTGCCCTTTTCGGGAGTTTCTATCGCAGCGATCAGGAAATCGCAGTTGACTCCAGTTCTTTGGGATGTTCTCCTTTAGTGTGGAACTCCGCAAGGATCCCATCACTCGCTCCTGGGTCATCATGGGAGACGATCTATCGGAAGTGGCGCCGCGTCCGGAGGCGTCCTGCCGCTTCTGCCCCGGCAGTTCCCAATCCACCCACGTGATCGCGGTAACGCCCAACAACCCTGGCGCCGCGTGGGCGGCGCGCGCCGTCGTGCATCCCGCGCCTCTCTATCGCATCGAAGGCGATCCCGGCCGCCGCGGCGATGGCATTTATGACATCATGCGCTCCGTCGGGGCGCACGAGGTGCTGATCGAGAATCCGCGCCACGACCGCCATCTGTGGAAGGCGAGCGACGAGGAAATCGGACATTTCCTGCGCCTGGCCGCCGAGCGCATTCTCGATTTGAAGCGCGACGCCCGCGTCAAGTACGTCAGCCTGTTCAAAGATTACGGCAAGAACGCCGGCGAGGAATTCAGCCATCCCACTTCGCAGATTACCGCAACCTTATTCGTCCCGCGCCGCGTCCTCTACGAGCTGCGCGCCGGGCGCGATTATTTCGTCAGCAAGGAACGCTGCGTCTTCTGCGACATTATCCGGCAGGAGGAAAACCAGGCTCGCCGCGTCGTGGAAGTCCGCGGCGATTATCTCGCCTTCTGTCCGTTCGCCCCGCGCGTTCCTTACGAAACCTGGATCCTGCCCCGCTATCACGAATCCTCCTTCGAGCGGGCCGGATTAAACCGCCCCGGACTGCGCGTAAACCTGGCCGCCCTATTGCGCCGCACTCTGCAGCGCGTCCGCACCATTACCGAGGATTTTCACCTCGTCCTGCACACATCGCCCAGCACGCTGCATCCTTCGAAGAATCTCGGTTACTGGAAGACCATCGACGACGACTACCACTGGCACATCGAGATTCTCCCTGTCGTCCCCTCCAAGGCGCGCTCGTACACGTTCAAAGAGGTGTACTATTCCCCCGTCAGTTCCGAAACGGCTGTGAAGCAGCTCCGCGACGCCAAGGTTGATGGCTGAGGCTGATGCCGTTTTGAGCGTAATCGATTACGGCAGTTACGCTTAGAGGCTTGCCTCTTACAGGAGGACTATGGTCTCAGTGGCTTGCGAGCACCCGCAGGGCCGACTCCAGCGCGGCATCACGGCCAATCCGTAGGTCTTCGGCTGAGAAGAACTTCACTTGAAAATCGGGAGGTACCCCGGTGGCGTCGAACGCTTTTCCGTTGCGCGTCAAGTACACCTCGTTTGGGAGATGGAAAATCCACCCATTCGGGAGGGTCCGCTTGAGCACGTCAGAGAAGACGCCTTGCGTGTTCAAGCCGATTCGTGTGACGTGAGGCATGCGTCCCAACAATGCCATGGTGAAGGTCTCGCCTGCACTGACCGTGTCCGGGCCCGTGAGCAGCACCACAGGACCGTGAAATCCGGGACGCGTGCTGGGCTCGACCCAAGTCTCCTGCGGCGCGGTGAAATGCAGGGGGCCGTCCACGTTGTTCCGGGCGACCTTTGAATAGGCGAGATACCGGGTGCTGGATAGGCGGGAAGCGATTTCGAGTCCAAGCGGGTCGTCTCCGCCATGGTTCAGGCGAACGTCAATGAGAAGGCCTTTCAGCTTGTCTGCCTCCGCGAAGATTGCGTCCAACACGGACTGGAGCGCAAGCAGTTCGCTTTCGTAGTTGTCCACGCCCGTGTAGCCATAGAATGCAGTGACGCGAAGGTAAGCGATCGAGTGGTCGAGCATGCCGAATTGCACGCGGCCATTGCAGTATGAACGCAAGCTGCCTCGGACGTAGTGAGTCTCTATCACCCTCTCAGCCTGACTCCACGCCTCATCTTCGAGCTGGTTTGCGTCGGTTCGCGATCCTTCGAATTCTTTCTTGATGTCCCGCGCAAAGAGCACGGTGTGAGTGTCCTGCAGCGGCGCAATCATCTGGCGGAGAATCTCAAACAGCTCTTCCGGCTTGGTGGTAGATGTCACTTGCGGACGAAACTTGTGATCCACGGATTTCCAGTCAATCTTGTGAAGGTCGAAGAATCCGTACTGCTCGGCAAAGGTCTGCCAGAAAACGGCATAGCTTGACTGGGGCGAAGCGGCGGGCTGTCGTAGACATGTTTCGGGAAGAGAGTCTGTGCGGTGCAAGAAGATATCCGACACTGTCCCCTCCATGTGAAGGCGCTTGGTATCGCCCGGGCCATCCAGAAGCCGGTACCGCTCGCGACCCGCGTATACGGCGCCCTCGGTTCCCGCCGGCTGCGGAATCCTGGTTGCGCTCCAACCGGAGATGCAACTGATCGAGGTCAGTTCAAAAGCATGTAGTCCATCCTCGCGAATCTCAAGCACCAATCCATAGCCATCGGAGAGCCAGAACTCGCTTTTGCTTTTGGCCTCTTGAGACGCAGCAAAGGAACTCTGCAATAGCAGAAACGATAACTCAAGGAGTGCAATCCGTGTGCGCCAGGACATAAGTCTTACTCCGCTAGAAAACACCTCGACTCGGGCAGTCGTTAATCACACACACGTATATATACACATCTTTTTCATGGAGGCAAGGAAGGCGAGGAAGTCGAGATTCCTCAGCCATGACTAATCGGGATCGTGGCGCGCGATTGTTGACGCAAAATCCTGATTGCACTCATCCCCGGCGCTTGTGAGACAGAACTTCCACGATCCACCAATTTCCCTCTGCTGCAATCCCTCCCGCCAGGGGATTCTCCCGCGCAATGCCTGCTCTGTTGTGTTTTTTTTTGAACTACGTGTTTGGCCCAGACCGCAGTTCCTGCCGCGGCATCATGACCGACCCGGAAATCATTTAGCTGCTCCCCGCCCCCGTCCCTCTGCCTCTCGACGCTTGCCGGCGCATGTATTCGAGGGCGGCCTTTGCTTCCAGGGGCTGCGAGAAGTAATATCCCTGGCCGAATTCGCACCCTAATTCGCTCAGCCGTTCGGCCTGCCGCGCCGCCTCGATACCCTCGGCGATTACTTTCAAATTCATCTTGTGAGCTAGGGTAATGAACACCTCGACCATATCGGCAGCCGCGCGGTCGGTCTGCATCTCCCGTATAAGCGATCGGTCGATTTTCAGCGCGTCCACCGGGAACTGCCACAGGCCACGCAGCGACGCCAGGCCCACCCCGAAATCGTCCAGCACCACGCCCACTCCGAGATGCTTCAGATGCGAAAGCACCGTGACCGTTAGTTTAGGATCGGCGGCGGCCACGCTTTCCGTCATCTCTAGTTGCAGATGCGAGGGTTCCACCCCGGTTTCCCGCAGAGCCTCTTGCAGATCGGTGGCCAGCCGTGCGTCGGCAAACTGCCGGGCAGATACGTTCACCGTGATGTTCACCGGCTGCCCGCTCGCGTCGCCGGCCTCCCATTCCCGCAATTGCCGGCAGGCCTGCAGAATCAGCCACTGCCCGATGGAAACCATCAGCCCGCTGTCCTCGGCGGCTTCGATGAAGCGGTACGGAGAGATCAGCCCCTGCGCCGGATGCTCCCACCGCAGTAATGCCTCGCAGCTCACCACGCGCCGCGTGTCCAGTTCCACCACCGGCTGATAATAGACGCGAAACTGCCGCTCCGCGATCGCAGTTCGCAGGTCCGCTTCCAGCCGCAGGCGGCCTTCGGCCAGCGTGTGCATGGCTTCGTCAAACACCTCGCAGTGCGACTTGCCCATGGCCTTGGCCCGGCGCAGGGCGGCATCCGCGTCCTTCAGCAGATCTTCCGGCTGAACATGTTCGGGCAGGTTCAGGGCAATGCCGACGCTCACCGCGGCCCGCACCTCCCGCGATCCAACGTGGAAAGGCTCGGCTACCGCCGCCTGAATTCTTTTCGCCACCCGCATCGCATCGCTCGGGTCGCCCACTCCATCGAGCAGCACGCTGAACTCATCTCCCCCCAGCCTCGACAGCAGCGGCTCCAGCGAAGAGCTTTCGCTTCCGTGCCGGGCCAGCGTGTCGGCCTTCCTCAGGCAAGCGCCGATTCGGTGGGCAATCTCGGCTAGTACCTGGTCCCCTGCCGCTGTGCCCATGCTTTCGTTGAACACCTTGAAGTGGTCCACGTTGGCCAGCAGCATGGCATAGGGGTGCGCCGGGTCGCGCTGCGCCCGCAGGAATAGCTGATGCAGGCGGTCGATGAACAACCCGCGGTTGGGCAACCCGGTCAGCGGATCGTGCAGCCGATTGTGCTCCAGTTGCTCTTCCGCCCGTTTGCGCTCGGTGATGTCGCGATTCACAATCACCAGCTTCGCCACCTGCCCGTTCGCGTCGCGCACGGCGCTGGCCACCGATTCCAGCACCCGCCAACTCCCATCCTTGTGCCGGATGCGGTACTCCAGCCGTTTTCCGACCCCCGATGCGCGCGCTTCCCGCGCCGCCTCCAGCACCTTGAAGCGGTCATCGGGATGAATCTGTTCAAACGACGACGTCTCGCTCAGTTCCACTGGCGAGTACCCCAGAATCCTCTTGTATGCCGGGCTGTTGTACAGCCGTTTTCCTTTGACATCCACCAGCGCAATCATGTCGGCGGCATTTTCGGCGACGATCTGGAACAATTCTTCCCGCTTTCTGGAATCTCGATGAATCTGATAAGTCCGGAACTGCTGGTACAACACCAGCAGGACTAGCGCGCCGAGAGAAATATAAAGCGGTTCGTGCATGATGTGGATACGGCTCTGAGAAGCTATATCGGCAGGCTGGCAACGCGGGTTTAATTGCGGCGGATGCTGAAGAAGAATTGATGAGAAATTGATTCTTGATTGCTGGTTGCAAAACCCTCGACACCTGCCACCGAGTGGTTTAATCAGCAATCAACAATGGTCAATCAACAATGGACCCCCCATTGGCAGGAAAGACAAAGGCACAACCAAAGCCGATAATGTCCCCATGACTGTCCGCCGTTCAAAAACCTACGCCGGCGCCCAGGGCTATGTTTACCAGTACTACTTTGTCGGCAAGCGCGCCGCCCTGGCCGACGATCCCGTCGCACCAGCCTTCGAATTCATTTTCGACGTAACTTCGGACCGCAAGCTCACCTTCGCCATCAGCGTTTTTCTTCCCGAGAGCGCGCTCGCCGCGTGGACCTCCGCCCACGGCCGTGCTCTAAATGACGCTGAACAATACGCTGCCGTGAAACTCCGCCTCTTCCGTGCCTTCGACGAACTCGCAGACGTGCAAGCCCACGGCCGCCGCCTGACCATCGCCCCCGCGTTCCTCGAAGAAGCTCTGTCATCCTTGGGCATAGGATAGGGAAACTGAAGCCGGAGCTAATTGACCAGACACACGCTCCCGATCGAAGCCCTTCAAGTCCTTTGCGAAGCCTTGGCGCTCTTCGCGGTTGATGGTTTCCTACCGCAACGTCCACAGAGAACTGCCGCGCAAAGCGCAACCTAGCCCGGGAGCCAAAAGCCGGGAGCCGGAAGCCGACAAATCTCGCGCAGAAAGTCTTTCCGAATCGTGCGCCACTCCGTTATTCTCTACCCGAATGCCATTGCTGGCCCTGAGCGAGCTTCTGGGCGCCACGGTCTATGACCCCTCCGGCGCCGCCAGTGGACGTGTGCGCGAAGTGACGCTCGCCCCGCAGGAGGACCGCGCTCGCATTTCCTCGCTGATCGTCAAAACCAAATCGGGCAATCGCGTCTTGCCTTTCGCCGCCGTGTCAGCCATCAACGGCGGCGTCCGCGCCGCAACGGCCTCCGCCCAGTGGTCCGTTGCCAATGGCGCGGAGGGCCTTCTTCTGCTCGAGCGCGACCTGCTCGATCAGCAGGTAATCGACATCAACGGCCGCAAAGTCGTCCGCGTCAATGACGTGGACTTGCAACTCGATGCGCAGAAAGAACCCACCGGCCAAACCCATCCCGTCCTGCGCATCCATTCCGTCGATGTAGGCGCGCGGGGCGCCATCCGCCGCCTGCTGCGTGGTGTCGCTCCCAAGCCAGCCCTGCATCTTCTGCTTGATCGCATTCCCTCGCGCAGCATCCCCTGGAATTTCGTCGATCTCATCGAAACCGATCCCGCCCGGCGCGTCAAGCTGAACATTTCCCATGAAGGGCTCGCCAAGTTGCACCCCGCCGACATCGCCGACATCGTCGAAGAGCTCGCTCCCGACGAGCGCCAGGCCGTCTTCCAAACTCTGGACGAAGAAGTCGCCGCCGAAGCCCTGGAAGAGGTCGAGCCCAAGGTTCAGAAAGCCATCGTCGAATCGCTCGACTCCGAGCGCGCCGCCGAGATCGTCGAGGAGATGGACCCCGACGCCGCCGCTGACCTGCTCAACGAATTGCCCGAGGACCGCACCGAGCAAATCCTGGTTCAGATGGAGCCCGAGGTTCAGCAGGACGTTGTCGAACTGCTCGAACACAAAGAGGGAACTGCCGCCGGCCGCATGACCACCGAGTTTCTGGCCTTGCCCGTGACCGCGACCGTGCAGAACGGCATCGATTCTATGCGCGAGTTCGAAGGCGGCGTCGAGGCAGTCAGTACCATCTATTTGGTGGACTCCCGCGGCACGCTGGTCAGCGCCGTACCGCTCGCCCGGCTCGTGCTGGCGCAACCTTCGGTGCCTATGCTTTTGCTCGCCCAGGAACCGCTCGTCCTCGCTCACGAGGCCGACAAAGAAAATGATGTCGCCGAGCAGTTCGACAAATACAACTTGCTGACCCTCCCCGTCGTGGACGAGCGCAACAAGCTCACCGGCATCATCACCTCCGACGACATCATCAGCATGTTGCGAGCAAAACTCTAGCCGCGGTAGTGTCTCAGCCTGAATCTTAACTCGCGGGCGTCATCCCGACGGCCCCGCGTTTTCACAAGCGGGCCGAGGGATCTGGCGTGGGTCGAAAGCACATAGCAGCGCGCTAGACTTCTCGCTCCGCCTGAAAAGCGGTTGCGCTCGATTTCCCCGTTACAAATTCCGAACAAACTCCATTTTCCATTGACCTGGAGAGCCAGCAGGTATAACCTCCGCCCTCAATGGCCGACACGAATAGCAGCACGAGCAGTTGGCCGGGTTTCCTCGCGCAGATTAACACCACCTTCAATCTGGTGCGCGATGCCTTCGGCTACGCTCTGCCCGGAGCCGTCTTTCTCGCCATCGGCTTGATTGGCGGGAGTTACTCGCTCTGCCAGCTTCAATGTCTCTTGTCTCCCTACAAACTCCCCGCCTGGGCCGCATTTATCGCTGTCATTGCGGCTAGCTACGCCGTCGGCAACGTGATGGCTGCCACCGTCTACATGCCCTTCGGCGTGGCCAAGTACGTTGTCTGGATGATCGATCGGCATTGGGGCTGTCGCGACGTGATCAATAACACCGATAACGCTGCCATGATCGAGCCGGCAGTAACGATTGCGGCCAACGAAACCAAGCGTGTTAGGGCGAGTCAGACCCGAAATCTTCCACAAGGCATCACCGTCACCGCAAATTGGTTCGGACGTCGCCGGGTCTATCGCAAGATAACGAACGCCACCAACGAACAGAAAACCATCGTGCCGGCGCTCATGGTCGCACCCCACCAAACCTTGCGCGTTACGGCCAGACAGGCTCGCCGGCTCCCGCAGGGAGTTGCCGTTGTCCCGTTCACCGAGAATAGCTGGCCCGAAGGCTCTTGGCGCGACTGGCTCATCACCAATCCCACCGAGGTCACCGCCAAGACCCTGCAAATCCGATTCCAGTATCGTGACCTCCTCAACACGCTGGACCGGCGCGAAACCTTGAACGTCATGGGCGGGTCCATGGCCGCCGCCTTGCTCTCCGGCTACTTTGTCTTTTGCCGGTGGCATTGGGACTTTTCCAAGATAATCTTGTGGGGCGGCCTGATCGCCCTGATCCAATTCGTTACAGGAATGTCCCATCTACGCCGCGTTCTCAAGGCGGTCCTCTTGGCCAACGTCACCCCTCCGCCCCCCGACCCCAACTTTCCCCAACTACTTTCCCAACTGCTTACCGCATTGACAGACCGGCTTGCTCACGGCGCCCCGGCTCCTGGCCCTTAATTGCAGCGCTTCTCTAAGATTCTGCCTTTTTTCCTTTGTTCGATCCCTGGCTTGCATTTATCCTATCCCGTCGTTGCAGCAGCCGTTGTTCCATCCCTATGTCTGCGAAAAGTGCGCATGAGGTTCCTGAGGCGTTGGAAGATCCGGATCCTGCTCTTCTTTGCCGTTGTCGGGCCGGGGTTCATTACCGCAAACGTCGACAATGATGCCGGCGGCATCTACACCTACTCCCTCGCCGGCGCCCAGTTCGGACATTTCCTGCTCTGGACCATGATCCCGATGACTCTCGCCCTGATCGTGGTGCAGGAGATGTGCGCCCGCATGGGCGCGGTGACCGGCAAGGGCCTCAGCGACCTCATCCGTGAAGAATTCGGCCTGCGCATCACCTTCTTCATGATGATCGGCATCCTCATCACCAATTTTGGCAATGTGGTCACTGAATTCATCGGTATCGCTACCAGCCTGGAATTGTTCGGCTTGCCTCGCTATGCCACGATCCCGGTCTGCGCACTCATCGTCTGGCTGATCGTGGTTTATGGCCGCTACAAGAGCGTAGAAAAGATTTTTCTGGCGGCTTCGTTCTTCTATGTCACCTACATTTTCGCCGCGATTCCCGCCCACCCCGCTTGGATCGACGCTACCAAAGCCACTTTCGTCCCCCCGAAGCTCAGCGCGTTTCGCGACCAGGCATATATCTACATGGTGATCGGCGTAGTCGGAACCACTATCGCCCCCTGGATGCAGTTCTACCTGCAATCGTCAATTGTCGAAAAAGGCGTGACCAAGCGCGGCTACAAAGCCTCGCGCCTCGACGTGATCACCGGCTGCGTTTTCACCGATATCGTTGCCTGGTTCATCATCGTAGCCTGCGCCGCCACTCTCTACGTTCACGGCTACCGCGACATCAGAACCGCCGCCGATGCGGCCGCCGCCCTGAAACCCCTGGCGGGAAAGTATGCCTATATTCTCTTTGCCGTGGGACTATTCAACGCATCTCTGTTTGCCGCGTCGATTCTGCCGCTTTCCACCGCCTACACCGTTTGTGAAGGCTTGGGCTTTGAAACGGGCGTAGGCTTGAAGTTCGGCGAAGCGCCCATGTTCTATTGGCTCTACACTCTGCTGATCGCCGTCGGCGGAGCATTCGTGCTCCTGATCCCGGAGGGCCAGCTCTTGAAAATCGCCGTTCTTTCCCAGGTGGTGAACGGCGTCGTTCTGCCCTTTGTACTGATCTTCATGCTGCTGCTGATCAACAAGAAGGAACTGATGGGCGAATACGTAAACACCCGTTTCTTCAACGTCATCGCGTGGATTACCACAGTCGTGATGATCGGGCTGACAATCGCCTGGTTCTGGACGTTGCGCTCAGGCTAGGGTTAGGGAACTCTGATTGGATTTAACTCTGTCATCCGAGCGCAGCGGAATTGCCCCCTTTGCGGGGAATTCCGCGAGGTCGAGAGCCTGCCCTGAGCGACTGGGCTTAGCGAAGGAGTTGAATGGGAACCTGCTTTTGCTTTCCTGAACTTAATCGGTTTTCCCTGGAACGCCTCCGGCAGAATCCGCAGGCGTATGCTCGAATTGAATGTCTGACCGCACCGCATTCCGCTGTTGGCTGCTGGCATTCGCTCTGTGCTTAGCCGCGGTTGCTGCATGCATTGCGTACGGCGACCGTCTGGTCGCAGACCTTGTGCAAGCGCATCTCGGTCACACTCACCTTTCGCTCTGGCTCGATCGCGCACTTCGCCCGCTCGATCTCGTTGTTATAGCTGCCCTGTTCTTCCTGCTCGGATGCGGAATCTGGCTCTTGTCGGGGCGTCAGCTACGACGCTGGACCGAAACGCCCCTGCTGTGTTCGTGGAGCGCGACCTGGGCGGTCGCGGCCACCGTCATTTTCAAACGCATCTTCGGGCGCGGTTGTCCCGATCCCACCTATTTGCACAATCATCTTTACGGCTTTCATTTCTTGCACGGCAGCGCCCACTGGGACTCGTTCCCATCGGGAACGGCGGCAATTTCCACCGCAATCCTGTCGGTCCTATGGGTCGTGAGTCCGCGCTGGCGAATGCCTGGCTTGCTCTTCGTCGCTGTCCTGTCAGGATCTGTCGTGGCAGGAAATCACCATTGGCTCTCGGATGTGATTGCCGGAGCCGTCTTGGGAGTGTCGATTGGCTGGTCAACGGTGCGGCTGTCACGTCCCCAGAATCGCCCGCCAGTCGCCTAATAGCCCAGCGCTACAGCAGCTTGCCCGCCGCCAGATCCCTCACCAGCGTCAAATCCGCCTCTAGAAAATCGTACTTCGGCAGATCCGTAGGCGCGGCCCACTGAATGTCGCGGAAGATGCGATTCTCGACCTCTCCCTCATACTCCCGCACCACGAAAAAACGGAGCTCCACCATGCTGCGATTGGGATACTCATGCCGAATGCGCGCCACTTCATCCCCGATCGTCGCCACGATTCCGATCTCTTCTTCCAGCTCTCGCCGCAGAGCATCACTGGGCTGTTCTCCGTCCTCAATCTTTCCGCCGGGAAATTCCCACTTCAACGGCATCGTCTGATGCCGCGTGCGCTGGCACACCAGCAGCTTGCCGTCCTTCTCAATCAGGGCTGCCACCACGTGTTTCATTTTCCGGAGGCTTCCAGTTTCTTTCCCACCAGCATGGCACAGTACTGCACCAACTCCTGGTGTTCAGCGGTAAAAGCGGCAGGGAAGTGGCTGTCGATATCCAGTTCGCCGACCACCGCGCCATGCACGAAAACTGGAACGACGATCTCTGACTTGGTTTCCAGCGAGCACGCTAGATAGCGCGGATCTTTGCTCACATCGTCCACCACCACCGTCCGCCCGCTCGACGCTGCCGCGCCGCAAATCCCCTGGTTCAGCGGAATGCGGGTGTGCGGCGTCATGGCTCCGTCAAACGGGCCCAGCGCCAGCATCGGCGGCTTCGCTCCCGCCTCGAGCATGTAGAAGCCCACCCAGTTGTATTTCAGCATGCGCTCGTGCAGCAATTTAACCATCTGCTGCATCAGCTCTTCGCCGCTCGGCGCAGCTTGTGCCAACTCGGCAACTTCCTTGCGCACTTCGTCAATTTTGCTCGCTACTGGCACCTTCAGAATCTTACCCCACGGCGAGACTCTTGCCGTTGTGTAAACCGGAACGTAACGAATCTATCCATTCGCCTGAAACTCCTAATGCCCTAGCTTTCGTACCGCGGCCGCCAGCGCATCCAGAGCCAGCTGCGCCGCGTGGCCCGAGGCCTCCGGCAGCCCGCCAACCGCCGCGATCAACGCCTCGCGGCCGACGCTCCGCGCTTCTTCGAGAGTCTCCCCCTTCACCAGTTCCGTCAGCGCCGAGGCGCAGGCCATCGCCGGGACGCATCCTTTCGCGCGAAATCGAATTTCCGTTACCCGCCCGCCTTCCACCTTCAGCGTCAGCCGCAGCACATCCCCGCACACCGGGTTCTCGATCTCCGCCGCGCCGTCGGCTCCCTCGACTTCGCCTGCATTCCGCGGATTCTGAAAATGGTCGAGCAGTTGAGCAGAATACATGCCGCCATCCTGATGACAACGTCACACAGCCGCTGGCGTCCCCTCGAGAAAATAGATCGTCCACCTGCGTTCGCGCGCCGTCGCTTCCAGCTCTGGCTTCGGGTTGATGGCAAAGGGATAGCGTGCCATGGCCAGCATCTCCGTATCCCACTGCGAATTGCCGAACGCCACATCGACCTCTTTGCCCGCAACCTCCCGCAGTGCCTCCGGCTTGCCCGGACCCGAAGGAATCCGCACCACGCGATCGGTCACAATTCCATCTTGCAGTTCTGCCTTTACCGCCAGAACGTGGCTTTCCGGGATCTCGAACGGCCTCACGCCCACCCGGATCACCCACTCGTTTGACGACGACACCGCCCAGACTTCGCAGCCATTCTCGTGCAGGCGCCGGATTAATTCCTGCATCTCGGGATAAATGACCCCGCAAAAATGGCGGCTCATGAACTCAGTCGCCGCCTCCATCATCACCGTTTCCGCAATCCCGCGGTGCATGGTGACCATTTCGGCGCACATGTCGTCTTCGCTGACTCTGCCGGCTTTGTACTCCGCATATCGGGCGCGCATGGCCACGCCGACTTCCGCCGGCACAACTCCGTTCTTAATCTCCCAATCAAAGAAGGTTTGGCCGGCGTCGCTCGACCACAACGTGCCATCGCAATCGAACGCCGCCACCCGCGGCGCAAGCCGCAGCACCGTCTCTATAAGGTCGCTCTTCGTAGGATATGAGGTATGGGTTCCCGAGGTATGCATGCACTTCGACAATAACGTGAGGCAGCCGGAGAGTGCAATCGTGGTGTGCGAATTGCAGATTTTAGATTTCGGATTGCAGGGTTCCGCTGCTCGCACTCATTTCGGGCGTTGCCATTTCGAGCGGAGCAAGATTATCCCCGTGCGCGGACAATGTTGCAAAGTCGAGAAACCTGCTTTTAACATAAAGGGAAATCGGGCTCCGAGCAAGAGGTTTGCCGTCAGGAGGGCCCACCGCCGACGAAGGGTACCCGGTCTGCGGCGATGTTGACTGAACATGGGGATGTGCGGGAGGCGCAGCAATGAAGAGTTTCTGGTTGGCCTTAATACCGTTGCTCTCGGTATGTGCGCTGGCACAGCAGCAAACGTCGCCAAGTGATGGCGTAATGAGGTTCGCGCTAGTTCAGCACGGGGAGGGGTCCGCTCGAGTCATAGCACATCAGGCCCGACCCTTGCAGTCGGCATTGGGTGCCGTTGCTCGCGAATATGGCTGGATACTTTACTTTGAAGATCCTCCGTACTACAGCCACTACGATGTGATCGACGATACTGATCCTAAATGGCGCGCTAGTCATCCTGCGGAAAAAGGGGGCCTGCGCATTGCTGGCGAGGCGTTCGAAAGCCAGTATCGAGAGGGGCCGGATATCCGCAGTTCCGCTGGACAAGAAGCGGCCCTAAGAAGCATCGTATCGGATTACAACGCGAGCGGTAACCCCGGCAAGTTCGTTGTCCGCCGGATGGGTGAAGGTTATGCTGTAATCGGTCATGCTGTAAAGGACGAAAGTGGCCGCGATCAGGAAGTTCCGGCCATTCTGGATACTCCGATTTCCGTAGCCCCTCAGACACGAGATCCACGGGAGGCCGTAAGTCTTATTCTCGCAGCGTTGTCCGCAACAACTAAGCGGAAGTTTGTCTTCATGAGTTACCCCCAGAATATTTTCTATTCGGCAGGGCAAGTGGATTTCGGGGGCAAGGACGTACCCGCGAGAAAGCTCTTAGCGCAAGTCCTTGACGAGACCTGCAGTTGGTGCTTCCTTCAATGGGATCTACTCTATGACCCGGATTCAAACACTTTTTGCTTGCATGCCAACGTCGCGGTGCAAGCAAGGACGAACGCGCAGGGTTATACGCGGTTGGTTCCGGTGCGCCCAAAACAGTGAGTCCTTAGCGAAAAAGAGAAAACTAGCCACACAATTTCTTAGACGGTTCTAGCGACGGCTTCTAACGCCGGTATCCAATCTGAAATCTACGATCTGAAATCTGCAAGTTGAGTAGTCTCACCGCGCCGCTTTCTCCACCAGCGCGGCGTACTCCTCCGGAGTATTGACGTTCACAGCCACAAACGGATCGCTCACCGCGACGTACTGAATATGCTGTTTATGCTGATGTTCCACCTCGCGCGCCGCCGCCGTCACCGGCGCCTGCAAGAACGCCTCGATCAGCTCGCGGCCGACAAGGTAGGGATGGCCGTGCTGGCCGCCGAACTCCGGCACTACCGCCCAGACGTTCCGCGGCGCGTTTCCGAAGGCAGTTTGCAGGGACTGAATGGTCGCTGGATCCACCGGAGGCCGATCCACAAGCGTGATTACTGCTGCGTCGCGCCCGCGGCTTAGCACTTCGTGCAGTCCCACCTGCAGGGAACTGAACTGTCCCCGACTGGGGTCCGGGTTGGCCACGATCGCTGCCCCGCAGGCATACACGACCGGGGCCAGCGCTTCTTCATTTTTCCCCGCCACCACGATCACGTAGTCAGTACAAAACGCAAGCGCACGAATCGCCGCCGAAAGGAAGGTGTCTTTTGAAAGCGCCTGTCCTGCTGTCTGCGGGGGCCAGGGTAGAAGGGCCTTGTCTGTGCCCATCCGCGTCGATTCGCCCGCGGCAAGAATCACTCCGGCAAAACTAGGAGAGCGAGACATGAGATATCCGGTTGCCGATGGTCAATTCGGTCCCACTGATTTTCAATCGGCAACCGGAAATTGTAAATCGGAAATCAGCAGCCGGGGTCGCTTTCCTCCGCCGCCTCCGCAGCTTCTGCGAGATCCTCTTCGCGCGTTCTCTTGAAGCAGCTCATATGTGGCAGAGTTGCCGCCGCGTGCCGGCGCAACGCGATCAACTCCGCCGTGATCGCCACCGCAATCTCCTCCGGCGTTATTGCCCCAATGTCGAGGCCAATCGGGGCGTACACCCGCTCAAACAGGTGAGCCGGCACACCTTCTTCCTCGAGCGCCTTGAAAATCTTGATGACCTTGCGTTTCGAACCGATCATGCCCACGTAGCGCGCCCTCGTCCCTACCGCCCAGCGCAGGACGCGCATGTCGTCGCGGTGGCCGCGCGTCACGATCACGACGTAAGAGGATTCATCCGGATCCAGTTTCTGCATGGCCTCGTCGAATTCCATCGCATGGACTTCGCGCCCCGCGGGGAACCGGTCTTTCGTTGCGTAAGAGGATCGGTCATCGCTGATAACCACTTCAAATCCAGCGCTGGCCGCTATCTGACAAAGGCTTAAAGCCACGTGGCCTGCGCCAAAAATATAAAGCAATGCTGGAGGTAATACCGGCTCGATAAACACCTCCAGCGTCCCGCCGCAAACCAAGCCAGTATCGTACTTGGGATCCTGATTCAGATCGAAGGTCAGCGTCCGCGGCTTCTCCGACTCCATTACTTCCCGCGCCGCCTGCCACACCTCCGCCTCAACGCAGCCTCCGCCGATCGTACCCACAATTGAGCCGTCGTCCCGCACCAGCATCTTCGCCGTCCGGAACGACGGAATCGACCCGCGCACGTTGACGATCGTCGCCACCGCCCCACGCCGCTTTTCCCGGCGCAACTCAACGATTTGTTCGTAGATGTCCATGCCGGCGCTGCCCCCACCGATGATTATCAGTCGGTTAACACCGCGCCGTCAAACCGCAAAGCCAAAGCGTCGGATCATCAAGGACGTCCAGCGTCGGATCCTCAGGAAGGTCCGTATCGGGGCATGCCGCCCTCGCCCCACTTTTCCTATAAGGGCTTTAGCCCTTGAGGTTGGTAAGGCGGGTTTTAGGAAGGTCCGTATCAGGGCATGCCTTCAGGCATGCCGACCTCACCCGATTTTTCCTATAAGGGCTTTAGCCCCTGAGCCCCGCCCCCGCTCCCTTTGTGGTAGTTTGAAACGCTTCGGAGTTCTCCCCAACGGAGTCTGCCTATGAAAGCCGTTCGCATTCATCAATTCGGTGGGCCGGAAGTTCTCACCTACGAAGACATCCCTGACCCCCAGTTGCGCAAAGATCAAGTGCTCGTGCGCGTGCGCGCCTGCGCCCTTAATCACCTCGACCTCTGGGTGCGCAAAGGATTGCCCGGCGTAAAGCTGCCGCACATTCTGGGCAGCGACATCGCCGGAGAGATCGCCGCCACAGGTGAATACGTCATCGGCTTCAAGCCCGGACAGCGCGTGCTCGTTGCGCCTATGCATTTCTGCGGACACTGTGCCAAGTGCGTCGCCGGGCTGCAGAATCAGTGCCGCGAGTTCACCGTTCTCGGTAACGGCGTCGATGGCGGCAATTGCGAACTGATCGCCGTTCCTGCCGCCAACGTCATTCCCATCCCCGACTCGCTCGATTTCAATCAGGCCGCCAGCGTGCCCCTCGTCTTCCTCACTGCGTGGCACATGCTCGTGGGACGCGCCGGGGTTCGTCCAGGCCAGACCGTGCTCGTGCTCGGCGCCAGTTCCGGGGTAGGCATCGCCGCCATCCAGATCGCAAAGCTGTTCCAGTGCCGCGTGATCACCACCGCGGGAGACGAATCAAAGCTCGAGAAAGCCCGCGCACTGGGCGCAGATTTTGGCATCAATCATTACCAACAGAAAATCTCCGAAGAAGTTCGCTGCATCACGAATAAAGAAGGCGTCGATATCGTCATCGAGCACGTCGGTGCGGCCACTTGGGACGAGAGCCTCAAATCCCTCAAGACCGGAGGCACACTGGTGACCTGCGGGGCGACCACCGGCCCCAACGTGGGAGTCGATCTGCGCCATCTCTTTGCCCGCCAGTTGTCCTTGCTCGGGTCCTATATGGGAACCATGGGCGAGCTGCACGAAGTGCTGGGGCACGTCTTTGCCGGCCGCCTCAAACCAGTCGTGGATCGCGTCTTCCCGCTGAGTGACCTCAGCGCCGCGCATGAGTACTTGGAGAAAAGCCAGATGTTCGGCAAGATCGTGGTGACTCTTTGACGATTTCAGTACCGAGTATGCGAACCCGCCGAGAGAACACTGCTGAGACGGGCGTACAATTGTCGGCGTGTTTTTCAAGATCATCGGCAGCATCTCTGATGTTGAGACGATTGCCTCAGGCAAGACCGTTCAAGAAAGACGCCGGCTTCGAAAGTTTTACGGCGGTAGGCGCTGGAGAAAACTCAAGGGAACAGCGTTAGTCGAGCTGGCCAATGGTACGATATGTCATGCCGAAGTGCATTGGTACGAAGCGCACGGCATCGGCGCGAAAGAGTACAAGATCAAGCGCATCCTTGAGATTCAATGAACCGAAGAAATTCAATGAAGCGAACTGAACCCCAATTCGTCGTCTGCATCAAGAACAAGGACTATCCCGCCTCGCTTGAATTGCGGAAACTGTATCGGGTGGTCGCCGACGAAACCGCCACCAAGCTTCATCAGATTCGGGTGATCGATGAATCAGGTGAAGATTATCTCTATCCTGAAGAGTACTTTGTCGCTGTGCATCTTCCCCAATCTGCTGAGAAGGCCATCCTTCGCGCTGCCAGCCATACGGTTTGATCGCCCTACGCATTCTCTCCCGTGTCGGGCCTACTGCGCTGATGGAGCGAGGTACCGTTTCGGCGCGTGTATGTGCCAGTTCTTATTCGTCGTCTTCAAGTCGAGACGTCGAAGTTTCCCCGACTTATAAGGCCCGGCTGGAATGTATGTGAGGCTGTACATGGAATCGATCTGTGATTTCGTATGCTCGGGCCACCCGAAGTAGTATCCGCCGGTCTCAGAGACGATAGCCTGTAGGCTCCCATACCAGCCCGGAACGAAGACGTTTACCCCGGCGCGCTGTGCCGCAGATATAGTCTGAGAATAATCCGACAGGCTTCGTCCGGCTTCATCGAACACGGGAAGCACAATCAGAATCCGCCGTTCTCGCCCTGCTGGATCAGCGCCAAAGATCTCCCTGCAGGCGATACGTATTGCGTCACGGGATCCAAGGAAATCGGGCTCGTCAGTCTTCAGGAATTGATTGAGGTCAATGGGTTGGAGTTGGTCCCGGGTCACGAACGTTGCGCCGTGTCGGATTGTCGAGTATGACGCTATGAAAGCCTTATCGTCAGGTCCGGTTAGCATTCCCTCGACGAAATCAAACACCCATTTCGGCGCGGCTTCATACTGCAGCTGCTTCTTGGAATAGTAAACGCCCAAGTAAGGATTGTTATCGATCAGAAGCCCCAGCCGCAATGGCAGTTCTTTTGCGGTACCCAAGGAAAGGATGCGAATCGGCGGTTTGCCGTCATCCAGCACGGACAGGTCGGAAATCTGCAAGTTGTCAACTGGATTTCCGAGTTCGTTCTCTGTGTAGAACGTAACCGTAACGGCGTGTGGGTCATCGGGTGACGAGTTGTCGGAGGGAACTTGCGCAGCCCCAATCGATCCAGAAATGGCTACAAACGTCGAGAGGAGCCAAATTGCTTTTCTGGCTCTCATAGCCAAGATTTAACACCCGTTGCGATTCCAAGGAAAGTAAAGTGTTGTAATCAGTTGGATGGTAGGGCGGTCTCTGCCCCCTACCGTGCCCTCCGTGGTTTAAAATAAATGCATGGCCCGCGAGCTATCCTTCGGCCCCTACGTTGACGTCGAAAACGGCCACAAGGTCGTCAGGGAACTGACCTTCGGCAATCCCACGCCTGAGGGCGTGATCCTGGCGCCGTTGTCTGCCGTCGTCAACTGGATGCGCAAGGGCTCGATCTGGCCCATGACTTTCGGCCTGGCCTGCTGCGCCATCGAAATGATGTCCATGGGCGCCTCCCGCTTCGATATCGCCCGCTTCGGCGCCGAAGTCTTCCGTCCCTCGCCCCGCCAAAGCGACCTCATGATCATCGCCGGCCGCGTCTCCAACAAAATGGCACCGGTGATCCGCCAGTTGTGGGAGCAGATGCCCGAGCCCAAGTGGGTCATGTCCATGGGCGCTTGCGCCACCTCCGGCGGCGTGTTTAACAACTACGCCCTGGTGCAAAGCGTCAACCAGGTCATCCCTGTCGATGTCTACGTTCCCGGCTGCCCTCCTCGCCCCGAGCAGCTTATCTATGCCATCACCCTTCTGCAGGAAAAAATCCAGAAGGAACGCGGCACCATGCGCAAGGCCTTGAACCTGGCGTGAGACGGCCGCCAGCGATCCGCGAAATCCCGCCGTGAATCCCGTCGGCGCTATAATGAACGAGTCGGCCCGGGGTGTTTATGCAGTGTCTTCGCGGTGTCCTCGTTTGGCTCCTGTTCTTGGGCTCCGCGACTCTGCTTGCCCAGAGCCCCAAACCAGAATCTCCGACTGCGGCCCCAACTGTTGCCGCCCCATCGCCGCAAACCAGCCCGCAGCAAGCGCCCACACCTGCCCCGCCCATCCCCGCCAACGCGCCGCGCATGTCCAGGCAGACGCGCTATGAAATCATCCGGGTTTTCGAGACCCAAATCGTCTACACCCGCACCGCATTTCCCATGGGCTCCAAGGGACTCACTCTCAAAGACGGCGTGACCACGCCCAACGGCCAGGAGCTCAACCAGTTGCTCGCTCTCTGGGGACCGGCCCTTAAGCCCGGCGACCCCGCCGAAATCTCCTATGTCCGGATCAAGGACGATTACATTCACTTCGACATCAACGGCGGCGCCGTGCACCGTAAGAAGTGGTATCAGCACATCGAGCTTTCCGGCGCCAACGGCATGCCGGTTCAGTTGTCTCCCAACCAAACTCAGCAAAACCCTCATGGCAGCTATCTGGAGATTCATTTCGATAAGTACGTTCCCGAGATGTCCGCGCAGCAGTTGCGCGATCTGCTCTATCCCGCCCTCGACTTCACCGCTCGCAACAAGGAGCAAGCCTATCTGGATACGGTTCCTCCCAAGGTGAAAGAAGCCATCCTCGCTCACCACGTGCTGGTTGGCATGAACTCGGAGATGGTGCTGCACGCCAAGGGCAAACCGCCCAAGAAAGTCCGCGAGAAAGACGGCGACACCGAATACGAGGAGTGGATCTACGGCGAGTCCCCGCAGGACGTGGATTTCGTTCGCCTCGTAGGCGACGAGGTGGTGCGCGTCGAGACCATGAAAGCCGACGGCACCAAGATCGTCCGCACCGAAAAAGAAGTCATTCTGGAGCGCCCCGAGAAAGAAGCCAAGAAAGAAGAAGAACGCCCGGCGAACGCACCCAGCCTGCGCCGTCCCGGCGAGACTCCCGAGAACCCGCCTCAACCTTCCGACCAGGTCTCGCCAGTTTCTCCCGCTCCCCCGCCCGACATTCCCCAGCCTCCCGGTCCCGGCCCGGGTGCGATAGTCGCCAGCCGTATGTAGACAACAGCAATCAGCCTTCGGCCGAACTCACTTCGCTGCCACATCCGCCGCCACATCGGCAAACGAGAACGCCAGCGAAACATTCGCATACTCCTTGCCCCCTACCTCGACATAGGGATACACGAAATAATTCAGCGGCTTTCCTTCCTGCGCAGGGTTTAGCCGCAAATCGCGGCCCATGCTGAACTGAACGCGGTTCACGTCGTGTGCGCCGAAAAAGTATTCCCGTTTCTCCGGATGCTTCCACGCTTCAGAAATATCCACGGGAATCCATCCTTTGCCCTCAACATAAAAATCGGACCAGCAGTGATAGCCGGCAATCTCGGCGGAATGCTTGTCCGCCGGCAGCGGGAAGCCGATTTCAAAGCGCGCCGGAATCCCCTGCGACCGCGCCATCGCAATGAACAAAGAGTGGAAGTCGGTGCAATTGCCCTTCTTGGCTTCACAGGCGTAGAGCACGTCGCCGCGTCCCCAGCCCGTGCCTGTCTTGTCGTAACGCAACGTCGTGAACACGTAGTCATAAATCGCCCGCGCCTTTTCGAGTGGATCGGTCTTGCCCTGCGTAACTTTCGCCGCCAGATCAGCCGGGACCCCGCTGATCGGCACCAGCGCGTCGGGCTGCAGATCCTCCTGCCGTTCCTTCTCCGTCAGGGACGCTGAGACCACGTGTGCCGAGGCATTCAGCGCCACCCGCTCGCGCCGCACTACATCGTATTCCACATCGAAGTGCAGTTCAGACTTATCGGCCCTTGTTTCGGCAAAGTAGATTTCATTCCCATATTTCGACTCGCGCATTTTCTTCAACGGCAAATCACCGCCCGCCGAGACGACTTTGACTTCCTGATATTGGTCCGTCTGCGCTGCCGGAATCCACACGCGCACCTTTTCGCCGGCGGGCAAGTTCTTCGCGGTGAACGCGTAATGAAATGTGAAATGGCGAGGCTCCTGCGCGAGCGCGGACAAACTCAACACAAAGAAAAAGACCCACACAGCGACCCTACGCGACATATGCGGCTTCCTCCGGAGAAACTGAGAAGTGAAAACTGGGTACTGAGTACTGGCTACCGGTTTTTCAGCGACATGCGACCTTCCCCGATGACAACACCCTCACCTGAATCCGCGCTGGATCGTGCCCATGAAAACAAGATGCCGCAAACGATTGCGGCGATGCGCTATTTTAAACATCATCCGGTAGAATCACATCATGCCCGCCGCCATCCAATGCCGCGACCTGCGCAAGACCTACGACGGCAAAGTCGAAGCCGTGCGCGGCCTGAGCCTCGAAATCCAGACCGGCGAATGCTTCGGCCTGCTCGGCCCGAACGGGGCGGGGAAAACCACGACGATTGAGATCCTCGAAGGCCTGCTCGCACCGACTTCCGGCGAGGTCTCCATTTTCGGCCATTCCTGGCAGGAGAACGAGCGCGAAATGCGGGAGTGGCTGGGCATCTCGCTGCAGGAAACGCGGCTTTCGGAAAAGCTCAGCGTGCGCGAGACCATCGAACTCTTCGCCAGTTTCTATCGCAATCCGCGCCCGAGCAATGATGTGCTTCACCAACTCCAACTCAGCGAAAAAGCCGATGCCTGGGTGGGCAAGCTCTCCGGCGGCCAGCGCCAGCGCCTGGCCGTGGCGACCGCGCTGGTCTGCAATCCCAGGATTCTCTTTCTCGACGAGCCCACCACTGGCCTCGATCCGCAGAGCCGCAGGCAACTTTGGGACATCATTCGCGCGTTTCAGCGCGCCGGCGGCACCGTCCTGCTGACCACCCACTACATGGATGAAGCCGAGCGCCTCTGCGACCGCCTCGCCATCGTGGACCACGGCCAGATTATCGCTGAAGGCTCGCCCGCCGATCTGATCGACCGCCTCGGCGGCCATCACGTCGTCGAGTTCTCGACCACCGGAAACGGCGCTGCGCCGGGATCGGAGCCTCACGCGTCCCAGCTTCAAGTTTGGCGCGCTCTGCCGGGGGTCGAATCGCTGCGTGAGGACGACGGCCTGACCGCGCTCAATGTGAAGGAGCCTCACTTGACTATTCCTGCCCTGCTCGAGGCCATCGAGCAGCAGGGAAGACAACTGGATCATTTGACCACGCGGCAGGCCAGCCTCGAAGACGTTTTCGTCCGCTTGACCGGCCGCCATCTGCGGGACGAGTAAATGCCGTTCTGTGGCGCGGACCTGCCCTGAGCGAAGTCGAAGGGGCTCTCGCCCACGTCGCAGCTAACGGCGGGAAATGATGTTTCGTACTCTGCGTCGGGGACGCTGAAAGGGCGCGGCTTCAAGCCGCGCCGTCGATTGCCGCTTAAATCGGGCTTTAGCCCCTGATGGCTCGCTTTACAGCACGTTGGAAAGGCCCTGATATGAACCGTGTCATAAAATTTGGATTCGTATTTCTCTTGCTAGTGGCCACCGCAACGCCCTGGGCTCAGACAACCTCCTCTGCCCCGGACGCCGCTTCCTTCGCACCATTCCAGAAATGGGTGGCCGCCGTGATTACCGGAGACGCTGCTACTCTCAAAGCTCTCTACAGCACCGACCCGCCAGCGGAAATCCGGGTGAAAGACAAAACGATCAGCGCCAGCGACGACGTGAGTTTCTGGATGGGAATGAAAGTCCGTAGCCTGCAAGTCCAAATCATTCGCACGACCACGCCGCGCCCTGACGTCACTCATATCATTTTCCGCGCCGATATCGTGACCGGCGTGGCCGATGGCAAAGCCACAACTGTCACCGACGACCATGTCTGGCTCAAGCAGGGAAACGAGTGGCATCTCGCTTCTGCCGAACGAACCGATGCTCCCCGCCTCGAGCAGCCCTCCGACATGAAGAAGGAGATCTATCCGGCCAACGCCGACGCTCATGCCGAGATCAAAGAAGCGGAAGAAAAGGCGGCTCGTGACCGCAAGCGCCTGCTTCTGGTTTTCGGCGCCAACTGGTGCTTCGATTGCCACGTTCTTGATCTGGCGTTTCATCAGCCCGATCTCGCGCCGATTCTCGCCGCCAACTATGAGGTCGTTCATATCGACCTCGGTCCCGACGAGCACAAGAATCCGGACTTGCTGAAGCAATACGAAATCCCATTGGACAAGGGCATTCCCGCGCTCGCCGTCGCCGAGAGCGACGGTTCTCTGGTAGTCAGCCAGAAGAACGGCGAGTTCGAAGACGCCCGCGGCCTGACGCCCGAAGCGCTGGCCGACTTTCTGAACAAGTGGAAGCCGCAAGCGCAATGAATTATTTATGACCGTTGCCCAGCAAACCCCGGCCACCTTACCGAAACCCGCGCCTGCCTCGGTCCGCCTGAACGGCCGCTGGTCCGGCTACCGCCACCTGCTAGGCGCGCGCATGCTCGAACTCAGACGCGAGCCCGAGGTTATCTTCTGGGTCTTTGCTTTCCCTCTACTACTGGCGCTCGGCCTCGGTATCGCGTTCCGCAACAAGCCTGCCAGTGCCGTCTCGCTCGCCATCGTTCAAGGCCCCGGATCGGCGGATGCTCAGACGCTGCTCGCCGGTTCGCCTCAGCATGCCGCCTTCAGAATCGACGTCCTGAGCGCAGACGAAGCCCGCAACGGATTTCGCCTGGGCAAGTTCGATCTCGTCATCGAGGCTGACGGCAAGGGCGGACTCCAGTACCGCTACGATCCCGATCGCCCAGAAAGCGTGCTGGCCAAGTCCGAGGTGAACGACGCGCTGCAAGCCGCCGCCGGCCGCAAAGACACCGTCTCCACAACCGCAGTCACATCCTCCGAGCCCGGCTCGCGCTACATCGACTTCCTCATCCCCGGTTTGCTCGGCATGAACCTGATGAACTCTGGCATGTGGGGCATCGGCTTCGCGCTCGTGGATATGCGCCAGCGCAAGCTGCTCAAGCGCTTTGTGGCCACGCCCATGCGCCGCACCGATTTTCTTCTGGCCCTGGCGTCCAGCCGCCTGATTCTGATGATCGTTGAGGTTGGCTTGCTGCTTGTCTCCGGCGTTTTCTTCTTTCACATGCGTGTGCTGGGTTCGATCGGCGCCATCGCGCTGATCTGCGGCCTCGGCTCACTCACCTTCGGCGGTGTCGGCCTGCTGACCGCCAGCCGCGCCCAGAAAATCGAATCCGTCAGCGGCCTGATCAACCTGGTCATGATGCCCATGTGGATCTTTTCCGGCGTTTTCTTTTCTTACGAGCGCTTCCCGGCGGTGATTCATCCCCTGATTAAGGCTCTGCCCCTGACCGCGCTCAATGACGCCCTGCGCGCCTGCATTCTCGAAGGCACACCTCTCCTCCATCAGTGGCCGCGATTGCTAGTCTTAGTGCTCTGGGGCGGAATTTCTTTTGTCTTGGCCCTGAAGTGGTTCCGCTGGGTTTAGCATCCCTCGGGCAAGCGACCATCCGGATCTTTGGGGGCATTGCAACGGGTTACCAGAGGGGTTGGAAAAACAGGCGCCAACTGAAGGAATTGGTGCGAAAATAGAGCTAGTCAAGTCGCCCCATGCGCACGCCGGGCGCGTGCAAAGGAGGGTCTATGCTGGCGACGCGGCATCGTTTCAATCGTAATCCCTACTTCCATTTTCACCCGCTACACGGCTTGTTTTCCCTGGTCGGCGCTCTGATTCTGTTCGGGCTGTTGGTGTGGTTCCTGGCGATCCCAGCGCGCTGAACGCAGGCTGCCGGTCACTCCGCGGGAGTCGTGCCGACACTTGTTCGCATCCCATGAGAGATGCAGAGAAGTGTGGCAGGGATGTTAAATCCTGGTGTAAATCTCACCGGAAATCCTCTATCGCGGCCATTGAAATTTGCAATTGGACACCTTCTGCTCCATCCGCTAATTTAGCTCATGGACCGCCTAATCGCCGTGGAAGACTCACATGTTGACCTGCTGCACGAGATTGGCGTCCGCCTGAGTACGGCGGACGAATTTCACGAAGTCCTGAACCGCGTCGTCGAATTTGCTTCCGCGCTCGTGAAGTGCGATTCCTGCCTCATCTATGTGCTTGAAGGCGAGGAACTCGTGTTGCGGGCGTCGAAAAATCCCCACCCGGAAGTGGTGGACCGCCTCAAGCTCCTCGTGGGGCAGGGCATCACGGGCTGGGTTGCGGAGCATGTCGAGCCGGTCGCCATTCCCCAGAAGGCCGCTCTCGATCCCCGCTTTCAGTTTTTCCACGAGCTGCCTGAGGATAGCTACGAAGCCTTTCTTTCCGTGCCCTTGATGTGCCGGGGGCGAGTCGTGGGCGTCATCAACCTGCAGCATCGCCAGCCGCATGTTCACCGCCCACGCGAGATTCGCATGATCTCAACGATTGGGTTTCTCGTAGGTGCGGAAATTGAGCTGGCGCGCCTGGAGGAAGCCAACTCCACCCTGGTGCAGCAACTGCAAACGCGCAAGCTTGTCGAGCGCGCCAAAGGTATTCTGCAGCGCGATCTCGGCTTGAGCGAAGAGCAGGCCTATCTTGCCCTGCAGCGCCAAAGCCGGCAGAAGCGCAGGCCCATGAAAGAAATTGCCGAGGCGATCGTTTTGAGCGACGATGTCAAGGGGAATTCGCAGGTGCGGCCGACCTAGGACTGCGCGTCGACCACGCCGATCGCACTTGTCTCCAAAACTCAACAAACCGAGGGCGGATGCCCGGTTAGCATCCGCCCTCGGTTGCTTGCAGACTACACAACCTACTGCGCGCCAGCTGCGGCTGTGGCCGCCGCCGCTGCCGCCTGCTTTTCTCCCGTTTGCGAAGGCACCCGGAAGTGCAGTGTCATTCCATACTCGGGCAACTGGAACTCGCTGACGTAGCTGCCCGCCGGCGTGGCTTCCAGGACCAACTGGTTCACGCTGGCCGGCCTAGCCTCTTCTGCGTTGCTCACCAGCAGCATGAAACTCCGCCGGTCGCCGCTGACTTTGCTCAGCAAAAGCATGCTGCCGGTGCTTCCTGGGTCGAACGAGAACCGGTATTCTCCCGCCGGGAGCACCGCATTCTGCCAGCGCACCTCGTGCGCGAGCGTGAACTTGCCCTGTACGGGTTGCTCCGCGGAGGCGAGGCTCGGGGCGAGGCTGAGCGTGGTCAACGCCAGCACGCTGGCGTAAAGGAATTTCCGAATCGAAGTCATACGATCTCCTGTTCTGCTCTTCGTCAGAAGAGCGCGTTGTAGCGCACGCCGCCCGCGCAATGCCAGGCGGTATGGGCCTAGATTTTGGTGGAGAACAACGAGGTCAGGAGATTTGCCGTGCGTCACAAGGCGCACAACAAACTGCAACTTCGCGGGACCGGCTGCGGAGTCGGGAGCGAAGTAAACTCATTGTGCAGAAACTTGCACTCGAAGTCCAATGCAAAGAATTGATAGGAAGGATTTGAGGGAGTGGATGAGAGCCACCACTCCCCACGCAATGAGAGAGTGGCGCGCTCGAAAGCAGTCTCCGTGCGCCGGGCGCTTTGGGGGAAGTACTCTCGTAATCTTCGCGAGGGCCCCTCGCGCAGTATGCTTGGCGCATGACCACCGTGCGTATCTTAGCTCTTCTCTTCTTGGCCGCGCTGGCCCGCGCGCAGAACCTGTACACCAAGGCGGAAAACCCCAGTTCCACCGAACCGAAGCTCCCGGTCGTCGATGACAAGGCGTGCCCGGGCCCACCCCGCCGCGTAGACGGCGTAATGGAGCCGGTCGCAGTGAAAATACGGACGGCCGAGCCCATGTACTCTACATGGCAGGCGAAGCGAGTGGTGGCAGGGACGCTGAAAACCGGCGAGGAAGTGGACGCCTGGTCGGGCGTGAACGTGATCCTGGAGCCCGACAAGGCCCGAGTCTTGCAGTCCAGTGAGCCGGACGAAAAGCCGGTTCTCAAGCCGGGCGACGAGATGCTTGGCTACGGATTCCGGGGCGACGGGAACTATCTTTTCTGGGCCAAGGGAGCCTGGTTCACGGAGTATTACGAGAACGAAGGCAACCTAAGAGGCGACTGCGGCTTTGCGGACAAAACTATGTGCACGTTCGCCATCGTGAAAAAGGGCATCCAGGAGTGGTGGGTACAGGTCAGAACCAGTGGCGGGATTACCGGCTGGGTATTGGCAAGCAAGAACGTGCATGACAAATCCTGGAGCAACGCCAACTTCGGCGACCTGTGCATGATGGACTAAGAAGCAAGAGTTTCACCGGACGGACAAGCTCCGGCTCCCGCCCACCGCCCAACAGGTTGTGTATGCCGAGGCGAATCGAGTATCGGGTATGTCGACTTCATTCCATCGAAATCCGCCTCAACCGCCGCTTCTCCGCATTGGGGCACTCGCCCCACACACCCCTACCTTTGGGTGAACGTACCGTATTTTTCTGCTTTCAGTAGCGTGGAAGCGACCTTAGAGACGTCCAAGGCGACGTAGACGGTGGCCTCTTTCCCGCCAAAGTTGATTTCCGTGGTTCCGCTGCCGTAGTCGCTGATGAAGTTCACGCGGTCGGCGTTGACGAAAGTTTCTTTCCCGTTGATGTCCTCAAATCTGACCAGATTCATGGTAGTCCTCTGGGCGAAGCGTCAATCCACCTTCATTAAGAACCAGAAGGCATAAGATTCGAATAAAGAAATCGTGTTTTGTTCGTAAAGGACATCGAATCCGTAAACCCAGGTCTCCCGCTCAAGCGGTATCGAACGCCTTTGAAGCCGCTTTTTCTGCATTCCGCTGCTTCTGTTTGGCACACCCGTCCCCGGCGTGAGACCATCTTCGCTTGGGGGGAAGTGGTGGCGGTGGCTAGCCACCGCCACCTAGGAAAGAGGAGCCTCGTGTATCAGAAGAAACCAGGAGTTTTCATGGCTGACTGGTGGGATGCCGATGGCCGTCGCCATCGTAAGCAGTTCGCCACTGCTGGGGCAGCGCGCGAACACGAGCACCGCGAGACTGCGCTTGCTCATGCCGAGCGAGCCGGCCGCGAGGTGAAACTGGCAGGCCGGGCTGGTGGCATAAAACGCTACCATTCGAGATCTGACAACGGCGCCATCGAACCCGCCAAGGGCAAGCTCGGCGTCATGATCCCCGGCATGGGCGCCGTCGCCACCACATTCGTCGCTGGCGTTGAGGCCATCCGCAGAGGCTTGGCCAAGCCGATTGGATCGCTCACGCAGATGGGCACCGTGCGGCTGGGAAAGCGCACCGAGGGCCGCTCGCCCAAGATCAAGGAATTCGTACCGCTGGCCTCGCTCGACGACCTCGTCTTTACCGGCTGGGACATTTTCGAGGACAACATGTACGAAGCCGCGTCCAAAGCGGGCGTCCTCGACCAGCGCCTGCTCGATCAGCTAAAGCCGTTTCTTTCGTCGGTGACGCCGCGAGCCGCGGTGTTCGATCACAACTACGTCAAGAAAATCGACGGCCCCAACGTGAAGAAGAGCAAGTCGAAGATGGATCTGGCCGAGCAGTTGCGCGCCGACATCCGCGACTTTAAAAAGACGAGCGGCGCTACCCGCCTCATCACCATGTGGTGCGCTTCAACCGAGACCTATATCGAACCAACCGCGGCGCACCAATCGGTCAAGGCGTTTGAGAAGGCACTCCACGAAAACGACGAGATGATCGCCCCTTCGATAATCTACGCCTACGCTTCACTCATGGAGGGCGTGCCCTTCGCCAACGGCGCGCCAAATCTGACCGTCGACCTGCCTGTGATGCTTGAGCTCTCGCGGCGAAACGAAGCGCCAATCTGCGGCAAAGACTTCAAGACCGGTCAAACCCTGATGAAGACCGTGCTCGCGCCCGCCTTCAAAGCCCGCCTGCTCGGCCTGAATGGCTGGTACTCGACCAACATTCTCGGCAATCGAGACGGCGAAGTTCTCGACGATCCCGGGTCGTTCAAGACCAAAGAGGAATCCAAACTCGGCGTGCTGGAGCACATTTTGCAACCTGGTTTGTACCCCGAACTCTACGGCAACATCTTTCACAAGGTTCGCATTAACTATTACCCGCCTCGCGGTGACAATAAAGAGGGTTGGGATAACATCGACATCTTCGGATGGCTCGGCTATCCCATGCAGATTAAAGTCGATTTCCTCTGCCGCGACTCGATCCTTGCCGCGCCCATCGTGCTCGATCTCGTGCTTTTCCTCGATCTCGCGCAGCGCTGCTCAGAGCTCAAGGGAATCGGGATCCAGGAGTGGTTAAGCTTTTACTTCAAGTCTCCCATGACCGTTCCCGGACTTTATCCCGAGCACGACTTGTTCATCCAGTTGATGAAGCTGAAGAACACGCTCCGGCATTTGAAGGGAGAAGAGCTGATCACGCACTTGGGGCTGGAGTATTACGACTGAGATTGCCAGTTTGCAACGCGGGCGCTAATGCACGTGCTGCATCAGTCGTACTCCCACACCTAGGCTGGCACTACCGGTGATTCGATGTCGCCCGTGATGCGGACCAACCCTTTGAGGCGACCGATGAACTTTTTCCGCGGACAACGCTTTCGGCGTTCGTTTGCCATTCGCTTGCCCTTTGCCCTTGGGTTTCCTAATCTGATGTTTACTAGCCATGCGTCTATTCCAAACGCGGTCTGATTTCGCAACATGCGGTCGCTCGCGGGATAACCCCGGACACAGCGGCGGCGTCTAAAGAGGAAGACAGATCAGGATTACTTGTGCACGGGTCGGGGCGTATAATCAGCTCAAGGAGTGCTCCCTATGAAGCTTAGATGGCTCGCAATCGCAGTGGCGTTGGCGGCGTTCAGCGCTGGGCCTTGGATGCTGGCGCAGAGCCAGCCCCAGACGGGTCAGGGTCAGGATCCGACCCAAACTCAGACTCCCGCTCAGACCCAAACCCAAACTCAGCCGCAGTCCCAGAATCCCGCTCCCGATCAGGACAAGGATCAGCCCAAAGCCGGGGACGTGCAGAATGCTCCTAAACCGGCCCCCTCGGCCCTCCCCACGCAGGATGACAGCCAGATCAAGCATGACGGTGGCAAGACCGACGTGGATGCGGTCGGAAACCGCAACGTGGGTTGCGAACGTGGCGTCGGCAACTGGTACAGCGTCGAAGGCCAGGTTGCCATGGGACAGAAGTACGCCCGGGAGATCGAGTCGCAGGTGAAACTGGTCAACGATCCGGTGGTGACCGAATACGTGAACCGCATCGGCCAGAACCTGGTGCGCAATTCTGACGCCCAGGTCCCGTTTACCATCAAAGTCATTGATTCTGACGTGGTCAACGCCATGGCCCTGCCCGGCGGATTCTTCTACGTCAACTCCGGCCTGATTCTCGCAGCCGACGAGGAAGCGGAAATGGCCGGCGTAATGGCCCATGAGATCGCGCACGTGGCCGCCTGCCACTATGGCCGCGAGATGACGCGGGCCAACATCCTGCAGATGATGTCCATTCCGTTTATCTTTATGGGGGGCTGGGTGGGCTATGCGGGCTATGAGGCGGCGGGTTTGGGCATTCCGCTCACCTTCCTGCATTTCTCGCGCGGATTCGAGGCGCAGGCCGACTACCTGGGAATCCAATACATGTACCGCGCTGGATACGATCCATCAGCTTTCGTTTCCTTTTTCGAAAAGATTCAGGCCATGGAGAAGAAGAAGCCCGGAACGCTGTCCAAGGCTTTCGACACTCACCCTCAGACTCCC
>Ga0187781_10000207_pt1 | contig 41728 bp, 42 predicted proteins | sample 0715_SJ02_MP02_2_FD_132447 | JGI IMG/M metagenome (GOLD analysis project Ga0187781, IMG submission 132447) | Tropical peat soil microbial communities from peatlands in Department of Meta, Colombia - 0715_SJ02_MP02_20_MG | ecosystem: Environmental > Terrestrial > Soil > Wetlands > Peat | place... | reverse complement strand
TCGGCCGGACTCACCACGTCCGTGAGGCGGATGCCGAACTTCTCATTGATGACCACCACCTCACCGTGTGCGATCAGCGTGCCGTTGACGAAGACGTCGAGCGGCTCGCCGGCGGCGCGGTCGAGCTCGACCACCGAGCCCTGGTTGAGCTGCAACAGGTTGCGGATCGGCACGCGCGTGCGCCCGACCTCCATCGACAGCGTGACGGGGACATCGAGGATGACGTCGAGATTGACGTCGCCCGTGGCCGGCTGGCCCTCGTCCTGCATCTGCTCGAACTCGGCGGCCTGGACCGCATCGGCGTTGGCGTTCATTTACGGCTCTCGGGTTTGAAGTTCAGGGAATCGGGGGGTGGCGCGCCCATGCGGCGCACGCGGCTCTCGATCTTGACGGCCTGCTGGCCGCGGGACAGGCCGAAGCCGCCGCGGAACAGCGGCACATCCTCGGCGAGCAGCGTCACCTTGCCGCCGAAGTCGCACGGCAGGATGTCGCCGGTTTTGAGATTGAGCAGATCCTCGAGCGTCACCTGGGTGCGGCCGAGCAGCGTCTTCAGCTGCACCTCCGCATCCTCGATCTCACCACGCAGCAGGTTGGTCCAGCGCGTGTCCTTCTCGCGGCGGTCGCTGGCCATGCCGGCGTCCAGCACGTCGCGCAGCGGCTCGATCATCGAGTAGGGCATGGTTATGTGCAGGTCGCCGCCGCCGCCGTTCAGCTCGACGTGGCAAGAGGTCACCACCACGATCTCCGACGGCGAGACGATATTGGCGAAATGGGGATTGACCTCCGACTGCAGGTACTCCACCTCGATGTCGGCGACGTGCGACCAGGCCTCGCGCAGGTCGGCGAAGGCGCTGCGCAACACCATGTGGATGATGCGGTGCTCGGTGACGGTGAACTCGCGGCCCTCGATCTTGGCGTGCCGCCCGACACCGCCGAAGAAATTGTCGACCACCGCGAACACCAGCTTCGGGTCGAGTACCACGAGCGCCATGCCGCGTAGCGGATTGATCCGCACCATGTTGAGGCTGGTCGGCAGGTGCAGCGTGTGGGTGTACTCGCTGAATTTCTTGATCTGCAGCGGGTGCACGGCGACTTCGGGCGAGCGGCGCAGCAGGTTGTAGACGCTGGTGCGAAACAGGCGCGCGAAGCGCTCGGTGATCATCTCGAGCGTCGGCATGCGGCCGCGCACGATGCGCTTCTGCTCGGCGAAGTCGTAGGCGACCGCCTCGCCCGGGGCCGGGCCCGGGTCGGTGTTGACCGCTCCGGAGTCGACGCCGTGAATCAGGGCGTCGATTTCCGCCTGGTCGAGTACCTTTTCACCCAAGGCAGCCACGGCTTGCGGTCCTTTACTGCATCACGAAGCTGGTGAAGTACACGGCCTCGAGCCGCTCGGGGTGGCCACCGGCCTGGCCGAGCACCTTGCGCACGCCCTCGAGGGCCTGGGTGCGCAGCGCCTCCTTGCCCTCGCGGGTGGAGAGCTGGGTGTACTTCTGGTTGGCGAACAGCAGCAGCAGGTCGTTGCGCACGACCGGGTCATTGGTCTTCAGCAGCTCGACCGTGGCCGGGTCGCGCGTCTCGAGCTGCACCGCGATCTGCAGGAAGCGCACCGCCTGCTCGGCGTCGAAATTCACGACGAACGGCGGATCGAGCGCGAGGAACAGCGGCGGGCCGGCTGGAGGGGGCGGCGCGGCCTGCGGCTCCTTGGCGGCGGCCGCCGCCGGGTGCTTGCCGGAGGTGAGCCACCATGCGGCGCCGACGCCGGCGCCGAGCAATACGATGGCCGTGAGAATCACGATGATGAGCAACAGCTTGCCCCGGCCCTTGGCCTGCGGCGCGGCGGCGGTCTTGTCGGCGGCCTCGAGTACCGGGATCTGAGCGGCCATCCTTGCTTAACTCCTCATCTTTTACAGCGTCACTGACGCCTGCTTCAGTGCAACGCGCATGCCAATCGAGCGGATTCGCGCTAAGTCGAGAACCGGCAAGGGTTTTCGGCGGCAAGAGAAGCGTGAGCTGCGTCGCAGTGGGCGCCAGGCGACGGAAAGTTGGCGGCAGCGGCGCTGCGCGCGGCCCCGAGGCGCTCAGGCGTAGGTATCGATCAGACCCTGGTGAGAGCGCGCGGCGGATGTGACCGAAGTCGCACTCAGCTCGCGCGCGGTGCCAGCGCGCGGGCTCTCAGCCGGGCTCTGCTGTTCGCCCGCAGTCGAGCGCGCCGACTGATCGGAGACGCCGGCCTGCGCCAGATTCAACCCCTGCGCGGAGAACAGCTCCTTGAGGCGCGGCAATGCCTGCTCGAGCGCACTGCGGGTGTCGGGCTGCGTGGCGCTGAACCAGACGCTCGCCGCGTTCTGGTGCACGGAGATCTTCACCTCGACGGGACCCAGCTGCTCGGGCGTGAGGCGCAGCGACGCGGATCCGACGCCCTGATTCGCCATCCAGTGCAGCCGCGTGCCGAGCTCGTTGGCCCAGCCACCGCTGCCGACCTCCGTATGCACCTGTACCGTCGCGGGGGCGCCGGCCGGCGGCGCGGCGGACGCATCGGTCTGTGCCGTGCCGGCTGCCGCCGCCGCGGCGGGCAAGCCAACATTTGCGCTGGCGCTATCGCTCGTCGTGCCGGCAGGCTGGCTCGCGGCGGAGGGTTGCGAGGCGCCATCGAGCCGGCTGGCAGCCGACAGTGCGCTCTGCAGCGCGGCGTGGAACGGCGCGCTGACCGGCGCGGTGGAGCCGCCGCCGGAGTCCGGTGCGGCGGCCGAGACATGCGGGTCCTCGCCGAGGACGCCGGGCTCGCTGGCGCGCGGCTGAGCGGCTTGCCCTGGCGGCGTGAGCGCCGCCGTAATGACCGGCGTAACCGCGGCGCGACTGCCCGATAGGCTGGCCGCGGCAGGCGGCGCGCTTTGGGCGTCGTCGTCGGCATCGGACGATGAGTCCGCGCTCGCAGCGGGTGTGTTTGCGGAGGTGCCCTGAGAGGAGGCTTGAGCGGCGACAGCGCCCGAGAGCGGCTGAACCGCAGGCGCTGCGCTGCCTGGGCTCTGCGCTTCCGATGGCTTGGCATCCTTCGGATCGGCCGGCTTTCCCCTGGCGCTCTTCACGGGCGTTCCGGCAGCGATTTGCCCCGGGACCGCGGAGGCGGACATGGAAGCGGCGAGCGTCTCTTCGAAGCTCGAGCCGGCGCCGGCACCCGCCGTTGCGGCAGCGGCGGGCAATGCGGCTGTTGCTGCCGGAGCGGCATGCGCTGGGGCGCTTTCCGGGCCGGCCTGGGTCGAGTCCTGGCCCAGCGCTGCGGTCGCCTGAGGGCGAGCGGGCGCGGCCCGAAGTGAGGTCAGCTCGGCGCTGCCAGAGCTGGCCGGGGCGCTTGCGCCCGCGGCGGGCAGGCTGTTAGCGGGCACCGTGCTTGCCTCCGGACCAGCGGCCCTGGGCGCGCTCGTCGGCATCGACCTGCTCGCGCCGGTCGAGGCGGCGCTGCTCTTCGCTCAGGCCGCGCTTCAATGCGCGGTCGACCGCGGCCGAGCGCCGGGCGGCGCCGCTCCACTTGGCGAGGAGCTCGGCGCGCGCGGCGCGCGCCCGGGTCACGATCTCGGACTGTTCGCGCAGCGCCTCGTCCAGTCGCGCGAGGAAAGCCTGGTAGTCACGCGCGCGCGCGGCGCTCATCCCGCCGCCCGCGCGCAGGGCGAAGTCGCGCACGTAGGCGTCCCGGTAGCTGCCGAGCTCGGCCAGCTTGGCCTCGCTCTCATGCACCGACCGCTCAGCAGTCGCCAGCGTCTGCGCCTTGCGCCGCTCGTCGGTCTCGAGCACGCCGTGGGCGGTTTTGAGCTGCCTGATCCGTGGCACGGTTTATCCCTTGGTTGTTTTGGGTGAGTCGGTGGGGGCGGCGGGCTCGGCCGTGAGAGCGGTGAGCGCGCCGAGGCTCGCGGAGAAATCGACGCGCTTGCCGATGTCCTGCTGCAGGAACTGCTGGATCTGCGGCCAGAGCGCGACGGCGGCGTCGACCCGCGGATCGCTGCCGCGCACGTAGGCGCCGAGGCTGATGAGGTCGCGGTGCTGCTCGTAGGTCGAGAGCGCGCGGCGCAACAGCTGTGCCTGCTGCTGGTGCTGTGCAGAGGTGATCTCGTGCATGGCGCGGCTGATCGAGGCGGACACGTCGATCGCCGGATAGAGGCCGGTCTCGGCGATGCGGCGCGACAGCACGATGTGGCCATCGAGGATCGCGCGCGCGGAGTCGGCGATCGGATCGCTCTGGTCGTCGCCCTCGGTGAGCACGGTGTAGAAGGCGGTGATCGAGCCGCGGCCCGCGGGTCCGTTGCCGGCCCGCTCCACCAGCGCGGGGAGCCGGGCGAAAACCGAAGGCGGAAAGCCCTTGGTCGCCGGCGCTTCGCCGATGGCGAGCCCGATCTCGCGCTGCGCCTGCGCGAAGCGGGTGAGCGAATCCATGAGCAGCAGCACGCTCTTGCCCTGATCGCGGAAGTACTCGGCCACCGCGGTCGCGACCCAGGCGCCGTGCAGGCGCATCAGCGGCGGATTGTCGGCCGGGGCGGCGACGATCACCGCGCGCGTGCGATCCTTGGGAGCGAGGATCCGCTCGACGAATTCCTTCACTTCGCGGCCACGCTCGCCGATCAGGCCGACGACGATCACGTCCGCCTTGGTGTAGCGGGCCATCATGCCAAGCAGCACGCTCTTGCCGACGCCGCTGCCGGCGAAGAGTCCTATGCGCTGTCCGCGGCCGATGGTGAGCAGTGAGTTGATCGAGCGGATGCCGACGTCGAGCGGCTCGGAGAGCGGCTCGCGGGCGAGGGGATTGATGGGCTTGCCGGCCAGGCGCACGCGCGCCTCGCAATCGAGCGGCCCCAGGGCATCGAGCGGCTGAGCGGCGCCGTCGATGATGCGCCCGAGCAGCTGCGGGCCGACTGGTACCAGCCCTGCCCCCGGCCGCGGTATGACCCGCGCCTGGGGTCCGAGCCCGTGGCTGTCGCCGGTGGGCATGAGGAACAGGCGATCGCCGGCGAAGCCGACGACCTCGGATTCGATGCGCGAGCCGTCGCGCGCGATCAGCTCGCAGTGATCGCCGATCGAGGCCTGGCAGCCGACGGCCTCGAGCGTGAGCCCCACCATACGGGTGAGGGAGCCCTCGACCGCGAGCGGGGGTGTGGCCTCGACCCGGCGCGTGAGCCGGCCGAGCCGCTCGCGCCAGGCCCGGGCGCGCTCGCCTGCGACCTCGCCGCTCACTCGCTGTTTCCGGTGTCGGCGGGCGCGGCGGCCCGCTCCGGCGCCCGCTGCTCGCCGAGCACGCTGGCCAGCACGGCGTGCACGCGGCTCTCGAACCGGGCGTCGATCTGGGAGTTGTCGCTGCGCACCAGGCAGCCGCCGCGCGCGAGCGTCGGGTCCTCGACGAGACTCCAGGCGCGCTCCTCTGCGGGTGCCGCCAGACGCTCGCGCACGATCGCCGCATCCTCGGGGTGCAGGTGTACGCGCACCTCGCGCGCGGCGAGCGGCAGCTGCTCCAGGCATTCGCGCAGGATCGCGACGATCTGCGCCGGGGCGGCGCTCAATTCCCGCCGTGCGAGCTGCTTGCCGACGGCGAAGGCCAGCTCGAGTAACTGCTGTTCCACCTGGTCGTCGATGGCCTTGAGCGGTGCGGCCAGGAGCTGCAGCATGCTGTCGAGGCGGCGCACGCGCGCGGCGAGCTCCTCCGCCCGGGGGGCCATCTCCGCCTGGGCGTGGGCCAGCCCGGCCTCGTAGCCGCGCGCGGACTCCTGCGCGGCGCGCTTGTCGCGCGTGCTGTTCGCCAGGGGTCCCTCGACCGCCGGCAACGACCAGCGCTCGACGGGCATGGCCGCGATGCGCGCCTGCGCGCCACCTCCACGCGGCTCAGACATAGCTGTGCTCCTTCACTCGAACCTGCTCCCTGCCATGCAAAAGCTATGCTGAGGGAAGCCCGCTCGCAGAACTGTGAAGTGCATCGTGCCTTTCGCCTAAAGGAATCGCCGCGGCGGTCGAGGAGCCTCACTGCAGCGTGAGCGAATACCGGTGCGCGGCAAGAATCTGCCGCCCGCGCGGAAAAACAGCCCGCATGCCGCACTGCGATTCGCCGCCGAGCGACGGCGCGCCGTCGCGGCGGGACCGCGCGCCCAACTCAAGATTCCCCCCTGAGCGCCGATGTTTCCTGTTGCGCGACATCGCGCACCAACGGCTTTTTTCTTGAACGGCGTCACACGGAGTCCCGCGGGCACCGCGAGCGCCGTAACGGGTAGTGAGGAAGCTTATGAACAAGGATTTGCGGTTCCTCGTCGTCGACGATTTCTCCACCATGCGGCGCATCGTCAAGAACCTGCTGCACGATCTCGGCTACGCCCACGTGCAGGAGGCCGACGACGGCAAGACGGCGCTGCCGATGCTGCAGGCCGAGCCCTTTGACGTGCTGATCACCGACTGGAACATGCCGGGAATGCCCGGCCTCGACCTGCTGAAGGCGGTGCGCTCGGATCCGAAGCTCGCCAAGCTCCCGGTGCTGATGCTGACCGCCGAGGCCAAGCGCGACCAGATCGTCGAAGCGGCCAAGGCGGGCGTCAACGGCTACGTCATCAAGCCCTTCACCGCGCAGGTGCTCGCCGAGAAGCTCGAGAAGATGCTGGCCCCGGCGGCATGAGTGCGACACCCATGTCCGCGACACTGCAACAGCAGTGGGGTGAGGTGTGCCTCGCCCTGCAACAGGCGCTGGCGGCTGGCGACGAGCCGCGTTTCCTCGCGGCTGTCGACTCGCTCACCGGCATGCGCGAGAGCGGCCTGTGGGACTCGCTGCGCCAGCTCGACCAACGGCTGCGCTCCGCACTCGACCAGTTCCGCCTCGATCCGCGGCTGCTGCGCCTCGCCGGCAAGGAGATTCCCGACGCGCGCGCCCGGCTCGACCACGTGCTGCGGCTCACCGACGAGGCGGCCCACCGCACGATGGACCTGGTCGAGAGCTCGACCCCCCTGGTGACGCGCACCGCCGCTGCCGCCGCCACGCTGCGGGCGGAATGCAGGGAGGCGCGCGAGAGCGGGGCCGCATCGCCTTACTGGCACGAGCTGCTCACGCGGCTCGAGAGCCACTTCGTGGCCGCGCATGCCGACGGCGAAACCGTCAAGACGAATCTGGTCGAGGTGCTGATGGCGCAGGGCTTCCAGGACCTCTCCGGTCAGATCATCCGCCGGGTGATCGAGCTCGTGGCTCAGCTCGAGGACGAGTTGGCACGGCTCGTGCAGGGCAGTGACCGCGCCGTGTCGGGAAACCGCCAGGCGCCGGCCGAGGAGGAGGACACCTCCCGTGGCTTAGGTCCCGCGATCCCCGGGGTCAGTGTCAGCACGGTCGACGGACAACAGGATGTGGACGAGCTGCTCGCCATGGGCGTGGCGATGAAAGGAATCTGATGAGCACCGGCGGCGACAAGAGTTCTGCGGCCACGATTGGTCCCACCGCGGCCATCAAGCCCGACGCGGTGCTGCGGCTGCCGCCGCAGTGCACCATCCGCGACGCCGCGCAGCTGCTCGGGCAGCTGCTGCTGCACATCGAGCACTCGTCCCCCGTATATATCGATGCCGCCCAGGTCGAGCGCGTCGATACGGCGACCCTGCAGCTGCTGGTCGCGTTCCTTAACGACCGCAAGGCGGAGCAGCGTGCGGTCGTATGGCTCGACTGCAGCGACGCGCTGCTGCGCGCCGCGCGTGCGCTCGGGCTGAGCCGCGACCTGGCGCTGGCCCCCGCCGGCTGAGCCGTCATGGGCATCGATCTCGCCCAATTCCACGAGGCATTCTTCGAAGAGAGCTTCGAGGCGATCGAGTCGATGGAGGCGGCGCTGCTGAAGCTCGACGTCGGCGCGCCCGATCCCGAGGTCATCAACACCGTGTTCCGCGTGGCGCACTCCATCAAGGGTGGCGCCGGCATGTTCAATTTCTCCGACATCGCCTCCTTCACCCATACGTGCGAGACGCTGCTCGATGGAGTGCGTGCCGGCCGCACGCGTCTCACCACGGCGGTCATGGACCTGCTGCTGAAGTCGGTGGATGTGATGCGCGAGATGCTGCGTGCCGCGCAGCGCAAGGAGAGCTTCGACCCGCAGAAGGTCGCCGATCTGCAGTTTGATCTCGAGGTCGCGGTTGCGAAGAACGACGTCGCAGCGGCGCCTGAGGCGGCAGCGGCCCCTGCGGCTGCGGCGCCCGCCGGCCAGGCCGCCGCTCCCGCCGCGCCGCTGGCGCTGCCCGAGTGGCAGATCAGCGTCAAGCCGCTCGAGAACATGCTGTCGCGCGGCAACGAGCCGCTGGCTCTGTTCGCAGCGCTCGCCGAACTCGGCGAGCTCAGCGTGACGGCATCGGTCGGCGAGGTGCCGCCGCTCGCCAGGATCGATCCGCATCGCTGCTACGTGCAGTGGCAGCTGCGCCTGAAGAGCGCGGCCACCGAAGCGCAGATCGCCGAGGCCTTCGAATGGGTCGAAGGCGACTGTGACTACCACATCACGCCCGCAAGCGCCGCTTCGGCCGCCGCGAAGCCCGCGGCCCCGGCGGCGTCCCCCCAAGCCCCGCCTGCCGCGCCCGCCGCCGCGCCCGCTGCGCCTGCCGCCGCGCCCGCGCCCGCAGCCGAGACAGCCAGCCCCCCGGCGGCCGCCGCGGAGGCCGCGGCGGCGCGCCCGGCGGCAAGAGCCGACGCCACGCCTGCCGCCAACGCCGGCGATGCCGGCTCGATCCGCGTCAGCGTGGGCAAGATCGACGAGCTCATCAACACCGTCGGCGAGGTGGTCATCACCCAGTCGATGCTGGCGCAGCTCGGCGCGCTGGTCGAGGGACCCTCGGCCGAGCGGCTGCGCAGCGGGCTGGCGCAGCTCGAGCGCAACGTGCGCGAGCTGCACGAGAGTGTTATGCGCGTGCGCATGCTGCCGATCGGCTTCGCCTTCAGCCGCTTCCCCCGCCTGGTGCGTGACGTCGCGCAGCGGCTCGGCAAGCAGATCGACCTCAAGCTGACCGGCGAGCAGACCGAGCTCGACAAGACGGTCCTCGAGCGCATCGGCGATCCGCTGGTGCACCTGGTGCGCAACAGCATCGACCACGGCATCGAGAAGCCGGAGGAGCGCGTCGCCGCCGGCAAGCCCGCCGCCGGCACGGTGCACCTCGAGGCCTTCCATCGCGGCAGCGCCATCATCATCGAGGTGAGCGATGACGGCCGCGGGCTCGACTGCGAGCGGATCCTCGCCAAGGCGCGCAGCCGCGGCCTCGTGGGCCCGAGCGAGACCCCGAGCGAGGAGGCCATCTTCGAGCTGATCTTCCTGCCGGGCTTCTCCACCGCCGAGCAGACCACCGATCTCTCCGGCCGCGGCGTCGGCATGGACGTCGTGCGCCGGAACATCAAGTCGCTCGGGGGCAAGATCGACATCCGCAGTACCCGCGGCCGCGGCTCGCGCTTCACCATCTCGCTGCCCCTCACCCTCGCGATCGTCGACGGGCAGTCGGTGTGCGTGGGCGAGGAAACCTACATCGTGCCGCTGGTGTCGATCGTCGAGTCGCTGCAGATCATGGAGGGCGGGGTCAATCGGCTGTCGAACGCCGGCGAGGTCATCTCCTTCCGCGGCGACTACCTGCCGCTGCTGCGCCTGCACGAGCTGTTCGGCGTCGAGCCGCGCACGCGCGCGATCCACGAGGGCCTGGTGGTGGTGGCCGAGGGCGACGGCCAGCGCGTCGGGCTGTTCGTCGACGACCTGCGTGGCCAGCAGCAGGTGGTGATCAAGTCTCTGGAAACCAACTACGGGCACGTGCCGGGCGTCTCCGGCGCCACGATCCTCGGCGACGGCGCGGTGGCGCTGATCCTCGACGTGCCCGGCCTGATCCGTTCCACATCCCGACGCGTGGCGGCGTGACGGTACGCATCCGCCGCCATCCTTACCGAGGAAACACCGTATGAACGCGAACCCGACCAAGACCGCAGGGAGCGAGGTCGCCTCCCAACAGGTGCTGACTTTCGTTCTCGGCGAGGAGACCTACGGCGTGGACATCCTGCGCGTGCAGGAGATCCGCGGCTGGTCGGCGGTCACCAAGATTCCGAACTCGCCGCCGCACGTGCTCGGGGTGCTGAATCTGCGCGGCTCGATTGTGCCGATCGTCGACCTGCGCAAGCGCTTCAACCTCGCCCAGGCCGAGTACACCGCGGTCACGGTCATCATCGTGCTGACGGTGCGCTCGGAGGCCGGGCGGCGCGATTTCGGCGTGGTGGTCGATGGCGTGTCTGACGTCGTGGACGTCGACGCCGGCGCGGTCAAGCCCACACCCGACCTGGGCGCGCGCGCGGCCACCGATCACATTCGCGGACTGGTGTCGATCGCCGAGCGCATGGTGGTGCTGCTCGACATCGACCGGCTGATCGGCTCGCAGATGGTCGAGCCCGTGGCGAGCGCCACAGACGCGCAAGCGGCCTGAGCGTCCGGCAACCGTAACAGGAAGTTTTCAAAGGATTGGTTTCATGGTCAAGCGTAACAAACCCGCGCGCGCCAAAGCCGCCCGCAAAGTCTCGGTCGATGCGCGGCATCTGGCCGATCTGGAAGAGAAGGTCGCGGCGCTGACCGCGGCCGCGGCCGCCGAGAGCCTGAAGGCTGCGGAGAACCAGCGCGTCAGGATGGCGCTCGACAAGGCGGGCGCGAACCTCATGGTCGCGGACGAGCAGCTGAATATCGTCTACCTGAATGAGGCCGCGCAGCAGCTGTTCCGCGAGCTGCAGCACGACCTGCGCCGGGATTTGCCGCATTTCGACGCCGACAAGCTGGTCGGGACCAACATCGACGTGTTCCACCGCAATCCGGCTCATCAGCGGCAGCGGCTGGCCGAGCTGCGCGCGACCCTGAGCAGCGATCTGCACGTTGGTGGGCACACCATCAGGATCATCGCCAACCCGATGCTCGATGCGGACGGCAAGCGGGTCGGCACCGTGGTTGAATGGTTCGACCGCACGCAGCAGGTGCGTCACGAACAGCAGGCGCTCGCCAACGCCCGCGTCCGGGGGGCCCTCGACAAGGCGGGCGCCAACGTGACGCTCGCCGATGACAAGCTCGAGATCGTCTATGTCAACGAATCGGCGCGCCAGCTGTTCCGCGATCTGCAGAACGATCTGCGCCGCGAGCTGCCGCATTTCGACGCCGACAAGCTGGTCGGGACCAACATCGACGTGTTTCACCGCAACCCGGCCCATCAGCGTGGGCTGCTCGAGAACCTGCAGACGACACACACCGCCCAGTTCCGCGCCGGCGGCCGCGTCGTCAAGATCGCTGCGACTCCGGTAAGCGATGCGGACGGTAAGCGCGTCGGCACCATCGTCGAATGGTGGGATCGCACCCAGGAAGTTCGCGTAGAGGAGGAGGTCGCCGGCATCGTCAAGGGCGCACTGGAGAATGACCTGAGCGCGCGGGTGCCGCTGGAGGGCAAATCCGGCTTCATCGCCAACCTTGCGACCGGGCTCAACCAGCTGCTCGACAACACCGCGCAGATGGTACGCGAGATCAAGTCCGCGGCCGCCGCCGTGCGCATGGGCGCCGAGGAGATCGGCAAGGGCAACGCCAACCTGTCACAGCGTACCGAGGAACAGTCGTCATCGCTCGAGGAGACGGCCTCGTCGATGGAGCAGATGACCTCGACCGTCAAGCAGAACGCCGACAACGCCGGCCAGGCCAATCAGCTCGCCAGCGCCGCGCGCGACCAGGCCGAGAAGGGCGGCGTGGTGGTCGGCAAGGCGGTGCGCGCCATGACCGAGATCAACGAGGCCTCGAAGAAGATCGCCGACATCATCGGCGTCATCGACGAGATCGCCTTCCAGACCAACCTGCTGGCGCTCAACGCCGCGGTTGAAGCCGCGCGCGCCGGCGAGCAGGGCCGCGGCTTCGCCGTGGTCGCTACCGAGGTGCGCAGCCTCGCGGGCCGCTCCGCCACGGCCGCCAAGGAGATCAAGGGTCTGATCCAGGACTCGGTGCGTAAGGTCGAGGATGGCTCCTCGCTCGTCACCCAGTCGGGACAGACGCTCGAGCAGATCGTCTCCTCGGTCAAGAAGGTGTCGGACATCATCGCCGAGATCGCCGCGGCCTCGCGCGAGCAGTCCTCGGGGATCGAGCAGGTCAACAAGGCCGTCATGCAGATGGACGAGATGACGCAGCAGAACGCCGCGCTGGTCGAGGAGGCCACGGCCGCCTCGCAGGCGATGGCCGAGGGCGCGGGCGAGCTCAACCGCATGATGGAGCGCTTCACGCTGCCCGCCGCGAAGGCACCGGCGGCGTCCGCCAGCGCTGCCGCGGCGCCGCCTGCGGCGGTGGCCGCGCCGCAGCCCGAGCGTCGCGGTCCGAACCGGCCCTGGAGTGGCAACGGCAAGGCCCCGGGCGGCGAGGCCGCGGTACCGAAGGCCCGGGCTGCAGCCGGCGAATGGCAAGACTTCTAGCGGAGCGAAACTATGGCACGGATTCTCGCAGTCGATGATTCCCCCTCGATGCGCCAGCTGGTGAAGCTGGCGCTCTCCTCGGGAGGTCACCAGGTGGACCTGGCGACCGACGGCGTGGAAGCGCTGCAGGTCGCCGAGAAGCAGCAGTTCGACGTCGTGATCACCGACGTCAACATGCCCAACATGGACGGCATCTCGCTGGTGCGCGAGCTGCGGCGCCGGACCAATTACCGGTTCACGCCGCTCCTGATGCTCACTACCGAGTCGACGGTCGAGCGCAAGCAGGAGGGCAGGGAAGCCGGCGCGACCGGCTGGCTGGTGAAGCCCTTCGATCCCGACCGCCTGCTGTCCATCGTGACCAAGGTGCTCGCCTGATGGCCAGTGCCGCGGCGGACACGCGCTGCCGCTGCGAGACCCTGGGAGTCTCGGCGGAAGCGGCCGCTATCCTGCTCGCGTTCGCGATGCGCGAGAGCGAGACGCCGGCGGTCGAGCTCGGCAGCGCGCTCGAGCGGCTCGGCCAGGGGCTGCGCCCCGCGGCGGCGCCGGCAGCCGAGGCGCTGAGCCGCGAGCTGGCGGCGTGCGTGCGCGCGCTGCAGTTTCACGACCGTCTCATGCAGCAGCTGGCCGTGATCCGCAACCTCCTCACCCGGCTCGCCGATCATCCCCTGCCGCAGATGGCGGGCTTCGGCGCGCAGCGCTGGGAGGAGCTGCTGGCGGCGCTGCGCGAGCGCCTGGCCGCGGGCTCGCACGACGAGCTGTTCGAGCTGCTGGTGCGTACCGGCGGCGTCGGCGGCGCGGGCGGCGGGGGCGCCGCGCAGGCCGAAGGCAGCAGCGAGCTTTTCTGACGGTGCGACATGGAGACCAGCCCGGCCGCCGGCCGTGACCTGCAACTGCGCAAGTTCAGCTTCGGCGAGGAAGACTTCGCGGCGCTGCGCGAGCTGGTGAAGACCCACACCGGCATACATCTCTCCGAGCAGAAGCGCGAGATGGTGTATGGGCGCCTGTCGCGGCGGCTGCGCGCGCTGGGCCTCGACAGCTTCCGCGCCTATCGGGCGATCCTCGAGCGGGGCGACAGCGACGAGCTGGTGCAGTTCTGCAACGCCATCACCACCAACCTGACCTCGTTCTTCCGCGAGGTACATCACTTCCAGTACCTGCGCGAGCAGCTGCTCGCCGCGCGCGCCGAGAGCGCGCGCAGCTCGCGGCGGCTGCGCTTCTGGTCGGCGGGCTGCTCCTCCGGAGAGGAGCCGTATTCGCTCGCGATGACCATTCACGAGGCGTTGAGCGATGCGCGCCGCTGGGATATCAAGATCCTGGCGACCGACCTCGACACCGAGGTCCTCGGGCGCGGGCAGCGCGGCGTGTACGAGGAGGAGCGGGTGCGCGGCCTGCCCGCGCAGCGGCTCGAGCGCTTCTTCCGCCGCGACGGCAGTGGCGCATCCGCGGGCTACGCGGTGACGCCTGAGCTGCGCGAGCTGATCACCTTCCGTGAGCTCAACCTGATGCACCCGCTGCCCATGAAGGGCCCGTTCGACGCCATCTTCTGCCGCAACGTCGTCATCTACTTCGACAAGGACACGCAGCGCGAGCTGTTCGCGCGCATCGCGCGGCTGCAGCGCCCGGGAGACGTGCTGTTTCTCGGGCACTCGGAGAGCCTCTACCGGGTCTCGGACGAGTACACGCTGGTCGGCAAGACCATCTACCGGAGGAACTGACGGTGGAGGCCGCGGCTCGTTCCAGCACCCCACCCTGTTTGCCCGCCATTCCGGGCTTCCAGGGCATTCACCGCTTCTGGGATCCGGCTACCGCGCGCTGGACCGCCAAGGTGCTGCCCGGCGAGTTCTACGTGACCCGTCACGACGAGGCGATCTCGACCGTGCTCGGCTCGTGCATCTCGGCCTGCATCTCCGACCGCCGCCTGGGGGTCGGCGGCATGAATCACTTCATGCTCCCCGAGGACGCGGGCGGCAATGCCGCCTCCGATCGCTGGATGGATCCGGCGACCGGACTCGCGACGCGCTACGGCACCCACGCGATGGAATGCCTGATCAACGAGCTCATGAAGCTGGGCGCGCGGCGCGAGCACTTCGAGATCAAGCTGTTCGGCGGCGGGCGCATCCTCGCCTCGCTGACCGACGTCGGCGCGCGCAACGTCGAGTTCGTGCGTGATTTCCTCAAATCCGAGGGGCTCAAGGTCGCGGCCGAGGATCTGGGCGACATCTATCCGCGCCGCATCATCTATTTTCCGGAGACGGGCAAGGTTCGGGTGCGCCGTCTGCAGCCATTGGAGGCAACCGCCATCGCCGAGCGCGAGCGCCGCTATCAGGGCGATCTCACGCGTCACAGCGGCGGCGGCGACGTCGAGCTCTTCTGATCCAGGAAGGAACACCGTGCAGACCACCGAAACCCAACGCACCGCCGCGGACCCGAAGCCCCGCGTGCGTGTGCTGATCGTGGACGACTCCGCGCTCGTGCGCCGCATCCTCACCGAGGTGCTGTCGGCCGACCCGGCCCTCGAGGTGGTGGGGGCGGCGGGCGATGCCTACGTGGCGCGCGACAAGATCAAGCAGTTGAATCCCGACGTGCTCACGCTCGATGTCGAGATGCCGAAGATGGACGGCGTGACCTTCCTGCGCAATCTGATGCGCCTGCGGCCGATGCCGGTGGTGATGGTCTCATCGCTCACCGAGCACGGCGCCGAGGTCACGCTCGATGCGCTCGCGGTCGGCGCGGTCGACTACCTGCCGAAACCGAAGATCGACATTGCCGCGACACTCACCGACTACGCCGATGAGCTGCGCGCCAAGATCCGTGCCGCCGCCACCGCGCGCGTGCGCCCCTATACCGGCTCGGCCGCCGGCAACGCTGGCGGGGCGGCCGCGCCGCGCCTCGGGGTCGATGCGGTGCTCGCCAGGGCGCCGGCACGGCGCCAGTTCCGCACCACCGATCGCATCATCGCCATCGGCGCATCCACCGGAGGCACCGAGGCGATCAAGGAGGTGCTGGTGCAGCTGCCGGCCGACGCGCCCGGAGTCGTCATCACACAGCACATCCCCAAGGCCTTCAGTACGCCGTTTGCGCGCCGCATGGACGCCTGCTGCCAGATGACGGTCTGCGAGGCGCAGGACGGCCAGATGATTCTCCCCGGCCACGTCTATATCGCGCCCGGCGACCAGCATCTGCTGGTGGTGCGGGACGGAGCCCGCTATGTGTGCCGGCTCGACGACGGTCCGCCGGTCAACCGCCACAAGCCGAGCGTCGACGTGCTGTTTCGCTCGGTGGCGCAGCAGGCCGGGCGCAACGCGATCGGCGTGATCCTCACCGGCATGGGCAAGGACGGCGCCGTGGGCCTGAGGGAGATGCGCGAGGCCGGCAGTCCGACCATCGCCCAGGACGAGGCGACCAGCGTCGTCTGGGGGATGCCGGGCGAAGCCGTGGCGATCGGCGCGGCGGCGGAGACGGTGCCGCTCGGGCAGGTCGCTGGGCGCGTCAGCGCGCTCGCCGAGTCGATGGATCTGACGCGCGAGCGTTAGCAGCGGCCCGCTGGCCGCGGCGCTCAGAACAGATCGACAGTTCCGCACTTGATCTCGCCATCGAGCTCGCCGGCCGCCTGCAGCTGCTCGCAGTTGCGCAGGTTGTTGCGGCCGTGGCTCTTGGCGTAGTAAAGCGCCGCATCGGCGCGCGCCAGGCACAGAGTCGGAATATCCGTTGGCCGGATGCGGGTGTAGCCGACGCTGACCGTTACGCGGCCTATCTGCGGGAACTGGTAGGTCTCAACGGCGTTGCGGAAGCGCTCGAGCGCGAGCTGCGCGCCGGCTTCGCTGGCCTGCTCGAGGATCACGATGAATTCCTCGCCGCCGAAGCGAAACAACTGATCCGCGCCGCGGAACGAACGGCGCATCAGACCGCTGATCAGCAGCAGCACTTCGTCGCCGAACAGATGCCCGAAGCTGTCGTTGACCGCTTTGAAGTGGTCGATGTCCACCAGCGCGAGCCAGCCCGGCTCCTGCCGCTGCAGCTCGCGGTGCGCAGCGGCCGGTGCGTCGGCGTTTAGCGGCGCGGCCGCCAGCCGCTGCCGCAAGCGGTCGAATTGTCCCTCGAAGCGCTTGCGGTTGAGGAGGCCCGTCAGAGTGTCCTGCTCGCCATAGTCCAGTAACGCAAGATGGTTGCGGACGATCCGCAGAATTCCGCGCACCAGCTCGACCGTACGATCGGGGAGTGGGGCCGCGGTCTCGAGCGCCAGCATGGCAACGACGTCGCTGGCGCCGTGGATGGGAAAGATCGTCATGAGGTGGCCCCCCCCAACGCCGCAGCTCACCACCTGGCCACGCAGCGCGTGCTGCTGCCAGGCTGTGAAATCAGCTTGTCGTGTGGCCTGCGTGAGGTTGGCGGTGCGCTGTGCGGCTGCGCCTCGACTCATGTGCACCCGCTCCTCGATGCGCGATCCCGCGGCGTCGTCCACGAGGTGCAGCAGGCTGATCGAATGCGGCGCGATGAACTCCAGCAGCAGCCGTACCACCGCGCGATCCAGGGCATCGCGATCGCGGTGAGTGGTGGCAGCGGCAACGCCGTTGAGGAGTGAATGTGGCATGCGCCACCTCTAGAGGTACTCGTCGCCCTTGCCGCTCAGGGCGATGGTGCCGGCGGCCGCGAGCTTGCGCGCCATCTGCAGGATGGTCTTCTGCGCCGCCTCGACGTCGGCCACGCGCACCGGGCCCTTGGACTCGAGATCGTCTTTCAGCATCTCGGCGGCACGCTGCGACATGTTCTTGAAGATCTTGTCCTTGAGCGGCTCGTCGGCGCCCTTGAGCGCCAGCAGCAGCTGATCGCCGGGCACCTGGCGCAGCAGCTCCTGCATGCTGCGGTCGTCGATACCGCCCAGGTCGTCGAACACGAACACCAGGTCCTCGATGAGCTGTGCGAGCACCTCGTCCGACTTCTTGATCTGCTCCATGACGGCGCTCTCGTGGCTCGGCTCGAGCGCGTTCATGATGTTGGCGGCCGCTTTGGGTCCGCCGAGCACCGAGGTCTTGGCGGCGGAATTGCCCGAGAACTGCTTCTCGATGATGTCGTCGAGCTCGGTGAGGGCGGTCGGCTGCACGCCGTCGAGCGAGGCGATGCGCACCACCACGTCGGAGCGCACGCCGCTCGGCAGCAGCTGCAGCACCTCGGCCGCATGATCGGGCTCGAGATAGGCGAGCACGATCGCGATCATCTGCGGGTGCTCGAGCCGCACCAGCTCGCACACCGCGCGGGCGTCGAGCCACTTGAGCGCTTCCAGTCCCTTGGTCGAGCGCCCGATGCTGATGCGATCGATGATGGCGGAGGCCTTGTCCTCGCCGAGCGCGTTGACCAGCGCCTTGCGCAGGAACTCGTCCGCGCCGACGCCGACCGAGGTCTGCGCCTCGACGTTGGTGGTGAAGTCCGACACCACCTTCTCGACTTCGACGCGAGAGACGTTCTTGACCTTGGCCATGGCGAGGCCGACGCGCTGCACCTCCTTGGCACTCATGTGCTTGAGGATCTGCGCGGCTTCCTGCTCGCCGAGCGTCAGCAGCAGGATCGCGGCGCGCTCGGTGCCGTTACGGTTGACTTCCTTCTCAGGCATCCTGGTCCACCCAGTCACGGACGACCTGCGCGACGCGCTTGGGATCCTGGCTCACCAGCGTGCGCGCCTGCGCCAGCTGCTGCTCGTGCGCCAGCGCGACCGCGGGAGCCGGCGCGGGCCCGGGCAGCGTCGGGGCAGCGCCCGCTTCCGTGTCGAGGCGCGCCGCTCGCAGCGTCCCGAGCAGGCTGCGCATCAGCGGGCGCAGCACGGTCAGAGTGAGCACGATCAGCAGGATGGCGCCGAGCACGATCTTCAGTCCCTCGAAGAACAGCGGCTTCTCCCACAGGGCGGGCTTCTCGAGCTCGCCGCCCGCGGGCGCGGCCGGCTCCTCGGTGAAGGAGGAGTTGACGACGTTGACGACGTCGCCGCGAGCCTCGTCGAAGCCGACCGCATCTTTTACCAGTTGGGTGACGTGATCGAGCTGCTCCTGGGTGAGGGCCACGGTGTGCGGCTTGCCATCCTTGTCGAGCGTGTGGGCATCGTCGATCAGCACCGCGACCGTGAGGCGCTTCAGCTTGCCCGCGGGCTGGCGCGTGTAGGCGAGCGTGCGGTCGATCTCGTAGTTGCGCGTGGTCTCCTTCGAGGTGCTGTCGGCCGAAGGAATATTGAGCGCGCCGGCCGCGCCCGCGGCGCCGGTGGCTGCGGTGGCGGCGGCACCGGCAGCCGGTTTCGCGCCGCTGGCCGCATTTGCCTGGCTCGTGGCCGCGCCGCTGGTAGCCGCTGGGGCGGTGGCGACCCCGGCCGGCGGCGGCTGGTTGCTGAGTGCGCCCGGGACACCCTGCGAGCCGCCGCCGTCGCGCGTGGTCTGCTCGGAGGTCTGCTCGCTGCGCACGATCTGGCTCTCCGGGCGGTACTGCTCGCGTGCCTCCTCGGTGACCGACATGTCCATCTGCGCGACGACCTGGGCACGCACGCGGCCGGCGCCGACCAGAGGCGCCAGCAGGCTCTCGACGCGCTGGCGATAGTCGTCCTCGAGGCGGTGCGCCATGTCGAACTGCTGCTCGCGCAGCGAGAACTCATCGTGACCGTCGGGCATAGACAGCAGCCGTCCCTGCTGGTCGACCACGGTGACCTGGGCCGGATCGAGCTCGGGGATGCTCGAGGCGACCAGATTGATGATGGCCTGCACCTGCTCCTGGGCGAGGCGGCGGCCGGCCTTCATCTGCACGAACACCGAGGCGCTCGCGCCGCGATGCTCACGCACGAAGGCCGACTGGCGCGGCACGGCCAGGTGCACGCGCGCGGCCTCCACGGGCTTAAGGCTCGCGATGGTGCGGGCGAGCTCGGTCTCGAGCGCATGCTGATAGCGGGCGTCCTCGACGAACTGGCTGACGCCGAAGCCCGGATCCTTGTCGAGCGCGGCGAAGCCGCCGCTGCTTTCCGGCAGTCCCTGGCCGGCGAGCTTCAGGCGCGCGTCGGTGAGGCGCTCGGTGGCCACCTCGATGGCGTTCGAGCCCGGCTGCAGCCGGTAGGGAATCTGCGCCGCATCGAGCGCCTGGGCGATCTGGGCCTGGTCCTCGGCGCCGAGGTTCGCGTACAGCAGGCTATAGGTCGGCCCGCGCCACCACAGCGCGATCGTGAGCCCGGCCGCGACCGCGGCCGCGACCCCGATGAGGAGCAGCAGCGGCTTCAAGCCGCCGGGAAATCCGCCGGGCGCGGCGGGGACGACGGTACTCGCTTCAGCGGCCATGGCGGCTTACTTTCATAGGGACATGTTCATGATTTCCTGATAGGCGCTTATCAGGCGGTTGCGCACTTCGTTGAGCGCGCGGAAAGAGACGCTGGCCTTCTGCATCTCGAGCATCACCTGCGGCAGCTCGACTCCGGGGGTGCCGCGCTCGAAGGCGTCGGCGAGCGCGCCGGCGCGCTGCTGTTGGCTGTTCACCTGGTCGATGCCGTTCTTCAGGATGTTGGCGAACTCGCTCACCGCCCCCGCCTTGGGTGCCGAAGCCGGCGTCGCCGCCGGGCGCATCTGCGCGGACAGCGAGCGGATCTGGGCCAGGACGCGGTCGATTTCCATCTGACTCATGGCTGCGCCTCCCGTCACGCCACCGGGACTTCGATGCCGGCTTCGCGCAGCCGGGCGAGCTTGTAGCGCAGCGTGCGTGCGCTGATGCCGAGCGCCTCGGCCACCGAGCGGCGGTTGCCGTTGCCGGCGCGCAGCGCATTCAGGATCAGGTCGCGCTCGCGCTCATCGAGCGAGGCGGCGAGCGAGGCGGGCGCAGCCGCGGCCGCCGGCTTGAGCTCCGCGGCAGCGTCGTTGGCGAGCTCGAACTGGATGTGGGTTGGAAGGATCACCGGTCCGTTGACCAGGATCAGGGCGCGCTGCAGCAGGTTGTCGAGCTCGCGCACGTTGCCCGGCCACGGATAGGTGAGCAGCAGATGCGCCGCCTCGGCGCTCAGGGCGGGGATCGCCGATCCGGGCCGGCAGCGCGCGCCCAGCAGCTGCATGGCGAGCGGCAGCACGTCGTCGCGGCGCGCACGCAGCGGTGCGATCGCGAGCGGAAACACGTTGAGCCGATAGTAGAGATCCTCACGGAAACGGCCCGCGGCCACTTCCTCGCGCAGCCGGCGGTTGGTGGTCGCCAGCACGCGCACGTCGAGGGGCAGGGGGCTGCGGCCGCCGAGGCGCTCGACCTCGCGCTCCTGCAGCACGCGCAGCAGCTTCGCCTGCAGGCCGAGCGGCATCTCGGTCACCTCATCGAGCAACAGCGTTCCGCCCTGCGCCTGCTCGAACTTGCCGGCATGGCTGGCGTGCGCGCCGGTGAAGGCGCCGCGCTCGTAGCCGAACAGCATCGCCTCCAGCATGTTCTCGGGGATCGCCGCGCAGTTGACCGCGACGAAGGGTTGGCTGGCACGCGGGGAGTTGCGATGAATGTAGCGCGCCAGCACTTCCTTGCCGGTGCCCGATTCGCCGACGATCAGCACCGTGCATTCGGTGGCCGCGACGCGCTGTGCCAGCTCGAGCAGGCGGCGCGAGTTGGCCGCGCAGGCGACCGGCTCGGCTTCGGGACGCCCGGCCTTGTCGGCGGCGGGCTGGGGATCCATTGAGTTCTCGCTCATCTCTTGCCTCCCACGCACTTCAGCAGTGCGGGCAGAGGGAGAAGTGCAAGAGCCGTGCCGGGGAAAGGCGGGTAAAGCGTGCGGCGGGTCACAATGGCGGCAGGCGCTTGCCGCCGGGAGCGTCAATCTTCCGTCAGGGACTCCGCCGTGCCGATGCCGAGCTTGCGCAGCTTCTCGACCAGCGTCGTGCGGCGCAGGTTGAGCAGCCGCGCGGCGTGCGCGACCGTGCCGTTGGCGCTCGCCAGAGCCTGCTCGATGAGTGCGCGCTCGATGGCCGCGAGATAGGCGCGCAGGTCGAGACCCTCGGCCGGCAGCTGCACCGCGGCGGCGACGGCGGCCGCACTGGCGGTCGCGGGTAGCGGCGCATCGGCCTCGGCTTCGGCGTCCACTTCCGCCGGCCCGGCCTCGAGTATCTGCATCACTTCCTGCTCGGCCAGCGGCTCGCTGCCGATGACGATGGCGTCCGGGGCCTCCGCGAAGGCCGCGAGCCCGGCGGTTTCCGCGCCGGGCTCGTCGATCTCGATCGGCTCGCTCGGCTGGTAGCGCGCGGGCAGGTCGCGGACCTCGACGACGCGGCCGGCGCAGACGATCGAGAGGCGCTCGACCAGGTTGCCGAGCTCGCGCACGTTGCCGGTCCAGGAATGGCGCGCCAGCGCCGCAAGCGCCGCGGCGGACAGCTGCACGTGGCCGCGGCCCTCGGCGGCGTTGTGCGCGATGAACTCGCGCACCAGCATCGGCAGGTCCTCGATGCGCTCGCGCAACGGCGGCATGTCGATGGGGAAGACGTTCAGGCGGTGGAACAGATCCTCGCGAAAGCCGCCGCGGGCGATCGACTCCTCGAGATTGCGGTGTGTGGCGGCGATGATGCGCACGTTGCAGGACACCGGCACGTGGTTGCCGACGCGCTCGAACACGCGTTCCTGCAGCACGCGCAGCAGCTTCACCTGCATGGCGACGCTCATGTCGCCGATCTCATCGAGAAACAGCGTGCCGCCCTCGGCGATCTCGAAGCGTCCCTTGCGGGCAGTGATGGCGCCGGTGAAGGAGCCCTTCTCGTGACCGAACAGCTCGGACTCGAGCAGCTCCGCGGGGATGGCGCCGCAATTGACCGCCACGAAGGGGCGATTGCGGCGCGGACTGAGCTCGTGGATGGTGCGCGCGGCGACTTCCTTGCCGGTCCCGGATTCACCGAGCAGCAGCACGGTGGAGTCGTGCGCGGCCACCTGGCGGATCAACGTCATGACCCTGCGGATGGCGAGAGAATTACCGCTCAGCATGCGCGACGGACGTGGATCCGGCGCGGTGCCTGGGTTGCCTGACGGGGAAGCCGGCGTTCTGTTGAATGAACCAGCGAGTACTTCTGCCGCGACCATTCTTCTTGACACCTGTCCCTGTGTGCTCCCGCGGCCGATGTTGGCTCGCGGGTGTCTACCTTGACCTGAGCGCGGCTGTTATGTTGCTGGAACGCGTGCCGGCAATACTGTGAAGCGATCTGTGTTTGTGAAAAGAGACAGCTGTGCCGGCGTGATCCGGATCACGCAGTGCGGCGGTCGAGGCGGCTCAGCGGCGCGGGTTGCGGGCGCCGGCGATCTGCCGGCGGTGGCGCCGGAAGCAGAGTTTTTCCAACAGGTCCGCCACCGGCTCGCCCACCGGTACGAAGCGCACCTTGACGTGTCCGTCCGGGGTCACGCTGCTGACGCGGCCCGGCAGGCGCAGCGGCTCGGCGAGCGCGTCGTGCAGGTAGATCTCCGCAACGCCCTGCGCGCCGGCCTCCGGCAGCGGTCCGGAGCTGCGCCACACGACGCCCTGCGCGTTGAAGCGCACCGGCACCGCCGGCGGACGCGGGCGGCTGGTTGCCAGCACCTGGCCGACGAGATCGAGGAGCAGATTTACCTTAAGCTCGAGGCGCAGCAGGTCCGCCGCATTGGGCGCGTTCTCGTCCGGCTTCTCGACTGCCACCGGGCCGAGCTGATCGAGGGCCTCGCGCGCGTGCAGCAGCCGCGCGTTGCGCTCGATGAATCCCGCGGCCAACTCGCGATCCGCCCCCTGCGGGAGCGGCCGCCAGGCGAATGGCAGCACGTCCTGGAAGGCGAGCTCATCGTAGAGAACGACGGTATCGGAGCCGTCGAACATGCGCACCTCCTGCACCGGCATGGCGGGCGCCTAGGCAGGTCCGGCCGAACCGCCGTCGGTCACCCAGGCGCCGCGGATCTCGCGCAGCAGATCATACATGCGCTCGAGCGTGGCGAGGCCCGCGGAGTTGTGCACCGAGTGCAGCTCGCGGCACATGTACTCGCACAGGTCGGCCAGGATGATGAGGATTTCCGCGTCGCCGGGCGGCGCGAGCGCCGCGGGGAGCTTGCGGATGCGGGTCATCGCCCAGCGCAGATGCCGGCGCGGGTCGTCGCCGCGGCCGATCGAGTCACGCGCGAGCTCGACGCACTCCCGCGCGCCCTCGAGCAGAGTGAGGCTGAGCGGCGCCGCCGGGTCGGTCGGGCGCGCAACGGGGGCGCCCTGATCGGCGCGCAACGTTCTGAGGGTGGCGACTGGCATGGGAATTCGCGGGTCCTGAAAGCTCATGGCCTCTCGGGACATATAGCGGCATTTGGCCTCCTTTCTTAAGGCTGGCGGGACGGGGCCGAAAGGCCCGGAAACGGGCCTTTTTGGGGCCAAAAAACGGGCCCCGGCCGGGGGTCAGGCCGGGCGCTGGCTCTGTTCCATATGCCAGGCCCGGAGCGCGTCGGCTTCCCTCGCCGGATCGAGGCCGGCACGCAGCTTCGAGCGGCGGTCCTCCGGCAGGGACTGAAACCACGCCAGGGTGTCGCGCACCGTGACCTCGAGCTCGCGCGAGCGCAGTCCCGCCTGGCGCGAGGCTTCCATGGACGTGAGCGCGGCCCCCGCGTATTCGCCCTTTCGCGGGGCCCAGATCGGCAGGTTCAGCTCGTCGGGCTTTGAGTGAGCCGCAATGAAATCTTCATTCACCCAGGTCACCCGGGTGCCGGCCTTCGGTGAAGCGCGCTGGCTCGCCTCGATCAGCTCGCCCATGGTGAACGCGCCCGGGGGCGTGACCGCGTTGAAGATGCCGTTGGTGCGCGCCTCGACCAGCGTCATCATGAAGGCCGTGAGATCGCGCACGTCGATGAACTGGATCGGGTCGCCCGGCGTGCCGGGCGCGAGCATCTCGCCGCCGCGCGAGACACGCACCGGCCAGTAGGTGAAGCGGTCGGTGGGGTCGAGGGGACCCACGACGTAGCCGGGCCGGACGATGCTCATGCGGTCCCTGAAGGCCGCGGCGGAGTACTGCTCGCACAGCGCCTTCATCGGTCCGTAGCTGTCGTTGGTCATCTTGTCGGCTTCCGGGTCGGCGAGCTTGCCGAGCGGGGAACTCACGTCGTTCGGGGCGGCGAAGCCCGCATAGGCCGAGATGCTCGAGATGTAGAGACAATAACGGACGCTCGGCGCGAGCAGCTCCGCCGACATCTTCACGTACTTGGGGATGTAGCCGGTGTCATCGATGACGGCGTCCCAGTTACGGCCGCGCAGGGCATCGAGCTGGCCGTTGCGATCGCCGATGAGGGTCTCGACGCCGGCCACCCCACCGGGCTCGTGCTTGCCGCGGTTGAAGTGCGTCACCTTCCAGCCGCGGCGCTGCGCCTCCTCCGTGAGGTGGGGGCCGATGAAGCCGGTGCCGCCGAGAATCAGCAGCGATCCGGGTTCAGCGGCGGCAAGACTCGCGGGCATTGCGGCGCTGGCCGACAGCCAGGCCGCGGCTTTCAGCACCGCACGGCGGGATGTCATGATGCCTCTCCGGGAAGCGGGCAGGGGCGTAGCCTGCCGCCCTTTGTGGGTCCGAGCAATACCCGGCGCGGCGCGCCCGCCGGCCGCCGGACGCAGGTTTGACACGTCCTGCCGTGCCTGAGGACAATGCGCGCCCCTCGTGGAAAGGTAGCTCAGCTGGTTAGAGCACGGCACTCATAATGCCGGGGTCGAGGGTTCGAGTCCCTCCCTTTCCACCAGCATTCTCAGGCACTTCCGCCACACCTCCCGCACGCACGATGGCGACTGCGGGAGATTTGCGGGAGGCGAGGTCACAGACCCTCTCGGAGGCCGCGATCAGGTTGCCGATATCGGCCGCCGAGTAGTGCGTCGTGACATGCGCCGCCTTGTGCCCGAGGAGTTCTCGTGCATAGCGGATCTTTCGGGGGCGAGTTCTCACTGATGACACATCATCGCGGAACCCGCAGCGAAAGTCCGTCGAGGTATCCGGCGAGGTTGCTCAGATACCTTGTTCGAGTTTCTACGCGAAAGCGCACAGAAACTCAGACAGCGATGTACCGCCGCCGCCCCATGTGAGAATGACAAGGGAGCCAACTCTATCGAGGCATCCGGCCAGGAGGCTCAGAGGTTGACCGCTCTTTCCGCCGAACAAGTGCGCCAAACGCCGGCCTACACGTTCACGGAGGCCGCGCACTACCTGCATCTTCCCGTGACTACCTTGCGTGCCTGGTGCACGGGCCAGGACTACCGCACGGAGGCAGGGACAAAGCGGTACCTGAGAGTCATTAGGCTCGATGGCACGGGGCGCGAAGGGCTGTCCTTTCTCAACCTGGTCGAGGCGCACGTGCTTAGCGGTTTGAGGCGTGTGCATCACATTCCACTCCCGAAGCTCCGACGGGCGCTCGATTGGGTCAGCAAGAGGCTGAAGTTATCGCGACCGCTCGCAGAAGCAAGGTTTGCGACCGATGGAGTCAACCTGTACGTCGAACAGATCGCTCAGCTCATCGACGTCGACAAGAGTGGACAGCTGGCGATGCGAGACACCATCGAGGCCTATCTACGGCGCGTCGAGCGCGATCCGCTTGGTGTGCCGGTCAAGCTCTATCCGTTTACTCGCAAGGAACCGTCACGCGGTCCAGAGCGGACGGTTGTCATAGATCCGGCGATCGCTTTCGGTCGTCCGGTACTTGCCGGGACGCGCGTGCGCACGGCGATTCTTGCTGACCGGTTCAAAGCCGGCGACGCGCTGCAGGAGCTGGCGGATGACTACCGCACGACGCCGCAAGCGATCGAGGAAGCCCTCAGGTGCGAGCTCGACCGTCGCGAAGCGGCTTAGCAGCAGCGCATCGTGACACCCTTTGCTGGCAAAATCGTGGGCCTTCTGCGGAAAGAATAGCGACCTGCTGCTGCAGCATAGCTGCAGTGCTGCAGTTGTCACACGATTGCTATGAGTCAGGCAGGTTTCGAGCGATGACTGACTACGAAGCGCTCGTCAACGAGTTGGAAACGCAGCCAATCAGGCGGCACAAGCGTTAGAACACCGCGCAAACCTTCAGCCCTTGTGCTGGACCGCACTGGCCTCGCATAAGTCGATCAAGTCGGAGAACAAGAGAATCTGCGCACGCCGCCCCGACCCAGGCCTAATGACTCTCAGGATTTTTTCCTGCTTTAATTTTGCCAGCAGCGCCATCACCATTGGCTTACTCGGCATACCCGGCCTGCCATCGAGTGCGCTGCTTTTTAGGATCGGCTGTTCAAACAGTGCATCCAAGAGCGGTACGGCAAACTGGGAGTGCGTTAGCGTAATTACCCTTGTCTTCATTTTCTCGTAGAGATCCATTATCGAGCGCGCTTTTGCGGCGTTGAGCTTTGCTTGTTCAATCAGCGCCGTCAGAAAGAACTGAATCCAGTCGTTCCACGAATCTTTGTGCGTCCCCAACGCGCGGAGGCTTGAGACGTATTGGTCTCTGTGAGCGTCGAGGTAGGCCGACAGGTAAAACATCGGCTGACTAAGAAGCTCCTTTTCCGCCAGAAACAGAGGAATGAGAATGCGCCCGAGACGCCCATTGCCGTCTACGAATGGGTGGATAATTTCAAACTGAGCATGGACGACCGCCAGCTGAACGAGTGGGTCGGGGCGGTCCATGTGATAGTACTTTTCCCAGTTGTCTAGCAATCCCTGCAACGCTTGCGGTGGTGGCGGAATGAATGCAGCTTCTTCGATCGGCGTGCCTGGGGGACCAATCCAGTTTTGCACCGTTCGGAACTTTCCTCTTCCCTTGTCGCGACCGCGCACGCTATCGAGCAGAATCGAATGTAGCTTCAGCAGTAGGTTCAGGTTAAACGGGCGTGTTTTGAGTTCGCGCTCAGCGGATCGCAGAGCTTCCCTGTAATTGATGATTTCCTGAATATCTTGACGTCGTGCCTCCTGTCGAGGCTCTTCACCCGCATCGAATTTCAGAACGTCACCAAGGGTCGCTTGAGTTCCTTCGATCTTCGAGGACAGTACCGCCTCTTGCGTCGTCAGAGGAGAAAGCAGGACTTCCGGATTAGGAACTCCGTAAAGCACTCCGTCATACAAGGCGAGGGCGCGATTTGCTTGTCCAATGAGCGGGATTAGAGGCTCCCACTTGACGTCCTGGTGTGGTAGCAGACTCGGGGTAAAGGGGGCTTTCATTGAGTGAACTAGGCAAGCCACTAAGCAAGTTGTGTAAAGTGAACCTTACTTTGCTTTACACAAAAAGTGAAGGTGATCACAGACTTAAGCCAAGATCCTGCCAGATCGCCAAGTCATTGAATCTTATCTACTAATTGACAGGCCAAGCTCTTGGTGCCGATGAACCCGGGACTCGCCGAAAGTGCTTTTTTCGCCGATGAGACTTGGCGCGCCAGTTTGGTGGGGCAGGGTGGCAATTGGCGATGACCCTGCTGCCCGCGAGTTCCCTAGGCAGCAACGCCCCGATCGCCTGGACGACAAATATCTGAACACCCAACGCACAACAAGCGCAGGCAGAACGATCAATAGGACCAACGGGAGCCACCAGCTTACGGCGCGTTGTTCACCGTCAGGGACGACGTCCGCGATACATAGTCGGAGGCACCGTAGGCGCCGTACTGGGCGGTGGAGGTGAGGACGTAGGCCTGATACGTGTTCGCGGCGATCTGGTGTGCGGAGGCGCTGCAGGTCACGATCAGCGTGAACCCGGGGAGGCCGACCGCGGCCGGATTGAGCGTCGTGCTCGCCGGACAGCTCGCCGCCACCAGCGCCTGATTGGCGCCGTACTGGATGCCGCTGTCCGCCGCCGCCTGGGCACGCGCGTTGAGGAGCCCGAAGTTGACCGTCTGCTGCTGCGTCACGCCGATCTGCAGGGCGAAGGCGGCGAGCGCCGCCAGCACCAGGACGACGAACAGGGTGACGACGAGCGAGAAGCCGCGTGCCGCCCGCGGCCCGCTCATGGCACGAACTCCGTCGCGGCTTCCTGGAACACCGGGAGTGTCTCGCCGTTGTTGGTGAGCGTCACCTCGAGGATCAGCAGCTGGCCGTACTTCGCGGAGGCGGGCGCCGCGACGACGTTGAGCGCGCAGGCGCTCACATTCTGGGCAATCTGCGAGCGCGTGGCGCCGGCCGCCATGAGCTGCGCATCGGTCGCCATCTGCACCGAGGAGATGGTGTAGCCGCTGTAGCGCTGCACGGTCTGGGCACTCGAGTCGCACAGGTACGAGACCGGGCCCGAGACGAGGAAGATGCTGTGCGTGGGCGAGGCGTTCGCGAAGTCGAAGCCCGCGCCGGAAAAGGTGGCGTGATCCTCGACCGTGGCGTTGTCGGGTGTGACGGTGAAGGCCGGCGGGAGCGGCGTCATGATGCCGCCGAATCCGTAGGCGCCGGGTGAGCCCTGGTTGTCGACCGCGAGGTAGCTGCCGTTGAGTGAGGCGAACTGGGTCATGGTGTAGAAGGCTGTGTCCGGCTGCCCGATCGCGAGCTCCTCCAGTGCCTCCTTCGCCGGCGTCAGGTAGTTCTTGTCGCCGGGCCCGTAGTAGCGGGCGACCGCGTTGGTGGCGAGCAGCTCGAGCGCCGCGACGCTGCCGCTCGCCGTGACGCGCAGGCTGTTGGGGAGGGCGGTGCGGACATCGCCTGCGACGCTGCGCAGCACCCGGTCGCCCGAGTCGACCAGATTGGCGCGGCTCGACTGGGCGAAGTAGGCATCGATCGGCGTGCCGAGGAAGAACACCATGAAGACCGCGACGATGGCGCCGACCGTGATCACGATCACGAGCTCGATGAGCGTGAAGCCCTGCTGCAGGCGCGCGGCGGCTCTCATCAGTACTGCGTCCGATAGCCGCTGAGCACCACGCTGACCCCACTCGGGTGGCTCACGGTGACGTCGACCTCCTGCACCTGGGCGGCGGGTATTGTCCCGAGGACCCCCGGACCGACACTGACGCTCACGGTGTAGAGGGAGAGCCCGGGCACCGCGGTGCCCGCCTGGTCCTGAGCTCCGACGTTGGTGAGACCCGCGTAGTCGCCCACCACGTCGAGCGATGCGCGTACGGTCTGCCCATCGCTCGCACCGAACGGCTTTTGCAGTATCTCGTTGAGGTAGGCCGTGGCGATGGCCGTCGCCTGCTCGCTCACCATCGTTTCGGCACTGCGCACCGAGACGGCGGAGAGCGCCCCGAGGACCCCGGCCACCGCGATTGCGAGCACTACGATCGACACGATCAGCTCGATGAGCGTGAAGCCGCGATCGCGGACGTGAGTGCCGGCGGGTGAGCAGGTGCGCAGCATGGGCGGCCTCGGCGTGAGCCTCTCATTGCTCCGTGACGAAGCCGCTCACCGGGTCGACGGTCAGCGTGAATGGCCCGATGACCAGCGTCGGGGCCGGGGGGTTGGTCACCTGTCCGGAGGCACCGAAGATCACGGTGCCGCCGGCAGCGACGTTGGCATCGCTCGGCGGGGTACCGGCAAGCGGTGCGCCGTCGCCCCGCATCACCGGGTTGGAGTAGGCGCCCGCCGCCGCACAGGTGTTGCCGGCGGCCGCCGCGGCGCGCTGATTCGCGCTATAGCCGGCAGCGTCGACGTGGAACGAGACGTTGCAGCCGCTCGCGACCGCCACGGCTTCGGCATAGCGCAGCCCCGCGAGGAGCTCGTCGGCGTAGCCGCGCTGATCGAAGGGCTGAGTGCCGACGAATCGCGGGCCTGCGAGCGCCGCCAGGATCCCGAGAATGACCAGGCAGGCGATCAGCTCGATCAGGGTGAAGCCACGCACGGGGACACCGGACCGAGGCTGCGCGCGTGCCCGGCGGGAGCTGGCGCTCCCGCGCGGGCCCGTGGGTTTAACAGCCGCCGGTGACCTGCGGACTGCCGCTGCCGAGGCCGGCCGGCACGGTCGCAATCGTCGGCTCGCCGCCGGCTGCGGCGTTGGTGTACTGGACTGCGCACTGCGCCGGCGTCGTCGCGCCGTTGAGCTTGAAGAGCCCTCCGGCCTGGGTGAAGGTGCCGGCCAGACCGTTGGCGGTCACGGTGCCGGAGGCGAGCAGCAGGCCGATGCTCGCAGCATCGGGGTAGTTGTTGGTGAAGTTGATGGCCTGGCCGTCGATCGTCACCGGGTTCGCGGGATTGCCCTGGGCCAGATACACGCCGTGCGCCATGGTCGCGGCGCTCGCCAGCGTGCCGGCGAGCGAGTTCACGGACGCGATGCGCGCCTGCGTATCGAGGCCCATAAATCGCGGCACGGCAAAAGCGGCCAGAATTCCGAGGATGATGATGACGACTACGAGCTCGATGAGCGTGAAGCCGCGTTGAATTGAGGCGCGCATGAGAGTTCTCCGCGGCGGAACATTCCGCCTTGTAACCGGGTGTATCGTCCCGTGCCGGGAGTTCTTGAGAACGCGAGCTGCGCGGCCCTTGAACGCCTGCGACGTAACTTCGGAACCGTGAACAAGCTCACACTCATCTTGACCGGTCGCAGGGCGCGGCGGCGTGCGTCAATGGCCGGAGCCGACCTTGCCGATCAGGTCCCACATCGGCAGGAACACGCCCAAAGCGAGGATCAGCACCATGGCCCCGACGCACACGAGCAGAACGGGCTCGAAGGCGGCGCTCAGGCCCTTGACGGTATAGTCCACTTCCCGCTCGTAGAAGCCCGCCACCTCCTCGAGCAGCGGCGGCAGCTCTCCCGTCTCTTCGCCGACCGCGATCATCTGCAGCACCAGAGGCGGGAATATGCCGACCGCGGCCGCAGCGCGCGCCAGCGGCTCGCCGCGCTCGACCGCCTCCCGCAGCAGCGCCACCCGCCCGGCGAGGTAGTCGTTGCCGACGCTGCGCGCGATGCTCGAGAGCGTCTCGAGCATCGGCATGCCGGCGCCGAGCGACACCGAGAGCGTGCGCGTCAGGCGGGCGAGCGCCGCCTGATGCATCAGGTTACCGATGACCGGGATCCGGAGCTTGAGCCGGTGCCAAGCGTAGCGGCCGCGCTCGGTATCGAGAATCTTCCTCGCGATCAGCGCCAGCACGACGATCGCCGCTGCGATCGCAGGCCAGTAGTGCTGCGCGAACTCCGAGACCCCCATGATCACGCGCGTGGGCCAGGGAATTTGATTGCCGAGCGAGCGGAACAGCGGCGCGAACTTCGGGATGACGAAGGTGGTGAGCACGCCGACCGCCGCTGCAATGACCAGAGTGACGATGGCCGGATAGCGCAGCGCGCTCTTCACCCGGTCCTGCATGTCCTGCTCCTGCGCGAGGTGCTGGCCGAGGCGAATGAAGGAATTCTCGAGGGTACCGGTTGCCTCGCCGACCGCGACCATGCCCACGTACAGCTGACCGAAGATCTTCGGGTGCCGGGCCAGGCTCGAGGCGAGGTCGCGGCCCGCCTCGAGGTTCGTGATGGTGTCCTCGAGCGCGTGCCGCAGCAGCAGGTTGTGGGTCGACACCGCGAGCCCGCGCAGGCCGCGTAGCAGCGGGATGCCGGACTTGGTGATCGTGTAGAGCTGGCGCGTGAGGAGGACGAGATCAGCGGTGTTCGGCCGGCCGAATCCGAAGCGCTGCATGAGTGCGCCGACGTCGGAGCTCGCCGCTGCGGCCGCCGCCGACACGATGTCGACGGGTGTGATGCCATCCTGTGCGAGCCGCGCCGCGACGCTGTCCGGCGAGTCCGCCTCCATGCGCCCGCGCACGGACTTGCCGCCGGAGGCGCGTCCGGTGTAGGCGTAGAGAGTCATCGGGCTCTGCCCGGATCGGCGTGCCGCAGGCTCGCAGCGCTATCACTTGCCGCTTGCACGGTGGCCGCCCCGCTCGAGCTCTGTGAGCGTGGTCTCCGCGATCGCATCCTCGAGCAGCTCGCGCGCGGCGCGCTCGGCGAACGGCGAGCGCCAGGACGCGGTGACGCCGCTCAGGTCCTCCTCCTCCTCGAGGCCGCTCGTGACCGCCATCGCCTCCGCCAGCGTCGTGATGCCGCTCACCGCCAGATCGAGAGCGCTGCGGCTCAAGGAGATGTAGCCGGGCCGGCTGTGAGCCGCCTGGTCCAGCTCCTTGAGGTCGCCGCGGCGAATCGCCTCGGAGATTTGCCGATCGATTTCCAGCAGCTCGTAGACGGCGATCCGGCCCCGGTAACCCGAAAGGTTGCAGTACGAGCAGCCATCGCCCGCGCGCAGCTGCGCGGCCCGCGCCTCGTCGCCGACCCGCGCCGCGAGCCAGACGCTCTCCTCCGGGCTCGGAGGGGCGGGGCGGGCGCAGTGGACGCAGATGCGCCGCAGCAGGCGCTGGGCCACGATGCCATGCACCGCGGCGCCGATCATGTAGCCGGCCGCGCCCATGTCGAGCAGGCGGTGAATGGTCGATATCGCGCCGTTGGTGTGCAGCGTCGAGAGCACCAGGTGGCCGGTGATCGCGGCGCGCAGGCCGATGTCGACCGTCTCACGGTCGCGCATCTCTCCGACCAGGATGATGTCCGGATCCTGGCGCAGCGTGGTGCGCAGCACCCGGGCAAAGTCCAGGCCGATCTTCTGATTGACCTGCACCTGATTCACGCGATCCAGGCGGTACTCGACCGGATCCTCGACGGTGATGATCTTGGTATCGCTCTTGTTCAGATGGTTGAGGGCCGAGTAGAGCGTCGTGGTCTTGCCGCTGCCCGTGGGGCCGGTGACCAGCACCATGCCGGCGGGGCGCTCGATGAGACTGCGGAAGCGCTCGCAGGTCGCCGGCGACATGCCGAGCTCCTCGAGCGACAGCAGGTTGGCTGAGGCATCGAGCAACCGCATCACCATCGATTCGCCGTGCTGAGTCGGCATGGTGGACAGGCGCACGTCGATCGACTTGCCGTCGATCTTGACCGACAGCCGCCCGTCCTGCGGCAGGCGCTTCTCGGCGATGTCGAGGCCGCTCATGAGCTTGAGGCGCGTCACGATCGCGCTCGCGACGCGCCGCCCGTCGATCACCTGCTCGTGCAGCGCGCCGTCGACCCGCTGCCGCACGCGCAGCACGCCGTCGGCGGGCTCGATGTGAATGTCAGAGGCCCGCACCTGCAGGGCATCGTGAAATATGGTCTGGATGAGGCGGATGACGGGCGCGTCCGCCGAGCCCTCCTCGACGGTGAGCTGCGAGATGTCGATATCCGTCGCCCGCAGCTCCTCGCCCACCTCGTGGGCAATCGAGGCGATCTCGTCCGTGCGGCGGTAGACCGCGTCCAGCACCTGCGCGAGGTCGGTGTCTTTGACCAGTGCGAGGCGCAGCGGGCGCTTGAGCCGTGCGGCCAGCTCGTCGCAGGCGAGCAGGTCCGTGGGATCGGCCATCCCGACCAGCAGCCCCCTGGCATCCGCCTGCAGCACCAGGGCGCGGAGCCGCCGGGAATGTACCTCGGGGAGCAGCCGCACCGTGGCGGGCACGAGCTGCAGATGACGGATATCGACGTAGGGGATCTGCAGATGCTGCGCCAGCGTCTCGTGGAGGGCCTGTTCGCTGACCAGGCCGAGATCGGTCAGCACCCGCCCGAGCTTGCGGCCACTGCGCTTTTGCTCAGCGAGCGCCTGGCGCAGCTGCGGTTCGGTCAGCAGCCCCCGCTCCAGCAGCAGCTCGCCGACGCGAACTCGCTTGCGGCGCGGGTCGCTGCTCACGGCAATCTCCCCGCGGACTGCGCCTGCGGGTAGTCGAGGCGGCCGAACTCGCCGCGCCGGTTGAGATCTTCGAGCCGCCGCCCGGGCTCGCTCACCAGTCCCGGCCAGTCGCTGTCGTTGACGATGATGGCGCGCAGCAGGATGACGAGCTCCACGGTCTGGGTCTGGTTCTGATCGCTGCGGAAGAGCTTGCCGAGTCCCGGAATGTCTCCGAGCACCGGTGTCTTGTAGGCGATCTTGTCGACTTCCTCGCGCATCAGGCCGCCGATGACGACCAGCTGCCCACTGTGCGCCCGCACGATGTCATCCGACTCACGGATCTGGCTGAGCGCGAGCGGGATGGTGTTGACGGTGCCGTTGACGGTGAGCGTCTTGGTCTGGTCGGTCACCTGGCTGATGGTCGGGTGCACGTGCAGCGTGATGCTGTCGTCCTCGCCGATCTCCGGCGTCACATCGAGGGCGACTCCCGAGAAGAACGGCGTCAGCTGCACGTTCTGCGAGGTGGAGGTGGCTGTGCCGGTCACGGTGTTGCTCACCACGTTGGTGACGAAGAACTCGTCGGTGCCGGCCTTGATGATCGCCTGCTGATTGTGCAGCGTCGAGACGCGTGGGCTGGAGAGCACGCGCGTGCGACCCTGCGAGCTCAGCAGTTCGATGAAGGTGTTGAAGTCGGTGAAGTCGGCGGCGATGGTGAACGCGCCCCCCAGGCTGTTGGTGACGAAGCCCGAGATGGGATTGCCGGGCGCCACGGTCACCGGGTTGTTGGTGGGCGTGAGCGGATTGCCTGCAAAGCCGTTGGGCGGCGTCGACTGTCCAAAGGAGAAGTGACTGGAGCCGGCCTGCATGATCTTCGCCCAATTGATGCCGGCCTGATGGGCATCGGTCAGATCCACCTCGAGGATCTTCGCCTCGAGCACCACCTGGCGGGTGACGATCTGGGAGGTCTGCCGCAGGAACTCGCTCACGTCGCGCAGCTCGCTGGGCATGGCGCGCACCAGGATCACTCCGGACAGGGGATTGACCACGATCTCGCGCCCCGGGCGGTTGCCGAGCAGCGCGTGCAGATCCTTCTCGAGCCCCGCCCAGAAGTCCGATTCGGCGCGTGTCATCACCACGGTTCCCGTAACATCCATGGGCCGGCCCTCCGCATCGCGCGCCGGACCGGCGGATTGCCCACCAGTCGAGACGGTGTTTCCGTATTGCGAATTGCTGCCACTTTGCGTCACCTGTCCGGAGCTGATGCGCGTGTTGGAGATTCCGTACCGCTTGAGATCGAGATAACTCAGGTGGAACACGCGCGATTGAATCGTGGCAGGCAGGACCAGGAAGCCGCTCGAAGTGCGGCGCCAGTCGTAGCCGTACATCTCACGCGTCGCGTCGAGCACCTCCTCGATCGTCACGTGCTTGAGGGTGAGCGTGATACGGCCCATCACGTCCGGATGGACCAGAATGTTGTAGGTCGTGCCCTCGACCAGGCCCTGGAAGAACGGCCGCGCGGGGGCGGCTTCGACCGCAACGTCGAAGCGCGGCTCCGCGGCTGAGGCCGCCTGGCGGGCGGGCGGCTCGGGCGACCCCGCAGGCTGCTGCGCCCCGACGGCGGCAGCGACCAGGATCGTGGCTAAGCATGCCAGCGTGAATCCGATGTGTCTCATGGCGATTCTCTCTTGACGGGCGTGTCGCGCCGTACGGGTATCTTCGGGCTCTCGAGCGCGGCGAACTCGCCGCGCCCGTCGCGTGAATAGCGCACGCCGTGGGCTGTGACCTCCTCGATCACGATGCCACCGATGCGATCCCCGGCGCGCACCAGCCGGCCGTCCACGATCGCCAGGCGAGTGCCTGATCGATCGAGGATCGCCTGAACGTGCACGCCGCTCAGGTCGCTTTCCAGGAGCGCCTCGGCCGTGTGCGGACGGGTGGGATCGAGCAGCGCGCCATCGGCGAGCGCCGTGGTCGCGCGCGCACACAGCAGCAGTGCACAAAGGATCGCGCGCCAGGGTGCCTGAGCTCTCATAGACCCATCCACTGGCTGTCGATGCTGAGGGTGCCGAGCTCGAGCCGCACTCGGTTCTTGGGGTACTCCGTGGTCGCCAGGTCCAGGCGCCTCCAGTACAGGTGCCACGGCAGCGCCTCGAGGCTGCGCAGGTAGAGGAGGATGTCCAGGTAGTTGCCTTCGAGCTCGAGCTCCACTGCCTGAATGCAGGGATGCGGGACCGCGCCCTGGGCCTCGCCGGCGGTGCGTGGCGGAAGCTCGATGGGCGCGAGCTTGTGCAGACTCACGAGCCTCACGTTGCGCTGTCGGTCGAGCAGCTGATGGATGACTTCCACCATGCGCTGAGGCGGGATCATCCCGCCCGAGCGGGAGTTGAGCTCGGCGGTGACGCGCTCGAGCTGCGCCGCGAGTTCGGCCGCGTGCCGATACACCTCGCCGTTGGGATCGGCGCTGGCGGTCGCGCCCGGCGCGAGCTTCACGCTCGATTGCAGACCGCTCAGCTCGGCGGACAGGCGCGCGCGGCGCGTGTCGAGGCGGTTGAGAAGCAGCACGTTGAAGAGCCCAATGAGCACGGCGAGTGCGGCGGCGACCACCAGGGCCCGCTCACGCAGCGACAGCCGATCGAATCGGCGCGCCAGGACCTGCAGACGCGGCGCGGCGCTCATCGGGCACCTCCCGAGGCGGGATCCGCTGCCCGCTCGCTCTGCGCGCGAAACGTGAAGGCTTCAGCCGAGGCATGCGCGCCACCCGGGGGGGCGTCCGTACCGGCGTCCGGCGCCACGGCTGCAGAGCCGGTGCGGTGGTGCGCCCCGGGCCGCTCGATGACGAGATCGTCGAAACGGGTGCCGGCGAGGGAGGCCTCGGCCCCGAGCCCACGCAGATAAAGTGGGATGAGGTCCGGGTTGAGCGCCGCGCCGCTGATACTGATCGAGTCGTTCATGCCGGAAAGAGCCAGATGATCGATCCAGAGCCCGCTGAGCGTGCGGTGGGCGAACGCCGTGAGACGCTCGGAAAAACCGCCGGTGCGTCCGGCCGAGCCCTCGCTGAGCAGTGTGAGCGCGCCGGAGCGCACCTTGAGCTCGGAGGCGAGCAGCTGCACGCGCACCTGCATCTGCTCCGGGCTGACGCCGGCGGCACGTGCGGCCGCCAGGCGCGCCATGGTCTCATCCTGCTGCTGCTGCTGGCGGTGCAGCGCATCGATGGCGCGCTCGAGATGCTCCACGCGCCACCAACCGAACAGCCACACCGCGAGCAGCCAGGCGCTCACCGCGCCGCCGAGGAGCGCTGCGGTGCGCGCCGAGAGCAGCCGGTCGCCGGCTTCGTTCGCCCCCGGCTGATACAGATTGACCTGTTGGCGGGTGCCGCTCATGAGCCGCGCTCCGTGCGCAACGCGGCGCCGAGCGCGATGAGTCCGGAAAAGCGCGTGTCAGGCTCCAGGTCGCCCTCGATCGTGAACAGCTCCCGCACGTTCAGCGGCTCGACGTTCAATCCCGTCTCGCTGCGCAGCGGCTCGAAGAGGCGCTGCCCCTGCTCATCGGCGCATGCCACCACGAGGTCTCCGATCGGATCGCGGTCGAAATGGCTCTCGTAGTAGTTGAGCGAGCGCTGAATCTCGACGGCGAGCGGACCGGTGGCAGACTCCGCCCGCTCCTCGAACGCCAGAACGTCCGAGCGCTGTGTGAGATCGATGCGCCGCGCGAGGTAAAGGGTTCCCTGGCAGGTCAGGATGAGCTGAGCAAAGCCCTCGGCGAGGGCCAGGAAGGCGACGCCGCGCTTGTCCTGCGGCAACAGGGCGCTCACGTTGCGCAAGCACAGCTCCGGGATGTCGATGACGTCGAAGCCGCGGACGCGGGGCTTCACCAGCCCGACCAGGCGGCGCACCGCCTCGCCGCGGGCGGCGACGGCGAACAATACGCGCTCGGTCGCATAGCGCGACTGGGCTGGGATGTCGAACACGTCGACGACGCAGTCGCTGACCGGAAAATCGATCGCATCGCGCAGCTTCCAGCGCACGGCGGCGCGCATCTCGCCCGCCTGCACCTCGGGCGCCTCGACCTGGACGAGGCGATAGTCGTCGGCCGAGAGAATGGCACTCACCCGGGCGTGGGCCAGGTCACGGCTATGGCGCAGGGGGGCGAGGACGTGCTCGGCGCGGATCTCGATCGCCGAGTGGATCGCACAGTGACGCAGCAGGCGGCGCCCGGATCTGGTGGTTCGCACGATCGCGAGCGCGGTTTCACCTTCCGCCGGCAGGACACCCACGTGCCAGCCGTTGCGCTTCGACTTGTTGAGCAGCGGTCGCACGGATGCTTCGCCCCGATGATGTGACGGCCACCATGGCCAGATGCCGGGAAATCATGATTCCGGTCGAGGCTCTTAGCGGCTGATTTGTTACATTCTTGAGTATCGGGCAGGTCGCGCCGAACGGCGCTGCGGCGGCAAGATCCTGCCGGCGCTGCGGCGGCAAGAGTCTGCCGCCGGACATGCGCTGTTTCACATGTTAGTGCTGCTGGCAATTCAGGACCGGCTCACTTTTCCGCGCTGACCACGGTCATACGACGGTAGTATCGGAGCGCATGACGAGCCTCGAGGCCCTCGGCTACCGGCAGGAGCTGAAGCGCACGCTCACGCTGCGCGACCTCGTGGTCTACGGCATGGTGCTCATGGTGCCGATCTCGCCGTTCGGGGTCTTCGGCTTCGTCTCCAAGGACGCCCGGGGCATGGTGCCGCTCGCGTACCTCGTGGGGCTGGTCGGCATGTTCTTCACCGCGATGAGCTATGCGGCGATGTCCAGGGCCTTTCCGCTGGCGGGCTCGGTGTACTCCTACGTCGGGCGCGGACTTCACGAGGCGGCGGGCTTCTTCGCCGGCTGGCTGATTCTGCTCGACTACATCCTGGTACCCGCCCTTCTTTATATCTTCAGTACCGTGGCCCTGCGGCCGCTGCTGCCGTCGGTTCCGGATCTCGTCTGGCTGCTCGCATTCGTGGGCTTCAACGCGGTCGTGAATCTCCTCGGCGTCCGCCTCACCGCGCGCGTCAATCTCTGCATGCTGGCGGTCGAGATCGTGGCGCTGGCGCTGTTCGTGCTGGCAGGGCTGGTGGCTCTCCATGGCGGCCAGGGAGCGGGCTCGCTGACATCGAAGCCGGTGTACGACCCGGCGGTGTTCTCGATTGCGACGGTGGTCGGGGCGACCTCGATCGCCGTGCTGTCGTTCCTCGGCTTCGACGGGGTCTCGACGCTGGCCGAAGAGAGCCTCGGGCAGAATTCCGTGGCCCGAGCCACCCTGGCATCGCTGCTGCTGGTCGGCGCGCTCTTCATTCTGCAGACCTGGGTGGCCGCGGACCTGGCGCGCGGCGCGCAGTTCGCTTCCCCGGAGACCGAGTTCTATGAGATCGCGCAGCGTGCCGGCGGCCGCTGGCTGTGGCTGCTCGTGATCGGCGCGAACATTCTCGCCTCGGGTGTTGCCAACGCGCTGGCGGCGCAGGCGGCGGTTTCGCGCGTTCTCTATGCCATGGCCCGCGACGGCCGGCTGCCCGCGGTGCTCGCGCGGATTCACCCGCGCTACCAGACGCCCTACGTCAGCATACTGTTCATAGCCGGCGTGTCGATCGCGGTCGGCTACGTCTTCGCCAATCGCCTCGATGACCTCACCCGCATCGTCAATTTCGGCGCGCTCACGGGATTCCTGCTGCTGCACGTGGCGGTGATCAACTACTACGTGATCCGCGGCGGGAGCCGGGCCTGGGTGCGCCACCTGCTGATGCCGCTCGCCGGACTTGCCGTGCTCGGCTACGTGCTTTATGAGATGGATGCCGCCGCCAAGATCATGGGCGCGGTGTGGATCGCGCTGGGGGTGGCGTATTTCGCGGTGCTCACATGGCTGCTGAAAAAACCGGTCGCAATCGATCTGTCAGGCGGTACCCAATGAAAGCATTCCTCGGCCTGTGCGCGCTGCTGGCTGCCGCGGGCGGCTGGGCGGCGGCGCACGGCTCGACCCCCGCACTCGCAATTACCCACGTCAGCGTGATCGACGCCAGCGGAAGTCCGCCGCAGGCGGACATGACGCTGATCATCAGCGATCAGCGCATCGCCGGGCTCAGCAGCAGCGGCGCAGCGCAGCTGCCCGCGGGCGCCAGGATCGTGGATGGGCACGGCAAGTTTCTCATTCCCGGCCTCTGGGACATGCACGTGCACACCGTCTTCGGCGACTGGCTGCCGCGCGATGAGAAGGTCGTCCTGCCGCTGTTCGTCGCCAACGGCGTCACGGGCGTACGCGACATGGGCGGCGACCTCGACGTGCTCAAGGAATGGCGTGCCAAGATCGCCGCCGGGCAGCTGCTCGGGCCGCGGATGTACATCGCCGGGCCCATGCTCGACGGCCCGGTGCCGCGCTTCCCGAGCTCGGCGCCGGTCGCTAATGCCGCCGACGGCCGCAGGGTGGTCGACGACCTCAAGGCCCGCGGTGTCGACTTCATCAAGATACAGTCGCTCATTCCGCGCGATGGATATTTCGCTGCGGCCGAGGAGGCGAAGCGGGTGGGTCTGACCTTCGTCGGACACGTGCCGGATGCGGTGCGTGCCAGCGAGGCCTCCGACGCGGGCCAGAAGAGCATCGAGCACTTCACCGGCGTCTTCGAGGGCTGTTCCACCGCCGAAGATCAGCTGGTCAACGGCCGCCCCCGAGGGCCGGGTGCCAACGTCAGCACTTACGATGCCACCCGCGCCAGGGCGGTGATCGCGCTCATGGCGAAGAACCGGACCTGGCAGGTGCCGACCCTGGTGTGGGAGCGCGGTCAGTGGCTGGTGGACGACATCGACAAGACTCACGACCCGCTGATCAAGTACGCGCCGGCGTCGTGGAAGGACCACACCTGGCCGATGTTCGTGCACGACATCATGCAGTACATGGATACCGACCCGTTGCCGGTGCGCAAGCGCTTCTTCCAGATGGAGCTCGAGATGACGCTCGCCATGTTCCGCGCCGGCGTGCCGTTCATGGCGGGCACCGACACGGCCGCGGGCGTGCATGTCTTCCCGGGATTCAGCCTGCACGAGGAGCTGGCGCTGTTCGTCCAGGCGGGGCTGACGCCGATGCAGGCCCTGCAGACCGCAACCCGCAACCCGGCGGAGTTCATGGGCCGTCTCGACGACCTGGGAACGGTCGCCAAGGGGAAGCTGGCCGATCTCGTGCTGCTCGATGCCAATCCGCTCGATGACATCGCCAACACGCGCCGGATTCACGCGGTCGTGCTCGCGGGACGTTACTTCGATCGCGCCGATCTCGACCGGATGCTGAAGGGCGTGGAGCAGGCGGCCGCGGCGGAGACCGGCGCCGCGACGCCCGCGGGAGGCGCGCAATGACCGCCAGGCCGACTGCAATGCCGCGCTCTCCCGGCAAAGCCGCGGCTGCGGCTGCGGGACTCCTGATCGCGCTCGCGCTTGCGCTCATACCCGCAGCGGACGCCAATCCGGTGCAGGTGGCGGACCTGCTGGCCGGCTCCCCTGCCGGGGACTGGCGCACGCCCGATCCTGACAACACCCTGTACCTGGAGCTGCCGGGCGGGCGAGTCGTGGTCGAGCTCGCGCCGCGGGTGGCGCCGCAGCACGTGGCCAACATCAAGGCGCTCGCGCGCGCGCACTATTTCGACGGCTTAGCCATAGTGCGCGTACAGGACGACTACGTCGTGCAGTGGAACGATCCGGGGCAGCATCGTCCCGTTCCCGCCGGGGTGCCCGCGGTGGCCG
>Ga0187781_10000206_pt1 | contig 41810 bp, 39 predicted proteins | sample 0715_SJ02_MP02_2_FD_132447 | JGI IMG/M metagenome (GOLD analysis project Ga0187781, IMG submission 132447) | Tropical peat soil microbial communities from peatlands in Department of Meta, Colombia - 0715_SJ02_MP02_20_MG | ecosystem: Environmental > Terrestrial > Soil > Wetlands > Peat | place... | reverse complement strand
ATGTCCCCTCAATCTTCTAGGCGGCCCAAACACCTGCACCCGACACCTACTGTATCAACTGCACCAGTGCCCGCGTTATCGTGCCCGCCACTTCTTCGCCCGCCGAGTTGACCTCGCCGTACCAGCGCTCTTTCCGGTTCTGGAGCCAGGGCGGCTGGTTATCCCACTCGCACTTGGGAATGATGTAGCCGAGTTCGTCGTTGGCCAACCCAAAAATAAACTGATACTGGCTGTGCAGGTGGGCGCGCAGCGTGGGCTCGAAGGGCGCATCGGGGAAATCTGCGCCGGGCATGCGCGCCAAGCCGCCGTTGACAAGCTCGGGATAAATCTCGCCTGGAACCGTGACAATCTCCGCCAGCACGCGGCCCTCAGCGAGCAGTTGAATATAGTCGACTTCACTCTCGAGATCATGCCCGGTGTAGCACTGGAGCTTGCCGATCCCCGGTAGTTCCTTCTCGGCGGTCGCCGTATCGACGTTGCCGTCCGTGTAAAGCCGCTTCCGGCCTTTGAAAATGTCCAGCGCCCCGGCAGCGCGGAATCGGTCGTTATCGAGCGGCGCGTAGATCACCGCCTTGCGAACCACGAACGAATCCACCGGCGCTTCCTGGGCGCTCTTCAAAGCTCGCGCGGCCAGCTCGCCGATCGTCTCGCCAAACAGCTCAGCCTTTCTCCACGTTCCGTCTTTCGCGACGCGGCCCGTTTCCGGATCCTGCAACGCCACGTCATCGCCGAGAGTGGAGAGCAGGCCGCCGATTGAACCCTGAAAATAGACAGCGGTGCCGCCGTCGTGGCTCTCGACGTACTGGCAGAGCCAGTGAGGAAAATCTGCAGTGATCAGAGTGTTGCGGCCACCCAGCGTTTCCGGATGGTCGCTCCAGTTCACGAGCGTCGCAATGGGACGGCCGTCGAGCGATTTCAATTGCATGACGAAAAGATACGGGTCTTTCACGTAAGGCGGACGCGAGTCGCTTTGCAGCAGCGCCAGCAACGGATGGTCGTCGCGCGCCAGCGTCAGGCGCGCGCCCTGCATCGAATGTACGGCCTGGAGGGCCGTCGCGGCAATGCGGTCGTCCAGCCAGTCCATGTATTTCTCGTCGATTCCGCTCTGAAAAGGCGTGGGCCCCCACAGGCCCATGGTGTCCGGCCCTTCGTGGTCGTGAGAAGAGCCGACAACGACCTGTGCCACGTCCGAGGCCTGCGCCTGCACCTTGGCGCGCACTTTCAGCACGTCGTCGTAAAAGAGGCCGATCAGGTCCGCCTCGCACAGGACCAGCGTTTGGCGCGCGGCCCCCAGCGCCAGGCAGCGAACGTAGAGATCGTCGTGCACGCCCGTGGCCACGCGATTGTTGTCGAATCCCGCCATGTAGACCTTGCCGGCCTTCACGTCCGGCGTAATCGTCGCCTTGGCCACGCCCGCCTGGAGGGCCGCCGCGCGCAGCCAGGCAGTTCCCAAGCTTGAGAATACCAGAACCATTAATGCCAACTTTTGTACGTATGAACGCATGATGGGCGCCCCCGAAGAACGAGTTTGAATCCCGCTCCTAACGACGCACAAAACCTAGCACCTGGCGCGCCGGTTTTCAAGCCCCTCACCCCAACTCCCCTCCCCCTCTGGTACCTGCTGGTAGGGGGACGGCTTGCCGTCCCCTTTAAACCGGGTAGGGCAAGCCCTACCCCTACACACTTTCAGTTCAGTTTCCCGGCGCTCCATCGAATCGCGTCCTGGACCAGCGTCCGATACGCAGGGTACAAGTGCGCCGATTCGCCGTGGCCGAGTTGAATGTACACCACGCGCGACTTTGGATAAGGGCTGACCCACGCCACGGGACCATCGCTGGTGGGATTGTCGCTGCGAAGCAGCACGGTAACGTCCGGCGAAATCCACATGCCCTTATAGGTTTCGTCCCACAGATGCATAGTTCCCAGGCGCGCCGTGATGGGGTGTTTGGCAACCACGCGCACGCACTGTTCTTCCCCATGGATGTACGTCGATGCGGGCATACCGCCTTCCGTTTTGAGCAGGTATTTGCCGCCTACCACCTCTTTGTGCCACCACTCCCACGTCTGGTAATCCGCGATGGCATGATGGAGAACCACAATCCCTTTGCCGCTTTCGACAAAGTCGCGCAAGCGGGTCTTCTCCCCATCGGTTATTTCGTTGGAGAGGTCGTAGAGGACAAGCACGTCATACTTGCCCCGAATGTCATCGCGGAATGCCTCATGGTTGGAAACGGCATGGTCCCAGTGCAGGTCGTCCGCGCCCTCGAAAACCGTATAAAAGGTCGTCGGATATTCGTGCCCGCCGGTCACCACCAGCAGTCGCAGCGGCTTCGATCCCGCCCTGGCCGCGACGGCGTCGGCAGGCAGCGTCACCGCGCCGGTGGCCGCCCACTCGGTTCCGCGCAGCAACGTGTTGACGAAGCCGCTTTCCTGAAGGGCGGCCACATCGTGGCCCAGCGCCATGTACATCGTGCGGCCCTGTCCGTAATTCACCGTCCAGATCATCGGCTCGTCTTTACCCGTCCCGCCGTTTGAGGGATCGTCAAAAGCGGTAGCCAGAATGTGGGCGCCGGGCGACATCTGGTGGCTGTGGTAAAGCTCGTCCGAGACCCGGAACGATTCCGCCAGTCCGCGCGAGATGGGATGGTCGCGGTCGACGAATTTCACCGTAAAGCAATGCCGTGGAGCATGCGCGGTCTTGGGCGGGCCTGCCGTCCACCAGCCGCCGATCATCTCGAGATATTCCGGCCAGGGCGGTTCTTTAAGCCCCATCGGCCGGTGGTTGTCGCCGAGCAGTTCGAGGCCGGTAAAAGCGTAACTGGCGGCATGAAGGGCCACCAGGCCCTTCCCCGACTTCACAAAATCCTCGACCGCCTTCTCAGTCGTTGCTCCCCAGCGCGGGCCGTCGTAGTCGAGCACCAGCACATCGTAAGCGGCCAGCGTCGCCTGGGTGATGCCCATGGGCTCTTCTTCCACCCGCACATCGAAGCGCCCGCTCTCCACCAGCGTTTTGCGCAGAAACGGCGTGGTGGTGCGCCAATCGTGGTTGTTGCGCCCGGAGAGGATGAGGACGCGGATCGTTCCCGGCTTGAAAAAAGGAAGCGTCGCCTGAGCCCGGGCCCGTTTGGCGCAGAGGAGGATGACGGCGAGTTGCAAGAGGACTATCGTTTTCGATAAAAAGCAGCGTTTCATAGGATGCCTCGCTGAATCCGCGTAAGAGCCTAAACCAAACTGGAAGGGAGTGCAAACACCAAACCCGTCCGAAGATGTTACCGTGCCCTAAATGTCGGTTGGTCATTCCGCCCAGGCTTTTAAAGCTGTAAGACGATCAAAACAATTCACGCAAAGTCGCAAAGGCACCAAGAAGCGCAAAGTGGGACTCCTATCTTTTCTTTGCGGCCTTTGCGGCCTCTGCGTACTTTGCGCCTTTGCGTGAAACTGGTTTGCCTCCTTGCCGGAGCGGAATTCGACGCTTCCAGGAGTTAGAATAGAATTGTGCTTACTTTTAAGCTGGAGCCGACATGTCCACCCTCCGCATCTCCGTTGTCCAGTACCTGAATAGCGTGCCGCTGATCTGGGGCATGCTGCATGGCCCGCAGAACGGCAAGCACGAACTCCAGTTCGCCACGCCCGCCCATTGCGCGGACGCGGTGCGCGACGGGACGGCCGATATCGGCATCATCCCCGCCATTGAGTATCACCGCATCGACAACCTCGAGATCATCTCCGGAATCTCCATCGCCTCGAAAGCGCGCGTGCGAAGCGTGCTTCTTTTGAGCAAGGTGCCCATCGAGAAAATCCGTAGCGTCGCTGTGGACACTTCTTCGCGAACTTCCGCGGCCTTTCTGCGCATTCTGCTGTCCACGTTTTATGCCCTCGAGGTCAGCCTGATTCCTTCCCCGCCGCAACCGCAGACGATGTTGCGCGAGGCTGATGCAGCGCTGGTCATCGGCGATCCGGCGCTCACTTATTGCGGCCCCGCGAAAGTTTATGACCTTGCCGCGGAGTGGAAGAGGTTCACAGGATTACCGTTCGTCTTCGCCTTCTGGGCGGGGCACGCCGCTAACAACCTCGCTCTCTACCGAAGAGACTTCGAGGAGTCACGGGAGTTCGGACTCGCTCACGTTGACGACATCGCTGCTGACTACGCCCTGAAGCTCGATATGCATCCCGCCGATGTGAAGATTTACTTAACGCAGAATATCGATTATTCTCTGGATGAGGAGAATTGCCGGGGCTTGCGCCTCTTCTTTAAGCTGGCGCGCGAGGCGGGAATTATTCCGGTAGAAAAGGAATTACGGTTTGTTTAGCGGGACGGAAAGTGTGACCTCACTCTGTCATTCCGAGTGGGCATGGGCCGGCGGCCCACCCATGGCGATGAAAGGCAGATGGAAGGGCGGGGCTTCAGCCCCGCCGCCCGAGGCGCCCGATTAATAAGGGGCTTTAGCCCCTGAAGCGAGGCGCCTTCAGGGCCTAAAGGCCCTTGACATTACCCGTCCCCAAGGCGGCGGGGCTGAAGCCCCGCCCTTCCGCAGGACGTTCGACGGCATTGTAGTGTAAGAGGGACTTTGATTATGGCTCTCAGCCCAACCCAGGCTCTCGACATGCTCAAGTCCGACGATCTGCTCGGATTGGGCTTCGAAGCGGACGCGGTGCGCAAGCGGCTTCATCCCGGCGGTGTGGTCACCTACATCGTTGACCGCAACATTAACTACACCAACGTCTGCACGGAGTACTGCTCGTTTTGCGCCTTCTACCGCCCCGTGGGGTCGCCGGAGGGATACATCCAACCGCTCGAATCGATCTTCCAGAAGATCGACGAAACGCTGGCGCTGGGCGGCACGGGCATCCTGATGCAGGGCGGACTTCACCCCGACCTCAAGATCGATTATTACGAGAATCTGCTCTCGAGCATCAAGCGGCAATACCCTTCCCTTCACTTGCACTGCTTTTCGTCGCCTGAGATTCTGAACATTGCGGAAGTCTCCGGCCTCGACGTTCGCGACACGATCGAGCGTCTTATCGATGCCGGACTCGATTCCATTCCCGGCGGCGGAGCGGAGATCCTGGACGACGAGGTGCGGCGGCGCATCGCGCGCCTGAAGTGCACAACGGAAGAGTGGTTCCTCGTGCACCGCACCGCCCACCAGCTTGGCCTGCGCACCACCGCCACCATGATGTTCGGCTGCGGCGAGACGCTCGAGCACCGCGTCAGCCACTTCCAGCGCGTTCGCCAATTGCAAGAGGAGACCGGCGGCTTCACCGCCTTCATCCCCTGGCTCTTCCAGCGCGAGAACACTTCGCTGGGCAATTTCGTGAAGGAAGAAGCCACCGCCATCGATTATCTGAAGACGCTGGCCGTCAGCCGCATCTACTTGGATAACATTCTCAACGTGCAAGCTTCCTGGCTCACCCCCGGCCACAAAATCTGCCAGATCGCGCTGCGCTTCGGCGGCAACGACGTGGGCAGCATCCTCATCGAGGAGAACGTGGTGCGCGCCGCCGGCGTCACCCGCACCTCGAGCGAGGAACAGCTCCGCCGCATGATCGCCGACGCCGGCTTCCGCCCCGTCAAACGCGACACGCTGTATCGTACGTACTTCCTGAATTAGTACTTGTGTCCTTCGTGGATTAGATCTTTGATTTTCAGCCCGCCCAAGCGGTTGCGTTTCCTGATTTCCAAGATGTCGGCAACTGCCTCAGCGGGTGTCTTGGAGGAGGGCGTATTAGAGGATGTGCCTCGCTCCCTTTGGGCAAGCGCCTCCAAAGCGCGTTCGATGACCTCTTCGGGAGTGCGATAGGGTCCTCGCGCGAGCTGCTCTTGTAGCAACTCCTCGCTGTGAGGTGTCAGTTGAACGGTACTCATAGTCAGAGTAGACGCGAAGCGTCGCTGTGCGGGCAACGCAAGTTTCCTCTAGTCGTCCGGCAACTGGTCGTCGAGGCGTTCAATCTCGGTTTGTAAATCCGGGGCTAAGCCTCTTACCCAAGTCATCAAGGTGTAAATCTCCGAGAGATGGTCGAGGTAAGCCTCGCTGAGTCGCGGGGACGAGTCCAACTGACGTAACCCGCGGTCAAGGCGGCTGTGCAAGTCTCGCAAGTCATCAAGGAGACCGTCCAGGGTCCGGGTGTCGATATCGACTGCCGTGTTTCGTTTGCTCATAGCCACCATTCTAATGCTGCCGAAGCCGTTCCTCCAAACGAAGTCGCAGCCTGCTAGCCCGTATCCTGATCGGGCCCCCGTTCAAAGAAAAATGCGCTATCGGACTTCCTGTCTCTTGACAAACCTCGTATTATAGGCTAGCATTGTCTCTCGGAGCGTCTCGAATGTCGACGCTCTGTCGTGGCTGCCGCACAGGTTGCTTTTGAATGTTTGCGATGCGCCGAAGGCGCACTCCCGTCAGATTGCGCCGTTTGACCCAGCCTGTCACTTCGGGACATCGCAGCCGGAAGGGCGGGGCTTTAGCCCCGCCGCCCGTGCGGGGCGGATTTTGGGAGCTTTAGCCCTGAAGAAACGTTGCTTCAGGGCCTAAAGGCCCTGCGCGACTGCCGGCTTGAGACGGCGGGGCTAAAGCCCCGCCCTTCCGAGGCTGCTAAACACCAGGTTGTTAGTGCGGAATTGAAGGAACAATCCGGGAATGTATATGAAAACAAAGAACAAGGTCAATTTGTCGAGCGATGTAGGGGCGGCCCTGGTGGCCGCCCTCGCGGGGTACCCACAAGGGGTACCCCTACAAAATCGTACGAACGAACCGGGAATGTATATGAAAACAAACGACAAGGTCAAAATGTCCAGGCTCTCAGCCGTCAGCTATCAGCGAGCGTGTGTCGACCGCGATTGCTGATCGCTGAGAACTGAGCGCTGATAGCTTCTTTATGTTGTGTCGCCGGCCGCAATCTGCTATGGTTCGCCAGTTAATTTGCAACCTCTACGCCAAGGAGTGCACTCTCATGGCAGAAGAACCGAAACCGTCAAAGGCAGTGCCGCGGGGGACGCTCGACCGGCGCGAGTTCATTACCGGCGCTGGAGCGGCCCTATCGTTCTCAATCATGAAACCCGGGCTGGTGCGCGGATCGCAAGCCAACTCGAAGATCGCCCTCGGCATGATCGGCTGCGGCAGCCGAGGCACCTGGATTGCCGACCTCTTCCAGCAGCACGGCGGATACGAAATCGTAGCCGCGATGGATTACTTCCCTGATAAGGTGGGTCCGTTCGGCGAGAAGTTCAACGTGGCGGCGGAACGCCGCTATTCCGGTCTCATGGGATACCGGCGCATGCTGGAGAGGAAAGTGGATGCGGTCGCCATCGAGAGCCCGCCCTATTTTCATCCCGAACAGGCCGGCGCCGCGGTGGAGGCGGGCGCCCACGTGTACCTCGCGAAGCCCGTCGCCGTGGACGTGCCCGGGTGTCGAAGCATCGAGGAAAGCAGCGCCAAGGCGTCGGCCAAGAATCGGTGCTTCCTGGTGGATTTTCAAACCCGCACCGATCCCTTTTATCAAGAAGCGATCCAGCGCGTGCACAACGGCGATATTGGACCGGTTTTGTGCGGTGAAGCGGCTTACTGGGCGGGCTCGCCGTGGGTACGCCAACTGGAGCAATTAAGGATCGATCCGTCGGACCCGGAGCGCCGGCTGCGCGCCTGGGGCATGGACCGCGCTCTATCAGGAGATATTATCACAGAACAAAACATTCACTCAATTGATGTTGCAACATGGATAATGGATGGACATCCCCTTCGCGCCGCGGGAAAGGCCGGCTTGAAATCGCGCCGCGACGGTACCTGCTGCGATCACTTCTCCGTCCTCTTCACCTTTCCGGAAGACGTGCTGGTGACCTTCGCCTCGAAGCAATTCGGCGAGGGCTACGACGATATCATTTGCCGCATGTACGGCGACAAGGGCGTGATCGACACGCATTATGCGGGCAGCGTGGCCATATGGGGAAAGAACCCGTACGAGGGAGGCAAGTCGCCAGGCCTGTACAAAGGCGGCGCAGTCCGCAACATTGCCACGTTTTACGAGAACGTCACCCAGGGCCGCTTCTCGAATCCTACCACAGCGCCCAGCGTGCGGAGCAACCTGACCACCCTCCTCGGCCGCATGGCAGCCTATGAGCACGCCGAGGTGACGTGGGAACGCTTGATGAAATCCGAGGAGAGGTTGGACCCAAAGCTTAAGGGGTTGAAGGAGTAGGCGGACCCGGGAGCGCGGGCTTCCAGCCCGCTTCAGCCGATGCCAGAGGCGGGCTCGAGGCCCGCGCTCCCAGGCTCTTCCGATCAGGGGTCTAGGGTTTTGAACAGCCGCCAGCGCGTCCAGTGTGCCATCAGTTTCAACCGGCCTGACCGGGCGCCGATCTCTCACGCGGTGCTTCCGGCGGCGCAGTTGAAGTACGGCCAGGCCCTGGACGAACTCTTAACAGAATTCCGCGAAGACTTCGGCTGGGACTATATGCAGAATATGGCCCTGGAAGATTTCCCCGCCGTGTACAAGCAAGGAAGGAACCGGGACGACTTTGGCACCGTATGGTGTTCGGAGTGGCTTGGGGTCTGCGGCATTCCGGTCGCATGGCCCCTCGCCGATCTCGCCCGCTACCAGGAGTTCCAATGGCCGGAGGACTTCGATGCCGGCCCTCCCCGCGGAAGACTCTACAGCGGGCACATGATGGGCTACGACGACCGCTGGTACGCGCGGGGCGCCTGGATCACCTACTTCGAGCAGCTCCAGCAATTGCGCGGCATGGAGAACTTCCTGGCGGATATAGCCTGCGAGTCGAAGGAGTTCTACCGCCTGCTCGACGACCTGCTGGAGTTCAATCTGCGCTGGGTGGAGAAGTGGACCAGGCTCGAATACGACGGCCTGCACTTCGCCGATGATTGGGGCGGCCAGGCCGGTCTGTTGATCAAGCCGGAAACCTGGCGGCGGGTTTTCAAGCCCCGCTATGCGCAGATGTTCCAGCAGGCACGCCGGAAAGGCATGGACGTCTGGTATCACACGGACGGCCAAGTAAGAGAGATCTTCGGGGACTTGATCGAGATCGGCGCCCAGGTGATCAATTGCCAAGTGCCGGTGGTGGGACACGACTGGCTGGCACAGAATGTGCGTGGGCGAGTGGCGATCCGCACCGACATCGACCGTCAGCGCGTCCTGCCCTTGGGTTCAGCCGTCGAAGTCAAGGAAGAAGTTCAGCGAACCTTCGAGGCTTGCGGTTCCTCCCAGGGCGGCCTGATCGCCTGCGGTGAGGTCGGGCCCGATGTGCCCTTCGAAAACATTCGCGCTATGTACGAAGCCTTTGTCCAATACGGCCGATACGGTTGAGGCAGGCTGATGGTTTCCGAGAAGATCGCGGTCGTCGAAGGCGACATCACACAGCAGCAAGTGGACGCGATTGTGAACGCCGCGAATACATCGCTGCTGGGCGGCGGAGGAGTGGACGGCGCGATCCATCGCGCGGCCGGGCCTCGCCTGCTCGAGGAATGCAGGACGCTGGGCGGCTGCCCCACGGGTCAGGCGAAAATCACCCAAGGCTACGACCTGCCGGCAAAATGGGTGATTCACACCGTGGGGCCGGTTTGGAGCGGTGGCGCCGGGCGGGAAGATGAGCTGCTGGCGAGTTGCTACCGAGCGTCGCTCGAGTTGGCGGTAGCCAAGGGCATTCGAAGCATCGCCTTTCCTGCCATCAGTACGGGCGTCTACGGTTTCCCGCTGGAGCGCGCCACGGCCATCGCGATCCGCGAGGTGAGGGAGTTTCTGGAGGAGAATCCCTCGCTCCACAAGGTGGTTTTCGTGTGTTTCGGAAAGCGTGCGTATCAGTGCTATCTGGGCTCGTTGTAGCAAGTATTTGACATTTCCTTAACCTCTAAGGTAAGTTCATGGACGGGACTGGCAGCTCCACCCGCGAATTATGACTTCTGAACCTGACGTTGTGGAAGTGACGCTCGAGAGTGATCTCAAGAACCTCGAGGTGGCGGAAGAGATCGTGCGCCGAGTCGCCGGTACCGCAGGCTTCGGCGAGGAGTCCGAACACCAGATTGAGATGGCGGTGCACGAATCGATGATCAACGCCATCTGGCACGGCAACAAGAATGACTCCAGCAAACGCGTCTGGCTGCGCTTCGAGGTTTACAAAGACCGGCTCGAAATCCATATTCGCGACCAGGGAATCGGCTTCAATGTGGACCAAGTCCCCGATCCCTGCTCGGGCGACAACCTGCTGAAGGTTTCCGGCCGAGGCATATTCTTAATCCGGACTTTTATGGACGAATTCCACGTGCGGCACGTTCCGGGTTCGGGGACTGAAGTTACCCTGGTGAAGCGAATCGATCCAGCACAACAAGCTAAATAAGGAGGAACCGACCGTGAGCATGAAAGCCACAATTCGACAAGTTGATTCGGTGGTGGTCGTCGACATTAGCGGCAGAATCACCCTGGGAGAAGGCTGCACGCAGTTGCGCGAGTTGATTCGCGACCAGTTGTCCAAGGGCCACAAGAACGTATTGCTGAACCTCGCGGATGTCACCTATATCGATAGTTCGGGGATCGGCGAGCTGGTGAGCGCCTTCACGGCGGTCTCAAACCAGGGCGGCCAATTGAAGCTCCTGAATCTCACTAAGAAGGTTCACGACCTTCTCCAGATTACCAAGCTCTACACCGTATTCGACATCCACGACGACGAGGCCAAGGCCATCAGCAGTTTCCAGAAAGCCTGAGCAGGCAGCGCTCCCGCCACGCCAGCGTTACCGCAGTACCCGCGCTGCGGCCATGTCATCGCTCCCGCATGTCAGTCTGAGCCCTGCCTCCGTCCTTCTGAGCGCATTTCATGGTTTCCGGGCGCCCGTCAGCCGGCGTTCTCACCCAGGTTCGAAGGTCCCGCCCTTGCTTGCGCGCATTCAGAAATCCGGACTACGCGTTGGGGCGTTTGATAGCGAATTTTTCCAGCCGGTATTGCAAGGTGCGGAAGGTCATTCCTAACAACTGAGCGGCGCGCGTGATGTTCCAGTTGGAGCGCTGGAGGGCCTCGAGAATCTTGGCTTTCTCATGTTCTTCCCAGGAGCCCTCGGGGATGATGGGCGGGAGCGCCTCGCCGTTGGTTTGGGCATTGGGCTGGGCCGAAGCGGCAGCCGCCAGGCCCGGGGCTTGTTGAACGACTTCCGGAGGGAGGTCGCGAAGCTCCACGCAATCCGCCTCCCCCAACACCACGGCACGCTCCATCGCCCATTCAAGTTGCCGGATGTTCCCTGGCCAATAATAACTCCGGATGGCCTGCATTGCGCCTGATGAAATCTTCTCCAGCCGGCGGCCGTCGACAAAGGCCGCCTTCCTCATAAAATGGTACGCCAGCGTATCGATATCGTCGCCTCGCTCGCGCAGGGGTGGACAGACAATGGGGATAACGTTCAAGCGGTAATAGAGGTCCTCGCGGAACTTGCCGTCCTTCACATTTTGCTCGAGGTTTTTATTGGTGGCGGCGATAATGCGCACGTCCGTTTTGATGGACTCCGTGCCGCCCACGCGCATGAACTCGCGCTCCTGAAGCACGCGGAGTATCTTGGCCTGCATGGCGAGGCTGGTGTCGCCGATCTCGTCGAGGAAAAGCGTGGACTGGTGCGCCCTTTCAAACAGGCCCTTCTTCTGCTGATGGGCGTCCGTGAAGGCGCCCTTCTCATGACCAAAGAGCTCGCTCTCTAAGAGCGTCTCGGTAAGCGCCGCGCAGTTGATGGCCAGGAACGGGCGGTCGGCGCGCGGGCTGCTGCGATGAATCTCGCGCGCCACCAGTTCTTTTCCCGTGCCGCTTTCACCCAGGATGAGAACCGTATGGGCCGTGGGCGCGACCTTGAGGATCATGCGCATCATGGCTTTGGTGGCGGGCGAGTCGCCCAGAATGGCGCGCTTGAGCGTCACCAAGCGGTCGAATACTTCCGACACAACCCTCAGCAGGTCGTCCCGGTCGACGGGCTTCTCGAGATACTGGTAAACGCCCCGGCGGGTTGCTTCCACGGCCGACTGGATGGAAGGATAGCCGGTGATGAGGATGACGGCCACGGTCGGGTCCTCGGCCACGATCTCACTAAGCAAGTCAATGCCCGTCATGCCAATGAGATTCAAGTCGGTAATAACCAAATCGAAGCGGCGATGCGCGAGCAACTGGAGGGCCGCCTCCCCGCTGGGCGCGGTGTCCGTGGCGTAGCCTTCATCCTGCAAGATGTCGTTATAGATTTCGCGTTGCCGCTGCTCGTCGTCAACTACGAGGATACTTCCGGTGGGCATTGGGTATTATCCTCAGGCTGCCGGGGAGGCAGTCAGGGCGGCGCGATCAGGCCGCGAGGTTTGGGATTGGGGCATGGGTAACTGGACCACCAAGTCCGTGCCGACGCCGGCTCCATCGCTGACGAAGACCCGCCCCGCGTGGTCCTCGACGATCTTCTTGGCGATGGCCAGCCCCAGACCGAAGCCTGTCGCTCGAGTCGAGTAGAAAGGCGCAAAGACCTTCTCCCGTTCGGCAAGCGGGATACCGGGTCCGGTGTCGGCAAAGTGCAACTGCAGGCACTCCGGGCCTTTGGGATCCTTCCTGGTCGCAGCAAATATGCGGAGCTGGCCGCCGCTCGGCATGGCCTGGATGGCATTGGTGAGAATGTTCAGAAAACAGGTTTTGATCTGGGCCGCGTCCAGACGGAAGGTCGGCAGGTCCGGCCCGAGGTCCAGATTGATCTGAATGCCTTGGTTGCGCGCTTGCCGCTCGACGACGGTGAGCGCTTCGCTCAGAACAGCTTTCAGGTCACAAGCCACCAGGTTGGGCGGGGCCTGACGTCCCGCGGTGAGTACGTCATTCACCAGGTGGTTCAGCCGGCTGATTTCGTCCTTGATGTTGGCCAGATTGCGCTGTAAGTCGCGCGTCGGCCGGTCGTCGCCGTCAAGGTGTTTGGCGCGGATCTGGTCGATGGAGAGGTTAATAAAGTTCAGCGAGTTGCGAACCTCGTGGGCCACCGTGGCCGCGAATCGGCCCAACAAGGAGAGCTTTTCCGCCTCGTTCAGCCTGTCCTGGAGAGCCCGGTTCTCGCGCAGCCGTTCCACCATCTGATTAAAGGTCTGCGCCAACAAGCCGATTTCGTCCTCGCCCGTGGCAGGCAGCGCGACATAAAGGTTGCCCACGGCCACCTGCTGGGCGCCCTTCACCAGTTGGTCCACCGGCTTGGTAAAGCGAAAAGCCAGGTACACCACCACGCAAAGTGCGGCCAGCATCGTTCCCAGAATCCACGAGAGCCGTTGCGTGTACCACCGGCGCGAGAGGGTTCGAATCTGGTCGCTCTCTCCCTTGATCACCGCGAACCCGATCACTTGATCGCCCACCAGCAGAGGATACTGGATCGTAAACGATTTCTGGTCATTCGGAGGGGAGGCATCCAGCTCCGAAAACTGACCTTGTAGTTGGACGAGACCTTTCTTGGTTTCCTCGTGTCGCTTCGAGAGGCGCTGAAAAAGGGAGCGGCTTGACGCTCCCAGTGGGATCTTCTTGCCGACCTGGGACGGGTTGGTGCTCCCCTTCACTTCTCCTTGAGGAGAGACGACGGTCACGCTCTTGATGCCCAATTCCTGGAGCTTCTCCTGATAAATCTTCAGCGCATCATCCACGCTGGTTCTTGGAGGAATCTGGGTCTGTGCCAACTGGCTGACGTTCAGTAAGCGTTGAGTCTCCCCGCCAACATAATTCAGGATTTCGTGCTGATGCTGGACGTAGTTCCAGGTCAGGATGGCGCCCATGCACGTCATGGTGACGAACATCACCAGCGCCAGGCGTGTGCGGAATCGGAGATTGAGGTGTAAAGACTTCAAAACGGCCCCCTCGACACTTCCTCCTGAGATCGCATTTTATCGGAATGGTCTGCGCAGCGTCAATGCAAGTCGCGTACCGTGAAAATCGTAGACCAGACCCCTCACTGCCCTAAAATGCGCTGTCATTCGAACCCTGAGCGGCGCGCAGGGGAGGAATCTCGCCCTGGCCTTTTAAGGGCTGTCTGCCCGGCGCAGAGCGAGATTCCTCGCTGCGCTCGGAAACACGTTTCACGGTTTCTGGGTGTCCGTCAGCGGCCCGGCACGAGCGACTGCTCTGGAAAGGGGCCTGGCAATCGCAACCTTCCATCGCACCCGCCGCATCGTATATAATCGTTGGCCGGGTGCTCATCGATTTTCAATTAAGCAATCCGTAGCCAGGGGTGAGCTACGCATGCGCCGAGCAGCAAGCACTTTCTGTGCGGTTTTTGTCCTGCTCGGAACTGCGTCTACCCGCTGCGCCGGGGCCGCGCCGCCCGCTCTCTCGCTGGATTTGGGTTTCCAGCAGATGTACGACCTCCAATTCGCGGCAGCGCACGGTACGTTCCAGGAATGGGAGCATTTACATCCTGACGATCCGCTGGGACCCACCTCGGACGCTGCCGCCTACCTCTTTTCAGAACTGCACCGGCTGGGCGTGCTGGAGTGGGAGTTGTTCTTGGATGATGCCCGGTTCAAGCAGGGCAAGAAACTCGCTCCAGACCCTGCCATCCAACAATCGTTTGACAGAGCCCTGGAGCGGAGCGACCAGGTCGCGAACCGCGTGCTGGCCCGCTCCCCCAACGACCCCAATGCCCTCCTGGCCAAGGTCATGAACCAGGGTTTGCGCTCGGATTACCTCGCCTTAATCGAGAAGAGATACATCTCCTCCGTTGGGTATATGAAAACCGCCGGGATTCTTGCCGAGCGCTTGCTTGCGATTGACCCTTCTTGCTACGATGCCTACTTGGCGGTTGGGGTCGAGAATTACATCCTGGGCTTGAAGCCTGCCCCCCTACGGTGGGCGTTGAGGGTTTACGGCGCTCAGACCGATAAAGACCAGGGACTTCGGAAACTCCGGCTGACCGCGGAGAAAGGTCGCCTGCTGCGCCCCTTTGCGCGACTCTTGCTGGCCGTGGCCGCTCTTCGGGACAAGGATCGCAATCAGGCACGGGACTTGCTCGCCGGCTTAGTGCGGCAATTCCCTGATAACACGCTGTATCGAACTGAACTCGATCGCCTCCACTAGCCTTCACGGTGACAGCTATGCGAATCGCAGCGGTGGCAAGCGCTTTTCCCAAGCACCATTACTCCCAGGCGGTTCTCTCCGAAGCGCTTCAGAAGTACTTTGGACCCAAGCTAGCCAATCCCCAGCGGCTGGATCGAATCTACTCCCACATGGCCGTCGACGGGCGCTATCTTACCCTGCCCCTCAGCGCTTACTACGGGATTGCATCCTGGGGCGAGGCGAATGATGCCTTTATCGAGGCCGCTCAACAATTAGGGGAGCAGTCCCTGTGCCGCGCGCTGGCGCAAGCGGGCCTGGATAGGCGGGAGATCGGCACCCTGATCGCAGTCTCCGTCACGGGCATCGCGGCGCCGTCGCTGGACGCCCGCTTGGTCAATCGTATGGGGCTTTCGCCGAACATCAAGCGCGTCCCCATCTTTGGCTTGGGGTGCGTCGCGGGTGCGGCAGGCATTGCCCGTGCCGCCGACTATGTGCGCGCCTTTCCCGAGCAGGTGGCGGCACTGCTGGCGGTCGAACTCTGCACTCTCACCATTCAGCGAGACGACCTTTCGATCGCCAACCTGATTTCCGCCGCCTTGTTTGGCGACGGAGCGGCCGCAGTGCTGGTGACCGGTTCGGAGCGGGAAGCAGACGGTCCGGAAATCCTGGCCACTCGCTCCGTGTTCTACCCCCAGACCGAGCACGTCATGGGTTGGGACATTTCCGAAAAGGGCTTTCGCATCGTATTGTCGCCGGAGGTGCCGGCCATGGTCGAGCAGCACTGGGCCCATGACGTCGATGAGTTTCTGGGCGACAGGGGTTTGTCCCGCAAAGATATCGGAAGTTGGATTCTCCACTCCGGCGGCCCCAAGGTGCTTCAGGCGATGGCGGCCACCCTCGAACTTCCCAGCGGGGCTCTCGACGCCTCCTGGGAGTGCCTCCGCCGGGTGGGTAATATCTCCTCCGTGTCGGTCCTCCTGGTCCTCGAAGAGGTGATGAACCACCGTCGCCCGGCGCCGGGAACGTACGGCCTGCTGGGGGCGATGGGGCCGGGATTTTGTTCGGAATTGGTCTTGCTCCGTTGGCCGTAAGGCCTCCAACCACCGCTACCAATCTTGCCTTGACAACCTCATTTCAGCCGGGTAATCTTCTACCCTCTTATTAATGACTGACCGTTCAGTCATTAATACCGAGAGGGCAGAGAACCGGCGATGAAACGCAGCTCCAAGAAAACATTACGACGGGGTCGGAAAGCCAAAGAGGGACGCCCGCAAGAGATCCTCTCGGCGGCTTTCGAGGAATTTGCCGCCCACGGCTATGCGGCGGCTCGCCTCGAGGATGTCGCCAGGCGGTGCGGCATAGCTAAAGGAACGATCTACCTTTACTTCAAGGACAAGCAGGGCCTCTTCCGGGCCGTAGTCCGGAGCATGATCCGGCCTGTTTTCGACCAGCTTATCCCCTTTGTCGAGAAGTTCTCCGGCTCTGCTGAGGAACTTCTTTGCGAACTTCAGGCGCGCCACTACGCCCACGTAGTCCGGAACGAAAGGGCGCGCGCCATTCTTCGTTTGTTGATCGCGGAAGGCGGTCAGTTCCCTCAACTGTCCGAGATTTTTTATCGGGAGATTATCGAGCCGGGAGTATCCGCCTTGCGCCAGGTGCTGGAAAAGGGCGAGGCATCCGGCGAGTTCCGGAAAACGACGACTAAGGACTTTCCTCAAATCCTGGTTGCTCCCGGTCTTCTCGCCGTGATGTGGATCCTGATCTTGGGTGAGCGATACCGGTTCGACCTGGACTCGTATATGAGCGCGCACAGGGATTTCGTGTTGCGCAGTCTGAGGCGGGAGGAGAGCGGCTCTCCGCCGGTGTCCCGAGTGAAGCGGGTCGCGTCCTCCGAAAGTGCCCGACCTCCTCACCCGGTCCGCCTCGGCTGATGAAACCGCCGGCCGCGGACCACCCTCTCCCCCCAAGGGGGCGAGGACGGGAGGCTGAACGAAACTGTAGAGGAGCGGAACGATGAGGCGGTATCTGAGTCGGGCGGCGGTAGCGGCGGCGCTCGTGCTGGTGTGCGGAAGGCCTGTGGGCGCGCAACAGGCCAGTCCGGAGCGGCTGACGCTGAAGCAGGCGATCGTATTGGCGCTGAAGCAAAACCTCAGCGTGCGAGTGGCGAGCACGGAAGTGAACGAGCTCGAGGGCACGCGCGAGAGGCGGCTTGCCTCGCTGCTCCCGCACGTATCCGGGGACCTATTGGCGAACCGCCAGAATAACAATCTCGCCGCCCTGGGCTTTACTTCTATTCCCAAGCTCCCGATCCCGGCCGTCATCCCGGCCTTCAATCATTTCGATGCCAGATTCTTCGCGAGCCAGCCGGTGGTTGACCGCCAGGCTTATCACAACTGGAAAGCCAGCGCGGAGCAGGTGCAAGCCTCGCAGCTCAGTTATCAGGATATGCGCGATCTGGTGGTTCGGGAGACGGCGGGATTCTACCTGGAGGCTCAGGCGGGCGCCGCCGAGGTGCAAGCGGCCGAATCGCGCCTCACCACCTCGCAGGCCCTCGAAAAGCTGGCGAGCGACCAGCACGATCAGGGACTGGCCACCGCCGTGGACGTGGTTCGCGCCCAGGTGCAACTGGCGCGCGACCGGCAGACCCTGCTGGTGGCCCAAGACGCTTACCAAACCTCCCTGCTCGTCTTGGCGCGCTTTCTCGGCTTGAGTCCGGGAGCGCCGCTCGAGTTGGCCGAGCCGCTGCAATTCCATCGCGTGCCGGCGCCCGCCATCGACCAGGCGCTTCACACCGCGCTCGAGTCGCGCGCCGATTATCGCTCGCTGATCAGCCAGCGGGAATCTCTCCTCGAGCAGCAGAAGGCCTCGCGGGCGCGCTATTGGCCCAAGCTCTCGGTCAATGGCGACTATGGGGCCTTGGGCACCACGCACGCCATGGCGGGAATCGGCGAAATCCAAGGGACGCTCACCATCACCTTCTTGGATCTCGACCGCAGCGGCGAGCGTAAGGAACTGGAGAGCCGTGTGCTGCGCTTGAACCAGCAGATCGACGACCTCTCCCGGGGCATTGAACAGGACCTGCGCAAGGCGCTGCTCGACCTCGATTCCACCCAGAGCCAGGTCGAAGTCACGGAGTCGGCCCTTCACCTTGCGGAGCGCGAACTGACACTGGCGCAGGACCGATTTCGCAACGGCGTTACGGACAACATCGAGGTGGTGACGGCGCAAGACGCGCTCTCCAGCGCGCAGGATGATCGCATCACGGCCCTGGCCCGGCATGCCGACGCCGGCATGGCCTTGGCGCGCGCCCTGGGCTCCACCGAGACGAACTACCCGACGTACCTCGGCGAGCCGTGACGGCGTGAAAGGGCCGCCACAAGGGCCGTCCCCTAGGCCGCTCCCCGAAGGGGAGCAACTTGAGTAGCCGTGGGTGAAACCCACGGATGGGAAAGCAACAGACGGCGCCCGGCCCTGAAGGGGCCGGACAGCCTTGGTCAACCCCTCACGGGGTTGGCGAATCAGTGGGTTGGTATTCCCACTGTGGGCTTGCGCCCACGGCTACTCACGGGCCACCGCTTTGCGGTGTCAGCAAGGAGACGAAACTACGATGAAGCGGATCATTCCACTATTGTTGATCGCCGCTGCGGCGGCAGCGGCAGTCCACTATAATCCGCAGTGGTTCGGCAAGCGCCCCGCCACAAACTTGCTTATCCTCTCGGGGAACATCGAAGCGCACGAGAGCCTGGTCAGCTTCAAGGTCAGCGGGCGCATCTTGGCGTTGCCGGTGGATGAGGGCATGACCGTCAAACCCGGCTGCCTGCTGGCGCGGCTCGACAACGACGACTATCAGCAACAAGTGGTCGTGGACGAGGCCGTCGCCCGCGTGCGCGATCGACAGTTAGCCTTGGGCCTTGCCGGCAGCCGCGAACAGGAGGTCGAGGCAGCACGGCAGGCCGTCCTCGACGCTCAGGCAGACCTCGAACAGAGAAAAAAAGATTTCGCTCGCTACCAGGCGCTGCTTGAAAAGGACGAAATCCCCGCCCAAACCCGCGACCAGGCCGCCACCAGCGTGACACGCGCTCAGGCCGCTTTCGACCGGGCGCAACAGATCTACGGCCAGCTCAAGGAAGGAACGCGGCGGGAGGAACTCGCTGTGGACCGCGCCAATCTTCAGCAGGCGGACCAGAACCTGCACCTCTCGCGCATCCGGCTGTCCTATACGGTGCTGCGCGCGCCCTTCAACGGCGTCGTGCTGACGCGACAGGCCGAGTTGGGCGAGGTGGTCTCGCCGGGCGCGCCCATCGTCACGCTGGCCGATCTCGATCACATCTGGCTGCGCATTTACGTGCCCGAGACAGATCTGGGCAAAGTGTGCTGGGGCCAGGAGGTTGAGGTGCGGACCGATACTTATCCCGACAAGCGTTATCGCGGGCGGGTTTCCTCGATCTCCTCGGAAGCGGAATTCACCCCCAAGAGCGTGCAAACGGAGAAGGAACGCGTCACCCTGGTCTACCGCGTCAAAGTGGATGTCGAGAACCCGAATTACGCACTCAAGCCCGGCATGCCGGCGGATGCGTACATCAAAGTGAAATAGATGGTCGATTGCCGATGGTCGATTGTCGATTAAGAATTCGTAACTACCCTTCGACTCCCAGCCCTCGCCCCCTTGGGGGAGAGGGTGGCTCGCGACGGCGTTCTCATCAGCCGGTGCGGGCCGGGTGAGGGGGTAGGCCCCCAAAGTCGACGCACGATATGAACTCCGCGCCCGCCATCCTCGTTTCCGCGCTGAGCAAACGTTTCGGCGAAGTGCGTGCCGTCGACCAACTCACCTTCGACGTGCATGCCGGCGAAATCTTTGGCCTGGTTGGCCCGGACGGCGCGGGAAAGACCACGGCGCTGCGCATGCTCGCCGGCGTGCTGGCGGTGGATTCCGGCGCCGCGACGGTGGCCGGATGCGACGTGGTGCGCGACCCCGAAGGCGCCAAGCACCACCTCAGTTACATGTCTCAGCGCTTCGGCCTTTACGAAGACTTGACGGTCGATGAAAACATCCGGTTTTACGCCGACCTCTTTGGCGTCCGCCGTCAGCAGCGCCAGCCCCGCACCGCTGAGTTGCTGGCCGCCGCCGGCCTCTCGGACTTTCGCACCCGCCTGGCGGGGAATCTTTCGGGCGGGATGAAGCAGAAGCTTGGCCTGGTCTGCGCCTTGATTCACACCCCCAAGGTGATCCTTCTCGACGAGCCGACCAACGGCGTCGATCCGGTGTCGCGGCGCGATTTCTGGCGCATTCTTTATTCCCTGCTGGCCGAGGGAGTCGCCATTCTCACTTCCACTTCCTATCTCGACGAAGCGGAGCGCTGTCATCGCGTCGGACTGCTGTACCAGGGACGCTTGCTCTTCTGCGACGCGCCCGAGGCGCTCAAAAAGCGATTCCCGGGCGAGATTCTGGCGGTTCATGCCTCGGAACCCGCGCGGGTGCGCGACCTGCTCGAGACGGCATCCGGCGTGCGTGAGGCCCTGCTGGTGGGCGATCACGTCCACTTGTTCGTGGATAGCGCCGCTCTCCGGCTGCCGGATTTGCGCGCCCGCCTCGAGGCCGCAGCTGTTCCCCACGATTCCATGGAAGCCGTCGCGCCGAGCATCGAGGACCTGTTCGTTTCGGCCCTGGAGACCCGAAATCCCAAATGAGGAGACTCCTAAAACTCCAGCCCTCGCCCCCTTGGGGGAGCAGTCCAATTCCAGCTCTCGCCCCCGTCCGGGGAATTCCAGCCCTCTCCCCCGTCCGGGGAATTCCAGCCCTCGCCCCCTTGGGGGAGAGGGTGGTCCGCGACGGCGTTTTCATCAGCCGGCGCGGGCCGGGTGAGGGGGTCCAAAACCATGCAACCATCTCGACCGTCAAGACAACACCGCTCATTCGCCCGCCGACCGGACCAAATCGCCCGCGTCCGCGAACTGCGGCAGAGCGAAACCGAATCCGAAGAAGTCGCTTGGCGCCTGCTCCGTGCTCTCAGGGTCCAGGGTTTCAAATTCCGGCGCCAGCACGCCGTGGGACCGTACATCGTCGACTTCTGCTGCGCGAAACGGCGTTTAGTTGTGGAATTGGATGGCAGTGCCCACGCTCAGCCGAGCCAGGCCCGGCATGACCTGCAACGCGATGCACAACTCAAGGGTATGGGATATTTCGTGATGCGATTTCCAAATGGAATGGTCTTGGAGGCGCCGGAGCGGTTCGTGTCGAAAGTGCTTGATGTCGCATGGTCGCGGCCGAATGTATTCACGGGGGAGTTGTGACGGACGATGGTCGGGGTGGCTGGCAGACCCCCTCACCCGGCCCGCCCCGGCTGATGAAAGCGCCGGGTCGGTCCACCCTCTCCCCCAAGGGGGCGAGGGATGGAAGTGCCTAGCATCGTGGCGAGGGCTGGAAGTCCCTCGCATGGGGGCGAGGGTTGGATGGACATACGGTGGGAGCGCTACTCGTAATGACCGTCAATGGTTCCTCGGTGGTCGTCGAAAATCTGACCAAGCGGTTCGGGTCGTTCACCGCCGTCGATCGGATCGGCTTCGAAGCTCGCCGGGGCGAGATCTTTGGTTTTCTCGGACCCAACGGGGCCGGCAAATCGACCACCATCCGGATCCTCTGTGGTCTGTTGCGGCCAACCTCAGGAATCGCGCGGGTGGCGGGGTTTGACGTGGCAGCCTCGCCCGAGGCAGTCCGCCAGCAGATCGGGTACATGTCTCAAAGATTCTCGCTTTATAACGACCTGCGGGTGGTGGAAAACCTACGGTTCTTTGCGGGGATGTACAGCGTGTCCCGGCGCGATCTCCCGGGCCGCCTGGCGTGGGCGCTGCACATGGCAGGACTCGAGGGGCGCGAGCAAACCGTCACCGGCGCCCTCGCCGTAGGCTGGAAGCAGCGCCTGGCCCTGGGCTGCGCCGTCCTGCACCGCCCGCCCATCGTGTTTCTCGACGAGCCGACCTCCGGCGTGGATCCCGTCTCGCGCCGGCAGTTCTGGGATTTGATCCACCGAATGGTCGCCGAAGGCGTCACGGTCTTCGTCACCACGCACTACATGGATGAGGCAGAGTACTGCAACCGCCTGGTGATGATCGACCGCGGCCGCCTGGTGGCGATGGGAACTCCCACGGAGCTGAAGCAGCGGCACATGCGCGGTGAACTCCTGTTGGTGGAGTGCGAGCCGCTGGGGCCAGGGCTGGAAGCGGTATCGCAAGCGCCCGGCGTGGTGGATGCCGCGGTCTTCGGCTCGAGCCTGCATGCGGTGGTCGCGGAGGCGCAGACTGTACTACCCAAAGTGCGCGAAGTTCTCGAGGCGCGGGGCATCCGAGTGGGACGGCTCGAGCAGATTCCGCCCAGCCTCGAAGACGTCTTTGTCGCGCTGACCGCGGGACGCGAATCGAAACCGGAGAAAACCGCATGAGTGTGCGCCGCATCCTGGCCATGACGCGCAAAGAAGTGATTCAGATCCGGCGGGATCCCCTGAGCCTGATGATCATCTTTGCCATGCCGCTGATCCAACTGCTGATCTTCGGCTACGGGGTGAACCTGGACGTGGAGCACATTCCGCTCTGCGTCTACGATCGCGACGCGACCCAAACCAGCCAGGACCTCCTCAAGGGCTTCCAGGCCACGGATTACTTCCACATTGTGCGTGTGGCGGACAGCTACCGCGACGTCGTCCATCACCTTGACTACGGCGTGTGCACGCTGGCGGTCGTGGTGCCGCCGCAATTTTCGGAAAGCCTTCGCTCGAGCGGCCGGGCCAGCGTGCAGGCGCTCCTCGACGCCAGTGACAGCAACACGGCCAGCATCGGCATGAACTATGCGCTCAGCATCGTGGAAGCCTATTCCTCGCGCGTGCAGATCGACTGGAGCGAGCATCATGGCCTCGCCGCCGTCACGCCGGCCGTCGCCTTCGAGCCCCGCACCTGGTTCAACGAGGATCTCGAAAGCATGGCGGACATCGTGCCCGGCGTAGTGGCCATGGTGATGGCGGTGGTGGGCGCGTTTCTGTCCTCGCTCACCATCGCGCGCGAGTGGGAGCGCGGCACCATGGAGCAGCTCATCTCCACACCGATCGGCAAACTCGAAATCGAGATCGGCAAGCTCGTCCCTTATTTTGTGATTGGCATGGCCGATACGGCGGTCTGCGCCGGCGTCGCGGTCTGGTGGTTCCACGTTCCCTTCCGGGGAAGCTGGACTGTTCTCTTTGGCTGCTCGATGTTGTTTCTGGTGGTGGTCTTGTCGCTCGGGTATTTCATTTCGGTTACAGCCAAGTCCCAACTGGGCGCCAGCCAGATGGCCCTGCTGGCCACTTTCCTGCCCACTTTCCTTCTCTCGGGTTTCATTTTTCCCATCGAGCAGATGCCCGTGGTGGTGCAGTGGATCACCCGCGTCATGCCGGCGCGCTATTACGTTTTTATTTTGCGAAATATCTTTCTGAAAGGCACGGAAGTCCGCCTCATGGCGGGACAGCTTATCGCTTTGGCCATCATCGCCACGGTGCTCGTCACCCTGGCCGCCCGAGCCTTTCATAAGCGGCTGGAATGATTTTCTTGAATCTTGAATCTTGAATCTTGAATTTTGAATCTTGAATTTTGAATCTTGAATCCCTGGGGAAGAGGCTGGAATGAACATCCTGCAATCCTTCGCGCGCCTGGGTCAGATGCTGCGGAAGGAGTTCATTCAGACGCTGCGCGATCCGCACACGCGCTTCCTGCTGATTGGCCCGCCCATCATCCAGATGCTGGTGTTCGGGTACGCCGCCACCATGGAGGTGAAGCACGTGGCGCTGGCGGCGCTCGACCTGGACAACACCCAGGAAAGCCGCGAGTTGATTTCGCGTTTTTCCGGCAGCCGCTATTTCGATCTCGAGAAATTCGCCCGGCGTCGCGACGAACTCCGCGAAGGCGTTGACCGCGGCGATTTCCTGCTCGCGCTGGAAATCCATTCCGGCTTCGCCCAGCGCTTGCGGAATGGCCAGGGGGCTTCGGTGCAAGTGCTGGTGGACTGCTCCAACTCGAATACGGCGCTGGTGGCGCTCGGTTATCTCAGCCAGATCGGCGCCCGCTTCGCGAGCGACTACGCCGCCGATCGGCTGCGTCGCACGGCGCCGCAACTTGCCTCCTTCAGGCCTCAAGTCGAACTCGAGACCCGCCCCTGGTTCAACGAGAGCCTCAACAGCCAGTGGTACTTCGTTCCCGGCGTGATCGGCAATCTGATGCTGATCATGGTCATGATGCTGACCGCCTTTGCCGTGGTGCGTGAGCGTGAACTCGGCACCCTCGAGCAGATCATGGTCACGCCCATTCGCCGCTGGGAATTTATCCTCGGCAAGACCCTCCCCTTTTTCCTTATCGGCGCCTTCGATTCCGCCATGATCGCGACCCTGGGTACTCTGTGGTTCGGAGTCCCCTTCCGCGGCAAGGTCGCCGTGCTGGCGTTCGGACTCGCCACTTTCATCGTGGCGGCGCTGGGCTTGGGACTCCTTCTCTCCACTATCTCCGCCACCCAGCAGCAGGCCATGCTCGCCTCGTTCTTCTTTAATATGCCGATGATCACACTCTCCGGCTTCGGCAACCCCATCAGCAGCATGCCGGTGTTTTTTCAGAAGCTCAGCTACATCAATCCCATGAGCCACATCATGGTCGTCCTGCGCAGCGTCTACCTCAAGGGCGTGGGGCTCGAAGTCCTCTGGCCGAATATCGCCGCCATGGCCGGCTTGGCCGTCATCCTGCTCACCGTCAGCGTCCTGCGCTTCCACAAGTCGCTGGAATAGCGACTTTTGCATTCAAATACAGATACTTCGGTGGTAAGATGCCCGGCCATGAGACTGCATCCGACGCATGCCGTTTTTCCCCAAGACTTCATCGTGACCTTGCGAGGCTTGATCGGTGTGCACCAGTCGATCTATCGGACCACACCACCCCAGGGAATCTATTTCGAGGCGCTGGTGGAAGAAGCTTTCCGAAGAATAAAGAAGCCCGTCGCGGTAATTGAGGCGGGAGGACGGAATCAGCCCAGGCACGACCTCCTTGTTGACAGCCAGAGGATTTCGCTAAAAACCGAAACTGGTGCCGGCACTCATGACGATCACATAACGATTACCAAGCTTTGCACAACCGAAAGGGAGCCATGGGAAGCGCGCATCCTGATTCAGAGGGTCATGAACCACTTGGCCCGCTATGATGTTATCCTTATGTTCCGGGCCATTTGGAAGTCCAAGACGGTCCACTACCAGCTCGTTGATATTCCGGTTCAAACCCTGAAAAACATAGATAAGGTTGTGCTACAAACTGTTGGCAAGCGTCAGGGACGTCAGAGCCTTGCTGCTGACGTGATTCGAGATGGCCAGCGGGTGTTGCGTGTTCACTTCGACGCTTCGGATGGAAAATGTTCGATCCGGAACCTCGGAATCCAGCATTGCGTGGTGCTTGAAGAGTGGGATGTAAGACTCTAACCCTACTCACATTTCTGTGACTTTCGAAATACCAACCAATAAGTGTGCTGCCGCCGGCTGTGATGAGCCTTCTTCCATTTGGGATCGATAATTGGCCCCTTCCGAATCTTGATGATGCAGTCGCATGCCCGAAATCCCGCGTCCTCGGCGGCTCTTATGAACTCGACGTGAGCCCATTGGTAGCGATGGTGATGGATGTAATCAGTAATCTTGCAAAATAGAATACCCTCATCCTTCAGGATTCTGTGCGCCTCTCTAACAAACGGGGGATAAGTGTGAGTGAAGGTGTACCCTCGTTCCTTGGGTGATTTCTCGCCCAAGCCGAACCGTTCATGGAAATCCTTCTGTTTATCGCGCCCCTGATTTGGAATGTGCGGCGGATCATAAACCACGACATCAAAAAAACAATTTCCAAATGGTGTGGCTGTGTTGTCTGCGACGACGGAAGGCTTATGTCCAGCTGTGTTGTCGATTCCGATGATACGACGGCTGCTGCCGCGCCAGAAACGACCGCCGTTCACCGTGGCGTCCAGAATCTTGCGTGGGTTCCGCCGAGGGTACATTCTCAGCATCTTCTCAAGTAGTTCAGAATCCTCACCCGTCCATACTGAAGGGAGGGGCTGGTACTGTTGGCTTTTCGAGATTTCTGGCACGGGCCGTTTAGCCATCGGGGGAGAGAACCCAAAACATTCTAACGCCATTTGCTCCAGCATCAACAATTCTATCGGCAGTACGGAATATCAGCAAGAGGGTATTTCATCTGAATGGGCCCCACAATCGCATCTGACTGAGTGGCCTTCGTGGTCAAGAATAAATTATAATAGTCTGGGGCTCGCAGAAACCCAGCATAAGAATCTTAACCATAGATGCACGGGCTTAAGATGGCACTTGTGGCCCACCTGGGGCAACCACAAGGGTTGCCCCTACAAAGGACAGGGATCATGGACTTCACAGGCAAAGTGGTGGTGATCACGGGCGGGGGTTCGGGCATCGGCGATGCTTGCGTGCGCGAATTCGCCAAGCGGAATGCGGCGGTGGCGGTGGCAGACTGCAAAGTTGTGGAGGGCGGGAGAACCATCTCGGAGCTTCGTCAAAAGGGCGCGCGAGTTGAGTGCTTCCAGGCCGACGTGAGTTCTCGGGCGGCGGTCGAGCGGCTGATTCCCGAGATCGTGGCCCGCTTGGGGGGCGTGGACGTGTTGGTCAACAACGCCGGCATTCAGCGCTATGGGAGCGCCACCACGGCGAGCGAGGAGCAGTGGGACGAGGTGCTGAACGTCAACCTCAAGAGTGCCTTCCTGATGTGCAAATACGTTATCCCGGAAATGCTCAAGCGGGGCGGCGGAGCGATTGTCATGACGGGCTCGGTGCAATCCGTCACGGCGCAGCAAAACTCGCTGGCCTACGTGGTCAGCAAACATGGAATCTTGGGGTTGACACGCTCCATCGCGCTCGATTACGGAAACCAAAACATCCGCGCCAACTGCGTCTTGCCGGGAGCGATTGATACGCCCATGCTGCGTTGGGCAGCCTCCCGCGATCCCCAGCCCGAGAACGTGCTCGCAGGGTGCGCAGGCCTCCACATCCGGGGCACCCTGGGCCGGCCCGAGGAGGTGGCGCGCGTGATGGTTTTCCTCGCCAGCGACTTGGCATCCTTCGTCACCGGCGCCGCCTACGCAGTCGATGGCGGCTTACTCGTCCCCGCCGGCGGCATGGCGTTTCAGTCAGCCGGACTCGGAGCGGAAAAGACGTGAAGCAAGAAGCAAGGAGCAAGAATGTGAGGAAGAGGCGCCAAGACGGTGGCGCGCACCTGGTGATTCTCATTCTTGAGTCTTGATTCTTGATTCTGGACTCTTGACTCTTGACTCTCGACTCTCGACTTGTTCTTGAGGTACGAACAGATGAACCTCGGCCTCGGCCTCTACCGTCACATGCTGACCCGCGAGAATTACGCCTTCGCGCGCCAGGCCGGTTGCACGCACCTGGTGATCCACCTGGTGGACTACTTCCATCAGGGCGCCGCCAATCCACGCAACAATCAGCCGACGGGCGGCCAGCACGAACCCTGGGGCCGCGCCGGCGATCCGGACAGGCTCTGGACCGTCGAAGAACTGCTCGCCATGCGTCGCGAGATTGAAGATGCGGGGCTGGTTCTTGCCGCCATCGAGAATCTCGATCCCGCCCACTGGCACGACATCCTTCTGGACGGTCCGCAGCGCTCCCGCCACATCGAGAATGTCAAGACCATCGTGCGGCGCATGGGTGACGCAGGCATCCCGATCTTGGGTTACAACTTCAGCCTCGCCGGGGTCAGCGGCCGCGTCAGCGGACCGTTTGGACGCGGCGGCGCTCTCAGCGTCGGGATGGATGGCACGGTGGACGAACCCATACCGAACGGTACGGTCTGGAACATGATTTACGATCCGGCGGCGCCTGCCGGTTCCGTTCCGCCCGTTTCCAGCGAAGAGCTTTGGCGCCGGCTCGGGCGCTTTTTGGAAGAAGTGATACCTGTTGCCGAGCAAGCCGGCGTGCGGCTTGCCGCGCACCCCGACGATCCGCCCTTGCCGTCGCTGCGCGGGCAGCCTCGCCTCGTCTACCAGCCCTATCTTTATCAGCGATTGATCGATCTCGTGCCCAGCAAGAGCAACGCTTTGGAACTTTGCGTCGGCACGCTGGGAGAGATGACGGACGGGAACCTCTATGAGGCCATCGACCAGTACAGCCGGCAAGGGAAGATCGCTTATATCCATCTCCGCAACGTGGCTGGCAAGGTGCCCCATTACCGGGAAACCTTCGTCGACGAAGGCGACGTGGATATGATTCGCGTCCTGACCATCCTGAAACGGAACGCCTTTGCGGGAGTGATCATTCCCGACCACACGCCGCAGATGAGTTGCGCGGCCCCCTGGCACGCGGGAATGGCTCACACGCTCGGCTTCGTGGCGGGGGCCTTAGCGAGGATTCGGGATTCAGGATTCGGGATTCAGGCGAACCGCCCAGGCGTTCCGCCCGGTCACGCACCCGCGAATCATTAACGAATCTTTGACTCTGAATTCGCACTGCTTTGGTGCCCTACACATGAGAATTCACCGTGCTCTGGTCGCGTCATTGCTGCTTGGGTTCGCCGCTCGAGCCGCCTGCCAATCCAATGTGGTGCCCGGCGCCGAGTGGAAGCAACTGGCATCGCCCGAACAAGCTGGTTGGTCGCTTGGCAATCTCAAGAAAATCCAAGCCTACATCGAAGAGATTGGGTCGACCTCGGCGCTGATCGTCCAACATGGCGTGGTGGTGGCTGCCTGGGGCGATGTTACCCATCGGTCCAATCTCCACTCCTGCCGTAAGAGTCTTTTAAATGCTCTGATAGGCATTGCGGTAGCCGAGGGCAAGATCAATCTGGATGACACTCTCGAAAAGCTTGGCATTGACGATAACAAACCGTCCCTCACAGCCGAAGAGAAGCAGGCCACGGTGCGGGACCTCTTGCAGGCGCGTTCGGGCGTCTATCACGCTGCCGCTTACGAGACCGCCAGCATGAAAGAGGAAAGGCCGAGACGGGGCTCCCACCCGCCCGGCACCGTTTGGTATTACAACAACTGGGATTTCAACACGCTCGGCTACATCTACGAAACGGCTACCGGTACCAAGATTTTCAGCGCCTTCGAGACTAAGATCGCGCAGCCGATCGGCATGCAGGATTTTAGACCCAGTGACGGCCATTATGAATTCATTTCGCACTCCCGCTATCCGGCCTTTGTCTTTGACATGAGCGCCCGGGATTTTGCCCGTTTTGCCTTGCTCTACCTTCATGGTGGCCGATGGAATGACGTTCAGGTGGTGCCGGAGGATTGGGTGAAGGCAAGCACCCGACCTTATTCGGATACCCCGTCGGGCGGCTACGGCTATCTCTGGTGGACGGGCGATGCGGCGAGCGGGACGACGCGAGAAATACCTTTTCCGCGAGGCAGCTTCTGGGCCGAGGGCCATCTTGGCCAGTATGCCGTGGTCGTGCCCGGGCTCGATCTGATCATCGTCAACCGCCTCGACGAGAAAATGACCCGGCGTGCGATTCACAAGCGTCAGATGGCGATTTTGGTGTATCTCGTCGCAACCTCGGCGCCGAGGGATTGATTTGCTTGCTGGGGTGACACGGTCGTGGACCCTACGCGCCCGCCCGCAAGCTCGTCCATTGAGCAGGCTAAATGGCAACTCCAATCCTGACTCCTGAATCCTGAATCCTGACTCCTGAACCCTGCTCTTCAGTGCCATTTGAATTTTAAGATACTTCTCCTATAATCTCGCAGTCGTGATTTGGCCCCGGAATCCCGAATCCTGAATCCTGACTCCCGGATCCTGGTTTCCGAATCCTGCTTTTCGGAGGCATGATGCCCGACCAGACGTTCGAGACGGCGCGCAGAAGTGAGCGGGCGCTGCTAAGAATTCCCATACGGGTCGAGGGTAAAGATGCAGAGGGCGATGCCTTCCATGAAATTACCTATACGCTCGTCGTCAACCAGTCGGGAGGATTGATTGTTGTCTCGCACCTACTCCCGGCGGGCGCCGTAATCAAGATCACGAACCTCAATAACCAAATCTCATGTTTTTTCCAGGTGGTGATGCGCTCCGCCCGGTCGCTCAGCGGCGTTCCCGAATGGGGCGTAAAGTGTCTGGACCCCGAGATCGAGATTTGGGGCATCCACTTTCCGTCCAAAGCGGAAGACACCGCCGATACGGGTCTCATTCATGTCTTATTGGAGTGCTGCGAGTGCTCCGCACGGGAGATGGCGCCGCTGACCGTGGAACAATACCGAAGGCTGGTGACGCACTCGACCTTGCCGCGCCCCTGCCCCCGGTGCGACTTCCCCAGGGATTGGAGATTCGCGGTAATCGATATTGGGCCTGAGCGGCCCGCACCGGGCCTTCCGGCCATTTCGATCTCCGATTTGGCCACGCAACGCGAAGTCGAACGCAGGCAGGAGAAGCGCTTGGCCGTGAAGCTGCCCCTGGGCGTCAGGTTGCCGGAAGGGAACGAGGACACCACTACGACTGAGAACATCTCGAAATCAGGCCTATGCTTCGCCACTAACCTCGAATTGCGAGTCGGTGAAAAAGTCTACGTCAGGGTAGGGCTGGATAGCCCTGAAGAGCCCCACGACATCCCCGCCCGCATCATGTGGCGTCGTCCTGCCGAAGACAAAGGCAGGGCGTTCTACGGCGCCAAGCTGGAGAGGGAGTGAGAGAGGGCAGTAGGCAGTAGGCAGTGGGCGACGGGCGCCAGGAAACCATGAAAAGGCGCGAAGCGCCTTGGAGTGCGGCGCCTTGACGCCGCCTTCGGATCGCCACGGCTCGCCTGGAACATAGGAGTCGCGCCAAGGCGGCATCAAGCCGCCGCACTCCAAGGCGCCTTTGGCGCATCCCGACCGAGGCGGGCGACGCTTCCCTGAAAAGTTCTTGACAAAACTCTCCAGCTTGTAGTAGCCTATGCTGGTGGACCTTCAGGCGCGAGACCGCCGGATCGCCTGCCGTCTTGAGTGCGGCAGCGCAGCTCGCGGAGTTGCCGCCTTGGATTCCGCATCCTCAGATGTCCGGCCGTTGGCTGGAGCGGTATGGGCTGGCAAGGTGCCCGCACTCCAAGAAAGAAAATCGTACGAACGAACCGGGAATGTCTATGAAAACAAAGGAAGAGGCTAATCCAAAATCTAAAATCTAAAATCCAAAATCGTACCACGGAGTTTTGATCGACAATGAGTCAGAAGGACGAAGTTCGGGCGGCGGCGGATATCGTCAAAGTGGTGGGCGATTATGTCAAGTTGCGCAAGGCTGGCGCGAACTACGTTGGCCTCTGCCCCTTCCATCAGGAGAAGACTCCCTCATTCTCCGTCCACCCGGCCAAACAGATTTTCCATTGCTTCGGCTGTGGGGCGGGCGGCGACGTGTTCAAGTTTGTGATGATGATCGACAGTCTCACGTTCCCCGAGGCGCTCCGCCGGGTGGCGGAAAAAGTGGGCATAACGATTTCCGAGACTTTCGGAGATGCGGCGTACGACCCCAACACCCGAATCCGCGCGGCGCTTTTCAAAATGCACGAGGCCGCCTCCAAGTTCTTTACCGGCCAACTAGGCGGTACGGCGGAAGGCCGCCTGGCACGGGCTTACCTCGAGGACCGGGGGTTGAGCGACGAGGTCGTGGGCCGGTTCCGGCTGGGCTACGCGCCCGGGGAGGGCCAGGCGCTAACCCGGCACCTGAGCGGGGCTCTGCACGAGATGGCGCATCAGGGCGAAGCGGTCAAAGAGTCCGAATTGCTCGAGAAGAGCGGCCTGGTGGGCCACGATGCCGAAAGAAACCGCTACTACGACCGCTTCCGCCGCCGCATTATTTTTCCTATTGCCAACGACAGCGGGAAAGTTGTGGCTTTCGCGGGGCGGGCGTTGGGGGACGAGCCGCCCAAGTATCTCAACTCGCCCGAAACTCCCATCTACACAAAGGGAAGAGTGCTCTACCACCTGGACCGGGCCGCGCAGGCCATCCGCAAGCTCGACTACACAATTCTGGTGGAAGGTTACATGGATTGCATCGCGGTGGCCTCGAGCGGCATCGAAAATGTTGTAGCTTCCTGCGGGACCAGCTTGACGGAAGGCCAGATCCGCTTGCTGGCGCGCTATTCGCGCCGCGTGGTGGTGAACTACGATCCGGACTCGGCAGGCGTGGCGGCCACGGAACGCTCGCTCGCCTTGCTGCTCGAGGAAGGCTTCGAGGCCAAAGTGTTGGCCTTGCCCGGCGGGCTCGACCCGGACTCTTTCATTCGCAAGCAGGGAATGGACCGGTATCGCGAGCTATTGGCCGCAGCCCCCAGCTACCTCGATTACCTCACCGACCGCGCCATCTCGACGCATGACGTTAACACTCCGGAAGGCAAGGTGGGCGCCGCCAATGCCGTCATGCCCTACCTCGCCAAGGTGCCCAACCCCATGCTGCGGGCGGAATTAGCCGGCCGGCTCGCGGGACGGTTGCGCCTGGACGAGCGGCTGCTGCGCGAGGAACTCCGTCGCGTGGCGGGGACGCCACGCTCCGAGGCGCGCATCCAAGCCGGGTCCGCCACCCCAAAAGTGACCACGGCGGAAAAGGAGCTGCTGCGAGCGTTTGTCGAAGATCAGGGGCTGGCGGACGAACTATTGCCTCAGATGGTCGAGCAGGGCCATCTTGAGGGATTGGTGACCGAGCCGATATTCCAGCGATTCCTGGAACTACGCCGGCGCGGAGAAAGTGCCGAGCCCGCGGCGATCGAAGAGGCGCTGGGCGAGGAGTTGCGGCGGACGCTCTACGAGAGCCTGTTTTGGGCGGTCGAGCCGCCGGATAGGGGACGAATTGACCGGCACATCCGCTCCCTGCGCGCCCGCTGGGCGCGCCACCGGCTCGATGCGCTCCGGGCAGCGGTTCAGGAAGCTATTCAGTTGCAAGACTGGGCCAAGGCTGGGGAGCTTCAAAAAGTCAAGTCTCACCTGGAGAACGAGCTACGGGGGCTCGAGGAAGGGCGAAAAATATCCATCCACTGACAAACGAAATCGTGTATATTACATCTAATACCATGGAGCCGATGTAGTTTGACGGCTTGTCATATCGACGACGGAGTTACGCGAGGCGGCACCGCCCGACCAGAGGGTGGGGTGTCGCCATACTTGTTTTAACACTCAATTAATCTTTTTTGTCCTGTACGGGGGGCTGTTGCCTTGGCGTTTGACGATAAGTTCGATCAGGTCAGCAAGCTTATTTCACTGGGAAAAGAGAAGGGCTACCTCCTCTATGACGAGGTCAACGAACTTCTCCCTTCCGATGTCCATTCGGCGGAGGATTTAGACGACCTCCTCTCGATGTTTGACAACGCCGGCATCGAGGTCCTCGACTCTCCCAAAGTCAAATCGGCGGAAGGCCTGGGGCTGGAGAAGGTCGACGAGCTGAAAGGCGACGAACTGGGCGAGGATGTCGAGCTCGATTTGACGCCCGGCGCCTTGGACAAGACCAACGACCCGGTGCGCATGTACCTGCGCGAGATGGGAACCGTTCCCCTCCTCACCCGCGAGGGCGAAGTCGAAATCGCCAAGCGCATCGAGCGCGGGCAGCTCAACGTGCTGAAAACCCTCTCGCGTTCGCCCATTGTGATTCAGTCGCTCTTCGTGCTGCGCGAAGATTTGAAGCGCGGCGACCGGACCATCAAGGAAGTGGTGGTATTTGACGACGACGAGCTGACGGAAGATAAAGTGGTGGAGCGGGCCAGGGACGTTGTGGCCTGCATCGACGAAATCGAGCGGCTCAATAAAAGGCTGGCGCAGTTTCGCGCCAAACGAGACGCCATTCCCCGCACCCGCCGGCCCAGGGACTTCCGCCGCTACAACTGGACCGTGGCCCGCCACCGGGTGATGATCTCGGTGCTCTTCCGCTCCATCCTCTTCACGCACAGCATGCGCAATGCGCTGATTGAAAAGGTCCGGCAGGCCATCGAGGAGCTGCGCCCGCTGGAGCGCGAAATCAACAAGGCGGAAAAGAAGGTCGAGGGCTCGCGCAGCAACGGCAACAAGGATGTGAGGAAGGATCTGCGGCAATTCCGCCAGCGCCTCGCGGACTTCGAACTGCGGACGCAAACCTCCGCCATGGAGCTGCGCCGGAGCTGCCAGAACATCGTCAGCGGCGAGGAACAGGCGGAAGCGGCCAAGCGCGATCTGATCGAGGCCAACCTGCGGCTGGTGGTCTCCATCGCCAAGAAGTACACGAATCGGGGCCTTCAATTTCTTGATCTTATTCAAGAAGGTAATATTGGACTAATGAAGGCCGTCGACAAGTTCGAGTATCGCCGCGGCTATAAGTTCTCCACCTACGCCACCTGGTGGATCCGCCAGGCCATTACCCGCGCCATTGCCGACCAGGCCCGCACCATCCGCATTCCCGTCCACATGATCGAGACGATCAACAAGCTGATCCGCACCTCGCGCTTGCTGGTGCAGGAGTACGGGCGGGAGCCGACCTCGGAAGAGATCGCCAAGCGCATGGAGATTCCCGTCATCAAAGTGCGCAAGGTATTGAAGATCGCGCAGGAGCCCATCTCCCTCGAAACGCCCATCGGCGAGGAGGAAGATTCCCACCTGGGCGACTTCATCGAGGACCGCGGCGTGATCTCCCCCGCCGAGGCCGTCATCAACATCAACCTCAAGGAGCAGACCGAATCCGTGCTCAAGACGCTGACGCCGCGCGAGGAGAAGGTCATCAAGATGCGCTTCGGCCTCGACGATGGCAGCGAGCACACCCTCGAGGAAGTAGGCCAGAGCTTTGCGGTGACCCGCGAACGCATCCGCCAGATCGAGGCCAAAGCCCTGCGCAAACTGCGGCATCCCTCCCGCAGCCGCAAACTGCGCGCCTTCCTGGACGCCGAAGTGCGCGAATCCGGATGATTGAGGATTGACGATTGTCGATTGACGATTGTCGATTGAAGAAGGCGGCGCGACGGCCGTGTCTTGTCTAGACCCGACACTCTACTTCAGACCTCCAATCAACAATCGCAATCGGCAATCGGCAATCGTCAATCGACAATCGTCAATCGACAATCCCCTCCCGACTTGATATGATGTTGCCGTTCACGGTAGTCCAACTCGTTTGCGAACAGTCGTGTTCCCCGGCGCCGCCGGACGGCCGGGACGCCGCGCGGATTGGCGGTCTTCATATTGCAGCTAAAGGAGGGTCGTGACTATGGGTGACGCTGTCGTGAGTCCTGCACAGCCGGAAGCCACAGCACAGTCGTTTCCGCAGCGGCTGATAGGTGTTTTCATCTCGCCTTCAGAGACTTTTGAAGACGTGGCGCGCAAGCCGGGATTTTGGGCGCCCCTGATCGCTGTCGTCATCGGCTCGGTCGCCGTGATTGAGACCATGCTTTGGAAGATCGGGGCGGAGCGCATCACGCGCGCGAATTTCGAGCAGTCCAAACAGGCCGCCAGCATGTCTCCGGAGCAAATAGACCAGGCCGTCAGCCAAGCCGCGAAGTTTACGTCGGTTGCCATGCACATCGCCGGCTTCCTGGGCGCCCCGATTGTCCTGCTCATCATTGCGGGGGTCGGAATTCTCATCGTGAATGTGATCTTCGGTGCGCGGGCGAGTTTCAAGACCGTCTTTTCGGTGGTGTGCTACGCGGACCTGATCTCGCTCCTGGGCGCGCTGATGTCCGTGGCGTTGATCCTCTTCGGCGACCCCGAGCATTTCAACTCCCAGAATCCTGTCCCGGGTAATATCGGGTTCTTTCTGAGCCAGCACGACGTGTCCAAGCCGCTCTATACTCTGGCATCGTCCGTGGACATCTTCAGCATCTGGCTGATGATTCTGCTGGGAATAGGGCTCTCCAAGGCGACGGCCGGAAAGACCAAGCCGATGCCGATTTTCCTGGTGTTGGCTGGAATTTGGGTTCTGCTGATCCTGGCTAAAGTCGGCTTTGCGATGATCTAGCGTAAAGAATGGGGCTGCGATTCCAGATCGTCGCAGAGGATAAGGCCACCGGGGCGCGTGCAGGTCTTCTGCACACCCCCCATGGAATTGTTGAGACCCCGGTGTTCATGCCGGTGGGGACGGCCGGCAGCGTCAAGGGCATGACGCAAGCTCAACTCGAGGAGTTGGGCGTCCAAATACTTCTCGCCAACACCTATCATCTCTATCTCCGTCCCGGCCACGAGATCATCCGCGCACTGGGCGGCCTGCATCGCTTCATGAGCTGGCCGCGGCCCATCCTCACGGACAGCGGCGGCTTTCAGGTGATGAGCCTGAAAACGCTGGGCCGGGTGACGGAAGATGGAGTCTGGTTCAAATCCCACCTGGATGGTTCCTCGCACTTCCTTTCTCCCGAACGCGCGATCGAGGTGCAGTTTGCGCTGGGCGCGGACATCATCATGGCGCTCGACGAATGCGTCGAGTACCCGGCCAGCCGCGAAGCGCTGCGACGCGCCGTCAGGTTGACGGGGCGCTGGGCAGGACGGGCGAAAGAACACCATTGTCGATTGTCGATTGCCGATTGCCGATTGCCGGGGTTCGGAGAATCGCACGCCGGCGACCAATCGGCAATCGACAATCGGCAATCGTCAATCCCCAGCCCCCAGCCCCCAGCCCCCAGCCCCTCTCTTTTCGGCATCGTACAAGGGGGAGTTGACAAGGACCTTCGCCGCGAGTCGGTAGAGGGGCTGCTGGAGTTGAATTTCGAAGGCTACGCGGTGGGCGGTCTCTCGGTGGGCGAGCCGAAGGCTGAGATGTACGAAGTTGCCCGGTACACGGTCCAACTCTTGCCCCACGACCGTCCGCGCTATTTGATGGGCGTGGGCACGCCCGAGGACCTGGTAGAATGCGTAGCGCGAGGAATCGACATGTTTGATTGCGTGATGCCGACCCGCAATGCGCGCAACGGCGGTGTGTTCACTTCCCAAGGCAAGGTGGTGATCAAGAACGCCAAGTACGCTCGCGACGAGTCGCCGCTTGATCCGGCTTGCCGGTGCCCGGTCTGCCGGCGCTACACACGCAGCTACATTCGCCATCTGTTCGTGGCGGAAGAGATGCTTGGGGCCATCCTGGCCACCCAGCACAACCTCCACTTTTACATTGACAGGATGCGTAAAATCAGGCAGTCTTTGATTCTTGGAGCGTTCGCGGAGTTTCATTCTAGGGCGTGCGCGGACTATTAGGCGCGCATCTTCTCCCTGTGACGAATCCGGAAGGCCCACCCCGCTAATCACGTGCCTCGCGGGCGGGGTAGCAGATTCCAAACTCCTGAACCTATCGGCTCGACTGTGGGAATTTCCGTGAATACGTTTGTTCTGGCGGCCGACCCGGGTGCGGGGGGAACGCTGACCCAGTTCATTCTCCTGTTCGCACCGCTCTTCGCCATCTGGTATTTCCTGGTCATCCGCCCTCAACAGCAACAGCGGCGTAAGCTGCAAGACTTGCTCGCGAATCTCAAGACCGGTGATCGCGTGGTGACCAGCGGCGGCATTTACGGGACGATAATCTCATTCAGGGACGGCGTCGTGCAACTCCAAATCGCCAACCAGGTGAAGGTCGACATCAGCCGCTCTGCTATCACCGGCATGGCTACGGAAGAGACGAGCGGCGAGGCGAAACAGGAGCAGGCCGCCAAGGGGAAGAAGTAACCGGCCGCCATGGCTGGGTCGACGGGTTGGCGTCACCTTCGCCGGCACGGCCGGTCAGGTTCGGAATTGGTTGGGCTCCCGCTCGGACGGGAATGAAGTGAAACGAGAGGGTCGGGTATGGAACTGAAGATCAGAAACCGGGTAATCTTCATCGCCGTGGTGCTGGTGGCTTCCATCTTGGGGATTATCGGCTTCCCCAAGAATGTGCAGGAACTGGAGGAGAACGTCCACGGCCGTATCCACCTCGGACTCGACCTCAAGGGCGGCACCCACTTGATCCTGCAAGTCCACGTGGAAGACGCCGTCAACATCACCGCCGATGAAGCGAGAGAAAGGCTCACGGACGAGCTCAAAGCTAAGAACGTGCCCTTCGCCGACGTTCAGAAAGCCGATGACACGCAAGCTCAGCCTCCCAAGCACAGGATAGTTATCAAGGGTGTTCCCCAGGAAAGGACCACCGACCTTCAGACCTTGGCCAGCGAACAGTTTTCAGACTGGGATCTCTCCCGCGTGCCCGGCGATGCCTCGAGCTGGATGCTGTCACTCAAGACCACGGCCGCCGCCAACATTCGCAACCAGGCGCTGATGCAGTCGATGAACACGATCAACAATCGCGTGAATCAGTTCGGCGTCACGGAAAGCAGCATCGCCGAGTACGGGCAGGGGAACTATGAACTCGTGGTTGAACTTCCTTCCGTCGACGACCCGACCCGCGTTAAGGACCTGATGCAATCCCAAGCCTTGCTGGAATTAAAGCTGGTTCAGGATGGAGCCTACCCGAGCCGCGAAGCGGCGCTGGCTGCGCACGGCGGAGTCCTTCCTCCCGATACCCAGTTATTGCAGGGGGAGACGGCGCAAAATGGCGGCGAGACCTGGTACGTCATTAACCGCGTGGCGGCGGTGACCGGGCGGGATTTGAGCGGAGCCGAACCGTCTCACGATGAGAACGGGCGTCCCGACGTGGACTTCACGCTGACCCGCGATGGCGCCTCGAGGTTTGGACGGGTGACGAGCGCCAACGTGGGGAAGTTACTGGCCGTCGTGCTCGACAACCGGGTCTATGAGGCGGCAACGATCCAGTCCGAGATTACGGATCGCGGCAGAATCACGGGCGGTTTTACACCTCAAAAAGCCCAGGACCTGGCGCTGGTGCTGCGCTCCGGCGCCTTGCCGGCGTCCATTTCGTACCTTTATGAATGGACGGTGGGGCCGTCGCTGGGGGCGGACTCGATTCGCCACGGCATCGTTGCGTGCATTGTGGGCTTTGTGGCTATAATGACGTTCATGCTGATTTACTATCGCGGCGCCGGCATTAACGCCGACCTGGCGTTGATCCTGAACCTGATCATCCTGGTGGCGGCGCTGGGCTACTTCGGAGCAGTTCTCACCTTGCCTGGCATCGCGGGAGTCATCCTCACCGTGGGTATGGGGGTCGATTCGAATGTCTTGATTTTCGAGCGCATACGGGAGGAATTGAGACTGGGCAAGGCGGTGGGCGCGGCGGTGGCCGGTGGGTTCGAGCATGCTTTCGTGACCATCATCGATACGCACGTGACCACCGTCGTCTCCGCGGCCATCCTGTTCACTTTCGGTACCGGGCCGATACGTGGTTTTGCAGTCACCCTAACCATTGGGTTACTGGCTAACCTTTTTACTTCCGTTTTCGTGTCGCGTGTGATATTTGATTATGTCCTTACACGGCGGCAGAAGGGTGCGGAACTCAGCATCTAGCGGGATGTTGATCGAAGGGGTTTTTCAGGCATACCGACACGCGAAAATTAGGGAACTTCGAGTTGACGTTCGGTGTCAAAAAACAAAGGTGAGGTACGAGAACAGGCCATGGAGTTTTTTCACGAACCGAAGATAGACTGGATGGGGATCAAATGGTACCTGATTGCTTTATCTCTGGCGCTCGCTAGCGCCGGCATCATCTCCATGGTGGTGAAGCGCGGTCTTGCCTACGGGCTGGACTTCCGCGGCGGCACCGCCATCACGGTGCAGTTTTCCAAACCCCCCAACCTCGATACCATCCGCCATGAACTTGACCGCAAGGGCCTGACGGGCGCCAACCTTTCCAGCATCGGCGCTCCCAGCCTTCACCAAGTCCTCATTGGGCTGGACCTGAAAACCACCGCCTCTACACAAGCCTTGGATGAGGGCAAGCGTGCCATCGTCGCGGCGTTGTCTGGCATGTCGGGGCAAGGCCAGGAAGGCAAGCCGGATTTCAACAACTCCAGTCCTCAAACTGTCGCTGACCATTTGCTGGCTGCCGATCCTCTGGGACTTTCTTCCAAAGGGTTCGATGCCGCGAGCAATTCGTATCGCGATCTGGGCAGCGCGATAGTCAATTTCAGGAATGCCCCGCCCCGCGACGGACTCATCTCAGACTTTCAGGAACTCAGCCCGGTCCCCAACGTCAACGCGGGCGTGATCGCCACGCTCAGAAACGATTTCAGCCTGTCTAATTTTGCGATTAAGGACTCGGCGATCGTAGGGCCCAAGGTGGGCAAGGATCTGCGCCAGCAAGCCCTCTACGTGACCCTGGCGGGATTGGGCGCCATGCTGGTTTACATCTGGTTCCGTTTTGAGCTATCATACGGCGTCGCTGCGGTGGTCGCGACTTTTCACGATGTGACGATTACGCTCGGGTTCTTCTCTTTGCTTAATAAGGAAATTACGTTAACGGTGATCGCGGCCCTGCTGACCCTGGTTGGCTATTCGATGAACGATACGATCGTGGTGTTCGACCGAATCAGGGAAAATGCTCGCCTCAACAAACGTGAGAACTTCGTCGACCTGGTCAACCGGAGCATCAATCAGACTCTGAGCCGGACGATCCTGACTTCCGGATTGACTTTCCTGGCGGTCTTGTCCTTATTCCTGTTCGGAGGCGAGGTCATTCACGGTTTCTCGTTTACGTTAGTCGTGGGAGTGATTGTTGGCACTTACTCATCGATTTTCATCGCCAGTCCCATCGTAGTCTACTTTCAGCAAAGAGTTGCCGGCAGCGCGGCGGTGGCAAAGCCCAAGAATTATTCCCGCGAGACGGTGTCCGCAAGGCGGTAGTCGCGGTTGGTCTGTGACCAGGGTTCCCCTGGCCCTGTGAGGAATTTTAGGAGGCGGTAGCCATGTTCGACGAGACTCTACTTGAATCTTCCCCTTCGCGTGTGCCGGTCCTCAACGGAAAGCACTGGCTGCTTAGCTTGGCGATCGGCGTCGTGGTTTTCTTGGCCCTGTTTTTCGGCTTGCCGGTGATTTCGTTCGGGGCCGATACGAAAGTGGTGCTGGCACAGGCCATCATCGGCGGTGTGCTGGCTCTGGCCTACGCGCTCATGTGTTGTTACGTGGCCTCGGATGCACATCATCTCAAGCTGGGCTGGGTGGTTTGGCTCATCATCACCCTCCTCTTCAACGCCGTGGGCTTCATTGCCTACTTGATGTATTCGGCGGTGAAGACCGACAACTGGAAACGAGCCACCATCCCCATCGCCTATATGGTCGAGGGCATCATCGTAGGGATGCTGGTCTTGGTCCCCTTAATCTATACCGAGGCTTTGCCCTCAGCGCAGTTGATGACCTTCTTGGCGGCTCCGCCACCTCCTCCGCCGCCCCCGCCCCCCCCGCTGCGGCCCCTCCCGTTAAGATCATCAAGCGCGTGACCATGGAAGACATGATGAAAGCCCCCACCGTCATCCCCAAGACGGTGAAGATCATCAAAGACGAGCCCGAACCCGTCAACAACGCCGGGGCGGTCGGCGTGGTGGGTGGCGTGCCGGGCGGCGTGCCGGGCGGCCAGATGGGCGGCGTGCTGGGCGGCGTGCTGGGTGGCGTGCTTTCCACGGCGTCTGCTCCTCCCCCTCCCCCGCCGAAGGCAGCCACACCGAAACGAATTCGCGTGGGCGGCCAGGTGGAAAGCGCCAAACTCATCTTCCAACCCAAACCTGAATATCCCCAGCTGGCGAAAATGGCCCGCATTCAGGGGACCGTCCGATTGGAGGCCGTGATCAGCAAGGACGGCACGATCCAGGACCTGAAAGACGTGAGTGGACATCCCTTGCTCGTGAAAGCAGCCTTGGAGGCGGTGCAGCGTTGGCGCTACCAGCCCACCTTGCTGAATGGCGAGCCGGTCGAAGTTGTAACCGAGGT
>Ga0187781_10000205_pt1 | contig 41816 bp, 36 predicted proteins | sample 0715_SJ02_MP02_2_FD_132447 | JGI IMG/M metagenome (GOLD analysis project Ga0187781, IMG submission 132447) | Tropical peat soil microbial communities from peatlands in Department of Meta, Colombia - 0715_SJ02_MP02_20_MG | ecosystem: Environmental > Terrestrial > Soil > Wetlands > Peat | place... | reverse complement strand
GGCACGCTTTCGCCGCTGCCTCGATTCGCGCGGGCCTTGCGCGACCACGACAACCCTGAAGGCTTCACCCGCGAGCGCCTGCAGCATCTGCTGGGAGATTTTTCCCGGGAACTTTGCAGCGCCACGCGGCGGCGCGATCCTGTCGAGGCATTCTTCCATTTGCTGGAACATCCGCTGCCTCATCGAGCCGTTCTTGCGGCTCCACTCGAGCGCCTGGCCCTGGCCTATCTCACCCGGGCGCATCTCAAAGGGCGGCTGTACGACCCAGTGGCGATCTTTCACCTTTCCAACGGAGCGCGGCTCGAGCGAATCAACGCTTTCGGGAATTTGCGGCCGTACGGGATGGAAGCTTCTTTCGGTGTCACCGCGAATTACCGCTACCTGCCCGCGGAGCTCGAAGAAAATCACGAGCGCTTCATCCGCAAAGGGCAGATCCGAGTGTCCCCGGACTTGTTCAAGGAACACAAGAAAGTCGCAACCGCCTGGGGCGCGCCGCGATAGCAAACGCGCGCAAACCGCTCGAAGCCAATCAAGATCAATCGAGCGCCGCTACTGGATTGGATTGCGGTAATCGGAATCGCGCGGGTCGATGGGCTTCCGGCCGGCGAATCCTTCATCCTGGCGGTGATAGAAGCGAATGCGGTCTTCGCCCAGCCGCCAGCAGAGGTAAACGTCTTCGTCGTTGATGCGGGATGGAAAATCGAGCAGGCCGATGTCCAGATCCTTCACCAGGCACCCGGTGGAATGGATGCGTTCGAGCGCGGACCGCACGGCCTCTTCCATGCGGTTGCGTTCGATGCGCGCCTTCGCGGCCTTTTCGTAGGAAACCATCAGCCCGCCGGAGCGCTGGATGCGTTCCGCGATGGCGGCGAGCTGCTGTTCGAATTCAGCCAATTTACGGCGCGTTTCCATGGCCTCGATCAGGATCGGCTCGACCTGCGCTCGCAAGCGCTCGGCTTCCGCCAGCGAAAAATATTTGGATTCCTCTTCAGCCATTTTCGATTGGCGGCCGGTGTGCCGGCGGCTCAGCCGCCGATGAACACCATGGTGCGCGAGGGCGGGTGAAAATCCGGCTCGTTGATGCGGTGCCCCTTTTCCTTTTCCTCGACGACCGCGCGAATTTCCCCGGCAATTTCCGCGTCGCTCGCGCCGCCCCGCAGGAGGAATTTTAAATCATGATCGTCCTTGCTGAAAAGGCAGGTGCGGAGCTTTCCGTCGGCCGTCAGCCGGATGCGCGAGCAGTGGCCGCAAAAGGGCTGCGTGACGGGCGCGATCAGGCCGATTTCGCCGCGGCCGTCTTCAAATTTATATTTGCGCGCGGTCTCGCTGCGTTCGTGTGGAACGGGCACGAGCGGCCAGCGCGCCGAAATGCGGCGATGCACTTCGGCGGCCGGCACCATCAGGTCGCGCCTCCAGGCGCGATCGGCGTCGAGCGGCATGAACTCGATGAAGCGCATAATCAAGTCGCGCTCGCGGGCAAATGCGGCGAAGGCTTCTACTTCATCGTCATTGAGGCCGCGGACGAGCACGGCGTTCACTTTCACCGGCCGCAATTGGGAAGAGTGCGCCGCATCGATTCCTGCCATGACGTCGTCGAACGTCGTGGTGCGTGTGACGCGCTCGAATTTGGCGCGGTCGAGCGAATCGAGGCTGATATTGATGCGGTCGAGGCCCGCGGCGATCAGGCCCTTGCAGCGATCGGCGAGGAGATAGCCATTCGTGGTCATCGAGAGATCGTGGACGCCCAGGGCCTTAAGGCGGGCGATGAAATTCTCGACTCCGGGACGCACGAGCGGCTCGCCGCCTGTGACCCGGACTTTCCGGATGCCCATGCCCACCAGAATGCGCACCAGCCGCTCGAACTCGTCCCATTCAAGCAGCTCGGCGTGCGGCATGTGGTTGTCGGGGTCGGCGGAGCGGCAATAGACGCAGCGAAAATTGCAGCGGTCAGTGACGGAGACCCTGAGGTCGGTTATCTGGCGGCCGAATTTGTCGAGGAGAGGTATCAACAAAAAACCCAAGTCCGCGATTGGACTTGGGCGAGGAATCTGGCGGGATTTGCCCGGCGCCAGACCTTCTCCTTTCCAAACGCGGGTTCTCCGAAAAAGTCCCGCGAGGGAGGACGAGGCGTTTCCACCCGGTCCCTTATCCCGGCAAGCCGGGAAGCGCCCCCGGGCCATGGGATGTCTCTCCGTTAGGCTCCGGGGATCGGAGAAATCAAGGTGATTGTACGCTGAGCGGCGTTGGCTTGCAATCAGCCGCCGAATTGCGGTGGCAGCCGCAGGAGCGGCGGGCTTTCGTTGTTCTGCAAAATGAATATGATAAAGTTGCGGGCCGATGCGGATCTTCGTTCTGGGCGCCGGCGGGACCGGCTCCTTGCTGGCACAACTCCTCGAGCGCCAGGGACATGTGGTGTGGTGCGGCGACCGGGATGTGGAGCGGGCGCGGCGGTTCCTGGGGAAAAAAAGCAAGCTCGAAGTCAAAGAGGCGAACGCGCGGAACCTGTGGTCGATCGTGCGGGCGGGGCGCGGCGCAAACCTGATCATCAACGCTTCGCCGGCTGTGTACAACGAAGTGATTCTCCGCGCGGCGCTGCGATTGCGCGCCCATTACCTCGACTTGAATGCCCACCTCAGGCGCAATCCCTTCCGGCCCGAACAATTCCGATTTCATAAGCGATTCGCTGCAAGAACCGCGTGGCTTTGATTTGCACGGGCGCGGCGCCGGGGCTCACCAACTTGCTGGCCAAGCGCGGAGCGGAACTGCTCGATACGGTCGACTCGATTCACGTCCGGCTCTATGAGAGCACCGAGAGCAAGGACCCGATTTCGACGTGGTCGGCGGACGTGGCGTTTGAATCGGCGGTTTCGCGCCCGCGCATTTTTCGCCACGGGAAGTTCCTGCTGGCCAAGCGCTTCGCCGAACGCGAAAAATTCCGCTTTCCGCCGCCGCTGGGAGAAACGCCGGTTTACCTGGCCGCGCAGGACGAAGTCTGCATGCTGCCCTACGACACGCAGGTGCGAGATATGGACGCGAAAATCGGAGGCAATGATTTCGAGCGGCTGCGGCGGTGGTATCGCCAGGGGCGGCTGAACCGGTCGCAGGGATTGGTGCGGAAGAGATTTCCGCGGACGCCCACGCCGCGCCACGTGGCGGCCTTGATCCGGCGCGGAATTCTAGAGAACGCGAGGTTTGCCGCGGCGGTGGTGGTGCGCGGCTCGAAGGACGGCCAGCCGCTGGTGGTGCGCTGGGATGCGAGCTTCCCCACGCTTTACCAGATTCGCCAGCGCGGAATGATGGCTACGCCGATTTCTTACGCCACGGCGCACCTGGCGGCGCTCTTCGTCAAACATTTTCCGCGTGAATCGGCGGGCGTGGTCGGTCCGGAGATGCTCTCGCCGGAAGCGCGGCGCGCGATTCTCACCGAAGCCAAAGCCCGCGATATCCGCATTACTCTGAAAATCACGCGGCTGAAGAAGCGTTCCGAGGACGAATTCTGAGGTGAAGCCAAGGCCGGCGCGGCTTATTGAGGCTCCACGAGCGGCTTGAGCAGGCCGAAGTCGGTCAAGCCGTTGGCGACGAACTGCACCGCCAGCGCGACGAGCAGCAAGCCCATGAGCCGCGTCATGATGCGGATGCCGGTTTCTCCCAGGTAACGCCGCACGCGGTCTGCCCCGGCCAGCACCAGGTAGGAAGCGTAGGACGTCAAAAGAATCGTCCCATACACCACGGCGTGCTGCCATGCGCTGTGCGATTCGCCCACCAGCACCATCACCGTCGAAATCGCGCCCGGGCCCGCGAGCATCGGCATGCCAAGCGGAATAATGCTCGCATCGGCTTTTTCGGCGCCTTCCTGTTCCTCCTCCGGCGTAGCTTTCGTCGCGGACCGGCGCGCCTGAAGCATATCGAGGCCGATCTGGAGCAGGATGATTCCGCCGGCGATTTTGAACGCTGGAAGCGTGATGCCGAACATTTTGAAAATCAGGCTCCCGGCAATCGCGAAGACGGAAAGCAAGATTGCGCAGGTCCAAGCCGAACGCCGGGCCATTCGCCGCCGCTCGGGCTCGGGAGAATCAGCCGTCATCGAGAGAAAAAGGGGAATCACGGCGAACGGGTCCACCAGAAAGAAGACGGACGTCACCGCCAGGAGCACAAATTCGAGAATTGCGGTGACATTGTGGCCCATCAGGAATTCTCGCGCGCGAGCGAACCGCGCCGGGCCAAGTTAACACTTTCAACTGAGGCTGGGTAGCGGAATGCCGTGCAGTGGAAGCTCCGCAGGCTGCTCAGTTGCCCGGCCCGGATTCGGCGCGCAGGCTCGTGAGCTTCGCAATTTTCACCTGGAGATCTTCGGCTTTGAAAATCGGCTGCGAGCAAGTCCGATCGGTGCAGATGAACGCGGCCGCCGCTTTCAGCACGGGATACTGCACATCGGGATTCGGGAGCCGGCCTTCGCGCGGATCCCACCATTCCAGGCGCTTATAGGTCGAGGGATAGCGCAACGCGGCTTCAAACAGCGCGCGTGCCGCAGGGTCGTCTTTTTGGCCGACGACTGTGAGGTGCAGCGGCGGATGCGTGACTTCGAGGTCCGCCAGCAGCACGCTGGCAGCGGGCAGGCGCCGCGCGATGGGCGGAGCCGCGAGGTATCGCATCGCGGATTCAGCCATCTGCCGGTAGGCGGCGTTCGCGGTGGAATAGAAGAGCAAGTTCGACACGCGCGCGAGCGAGACATTCTCATCGCGCTGCGGGTGCGGCTTGTACGCATGATCCGTGGGCACCCTCGAAGTGATGAATCCGGCTCCATCGGGGTTCGAGAAATTCTCCCTGATGTAGTGGAGTGATGATTCGGTGCGACGGAGCCAGGCGCGATCGCCGGTCGCCCCGTAGAGTGCGAGGAATGCGCGCGCCATCGCCAGTGAGTCGCCCAGGTAGGGGCCGGCGGCATCCTTCGAGTCATGCCGGAATCCGCCGCCTGGAAGAGCGCGATTCTGAATCACCCAGTTGGTAGCGCGAACAGCTTGGTCAAGATACTTCTTTTCGCCCGTCGCGCTGTAGAGAGCAACGAGCGCGGTCGCGGCCCAGCCGTTTTCGCGCGCGTAAATGTGCCTATCCACGCGCGGAATTCCCTGCCGGCGCCGGCCGGCGTCGTCCATACGAAAATATTCGGCGCTGTGCTCGCCCTCCACGAGGTCCGCATCCTGGCTCGTGTAGAATGCGCCGCCAGGGCTGAGCAAAAAGCTCGTGAGAAATTTGTGGATGGAAAGCGCCGCATTCAAGTCCGCGGGATCGTGCCAGAGCGCGTAAGCCTGAGAATAGATGCGCAGATTCTCGGCTTGCATGGACATGATTTTTTCGAAGTGCGGCTCGGTCCAAACACCGCCGACCGAATACTGATAGACGCCGCCCCACGCCGGATCGAGCAAGTTCATTTCGCCTTGAAGCGTCTGGCGAGCCTTGCGCGCTGCTTCGGCGTCGCCGCGCGCGGCGAGATCCATCGAGTATTCCACCGAGTCCCAATCCAGGAACTTCTGGTCGAAGCCCCAGCCGCCCTGTTTCGTGTCGTACCCCGCGAGGTAAGTCTTCTGGAGCTCCGCACGAAGCTCCGCGGAAAGAAGCGGGCTCGCGCCGAATTGCAGCGGAGCTTCCGGTTGCACCGAAGGGCCCGGAGTCGGATCGTCAATAATCGCCTGAAGGATGCTGGCAAATTCTTCCGGGGGAAGATATCCCTGCCGCTTGATGATTTCGTGGCCTTCGGAATCGAAAACCACGGTCGCAGGCCAGCCGTAGTCCTCGTATCGATTCGAGAGGTCCGGGCGCGCGTCCTCGTCGGCGCGGACAGTCAAATATTTTGCGCGCAGCAGCGCTACAACTTTCGGGTCCTTGTACGTGGTTTCGGCCATTACGTGGCACCAATGGCACCAGACGGCTTCCAGGTCGAGCAAGACGAAGCGATGCTGCTGCCTGGCCTGCGCGAACACGGAGTCCGACCACGGCAGCCAGGCCAGTTTTTCCGATTCTGCCGGCTGGCTCTGCGCCCATGCGCCGCCGGCAATGAGAAGTGATGCGATCAAAAGCAGGCTGATTTTTTTCAAAGAGCGCTCCCGGCAAGTAGTACGAATTCTAGCGCTCTTTGGATTTGTTCTGCGCGAGATTGCGGGGAGCGATGGCTTATTCGGAGCGCAGCGCCTCCACCGGATCCACTGTCGCGGCGCGTCGCGACGGCAAGTAGCTCGCCAGGTAAGCCGCAAGCAGCACGCTGCCGGCGACGGCGAGGTAGGTGATCGGATCCATGGGGCTCACGCGGAAAAGCAGCGACGCCATGAAGCGCATCAGGGCAAACGCTGCCGCGAGGCCGCAGATACTCCCCATGATTGCCAGGACCATTCCATGGCGCACAAACATCCCCGTGAGTTCCTTTTGCTGCGCTCCCAGCGCCATGCGAATGCCGATCTCGCGCCTCCGCTGCGAGACGGAATAGGCGATGACGCCGTAAATCCCCACCACGCCCAGAAGCAGCGCCATGCCGCCCGCCACGCCGAGCATCACCAGCGTGAAGGAAGTCCGCGCCATCGATTTCGTGTAGAAATAATCCACGGTGTGAACGTCGGCGAGCGGAAGATTGGCGTTCACGGACCACACCGCCTGCCGCACTTCGTTCATGAACGCTTCCGATCCGGAGCGCGGGCTGCGGATGGCGTAAGCGACGTCGCGGCGCACCCTGGTCTTTTCGCCTTCGAAGCTGTCTATTTTCAGCGGCCAGTAAACCGAGCTCGGCGGGTCCTGGTTCACGCCGTCGTCGTACACGTTCGCCGCCACGCCGATAATTTCTTTCCACGTGTCGGTATTCCCCACGCGGATTCTTTTGCCGATGGCGTTTGACGGCGTGTGCCACCATTCACGGGCAAAATTTTCGGAAACGAGTGCGACAGAATTATTTTGATAGATATCGGACCAGGTGACCTCGCGGCCGGCCAAAAGCGGCGTCCCGATCAAATTCAGGTAGCCGGGCGAGACGAACTTGAACACCCGAAGCGGCGGAAGTTCGCTCTCTTTGTACACGCGGTCTTCGGCGAAGATGGGGTCCATATTGTGAAATCCGTCCATCGGAATCGAGGTCGTGATTCCCGCTGATGCCACTCCCGGGATTTCCTGAATTTTCCGCAGGATCGCTTCTTCCAGGCGAGTGACCTGTTCGCGTTCATCGTCTTTCACAATGGACTCCGGGATGGAGATTCGGAAAGTCTGCACTCCGGCCGGGTCGCGGAATCCGGGATTGACATGCAGCAAAGCGCGAAACGTCCGGATCATCAGCCCCGAGCAAATCAGCAGCACAAGCGCCAGCGCCACCTGCACCACCACCAGCACGCTGCGCGCGCGGTGCTGCTCTCGGCTCTGGCTCAGCGCGCGGCCTCCCTCGCGCAGGCCGGTGTTCAGGTGAGTTCCGGCGTACTTGAAAATCGGGACGGTGGCGCACAGCAAGCTCGCGAACAGCGCCACGCCCAGCGTGAAAAGCAGGACGGGCACATCAATCCCGATTTCGTGCAGGCGAGGCAAGCTGGTCGGGGCCATGGCAATCAGCACGCGCAGCGCGCCCCACGCGATCCCCAGTCCCAGCACGCTGCCTAGAATGCCGAGCACAATGCTTTCGAGCAGCAAGTCCTTGGCGATTCTCCACCAGCCTGCTCCCAGAGCCGCGCGCACCGCCAGCTCCTGCCGGCGCCCTTCGACGCGCACCAGCAGCAAATTGGCCACGTTGGCGCAAGCGATCAGCAGCACCATGCCGATCGAGCCCATCAGGATCCACAAACTCAAAGCCACATCGCCGATGACGTCCTGCTTGAGCGGCCGCAGACTGGGAGAGATGTGCGCCTCCTCGAACAATTTCAGGCTGAATCCTTCGGGCGGAGGAAAGCTCCGAAGAACCACAGGAAGGAGCTGCGCCACGTCGGCCGAAGCTTGGCCGAGCGTGACTCCAGGTTTCAGCCGCGCCACGCCGCGCCAACTGTAATTTCCGAGCTTCATCTTCGCGCGGTCGAAGCGGAAGGGAACGAGCAGCGCGGGCTCTTCTTCGTCGAGAAATTGAAAATTCTGCGGCAGGACTCCGATGATTTCGCGCGGCTTGCCGTCCACGAGGATGGATCGGCCGACGGCCGAGGGATCGCCGCCGAATTTGCGGCGCCAGTAGCCATAGGAAATCATCGCGGTTTCGGGCGAATCAGGAGAATCATCTTTCGGCGTGAACACGCGCCCCCATGTGGGGTGCACTCCGAGAATCGGCAGCGTGCCGTCGGTCACGTCAAGGGCGCGCACTTGCTCCGGTTCGGCGAGCCCCGTGACGCTGGCCGAGTCCGTCGCAAACAGCCCGATATCCTGAAAGGAATGGCCTTGCTCGCGCAGGATGAAGTAGGTGGAAGGAGAAAGCGACAGGTCTTTGATGTTGATGCCCGGCGCAGTGAGCCACACGCCGGCCAGCTCTTCCGGATGACGATACGGCAGCGGCTTCAGCAGCACTCCTTCGAGGACGCTGAAGATCACCGTGTTGGCGCCCACGCCTGCCGCCAGCGTGATCAGCGTGACGATCGTGAAAAGCGGCGCGCGGCCCAGCCTGCGGAAGATTTGCTGGAGCTCATCGCCGAATTCGGACATTGGATCACTCTCCCGCGCGAACCGTTTTCGCAATCGTGCCTTGCAGGTTGAAGCCGCTCACCCATGAATACGTTGCCTGCGCCGGAAATGTTCCAGGGATACGTAAGGCATATCTGCGGGGGAGGGAGGTGTCTGTGCGCGGCTCGCGGAACACTCGATTCAGATCAGCAGGCCAATGCGCCGGTATTCCTCGAACCGATCCGGGTGCATGAAGAAGCGGTTGTAGGTTTCCGCCGGGCTGCTCGCCAATTTCAGCCGCCGGGCTTCTCGAGCCGCATGCGAATAGCCCAGATTCAGAAGGATTTCGCAGACTTGAGGGGTCGTATGCTCGCGTTCGGCCAGGACCAAGGGCTTCCGCGCCGCAAGAAATTTGCGCGCGCCCAGCAGGATCGGCCCCTCGAAATTTTCCGCGTCGATTTTCAGCGCCACGATTCGCTCCGCATTCATGGGAGAGCCCGCGCTCGCCAGGAAATCATCGAGCCGCGTCACCAGGGCCTTGAACTCGTGCAGCCGGAACGATTGGAAGCCGCTTTGCGCGAGGTAATTCTTGAAATAGTCCGTGACGAGGCCGCACAGCCAATCCAGCTCCGGATTTTTGCAAGCGGTCGCAAGCGCTCCGAGGGCAAGGCCGTTGATCACCGGAACAGCGAAGTCGAGCGTCCCATCGGAATCGCCCAGCGCCACCAGCGCATATTCGAAACGGCCCGGGCGGAGTTCGGCCACTTGCTTGAGGCAATCGGCGAGGCCCGAGTTCGGCTCGAATGTGAATATCTTCGCTGCGGTGCCGCTGGCCCACATCGACGCCGCCGAGTAACCCGAATTCCCGCCGATATCGAGAATCACGCTCTCGGGATCCTGGAAGGCGCTGAACACGAGGTAATCCTCGTCATGGACAGTCGGCTCGTTCAGTGCCTGCGTGGTCCATTCCGGCTTCGAGTCCAGTTGGGGAACGTATCCCGCCGGAGTCACGACGTCGGGCGAACGATCCCCGCGCTCAAAGTATCGCTCCAAGACGCGCCGAACTTCTTTCTCGACCTCGGCAAAGTCCGGGGGCGTCTGAGGGATCTCTTTGGCCGTAGGTTCGCACAGCGCAAGCAGGGCCGCCACGTGCGCGCGCTCAGGTCCGGCGGATTCAGCGAGCGCATGGCGCAAAAGGGGTGCCGCCGCGGTAAGCTTGCCCTCGCAGAAGAGCGAAACTCCCAGATTCAGCATCGCTTCGCCGTTCCACGGGTCCATTTCCAGCGCCCGCCGGAAAGCCTTTTGCGCCAAGCCGGTATAGATTACGCCCCAATCGTTCCAAAGCTCGCTGGTCTCTCCCTTGGCGATCGCTTCGGCCACCGCTTGAGCGGCCTCCACCAGCCGCCCCTGCGCATACAAACTCTCAATGACCGATTCGGGCGGATTGTTGTTCACGGCGGGGTTGGCGGCACTTCAGAGGCCACGGCAGCTTCGCCATCATGAGAGCGTCCTAATCTATGGGCGATTTTGCGCCCGCGCGCCGATAGTAGGTCAGTTTCCGGCTAGCGCGATAATCAGGACCTAACTTTCTCTGAGCCATCTTTATGGCCACTTTTCGTTCTGTTCGATTAGGGCTTCGTCTCAGAAATCTTGACACCGTCGGGCCTTGCAAAGAGTTTGGAATCAAATGGAAGTTCGTCGTAGGCGGTATAAACGAATACCTCGCCTTTTCCGCCGACGGCCCTGGCGACGGCCAATGGGCGCTCGTTTGGAGCACCAACGGTGAGCATCAAGAATCGCGTGCTGCCTACCTCAATAACGTACTGAGTCGTTTTCTTGCCACCTTCTTCCGGTCCAGGCTGACCGGGAGCAGCCATCTGCTTGAAGAAAATGAGTTCTTTTCCGAATTGGAGATTCTGGTAGAGCATTGCAGCTTCATCTTTTGAATCCACCTGGGTGAAAAGAGGCAGCTTGCAGTTGAAGGTAGGACCTGGGTCAACTACGTGCCGTGCCGATTTGTCATATAAATTGATCATCCAAGCGTCGGGTTCATTTACGATGAGCAATCCATGGATTTTGCTTTGGCCATCTTCTGCTTCTTCCACTCGGCAATACTTGTCAGCGGCTCTGTAGATAACCTTCGGCTGGGCCAAAAAGCTGCCCGCTTTGACATCGGGGCCTTCAAGATGAACCTCAATTTTGGTCATAGTTTTAGGCGCGTCATCGGCAGCAAATGTGATGATAGCGAGTATCAGCGGAATAAAAAGGCGGCGCATGGTGGGTGGAGTGTACCACTTTATGTAAGCCATTCTGTTGCACCTGGTAAGTCGGATTACCGGAAACTGGCCGATCACCCACGCGCCCATCTCTTGCCTCCATTCGTCGCTGCTGCTACACTATCGCGGCAAGAGCTAGACCGCTGCTCCTGCCATACTTCCTGAAAAAGGTTCATCCATGTCCGGACACTCAAAATGGGCCACGATTAAGCATAAGAAGGCTGCAACCGACGCCAAGCGCGGCAAAGCTTTCACCAAGATTATCCGTGAGTTGACGATCGCCGCGCGCGTGGGCGGCGGCGACCCCAACACCAACCCGCGCCTCCGCACCGCCATCACCGCGGCCAAAAACGAAAACATGCCCAACGACAATATCGAGCGCGCCATTCAGCGCGGCACCGGCCAGCTTGAAGGCGAGCAGCTCGAAGAAGTGATGTTCGAAGGATACGGCCCCGGCGGCGTGGGAATGCTCGTCCAGGTGGTGACGGGCAACCGCAACCGCATCGTCAGCGAAATTCGCCATCTCATGTCGAAAAACGGCGGCAACCTGGCCGAAACCGGCGCCGTCGGATGGATGTTCCATCGCAAGGGCGATATCGTCGTCCCCAAAGAAGCCGCAGACGAAGAGAAGATGATGAGCATCGTGCTCGACGCCGGCGCCGAGGATTTGCGCGACGACGGCTCGGCCTGGGAAGTGACCACTCCGCCCGAGGCCATGGAAAAAGTGCGCGACGCGCTCGGGGCCGCGGGCGTCAAGCCGGCCTCCGCCGAAGTCGCCTGGATGCCGCAGAACTACGTGAAGCTCACCGGTCCTCAAGCGCAACAGATGTTGCGCCTGATGGAATCGCTTGAAGATCACGACGACGTCCAACACGTCTACGCCAATTTCGATATCGACGAGAAGGAAATCCACGCCGCCGTCGCAAGCTAGTTTTGTGGAACAGCCACTCCTGGCTGTTCCTGCTTCTCCCTCGTCATGAAGGGTCAGCCGCGCTGATTTCGCTGGACTGCTCTCCCTCCGCTCCGCCGAGGCAACCCAGTGCCAGAGGCACGGCAAAAGCTAGCCCAGCGCGGAAGCGCTGGGAATTGGGCCGATGTCGCACCGAGCGCCGTAGGCGCGCCACTGCTTGTCTCGGCTTTTTTCGCGTCAGTCTTTATGGAGGCGATCGATGCTCTCCGCGACGGCCTTTGGCGCACCGTTCCCTCTCCGCAGCGCACACCCGAAAAAACACTACCCACGAATTCCGGGGCGCACGTACACTTGTGCGGGTTTCGATGCCTGCGCAAACTGGAATTCGATCAACACGGAATGGCTGCTGCTTGCGCGTGCTGGGCGTAGACCCGGCCGTTGCCGGCGCCACGGGTTACGGAATCGTGGAAGTCGAGGGCGCCGCGGCACGCCTGGTGCGCTTCGGCGCGTTGAAACTTCCCGAGCGCGCCACACTTGCCTCGCGCCTGCGCGAAGTGCATCGCTTGATCGCGCGCCTGGTGCGGGAATTTTCGCCGCATGAGGTCGCCGTCGAGTCCGTGTTCACGGCGCTGAATGCAGGGACGGCGCTGAAGCTCGCCGAAATCCGCGGCGTGGTGCTTCTGGCGGCGGCCGAGGCGCAAATCCCCGCGCACAGCTATTCTCCGCGCGAAGTGAAAGCGAGCGTGGCCGGCTACGGCGCCGCATCGAAACAGCAGATGCAGCAAATGGTGGCTTCTCTCCTTGGGCTCGCCGAGTGCCCGGAACCTGCGGACGCGGCCGATGCGCTCGCCGTCGCGCTGTGCCACGCGCATCTGGTGCAGGCGCGCGACCGCATCGCTGCGGCCACTCGTCCCTCATCTCCGGCAACGATCCTGCGCACCCGGCCGCGGACGGCGCGCATTCCATAATGTCGAGGATTGGCCCGGCCATGATTTCCCGCAGATTTTTTCTTTCTGCGCTTTTGGCGCTGTTTGCGGCGCTGTCCATTCCTGCGTTCGGCCCGGCGAATGCGGCGGCCGAGCCGCCCACGGTCACTTTCCGCAAGGTGTTCAAATCGAGCTATCCGGAATTTGTCGAGATCAAGGTGAATCAGGCAGGCTCAGGAACGTTTGACATTCGCCAGCTCGACGAGGAGGCAAACCCCTCTCCCTTCGAAATCGGAGCGCCATTGGCCCAGCGGATTTTCGATCTCGCGCAAAAGCTCCATTATTTTCAGGGGCTCGATCTCGACCTTCATCGCCGCATCGCCAACCTCGGCGAGAAAACTTTTACCTACCAGAAGGGCGCCGAGACGCATCGAGTGGTGTTCAATTACACGCTCGACGAATCCGCCACGCAGCTTCTGAATATTTTCGAGGGGCTTTCGCGGCAGGTAACCGACCAATCGAATCTCGAGCGCGTGATGCGCTACGACCATCTGGGCGTCAACGACGCGCTCGTGCAGCTCGAAACCGATTTCAACAACAAGCTGCTGCCTGAACCCGAGCGCCTTCTGCCCACGCTCGACCGTCTCGCCGCTGACTCGACCTACATTGAAATCGCCCGCCAGCGCGCCCGCACCCTCGCCGGCAAAATCCGCGGCTCGCACTAAGGCTCCGCGGTCAGTGGCACAGGCACTCCTGCCTGTGCTCTCACGAGCTGGGATAAGGCCAGGAGAAACTCGACCTCGCTGCAGTCATTTCGATCGGAAGAGAATAAACCGCGCCCCAAGAACCCTCATCGGATAATCATCCCCGCGTACCCCACCACCTGCTCGCGGTCGCCGGTGATATCGCCCGACGTGGCATACCGCACCAGCTTCGCTTCCTTCGCGCCCAGATCCTTGGCAGCCACGAGCATCGCCACCGTCGCCGCATACCCGCACATCGAGATTTCTTCCATGCGCACCGTATCGAAAAGGCCGTGCGGATCGAGCGCCAGCACGCGCTCGATTGCGAGCTTGTCTTTGATCCGCGTAATCACGTCGCTTTCATAATGATTCATGTCGGAGCTTGCAATCACCAGCACCGGCTCGCGCTCCGCGGCCACCACTTTCGCCACTGCGTGCCCAAGCTCTTCGAGCGCGGCGTAACGGTCCGTGCCGAGCACGACGGGAACAAAACGAAAATCCGGCGCGAGCCGCTGGAGAAAAGGAATCTGCACTTCGAGCGAATGTTCCCGCTCGTGCGCCACCGAATCTTCGCGCAGCCGCGGACAATTGCGCGCCAGTTCCGCCGCGAGCGCCGAATCGATTTTCGCTTCGCCGAACGGAGTTCTCCACGAGCCTTCACACAAAATCGCCAGGGGTTCGCCGCGCGGATAATGGCGCGGCCCCAGCAGGATCGTGCGCTTGGGAATCTCGAGCGAGGAATAAACGGCTCCGGCCACGCCGCCGGAATACATGTACCCCGCGTGTGGAACCACGCAGCCTCGCGCGCGCACTTTCTCCGCGGCGGGTTCGATGCAGCCGTCGATCTCGCGCGCAAGCTCGCGCGCATCGGAGGGATAAAAGCGTCCGGCGACGGCAGGCGGACGAATCATGGTCTCAGCGCCCCGCTGGCTTGGCGCCAGTGTAAGCCAAATTGCGGGAAGCGCGCAGCAAAGATTGGCTTTGGCCGGGAGCGGCGCGTGAGGGGTTCGGTGAAATTCGCGTCAGAGCGCGGGCGAAGGCTTGCCGTGGATCCGGAGCGCCACGGTTTCTCCGGGCATGTAGCGGATCTTCACTCTGTCGCCGTACTGGTAGCCGCCCTGCTCGATGATGGCCCGCATTTTTTCGTGGACTTCCGGAGTGTAAGTGAACGTATGAATCATTCTCTCGTTGCCCTGCTCGCTGACAACAATGGAATTCGAGTCCGCGTGAATCACAATTGCTTTCAGCCAAACCGCCTTCGGTGGCATTTGCTTCACGACGATCGGCGCGGCGGGATCCATCTGCGCGCGCGCAGGCGTGGCGGCGAGCGCCAGCATCCCCGCGGCGCAAGCGAAGGCGAGCAGGCTAAATTTCTTCATCGAATGAAATCTTCAGCGATTTGAGGAACTTGATGTCCTGGGGCGTCATTTCCACCTGCTTCTGTTCCGATGTTTCTTCCTCGAGAATTTCGTCGTCCACGCGGATGTGCAGCGATTCCAGGAAGCGGCGGTCCTGCTGGGTCATTTTCGCGTCCTGCGATTGCCGGCGCGCCAGTCCGATCGTGGCGTCGAGCTTCAGCACGATATCGAAGCCCGCGGAACGCACGCTGGAGATGGCTTCGGCGATGCGCTCGGAATCGGAAACCGTGTCGTTGATGGCGTGGCCCAGCTCTCGCAGCAACTGCTTCATGCGGTCGTCGAGTTGCAAGGGCGTCACCTCCTGTGGATAGCCCTTTCCTACACCAATTCTAGGGCGGGGGCAACGGCGAAACAAGCCTTTGAAAGCACGGCTTTGCGCGGAGGTTACCTGTCCTGCCGCTCGGGCTCGGCGCGCGCCGCGGCTCGCCCGGTTGTACTACAATCTGTGCATGGCCGGCAGCCTCGCCAGGGCGCTGTGGAACTCGGCGCGCGTCACATTGCCCGTGCTCTGGCGCGTCACCCGCCAGGTGTTTCACGAGGCCACGGGCGCGCTCTTCGCGCTGTTTGCAATTTACGGCGTGTGGGCCGTCTGGCGGCAGTGGAAAACCCGGCCCATTTTGTGGGTCATGGGATTTGCCCTGATTTATGCGGCGATGATGGCCGTATGGGCGTTTGCCGCGTTCCGCCGGGCGCGCCGCGTCCGTTAAGTTCTGACTATGACGGAAAACACGAAGAAAAAACTCGAGATGACGGAGCCGAAGGCAGCTTCCACCACGGGCCTGCCGATGGACGCGGTGGTGACTCCGGAAGCGCTCCGCGGTTGGGATCCGGAACGCGAGCTCGGCTATCCCGGCGAATTTCCCTTCACGCGCGGCGTGTATCCCACGATGTATCGCGGGCGCCTGTGGACCACACGCCAGTACGCCGGCTTCGGCACCGCCGCGGAATCCAATCACCGTTACCGCTATCTGCTCGAACAGGGGCAATCGGGGCTCTCGGTGGCGTTCGATTTGCCCACGCAAATTGGGATGGATTCCGACCACCCGCTCGCGCGCGGCGAAGTGGGCAAGGTCGGCGTGGCCATCGACTCGCTCGAAGATATGGAGACGCTCTTCGAAGGCATCCCGCTCGAGCACGTCTCCACTTCGATGACGATCAATTCCACCGCTTCGATTTTGCTTGCTCTGTACGTGGCCGTCGCGAAAAAGCAGGGCGCCAATCTGCAGCGGCTGGCCGGCACCATTCAGAACGACATCCTGAAGGAATACATCGCCCGCGGCACCTATATTTATCCGCCGCGCCCGGCGATGCGCATCGTCACCGACATTTTCGCGTGGAGCCGCCGCGAGATTCCCCATTGGAATCCGATCTCCATTTCCGGCTATCACATTCGCGAGGCCGGCTCGACCGAAGTGCAGGAAGTGGCGTTCACGCTGGCAAACGGAATTGCGTATGTGGACGCTGCGCTCATGGCGGGGCTTGCCGTGGACGAATTTGCGCCACAGATTTCGTTTTTCTTCAATTCGCACAATGAATTTCTGATGCAGGTGGCGAAATTCCGCGCCGCGCGCCGCCTGTGGGCCGCCATCATGCGCGACCGCTTCCACGCGCGCCATGAGCACTCGCTGATGCTGCGGTTTCACGCGCAGACAGCCGGCTCGGCGCTCACCGCGCAGCAGCCGGAAAATAATCTCGTGCGCGTCGCGCTTCAGTCGCTCGCAGCGGTGCTCGGCGGCTGCCAGTCGCTTCACGCGAACGCGCTCGATGAAGCGCTCGCGCTGCCAACCGAGCAAGCGGCGCTGCTCGCGCTCCGGACGCAGCAAATCATCGCGCAGGAAACCGGAGTGGCCAACACCATCGATCCGGTGGCCGGCTCCTACGCCATCGAAACATTGACCAACGAGATCGAAGCCGGCGCTCGTGAATACATCTCCAAGATCGACGCCATGGGCGGAATGCTTCGCGCCATCGAGACCGGCTACGTCCAGCAGGAAATTCAGGAATCCGCTTACGAATATCAGCAAGCAGTGGACGCGGGCGAGCAGGTTGTGGTCGGGGTGAATCGCTTCCAGTCGGAAGAAGTGCGGCCGATTCCCACGCTGCGAATCGATCCTGAAATCGAATCTGCGCAAATCGCGCGCTTGAACGCTCTGCGCGCCCGCCGCGACACGGCCCAGGCCAAAGCCGCGCTCGCGGAAGTCGAGCGCCGCGCGCGCGGCACCAAAAATCTCATGCCCGCGATTCTCGCCGCCGTCGAAGCCTATGCCACCGTCGGCGAAATCTCCGACGCCCTCCGCCGCCCCTTCGGCGAATACCACGAATCCGTCGTCATCTAGCATCTGATCCCCGCCGAATCTCAAAGAGCGTAAAATCCAAGCAATGGAACCCACCATCCAAGCGAGACCCAGCCTGACTCGTCGGCGCGAACCAGATGACCCGGAGCTGAATCCGGACACAGTCCGCCCGTTTGGCAGGTTCGGCGTTGGGACTGTCACCGCACATCCCGTGGGCCTCGTAGTTGCGATTGGTGTGATCCTCATCGCGTGCTTCGCGCTTCCCGAAGCAGTGGCGCTCCTCGCCCTTTCACTCCCGGCCGGCGCTCTCTTCGGATTCTTTCTCTGGCTGCGTCACCGCAACAGAGGTTTCTAGCCGGGCCGATACCGATTCTTTCGCAGAACCGCGCCTCCGTGCCCTCTGTGTCTCTCTGTGTCCTCTGTGTTAAGTTTTTGCGGCTTGTTGGTGCAGCACTCCGATGAAATCCAAGGTGACGCTCGAACATGAGATCCGCTGGCCGCGGCGCGTGGTGACGTTTGCCGAGGCGGTGAAATACATCGACGCCGCCGGCTACTGCATGCTCTTCCCGGTGACAAACGTCCCGCTTGCCTCCCTGTATTTCGCCGTCACGCACCGCAACCCGCACGAAAAGATGGTCTGGGACAAATACTCGATGATGGTGTGGCGCTGGAAGGACGAGCTGCCGCGCCGCCGCGCCTACTACGCAAAATATTTTCGCGGCCGCGGCACACTGATCTCGCTCCGCCAATTGCCGAATTTCCTCGCCCTCGGCGATTCGGCTCTCTCTCCGGAGGATCATGAGCGCCTCTATGCCGAAGGCCGCATCGGCGCGGACGCGCGCGCGATCTGGGAAGCTCTTGCCAGGCACGGCCCGCTCGCCACGCTCGAATTGCGCCACGCCTGCAAAATGGATTCGAAGGCCGGAAACGTCCGCTTCAAGCGCGCCATTCTCGAATTGCAGCGCCGGCTCATTGCCGTCCATTTCGGCGCGGAGCAGGAAACCGCCGCGTGGGCTTCCGGACGGTACGAACTCACTTCGCGCGCGTTTCCGGGCGAGACGGCAGCCGCGCGCCAAATTTCGCCCGAGCGAGCGCGCACGGAATTGGCGCGCAAGTTTTTCGAATGGCATACTGATTCATCGCCCTCGCAATTGGCGCGGCTGTTCGGCTGGCCCAAGAGCGAAGCCGCTCGTGCCATCGCGGCGGCGAAAAGCGAAAACGGAAGATGAAACTGATCCTGGCATCGTCGTCGCCCCGGCGCGCGCAAATCGTGCGCAACGCCGGAATTCCGATCGAAGTGTGCGCGATTGCCGTAGATGAAACGCGCTGCAACGGCGAGCCTCACGACGAATACGTGAAGCGGCTCGCACTGGCAAAGGCGCGCGCCGCGGCGGACGCGCAGCGCGGCCGGCGCGAGGAAATCTGCGCGATTGGCGCGGATACCGTGATTCTTGCGGAGGGAGAAGTTCTGTGCAAACCCGCTTCGGAGGAAGAAGCACGGGGGATGCTGCGCCGGTTGAGCGGCACGTGGCACGAAGTCCACACCGGCCTGGCGCTGGTGCGGCGGCCGGGCGCCGATTCCGCGCGCGGCGCGGAACCGGCCGAGCGCGTAATTGAAGAAACCACGCGCGTGCAGCTTGCGCCGCTTTCGGAAGCGGAGATTGACGATTACATTGCCACCGGCGAGTGGAGCGACAAAGCAGGCGCCTACGGCATTCAAGGAATCGGCGGGCGCTACGTCAGGCGGCTCGAAGGCTGCTATTTCAACGTGATGGGTCTGCCGATCGGAAGGCTCTGGAGCCTGCTGCGCGAATTCGGCTGGGCGAGCGAAGCGTCGCGGATTGCCGACGCTTCCTCTTGATTCCGGATTTTTGCCGGAAAGCGAAATTTCGAGCCGGACTACTTTTTCTCTTCGGTCGGCGTGGAAGCCGGCGGGTTGGGCGGATTCGCAGGGGGATTCGACTGCTCGCCGCGCATACCTTCCTTGAATTCGCGCACGCCCTGCCCGAGGCCGCGCATCACTTCGGGAATTTTGCGGCCGCCAAACAGCACCAGAATCACGATCGCGATAATGAGCAAATGCATCGGGCTGTCCCACATGGGATACCTGCCTTTCGGGCCGCGCGCCGTCCCGCAATTGCCCTGGGCGCGGCCAGCCCCGTAACAATACCGCCAACCTACAGTATAACACGCTCGTCACCCACGCGCCGGGTGACGTGCTCGCGGTCCAGATACTCGAGCAGCGGGATCGCGTATTTGCGCGTGATCCCGGTCAATTCCTTGAATGCCGGGATGGGGAGCCGCTGGCCGCGTTCCCTGCGGTAACCCGCCAGCAATTCGCGCAGGCGAGCCACCGCCGCTCGGTGAAACACCAGGTCTTCGGCCACTTTGATCAGCACTTTTTCGCGGAGCAGGATCTGCAAAATCTTCCCGGCGCGGCGCGATTCGACCGGCAATTTTTCGAGCACCTGCGCGAAGCTCGGCACCGTGAGTCCGGCGCGCTCGAATTCGCGCTCGATCAACTCCTTGGCGCGGGCTTCCTCGGGAGAAAGCGCGATTTCGCGCCCGGCGCGCTGAACCAAATCGCCCGAGACGGCCACGGCGCCGCTTTTCACGAGATCATCGAGCGCGGCGAGGAAAATTTCGGCGCGCGGCTTGCCGGCGCGGCCGCGCAGCTCTTGCTTCGGGATTCCCGGCAGCAGGGGATTGGCGCGGTGAAATTCCTCGACCGCTCTGCGGATTGCCGCGGCGCGGCCAGCCACGATTTTTGCCGATGCGACGATGAAAGGCGAGTCTCCAATGGCGCGGAGGCTCTTCGAATCGATGAGTTTCTTTGCCGCCTGCCGGACTTCCGCCTCCATCCAGCCGGTGCGGGCAATGATTTGAGGGAGGGCCAGGCCATGCGGCGCCGTTTCGGCCAGAGCCGCCAGAATTTCATCGTGGTTGCCGCGCTCGAGCGTGAGAAGGAACGGCGCGACGGCGGGATCGTTGCGCCGGTGGCGAGGGGCGCGCGCGTCGAGCACCACGCCGCCGCCAATCGTGATGACAGGTGAAAACTGGCGGAGGATGAAGCGGTCGCCGGGCAGAAGCAAAATCGCCTTATCCAATTGCAATTGGGCGAGCGCCGAGCCGCCGGGCCCGAGTTCGCCCGCGTCGAGCAGGATCACATCCGCAATCGCTTCAGCGGTTCCCTGATGGAAGTGGACGCGGGCGCGATTGCGCAAGGGCCTCGCCGAAGCGAGCAGCGTTATACGGGAGTCGAGCCGCTGCGCCGGCTCGAAAGCTCCCGGCGTCGAAAGGACCATGCCGCGCTCGATTTCCTCGCGCTCGATGCCCGCGAGATTCACGGCCGTACGCTGCCCTGCGACTGCTCGCGCCACAGATTCGCCCCCGGAATGAAGCCCGCGAACGCGCACGCGCTTTCGCGGGGGATAGAGCTCCACTTCGTCCTCGGCTTTGACCGCGCCGGAAACGAGCGTGCCGGTGATCACGGTGCCGAAGCCCTTCATGGCGAAGGAGCGATCGATCGGCAGGCGGAAGTGGCGCGCCGCGTCCTTCGCAGGGATAGATTGCGCGGTGGCCAAAAGCTCTTTCTTCAGCGCGTCAAGCCCCGCACCCGTCCGCGCGCTGACGGGAACGATCGGCGCGCCTTCCAGAAACGAGCCGCGCACAAATTCCTCGATTTCGAGGCGGGCCAAACCGAGCACGTCGGAATCGACCAGATCCGATTTTGTGAGCGCCACGATGCCGCGCCGCACGCCGAGCAAACGGCAGATATCGAAATGCTCGTGCGTTTGCGGCTTGATGGACTCATCCGCGGCGATGACAAGCAGCACCAGGTCGATGCCGCCCACACCGGCGAGCATATTGCGCACAAATCGCTCATGGCCGGGGACATCCACAAAGCCCAGCCGCACGCCATCGAGATGGAGGAAAGCGAAGCCGAGGTCGATGGTGATGCCTCGGCGTTTTTCCTCTTCGAGGCGGTCGGGATTCGTGCCGGTAAGGGCTTCGACCAGGGCGGACTTGCCATGGTCGATATGGCCGGCGGTGCCGACGATGACGTGCTTCGAGGTTTCCATGGCTGGAATTGGATGCCGCCCGGATGCTAGCGGAGGGGGTGAGGCGCGGTCAAATGCGCGGGACAGTTGAAATGAGCAGGTTATGCCCCCCGTTTTGAGCCGATTAGAAATTGCTTCTGCCCTTTGTTTGCATGGAGTTGCGGCGAATTCAAATCGCGGATCCGCGATTAGAGATGGGCGCACATACGCAATATTGTGCAGGTGATTCGAGGCAAATTCGTTTGGATTCCTAGAAAACGTCAAGAGCTTTGACACAGAGGGGGGATTGAGAGCACTGAGACAGCGACCTGAAGCAGGGATTTGGAAATCCGTGGGTTGGTTTTCTCTGAACGCGGCGTTGCAATCCGAGGGCGACGGCCGGGGATTCCATTTTCGAGATTGGGCGGAAGAATCGGAACAGAAATGCCAGTTGGCTGTTGCGATTGAAACGGGTGTGCGTGTTGAAGGTGAACGACTTAGGCTGATTTTCAATTTTTAAGTGTTGCGATTGAAAAAATCATAGGCGAACGGTATTGGCCGAGTGGCGCCTGCCTCCTGCACGTCTTGCAGCCACGAGTTGTGCGCGTCAATCATGTGGGGCGCATTTTATCACGAAAGTAAACAGTATGCAACATATAAAATCTACATAGTGGAGCGTCCCAACGCGATCTAAAGGGGTTACGAGGAGAGGGGCTCCGACCCCTGCGGCCCCAGCGTCACGGGCAAAGTGTAAAGGATCTCCTGATAACGCCCTGGAAAGAATGTCCTGAGACTGCACCCAAGAATGGCTCCCCACAGGCGCGCTGAGGTCGAGCCTTTCTATGGCTTGGGTTCGACGAGTTCCTGGAGAGGCGGGGCGGTGGTGGAGCCTTTGAAGAGGGGCTTGCCGAGCTTCACGATCCAGATGCCGGAGTTGATGTCGTTGACAAAAATCAGGCCGTTGGCCGGCTGCGCTCCCCACGAAAACGGAAGATTGGGGCGATAGCCGGCGGGGTCGCCGGTCCAGAAGCGCGCGATCTCGCGGCCTTGCGCGTAGAGATTGCCGCGAAGCTCGCCGGAAATGTCGACGGCGCGGCCGGCACCGCCATAGGCACCGGCATAGAGAATGTCGTCCACGACCCAGAAATTGTGGACGCCGCCTTCGGGAACTTCATACTGCGCCACTTCGCGGGGATGCTCGATATCGCTGATGTCCATCACGTGGCAGATGCCGCGGGCGGCGACGCGATCGGTGCTGTCGATCTTGAATTCGGCCGGCAGCACTTCATCGCCGACGAAAAGATAATCCTTGTAGCGGAACGCGCTGTGGGTGCCGGCGAGCCAGCCGTTGCCGTAAAGCTCGTAATGATTGAATTTGTACTGGGAGACGAGCTGGGGATGCTCCGGGCTGCCGCCTTTCATGCCGTTGCCCACATCGAGAATCACGAGGCCGTCGCGCCAGTAAGCGAGGTAGGCAAGGCCGTCTTTCACATAGAGATCGTGGAGATAGCGGCCGCTCGTGACGGGCCCCGTAGGCGTGTCGATGATCGCGACGTCGGCGTGTTCGGTCTGCCAGCGCGCGACTTCTTTGGGATGAACGGGATCTTTGAAATCGATCACGCGGAGCGAGCCGGTGGCATCGTCGGTGATGTAAGCGTAATGCGAGTTGATGAAGGCGCTGTGTACGCCGCCGCTCACCGTTTCCGTGTATTCCGAGAGAGTCTTCAGGTGCGCGGGATCGGAGGAATCGAAGAAGACAATTCCGTTCTGGCGGTTGGAAGCGCCTTCACGGGTGAAGACGCCCACCTTGATATCGGGCGTCGTGCTGATGTCGTTGATCAGGCGCGCGTCGGCTTTCATCGAGTCGAGGAGCTTGGGGTGAGCGGCGTCGGAAATGTCGTAGACATAGGCGCGATCGGAAATCGTGCTGTAGAAGAGGAGATTGCCGATCACCCATTCTTCGGCGCTCTGAAGGGGCTTGCCGTCCGCGTCTTTCGTCGCAATATGCGACACGACTTCGATAGAACGCTCGGCATTGCGCGGAGTGATGTGGATGGAAGCGACGGCGGTGTGGCGGCCCTTGGCGGCCTTTACCAGATACGTCCCAGGCTCTTCGGCGACAAATGCGCCGTCGGGATAGATGGTTCCGCGCGGGCCTTCGACGGTCCATGTAGTGAGGAGATCGCGGATGGCGGCGTCCTTGGCATTTTGGGCGCTCGCCGCAAAATGCACCACGTCGCCGGTCTTGGCGGAAGCCGTTGCCGGCTCGATGTTTATTTTTTGCACCGTGTCTGCAACCACGCGAAGAGTGATTTCGGCAGAAACGGGGCCAGCGGCCGCCTCAAACGTGGCGCTACCCGGCGCGACGGCGGTGACCAGGCCGGCGTCATCCACGATCGCAATCGCCGGAGCGCTCGACTTCCAATGCACGGGAACATCGGAGCGCGGGTCGCCATCGGCGGAGCGCGGCGTGGCCGTGAGCAGAGTGGTGCCGCCGACGACGAGCGATTGGCGAATCGGCGCGATCTCTACGCTTGCAGCGCTCGGAATTTTCACAATCACATGCACGAACCACGGCTTGTCATTGAAGATCGCTCCGACAACCACTTCCCCCGGCTTGTGAAACCGCACCAGGCCGGAGGAATCCGCGTCGGCGACGTCGAAGGGCGAGGCGGACCACAGGCTCGGCTTGACGGTGAGGACATTGCCCGCGGCGTCTTTGGGGACCGCAGTGAACTGAACTTTTTGGCCAACCTGGACCTCGATTCCGGCCGGAGTGATCGTGACCGACGCGACTTTCTCCTCCTCGGGAGATTTGGCCGGCTCTTGCGCGCGCGAAATGGGTCCCATCGCGAACGCGCCAATCGCGAGAATCGCGGCCGCAAAATTCCTCACACCCGCCATCGATCGCTCCCTTCGAATCAAAAATGCAAGGTGAGAAGGTGGACTGAAGCGGGCGGTTTGTCAATGGAGAAGGGGGACGCGAGCAGGGAGGAAGCCGTTGAATTGCTGGCGCGCGCCTGCGAGCATCGAAAACAAAGCGGGAGCCCTTCGACTTCGCTCAGGACAAGCAAGCTCCCGCACTCCAAATTTCTCGCTGGGTTCGCTTCGATTGATTTTATTCAGGCGGGCTAAGGCGTTTCATCGGGCGCGAGTGGCGCTTGCCATCTCTTGTGCGATTGCGGAGGCGGCGAGGCGCGCATTGCGGGCTTTGGTGATGGGGCGGCCGACGACGAGGTAGTCGGCGCCGGCGCGGATGGCGGCGGCGGGAGTTGCGACGCGGGCTTGGTCGCCGGGTGCAGAGGCGGGCGGGCGCACTCCTGGGACCACAATTAGGAATCGAGGGCCGCAAGCGCGGCGGATTGCGCGAACCTCATGAGACGAGGCAACGACGCCATCGAGGCCTGCTTGTTTGGCGAGGCGCGCCAACGACACCGCGCGCGCGGCCGGTGAGCCCGGAATCCCCACGCGGCGAAGCGCGGCGGCGTCCAAGCTGGTCAAAATCGTGACGCCCAGAAGGGCGGGCCGGTTTCTCCTATGGCTGATGGCCTCGCGAGCGGCCTTCATCATGGCCAATCCGCCGGAGGCATGCAAAGTCACCATGCGGACCCTGGGGAGGCGTGCTGCGGCGGCGACGGCTCCCGCAACCGTATTGGGGATATCGTGAAACTTCAGGTCGAGGAAGATGTCAAATCCGAGGCCCGCAAGCCTCTTCACAGCCTGCGGACCTTCGGATGTGAATAGCTGGCTTCCGACTTTAAGAATTCTCGCGACGCCCTGGAGCCGCCGCGCCAAAGCGCAGGACGGCCCCAGGCGGTCTAGATCGAGGGCGACGATTAATCGTGACGTACTGGAGCGGGGCGTGAGGGCACCTCGAGGAGTTCCAGGCGGACCTTGGCCAGGCCGCGCTGTTCGAAACCGAGTCTCCGGGCAACCTCATACGAAACGTCGAGCTCGCGTCCCTCGACATAGGGGCCGCGGTCGTTGATCCGGACCACCGTGCTGCGCTGGTTGCGGGTGTTGACAAGCCGCACAACGGAGTTGAGCGGCAGGGTGGTATGCGCGGCTGTGGCGGCATACATGTCATAGATCTCACCGGTAGCCGTGAGCTGCCCGTCAAAGGGCTCGCCATACCAACTGGTCACACATTCCCAGACCGCCAGGGGTTTGGCCTGGTCGGCGGATGGGGTGTTTTTCGAGGGGGCTGGGGACGACTTGGGCGTGGCTGCCGCTAGGGAGGGCTTGCTCGGCTTCCCGGCGGAGGTAGGATTCACCGTCGGGGTAAGAACGAGCAGACCCAGTCCTAAGAACACCGACTCGAGAACCACGAACAATTTAGATCTCATATTCTCCTAACCTGATTTGAATCAGCTATATTTTAACCGCCGGGCGCTCCGTCAAGCAACCAATTTATGTCCCCAGAGCTCCCCGTAACTCGCTGATTTCAAATACCCTTTCCTTCTTGCACCACATTTCGAGACCCCCTACTAACTGCTCCGAAGCCCTCGGGTCAACGAAATGGGCTGTTCCGACTTCCACCGCTGAGGCGCCGGCAAGCATGTACTCGGCTACGTCTGCTGGTTTTTCTACCCCACCGAGGCCCACAATCGGAATCTTTACGACTCGGCTTGCCTCATGAACCAGCCTCATGGTTATAGGTTTTATCGCCGCCCCTGACAACCCGCCTCCGGTACTACTGAGACGGGACCTCCGGGTGTGTACGTCTATACACAAAGCCGGGTAGGTATTGGCGATCACAAGGGCATCCGCGCCAGCCGATTCCGCAGCCTTCGCCATAACTCCAATGTTTCCAACAGTCGGAGACAGCTTCACCCAAAGAGGACGCTGGGAAGCCCTCCTTGCAGCCCCCACCACGTTATCCGTAAGCGCCGGGTCAGTACCATATTCAATCCCCCCTCGCTCGGTGTTCGGGCAGGATATGTTGAGCTCATAGGCGGCCAGCCCCTGGGAGTCCTCAAGCACCCGGATGACCTCCACATAGTCCGCCACGGTCTGGCCGAAGACATTGGCCAGTATGGCTGTGTCAAATCGGCGCAGTTGGGGCAGCTTTTCCCCCACGAACGCCCGGACACCGATATTCTGGAGTCCGATGGCGTTGACGATGCCGCTTGCCGTCTCACAGATGCGGGGCGGTGGCGCACCCGCCATGGGCTCCTTCGAGAGGCCTTTTACGACGATGCCGCCGAGGCGGTTCAAATCCACGATATGGGCGAACTCGATCCCATATCCGAAAGTGCCGCTGGCTGCTAGAAGGGGGTTTTTGAGAGAGAGGCTGCCTACGCTGACTCGGAGGTCAACTCCCCCGGGCCGTTCCGAAATCCGCACCGGCTGGGGCGAACTCACCGGCCGATAGTGTATCACGGGGGTCAAGGGACTACGCTGTTGCGCGGAATCGCGGGTTGGTCGGATTGAATCGGATGAATATCTGCTGTGCGCGCTAGGCGGGGCACTGGCTACTGCCATGAGGGAGTTGTTGTAGTGAAACCATTTCAGATACATGTCGCGGATGGGGTGTTGGATGATCTGCGAGCACGATTGCGCCATGCGAGATGGCCCGACCAGGTACCCGGCATAGAGTGGAAACAGGGCACCGAATTGGAATGGTTACGGCACCTTGTATCCTACTGGGCCAATGAGTTCGACTGGCGCGCCTGGGAGCGGAGGCTCAACGCTCTCAATCACTTCATCTGGGAGGGCATCCACTTCGTGTACCAGCGTGCCGCCTCCGGCCGGGGTGTGCCGCTCATCCTCACGCACGGGTGGCCCGGCAGCTTCCTCGATTACGTGGACATGCTACCGATGCTCGAGCACTTCGATGTGGTGGTACCCTCCCTGCCCGGGTATGGGTTCTCTCCGCGCCCGCCCAAGGTTGGTGTCAACTACCGATACGTTTCGGAGCGCTGGCACCGCCTCATGACCGAGCTTGGGTACTCTCGCTATGGCGCGGGGGGCTATGACTTTGGATCCGGAGTGACAACGATCCTTGGTTTGGACCATCCCGACTCGGTGATCGGGATCCATCTCACTACGCTGGAGTCGGACCTCACTCCCGTGGTGGACGACGCGGAGCTGTCCGATGCCGAGCGTTCGTACCTCGCTGTGGGCCGGCGCTGGGAGGAGACGGAGCGAGGCTACAGCGCGATCCAATCTACCAAGCCGCAGACCATCGGCTATGGCCTCAACGACTCCCCGGCAGGACTGGCCGCATACGTGGGCGAGAAGTGGCACTCCTGGAGCGACGTCACACCGCCTGACGATTTTCTCTGCGCCACGCTCACACTGTACTGGGTCACGCAGACCATCACCCCGTCGATGCGCGATTATTGGGACAATCGCTGGCACCCTGTCGAACGCGCCTACGTTGGCACGCCCACGGCGTTTGGTGTTTTCGCGCACCAGACCGTTCCTGAGGGAGAGCCGCCGCGTTCGTATCTGGAGCGCGTGTACAACATCCAGCGCTGGACAGTCTTTCCGCGCGGCGGGCACTTCGCCCCGGTCGAGGAACCTGCCGCGCTCGCGGAGGATCTGACCGCTTTCTTCCATGACCGAAGCTGAGGCCCAAGGTGACGATGGGCGCTCCCAAATGCAACACGACCATAAGCAACCGTTTTCAGGTCATCCTCTTTGGGCTCATATGACGATGGTCAGTTCTTAAAACCGATTGCAGCCGACTTGTCCGGTTATCCGACTAATCGGGACTTGAGCAGACAGCCCTGGGCAGGTTCGTTTGGATAGGCTCTTGCCTCTCCACGGTGCTACGACTTTCGCTCCTCAAATATCCCGTAATACACGAGGCCGGCGATAGCTCCGCCGATGATAGGTGCCAACCAGAACAGCCACAATTGGTGCGCCGCCCAGCCTCCCACAAACAAGGCCGGTCCCGTGCTGCGCGCCGGATTTACAGACGTGTTGGTTACGGGGATGCCGACGAGGTGAATCAGCGTGAGGCCGAGGCCGATTGCGATTCCTGCAAATCCCGTGGGGCCGCGTCGGTCTGTGGCTCCGTGAATGATCAGGACGAACATGAAGGTGAGCACGACTTCCGCCACGAAGCAAGCCAGGAGCGAGTAGCCTCCCGGCGAATGCGGACCATAGCCATTCGACGCGAAGCCGCCGCTTAATTGAAATCCCTCTTTGCCGCTGGCGATCGTGTACAACACGGCGCTGGCAAGGATCGCTCCTAAAACCTGCACGATGATGTAAGGGACGAGTTCCCTGACCGGAAACCGCTTGCCCGCGGCCAGGCCCACAGAAACCGCGGGATTGAAGTGGCCGCCCGAGATGTGACCAAGACAATAGACGCCGGTCAACACCGTCAGACCAAATGCAAGCGCAACACCTAGGAAGCCAATGCCAAGCTGCGGAAACGCCGCGTCCAAGACCGCCGCACCGCAGCCACCGAACACCAGCCAAAACGTTCCAATAAACTCCGCAGCCAGCTTTTTCGACAGAGGCATCTCACGTCTCCTTCAGGGATCTACCATTGGGGCCTAGACCGCGGAAACCTGACGGGATTCTATTCTTTGCGTGGAAGATTTGCCACCTTGCGTTTGAGCAGGGCAGTTCTTTTCCTCCTTGTGATCTCGACGCAGGATTTCCCGAGCACAACCGGCCAGTGTCCGATTATCCGTGCCAGCAGTTGGCACTCAGGCGCGGGCGGGTTGCTGGTGATGACGCGATTTATCCACAGTTCCCTAATCCGGGGCGGCTCGAAGACCGGCTCGCCGATCAAACGAGGAGGCATGGATATTACGTGGGAATGTGACGCGCGTCATTGTTTCGTAACGATGGGCTAGACATGGTTTTCATGGATGAATATGCGCGGCATGCATCTGCAGCGCAAAGGAGGCTGACATTATGAAAATACGTGCCTTCAGGACACTCGGGGCTGTCCTGGGCGCGGTCATGCTTGCGAGCATGGCCGTGTATGCGCAGGAACCCAGCCCGGGAAAGTTGAAAGTAACGGTCCACCCGGGAGAAGCGTACACGTTTGTCGATGGTTACGCGTATGGACCTGGCAATCGGACAGTCCGGCTTACTCCTGGCAAACACCATTTGCTCGTCGCCAACTATGGTTTCAAGTTTTTTGAGCAGGATGTTTCCATCGAACCCAATCAGAAAACTCAGGTCGATGTGGCATTGCAACCGTTCGGCGGCGACGTAAAGGCTCCATGGGGACGTATCCAGATTGAGGAATCTGGAGTCAGGGCAATGGATGCCGCGGTTCTTTTGAACGGCAAGACGCCCGCCTATTTCGTCGGTCATGGAGACGAATTCAACAACGACTTCATCTGGCATCAGGAATTGCTCGTTCCACCGGGAACCCATCGAGTCACAGTCACGCGGCATGGCGAGGAGATTTGGTCCGGAATGGTACCGGTTCAGTCGAATCAGCGCGTGATCATCTGGGTTCCAACCGGAAAGATGGTTACCAAAGACTGGCCACGTGGAAACAAATTCGCGGGCGGCGTGCCTCGTTTTAAAGCAGGGATCGCCAGCGCGACAATCGCGATTGCGCCAGTCGGCGGATCGGTTACGGCCAGTCCCGCAAAAATCAACTGCGGCCAGCCCACCACTTTGGCCTGGACATCCGCAGAAACGATTGATGCGGATATGAGCGGAATGAGCCCGGTTGCCACGACTGGGGAAAAAATTGTTTCACCTTCAAAAACCACCACGTACGAGTTTACGGCGACCGGCCCCGGCGGTGTGACCAAGTCGAGCACGACCATTGAAGTGAACCCGGTCGTGAACTCCTCGCTCGTCGCATCCCCCGCGGAGGTCCGTTACCGCCGAATTGGCGACAAGGTGATCAATCAGGGAAACACCACGCTGAATTGGACGTCGTCCAATGCAGATGCGGCTTCTCTCACGCCACTCGGCACGGTTTCGCTCAACGGGACGAAATCGGTGAATCCCGTTCCGGCGGAGACAGCCTATGGCCCGGTCGACGAGGACGCGCACTATACGCTGACCGCCACGAACGTGTGCGGCGGCGCGGAAACCAAGACGGTGGCAGTGCGCATCAAGGGGTCGATCGAGCCGATTCCGAACGTGCTGTTGAAGAGCGTTTTTTATCCCACCGACTATCCGGACAAGCGCAATCCGTCTTTGGGCTTGCTCGCCAGCCAGCGGGAGGAGCTCAAGACAGTCGCGGCCGGCTTCATCAAGTACCTGGAATATGATCCGGATGCGAAGCTCTCGCTCCGGGCACATGCGGATCCGCGCGGTGGAGCGAAGTTCAACGAAGCATTGTCACTGCGCAGGGCGGACCTGGCCAAGCAGTATCTGGTTTCGCAGGGAATTGCGCCGGAGAAGATCGAAGTGACCGCCGTGGGCAAAGAGCAACCGCTGGATGCCAAGGTGATTGCTCAGCTCGAAGCGGCTAATCCGAATCCCTCACCCAAGGCGCGTTCGGCGCAGAAGTCCACCACGAATCTTGCCTATCAGCGACGCGTGGATATCGTGCTGAGCCCGACCAATGCGGAGTCAGCGCGCTTCTACCCGAATAATGACAACGATTCCAGGATTCTGTGGCAACTGCCGAAGCCGCCACGCAGTTTGGTCGAGAAGAACCAGTAACACGACTGTCGGAGAGGAGTTCGCCTCCTAAAGTCTGAACTGCTGCTAACGCCGCCCGCCCCCGAAGTCCGAGGGCGGGCGGTGTTTTTAGAGTGGCGCATTCAATTCTCGGAAAACTCTCGACCGACGTGAAGGAAACGACTCCATGTTGCTCCCAAACTGGGATTTGCAGGAAAGGCAGCTTGAACCGACACAAATTGCAACCAAAGGATACCTGACATCACGGCCAAGAGTGACCACAGTCACATTTCCTCGGCTGGAATCTAGCTATATGAAGAAACGGGGTCGTCGAGCATGATCATAAAGTCATACTACCGGTCATGTGCTCCGAAATTCCTGCCTTGTCTTGCATCGAAAGTTGACGGTAATGAGAAAGCGAAAATGGAGAAATATTATGAAAGTCTCCGAATTGCTAGATGAGTTGAAGGACTGCCAACAAGATGCGCAACTAATGATCGCGGTTCCCGACGTTCACACTGGTCACGTACTCGAACTTGAATCGGTAATGAAGGAAGAGAAACAACCTGTGGTCATTCTTCTTGCTCACTCAAAGACAAAAAGACTATCGCCTACCGAAGCGGTTTGTCTTCCGGATGAAACAACCTTAGTTCTGAGATAACTTCACTTAGAGCGTATTTCGCAACCGCCAAACTCTCACCGTGCAAGGAGGTAAGCCACGGGAATCATTGCCTGGATTGTAGTCGGGTTGATAGCGGGTTGGCTCGCTGGTCAGGTTATGAAGGGTGGTGGCTACGGGATACTGGTAGACATTATCCTTGGCATCCTCGGTGGCATCCTCGGTGGCATCCTGGGCGGCTGGATCTTTGGGCTACTGGGAATCTGGTCCGGACGCGGCATGATCGGGTCGATCATTGTGGCATTCATTGGCGCGGTGATTTTGGTCGGGATCACGCGCCTTCTGAAAAGAGCTTAAAGGACTCCCGCGGGTAATTGTTGTTAGCAGGCGTTATCACGAGAATGGAGTCAGCGCCTGATTAACGGGGTTACCGGAGAAGTTGGGTCCTGGTACGGAACATCTCCGGTTATCCGACTAATCAGGACTCATCCTCGCCCGATTACAAAATCAAGCCAACGAATCTTGTTCTTATCCGGATATTGACTTGACATCGAGTTAGCTATACGCCTAAATATCACCCGACTCAGCAACATCAGAACACTTCGGCACAGGGCGACCGCAGAAGCTCGCAATTTTCTCGGGGGAACGCGGTCAGCGGAGGTGCGTGATGGCTCGGTGGACTAATCCGGCTCTGGTGGTCTGCTGTCTGCTCGCTTCAGCTCCAGAAGCAGCCTGGGCACAAGCGGGGACTCCGACGATTGATCAGGGGACCAACCCCTACAGTTCGTATCACGGCGGCGATATCGACTCCGTTTCACTTGCGAACGGGAGCCTGATTCTCCATATCCCTTTGATCTCTTATCCGCAACGCGGCAAGCTAAACCTCGGGTTCTACATTGCCTACGACAACCATACCTATAATTCAGAGAGTATCCCCGAGGGTGACGGCCGGAGCTTGACTGTATGGTTTTATAAGGGCATTGGTGTCCATATCATGGCTGACCTCCCCTGGGTAAACGCACTTCCAGTGCAGGTCTCGAATTCATACGTTTATGAGGCAATGACCTCCGACGGTGCCTCGCATCCGACAACCAGCACAAGCGACGGGCTTCTTTCTATGGACGCGACGGGATTTCACTACAACACAACGACGGGGATTCTAATTGACCGCGATGGGATCCGCTACACGGACACTTCGCCCGGGGGATTTGGCCCACCCAGCGAAGTTGAAGATCCAAATGGAAACCTGATTACGCTCAGCGGCGCGAATTTTACGGATTCTGTAGGACGCGTCATCCCCTTGCCGCCCATGTGGAACAATAACAGTGGCACGACCTCAACGAGCCTCACCGGTTGTCCGTCGACCTCCACCGTCGCACTGCTCTGGGCGCCCCCCGGAGTGAATGGGGGCACGGTCCCATTCACAATCTGCGGCCAAGGCGCGACCACCGAACTACTCATTCAGAGCATCATACTGCCCAATGGTACGGCCTGGACGTTCCAGTACAATGGCCCCAACCTCACTCAAATCACTCTTCCCACCGGAGGAACGATTCAGTACGAATGGGTTGTTGGCCAGGCTACATCGGGTGGGCTCTGCACCGGCGTGCCGGTCACGTGCCCCGTGGCCGTAAATAACCGTTCGGTGGTGGATAGCACTGGGACACATACCTGGACATACAGTGGGGACACCGGCCAAGTCGCGGACCCCTCTTTTGTTGTCACCGTCACCGATCCCAATCAAAATCAAACGGTCCACACATTCACAAGCATCGGCGCCCCGAAATCGGTTTACGAAACGCTGACCCAAACCTATCAAAACATCAACGGCATGCAGACGTTGTTAAAGACGGTAGCGACAGCTTACTCCGGCAGCGAAGGATCCTTTGGCGGCAACGCGGTCGGAATTAACGTCGTTCCTACAAGCGTCTCGACCACGTGGCCGAACAACCAAGTCAGCCAGATTCAGAAAACTTACGACACGGGGATCAGCGGCCACATCCTCGGCCAGGTTCTCGAAGAGCAAGACTACGACTACGGAAACGGGTCCCCCGGCCCCCTGCTCCGCCAAGTCAACACTACCTACTTGGCCCCGGGCAATTCCGCGTACCTCGCAAACAACCTCTTTGCCCTCCCAAGCACCGTGACCACTTATAACGGCGCGGGGACCCAAACAGCTTTAACTACCTATGGGTACGACGGCGCTGCTCTCAAGTCTTCGGGGTTACGACCCAACATGCTGCTTCGCCCGATGGCTCTAATCCAGGCAATCTGACGAGCATCGCGCGCTGGCTCAACTCTCCTAGCGGAACCCTGACCAGTACCAAAACGTATTTCGACACCGGGGAGCTGTATCAATCCACCACACCCAAGGCAAACATCACGACCTACGGGTACACCTGCGCCGGGGCCTATGTGCAGACGGTCAGCAATCCGCTGAACCAGGTCACGACCTACAGTCCCGATTGCAACACGGGCTTGGTGCTTTCGGTCACCGACCCGAACCAACTCACAACGACTTACACCTACGACAGCATGTGGCGGCTGGCGACTGCGACCTACCCGAACGGCGAAGTGGACTCAATCACGCATCAGGAGACGACGCCGCCATTTACAGCCACTCTGACAAGGACCATCACCTCTTCGCAGAACTACATAAAGACAAACCAATTTGACGGGCTCGGCCGCCTCTCCCAAACCGAACTCGTCTCCGATCCGGAGAACCCGATCTACACCGCGACTGTTTATGACCCCCTTGGGCGTGTCGGCACGGTTTACAACTTGACACGGTGCAACCCACCCACTACGAATTGCGGGACGGAGCCCACGTGGGGCTACACGACCTACACCTACGATGCACTCAACCGCAAAACGCTCGTCACGGAGCCTGACACTTCTACAATCAGCACGAGCTACACCGGTGGGTGTACCACCGTGACGGACGAAGCCGGAAAAAACCGCCAAAGCTGTACCGACGGACTGGCCGCCTGACGCAGGTGACGGAAAATCCAGGCGGACTGAATTACGTGACCAACTACACTTACGACGCGCTTGACAACCTCTTGTCCGTCAGTCAAGGAGGGTCCCGCGCACGCAGTTTTGTGTATGACTCGCTTTCGCGGCTGACTTCTTCGACCAATCCAGAGGTGGGGCCTGTCAATGGGACGGGCTGTCCGATCACCTACACTTACGACGCCGACAGCAACCTGGCAACGAAGGTCGCGCCCGCGCCGAATCAGACGAGCTGCTCGACGACCGTCACGACCACCTACAGCTACGATCCCCTCGACCGCCTGACGGGAAAAACGTACTCGAATGGCGATCCGGCGGTTACATATATTTACGACCAAACCGCCTGCCTCGCTTTGCCCAAATGCGCCAACATCGGCCACCGGACAAGCATGACGGACGCAGCGGGCTCGGAAGCCTGGGCCTTTGACACCGTCGATCGACTGTCAACGGATCAGCGCACTACGAATTCCATCCCGAAACCCACAAACTACCTTTACAACTACGACGGTTCCATCGCCACCCTTACTTATCCCAGCGGCAACACGATTACTTACACCACGGATTCCGCTGCCCGCCCAAGCGACGCCCAGGATCTAACCAACGCAATTAATTATGTGGAGGGATCATGCGCCAACGGCACCTCGGTCAACGGTGTTTGCTATGCGCCGCAGGGAACAGTCGCAAGCCTTGTGATGGGCGAGACGAGCGGCTTCGCGGGCATCACATTTACGGGCAGCTACAACGACCGTCTGCAACCGAATGAGTTCAAGGCGGCTTCTCCTTCGGTGACGCTTTTCGACCTGAGCTATTGCTTTTATGCCCTTGTGAGCGGAGCTTGCCCTGTGCCTCCGCAGACCGGAAACAACGGCAACGTGATCCAGATTACGAACAACTTGAATTCGAACCGCACACAGCAGTTCTCCTACGATGCGTTGAACCGGATCGCGACCGGCGGGACGACTTCCAGTTGCAGCACGAGTTGCTGGGGGTTGACATTCACGATCGACCAGTGGGGTAATTTGACGACGGCGGCGGCGACCGGGACGGCGACGGCGCTAAATCTCAACGTGAACGCCAACAACCAAATCACTACGGCGCCTTTCACGTATGATGCGGCGGGGAACGAAACGGCGGACGCGGTGTCGACCTACGTGTGGAACGCGGAGGGGCAACTGACGACGGGCGGTGGAGTCACCTACACTTACGACGGCGATGGCAAGCGGGTCATGAAGTCGAACGGGAAGATGTATTGGTACGGGATGACCGGAGACGTGCTGGACGAAAGCACCTTGAGCGGAAGCATTACCGACGAGTACGTGTTCTTTGGCGCGCGGCGGGTGGCGCGGCGGGATGGGTCGGGGAACGTGGTGTACTACGTGGCGGACCATCTGGGGACGTCGCGGGTGATTGCCAGCAGCGTGGGAGCGATTCTGGATGATTCGGACTTCTATCCGTTCGGGGGCGAGCACGTATTCGCGTCGTCGAGCGGGAACACGTACAAATTCACCGGCAAAGAACGCGACGCCGAGACAGGTAACGACAATTTCGGCGCCCGCTACGACTCCTCCACTATCGGCAGGTTCATGTCTCCCGATCCTTTGCTCAGCAGCGGGCATCCTAATGATCCCCAATCGTGGAACCGGTATGCCCACGCGGTTAACAATCCTTTGGCGATCATCGATCCCTTTGGCCTCTATAATCTGGTGAACAACTGCGCCCTGGACGACAAAAAGTGTAACAAGCAATTCCAGCAGTACGCGAAGAACTTGAAGCAGGGGCTTGCGGACCTCAAGAAGAAAGTGGACAACATGAAAGACGGCCCCGAGAAACAACGGCTCGAAGCCTCACTCCAAGCGCTCGGCACTGAGAATGACAACAACAACGTCAACGTAAAGTTCAGCGCGCTTTCAGGTGGTGCTGCCGGTAACACCGATCCAGTCTACGACGACAAAACTGGTGGCCTCAGCTTCAACGTCACGTTTGACCCGAGCAAAATAAGCGGTGGTACCAATGACTGGGCTATCGACGCCGCGCACGAGGGCACTCACGTCTCAGACATAAGCGATCCCCGCTTCGCTAATCCGGCAACGACGCTCGATCCGTTCCAGCAAGAATATCGCGGGTACCAAACCTCCGCGTGGGCGGCACAAGCGCTTGGAGTATCGTCGCTAGCGTACGAGGGCGGAAGGAATGTGATCTGGAACAGTGGTTGGGCAGCGGTGGATCGTCAAACGCTCATGGATAAAGGCATTACTCAGCACGTAACCGGCATTCCCGGCCATCCAGAGCCGCAGCCGCCCATACCGCACAACCCATGGCCAAACTGATGGCGAGGATAACGATGAGCAAATCATTGTGGTTGCTGTTTCTTCTCGCCGCGTGTTCAGCGACGGCGTTCGCTCAGGACCAAGCAGCCCCTTGCATTTTGGACGCCGCCCAAAATGGGCAGACGATCACCTTGCACGGGAAGACAGTGCAGCAACCTCACGATCTCGCGTTCGGCATAGCGAGCTGCAACGATCTGGTGGTTCTCGCGTACGCAGGGGATCGAGATGCCGGTGTACCCTCCGACCAACTCCACAGAGATGAAGACCTAAAGCGATTTCAGAAATACACCAGCGCGGTTTATAAGAGCACTAAGAAGAACATCTGCGTCCAGTGCATGCAGTACGGTGACGTGGAAGCGACGCTCACTGGAAAACTGGAGATCGCGCCTATGCCGCCAGGGACCACGAAGGACCCTACGGGGTTCTTGCATGATTCATCGGGAAAGGTAGTCGGCAAGTTCGGGTGGGGCCATCCCGTTCCATTCGCGAAATATCGGCTGGTGATCCAATCCGTCTCTGACGTAAAAGCCCGGAAGCTACCGAAGCCGGAGTCAAAACCTACGACGACGGTGCAGTGAGTCTGCATGTACGACTGCCCCACCCCAGCAAGCGCCTTTGACCTATAAGTCCTCCGGGCGGGTGGCGACTCTTGCCGCAGGCGAGGGTGTGGGCCTTGGGGTTTCTTCGGGTGACACTCCCACCCTGGCTACGACGCGGCGGGGAACGAAACGGCGGACGCGGTGACCACCTACGTGTGGAGCTGATCCGCCCCCAGACTCTGCGGAAGGCCGCACTGAGCCTCCCCGGGCGTCGCCGAGTATGCACGCCCGCTCATCCTGCAGCCCAGAATTGACGGTCCCGGCTGGCCGCTGCATGAGTCCGTCCAGTGTACATCGGTCCTCGGTCCTGATAAACGGGCAACCGTCCATTTGGGTCCTGGTCCGGAGCATTTCCGGTTTTCCGACCAACCCAGCGACTAGCCGCCGGGGTCTTGGTCATGGCGATGACGGACCGGTATCGTGCAGCAGCACAACGTCGGATTCGGCATGATCCCTCAATACGCCGAGCGTCTTGCCGTCAGGAGAGAACTGGAAAATTTGAATCACATCGGATTGAAAATTCGTGATCTGCCGGCCGCGAGCCCCATCCAGCGGCTGGAGCCACAGGTTGTCCACGCCATTTTCCCGAACGGCATAAACCACCGCGCTCCCATCCGGCGTGAATCGTGGCCTCCCTGTCGCTCTCGGGTCACAAGCGATTAAGCGCCCTGTGACTTTGGTCCCGCCGTCCAGCGGAACCATCGCAACCCTCACGACAAACCCATTCGAGTCGGTACGCGAGGCCAGGAAAGTCAGCCATTTGCCGTCATGCGAGAAGTCGAATCCCGGCGTTGCGAGGATTGTGTGGGGAATTACCGTTCCCGGCACAACCTCCGGTGTTCCACCGTCCATGGGTACGCGCATCATTTGAGCCGCGACCCAATCCTCGTAGTACGCCCACTTGCCATCCGGCGAACATTCCGCAGTAATATCGAACTCGCCGCGGGTCAGTTGCTTCAAGTTCGCGCCATCGGACGACATGCGCCAGACGTTGACGTCCAAGGCCCTGGCGCCTGCGTGCCCCGCCCATTCGACAAGCGCGTTGCGCCCGTCGGGGCAGCCTGTTGCAAAAATCACCTGCGACTCAGGATCGCTGAGTACCCTCCTCTTGTTGGCGCCGTCGGGTGAGATTCGCAGCAGGTCGCCGCCGTCCGCTAAGTAAATGTCTCCGTTCTCCGCCCAGCTGAACACAAACGCGTCCTTGAAGTCCACAGGAGCCGCGTTCGGCGTAGCGCCCGTGAATCCGGCGGCAGGCAAAACATAGAAGGATCGCGCATGTCGTTGTTGGACCGTGGCCAGCGTCTTTCCGTCCTCCGAAAGTGTCAGTGTTCGATAACTGTTCGTATCTTTGGTGATGCTGCGAAACTGGCCTGCAGAGCCCGAAAAAATTCCGATCTGGATCCGCGCAAAAGGCGTCGGGTTTTTTTGGAACGTGGCCACAAAGCCGCGGCCACCTGGCAACCAGACCAGATCGTTCACCTGCACTCCTTCGAATGGAACCGTCTGTTGCACCTTGCCCGTGACCGCGTCCTGCAACTGAATCGCGCTGGCCGCCCGCCCGGCGTTGGGAGAAAGTGAAGCGACCTGCTTGCCGTCCGGCGACCAGGATATCGCGTCAGGAAAGGCCGCGATGGGGCCGCCGGAAAGAACCGTTTGAACCGCGCCATCCGCCGTCGCGGTCAGCACCTGAAACTTCCCAACCTCCGGATTGTTGGCGCGCAGGTACGCCATGCGCTTGCTGTCGGGAGAGAACGTCACCCCGGAGTCTACGTCTCGCACGATCACTTGCGGCGTCCCGCCGAGCACCGGCGCCCGCAGCAGATCGAAGGCTGAGTGCGTTTTGTCCGTTGCTTCGCGAAAGTAGATGTAACTCCCGTCGGGCGAAAATGCGAGGTAATCGTAAAGGGCGCTGGCAGGTGCGATCACCTGCGTGTCGCTGTTCGTCGGGATGTGTCGCAGCCAGATGCTCTGCTTGCCGTTCTCTTCCAGCACGCTGAGGAGGTATTTGCCATCGGGAGAAATGGCCGCTCCTACCGATTTCCCGTTTCTTGTTACTTGGGTGATGGTGAAGTCTGCGAAGGCAACTGGCCCGCCGCGGTGAAGCAGTGCGTAGAGCCCGTAGGCCGCCGCGGCCAGGACGGCGATCGAAACTAACGCGACGCTGGCCACGCCGAATCGGTGCCGCTTCGCTACTTCCACCACCACCGAACTACTCGACCATTGGGCTGCCGCATCTGCCCCGCTTCCAGGACGGGCTGAAAATCCCGGGGACACCGTCGCCACGCTTTCCGAAGGTGCAGCACTCGCTGGCTGCGCCACGAATGCCGCAGATTTTCCCGAGTCGGTGTCGCGCCTCAGCCTTTGCAGTTCCGAGCGCATGTCCGCCGCGTGCTGGTAGCGCAGATTTCGATCCTTCTCCAAAGCCCGGTCGATGATCTCTGCGAGCTTCGGCGGCAGGTCCGGATTCAGCCGCAGCACACCGAGCGGCCCCCGATTCAAGATGGCGTCAAAAATCACGCCCGACGTGTCCCCGCGAAATGGCAGCGCGCCTGTCGCCATTTCGTACATCACGATTCCGAACGAAAACAGGTCGCTCCGCGCATCAATCTCTTTGCCGCGCACTTGCTCGGGCGACATGTACGCCACCGTGCCCACCGCCGCGCCCGGGCTGGTCAGCAGCTCTTCCGCTGCCGTTCTCGTCGGCATCGCTGACGCGGCAATGCGAGGAGTGGTCGCCAACTTGGCCAATCCGAAGTCGAGGACCTTCGCCCGGCCGTTCCGAGTAACAAAGATGTTCGCGGGTTTGATGTCGCGATGAATGATGCCCCGTTCGTGCGCGGCTTCCAGCGCATCCGCGATCTGAATGCTCAAATCCAGCAGTTCTTCGAGCGGCAACGGCTTCCCGGCGATCAGGTGCTTCAGCGTTTGGCCATCCAGAAACTGCATGGCGATGAACGACTGGCCCTCGTGCTCGCCAATGTCGTAGATCGTGCAGATGTTGGGGTGATCCAGTGCAGAAGCGGCCTGTGCCTCGCGCTGGAACCGCTCCAGCGCCTGATGATCCCGCGCCAGATCCTCTGGGAGAAACTTCAGCGCAACAGGACGGCGGAGCTTGGTATCCTCGGCTTTGTACACCACGCCCATTCCGCCGCCGCCAAGCTTTTCGACGACGCGGTAGTGCGAGACGATTTCACCGATCAAGGATTGCTCTCGTGGCATTGGCGCCGATATTAGGAGGGGTGCATGGACAAGTCAACGAGCCCGCGGGATTTGCAAGCCGAATCAGGACCAAACTCGGCGTAGGTCCTGGTAAACGGGCTTACCGGAGAAGTTGGGTCCTGGTACGGAACATCTCCGGTTATCCGACTAATCGGGACTTGACCCAACTCCAAAGTTTGGAGAGCCTGCAGCCCGTTGACAAACGCGCCTTGGTAGTCACAAATGAAGGCGCAGAGGAAGCCTTATGAAACGTACTTCTTTGTTCGTGACCACAGCGTTTCTCGCAGGACTCGGCATCGGCCTCTTCGCCCGAAGCGCTGCGGGCAGCGCCGACTACCTCGCGCGCGTGCGCTCGCCCGAAAACGGCTACATGTCCGTGCCGTTCGCCGAAGATGTCGAGCTTTCCATGCGAATTAGCTGACCCGCAGTGCAGAGCGGCGCCTCAAATCAGTCGGCGCAAATCGCCGTGGCGGTTTGGGAAACCGCAGCCTCTGCCGTGACAGCCCTGCGGGAATGGGTTTACAACAACTTACAAGACACGCGGGGACTGCTAAACGCCGCGCAAGTCATAAAAGACGCATCAACCTGTGTGTTGGATTGTGGGTTGGGAATTCTTATGGAAAATTGTCCCGAACGCTACCATGTACGGAAAGTCCTCGGTGCGAGATCAGCTCCGACGACCGGAACCTAGTCGTTAACTGATGCGTCTCGACATCCCAGGTGCTAAGACCAGGATTCCAGCAGCGCCCGTAACTTGTGAGCGTATCTGCGGCTCGACGTGACCACCGTTCCTTCTGCCAGTACGATGTCGTAAACCCCATCGAACATCGGACGAATCTCGCTAATGCACGCACCGTTCACGATGGCCGATTTGCGCACGCGGATGAAGTGGTGTGGCGCCAGCTTCTCTTCCAGGTGTGCCAGGGTTTCCCGCAACAGGTGACTGTCTTTGGCGGTGTGTATGCACGCGTAGTTTCCCGTGGCTTCGATCCACAAAACGTTGGAAACGGGAACAAAGAAAATCCGCTTCTTGTCCTTCACCACAAAGCGTTCCAGCGGGCGGAGACTCCGGAGGGATTGCAGCAGTGGTTCGAGATCTCGATTTGCTTTCCCGCGCTGTTCCAGGACCTGACGTGCGTGAACCAGGGCCTTGGCAAATCGCTCCCGATCATACGGTTTCAAGAGATAGTCAACAGCGTGCACTTCGAATGCACGAATGGCGTGCACATCGTGAGCCGTAACGAAGATATAAACGGGAGCGGGGTCCG
>Ga0187781_10000204_pt1 | contig 42029 bp, 31 predicted proteins | sample 0715_SJ02_MP02_2_FD_132447 | JGI IMG/M metagenome (GOLD analysis project Ga0187781, IMG submission 132447) | Tropical peat soil microbial communities from peatlands in Department of Meta, Colombia - 0715_SJ02_MP02_20_MG | ecosystem: Environmental > Terrestrial > Soil > Wetlands > Peat | place... | reverse complement strand
GACTAATGGATCGTGACTCGCTGCGGACGGTACGTGAAAACGATAGCCGAACGGTTACTTGAACACCAGAACCCGAACGTTTTCCTGCGGCCTCTCTATAATGATGTTCTCCGCACTCTGCGGAAGATTGCTGATCCTGTCGCTCCCTCGAACTGCCCAAGCTGAAGTAACATCTCAACGAATCGAGTGTGCACAGGTTGAACTTATACTGAGACAAATTGGCATGTAAACGCCAGGACTGTTCAAGAATCAAACATCGCAGCAGGCACCCAGTCGCGGCTATACTTCCCGGGTGCGCCCTTTTTGGAAAATGACGGAAATATGGAAATGAGGGAACAAAAGTGTCGGGAACGTTGAAGGATAACAACGCGAACGATGATAGCAAAGTGGAAGTGCATTTGGATGACGGCAAATTGATTTCGGATGGCTTGCACGGGAACGGGGACGCGTTTGAGATTTTGTTCTCTCGATACCGGCCGATCCTTTACCGGTTGGCACAACGCATCCTGCGCAACCACGAAGAGTCCGAGGATGCCGTGCAGAATTGTTCGCTGGCGGCCTTCCGCAAGCTGAAGAGTTTTAAGTACGAAGGTGCGTTTCGCAGTTGGTTGGCCAGGATACTCGTCAATGAAGCGATCACCATTCTTCGCAAGCGCAAACGAACCTATTTATTGGAATGCTCGATCGTTCAAGAACGAGCGGAGGCGGCGGACTCGTTCCCACACCCAGGATTAAATCCGGAGCAAATCCTTGCGCAGAAGCAAGATGCCCGTGCCTTGATGCGACAACTCTCGCAATTGAGTTGGGAGCAGCGAGCGGTCCTTCTTCTCTGCGAGATTCATGAATACACCACTGAAGAAGCCGGCGCGATGCTGCAAATGCCTCCGGGCGCGATTCGTTCAAAATTGTTTCGAGCACGAAAGCAGTTGGCTTCGACGCTTTCCTCGCCGTCCGATACGAGACCATCCTTATAAGCCGCCAGCTCGCGAGTCAGTGTTGAGTTCAAGTCTCGCCGTTCTGACCAGAAGAGTCCTCGGATTTCAATTCTCAGTCTTGAATAAAGCAAGGAACGTTGCCGGACAGTTTCGGCCAAGGGAACGCCCGGCCCTTGTATGCCCTGCTCGATCTCGATCCCACCTTATTTTCCTAACTCAGGACTGAAATCCGAGAACCGATTTTTGGGCGCGCAAGCGCCACGTTTCGAGAATCAGGCTAGTTCTGATCCTGGACCAGCGGAAGCTGGGCTCCGATTTGCAGATCAATCATGGCCTGGATGCGGCGGTCCAGCTGCATGAAGGTAGCGGTGATTTTGCCCGGAACAACCTTGTTGAAAATGGGAATGTACTTCACGCGAAGCTGGGTGACCTCAGCGTCGACATCCAAGGAACGCTTGATCAGGCTGGAGGCCTGGTCGTCGGTCATGGTGCCCCAGGCGTCTGCGTATTCCTTGATCAGGGCGTACTTCGTGTCGTTGATCTTGACGAGATCAGCGGTGTATTGGTCATAGACGGGCCAGAATTTGGTGGCCTGATCCGGGGTGAGTTCAAGATTCGCGGCGATGAGCTTTTTCTTTTTCGCGCGAATGTCCTCGCGGAGCAGGGTCACATCCTTGTCAAGCTGTTGCTGCTGGTTGGCCGAAGGTGCTTGCGCCGAGGCTGGCTGGGCCGTGGCTTGCGCTTTCGTCCTCGGAGCGCAAGAGAAGCAGGCACCAGCGAGCACAAAGATGGTAACGAGTTTCGCTTTCACAAGTGTTCTCCTTTGATGTGTTGCGAGGTGAGTCCGGCGGGCGGCGGACGTGCAGGAACCGGAAAACACTATTCGCAAATGGGTTTTCGATTGTCCTGAGCCGTCCAGGCAGTGCATGGAGAACGGCACTACCGACATTACAAACGATCTTCCAAGCGGTCCCCGTCAGATGGGCGGAAGGAGACTCTCCTTTTCCAGCAAGGCTTAGGCACAGCCCTAGACGACCTAGATAGGGGGAGCTTACGGCCTTTGGGGAAAACATACAAGCAGGCGCGCGGGAAAAAGAGTATCTGTTTTCCGGGAACCGGCTGAAGAGGTAGAATCGCGTTTAGCACCAGCATGTTGCGAGGGATACGGAGGATTCCATGAAACTACGTTCGTCGGTTGTGTTGGTTGCGAGTCTGTTGCTGTTGGCTGCGAATGTTTGCATTACCCATGCGCAAACGGGCGCTACGGCCGCGTCGGGCAAGGAAGCAGTGCTGAAAGCCCCAGAGGTTGGCGACAAATTGATGCCGGACAAAGTGTTCTTCCGCGGGCAGTCGGCGCCGGTGCAGGCGAGGAACAGCGGGGGAGTGAAATACGCGGATGGCTTTCTGGTGTTGGCGGCGCTCGTGGATAGCTCAGGATATTCGAGCGGGATCAAGGAAAAATACCAGGGATTTCTGATCACCGAAGTGCCGCTTGAGATTGGCGGGCAGACGCTGAAGCCCGGGCAATATGGGTTCGGCTTTCTCGACGGAAACAATTTTGTGGTGATGGATGTGGCGGCGAATGACGTGGTGAAGGGAGGTTCGACGAAGGATGCGGAGATGAAGCGTCCGGTCCCGTTGCAGATTGTGGCGGGAAAAGAAGCGGGCAAGTACCGGTTGTACAAGGGCCGGGATTACGTGGAGTTTGACAGAGCGAAGTGAGTTCGTTGTCGGAGTCGCGAGTCAGCGGTCAGTTGTGTACCACTGAGGGCAGATCCAGCTCCTATACCGGGGTCTGGGCTTGTGACTCTAAACTCTGAACTGTGCACTTCCGACTTGCGTCAGCTTCTGATCTGGAGGGAAGCGGCGTCCCAGGTGACGGCGGCGCTGCGGAAATAGGATTCATTGGCCATGTGGCAGGCGAGCGCGGCGTTGTGGCCGAAGACGGTGTCCTCGGGCAGAGGATTGCGGCTGCGGACAGCCTGCAAGTAGGCCCACATGTGGGGGCGCTGATCGTCCCAATCGTCACCTTTGTATGCATAGTTTTCGCTCAAGGGTTCCTTGCCAATTGGGGGATCGTGCTCTTCGTGCCATTGCTTGAAGTAGGCCTCGCGCAGGTCGTGCGGAAAACTGGATGCGTAATAGCTTGGCCCGGAGTCTTCGCCGGTTTGTGGGTAAAGAGCCAGGCCGAATTCTGTGGCTTCGAGAATGCCTTTGGAACCCTGGAAGCGGTACATCTCTGGAGTTTCGCAACCGAGATTGAGGCGGAGATACACGGGGATTTTTCCGTACTGGAAGATGGTGGCTTGAACGTCCGGCATGTTGCGGCCGTCGGGGAAGCGGAGGATTCCACCGAACGACATGGCCCGAGCGGGAGGCTCATTCCAGCCCATCATGAAATTCATGCCGCTGACAAGGTGAACGAGAAGATCACCGGCCACACCGGTGCCATATTCCTTCCAGCAGCGCCAGCGAGCAAAGATCTTTCCGTCGAAGGCACGCTTGGGAACCATGCCCTGCCAAGTATCCCAGTCCAGCGTGGTCGTTGAGAGATCCGGCGGAACGGGATAGATCCACGCTCCGGTGGGATCGTTGCGGCCGAGCGAGCCTTCGATGAGGTTCAGGTCTCCGATAGCGCCTTGCGCGAGCATTTCTTTGGCCTTCTTGCATATGACGGAACTGACCCGCTGCGAGCCGATCTGGACAATGCGATTCGTGTTTTTCACGGCGTTGACCATCTCGACGCCTTCGGCGGCGCTGTGAGACATAGGCTTTTCGAGATAGATGTCTTTGCCCGCGCTGATGGTGTCCAGGAAGACTTGTTTGTGCCAATGGTCAGGCACGGCGGCGATGATGCAGTCAATTTCTTTGTTATCGAGGAGCTCTTTGTAGTGGCGTGTGGTGGTGATCTTCGATCCGGCAATCTCTTTCGCCAAAGTGTGGCGGCCGTCGTACAGATCGGCCGCGGCAATGCATTCGGTGCCGGGAAGGCCGACGGCGGTAGAGAGAAGTCCGTTGCCCTGCATGCCGACGCCGATGATGCCGAAACGGATACGATCGCTTGGCGCAGTCATCTCCAGTTTCGAGGGAATGCTCTCCGGCTCGAGAACGATGCGCTTGGCGGCGATCATGGCGCCGGTGGTGCCCGCAGAGGTCTGGAGGAAAGAGCGGCGAGAGATTTGATGATTGCTCATGATTTTCTCCGAAGAATGACAGTTCCGGTTATATGCGAACGAGACTACTTCAGGGATTGCACGGCAACTTCCTTAAAAAAGACGATGTCGTTGTCACTGTGATTTTGAAGGCCGAGGTAGCCTTCGTTGGGGCGCTGCCCGCGCTGCGGTTCGAAATCAAATTTGCGTTCAGGAACAGGCTGGCCCTCTGTGTAGTCGGTGATCTTCTGGCCATTGACCTCGACGATCGTATGCGGGCCATCGAGAGTGATGAGCATGGTGTTCCACTCAGGGCCGGGCTTACCGGGTTTGGAGAGCGGCTTGGTTAGCGAATAGAGCGTTCCGGTGACATGGTACTCGTCCTCACCGGATGTCTCCGGGTGATTGTCAATTTGCACTTCATAGCCGTAGTGGACAGGCATCCATGCCTCGCGCGGCTCAATCGGTATGCGGATGAACACGCCGGAATTGTCATTGAAGTCGCGCATCTTGTAGACCACGCGAATCCTGCAGTTGCCGAACTGATCGCCGGTCCAGTAGAGAAGGCCCATGCCACCGTGGGTTTGGATCAGGCCATTCTCGACGGTCATGTAGCCCGGACCGACATGCTTCCAACCGCTGAGGTCCTTGCCGTTGAAGAGCTCTCGCCATGGCTGGTCGGGGACGCGCGCAGCCAGGAGAAGCGCTGCGGCGGCGGCCAAGAGCAGTGCAGTCCGTTTACGCATTTTGTTCCTCCATTGGGGTGGATTGAGCATCGTTGCTGACAGAAGAAAAGAGAGAGGAGTTCACCGCAGAGTTCACAGGAAAAGCACGGACAGTGGGGAGACAAGACGCGGCCGTTGAAATCCTTCGCCGCAAAAACACCTCTTAGGATGACGACGGGGCTTGCGGTGTGCTTGGAGTGTTCGGTCATGATTTTAAGAGGCGACGAGATTGCGGAGAAGGAACCAAACGTTGGCGGGGCGTTCGGCGAGACGGCGAACAAACCAGGGATACCAGTAGGCGCCATAGGCGACGAGAACAATCGAACGGCAGCCCAGTTGGGCAAGGCGTTCCTGCTCGGCGCGCTGAATACCGTAGAGCATTTGCACTTCGAGGTGGCGATTCGCCATTCCCTGCCCTGCCGCAAAATCGCTGATGCGCCGGATGAGAGGGACGTCGTGGGTTCCAAAAGCGGCGCGCGTACAGTTCCCGGTTGAACAGGCAAGAAGCATCTCTTGCCCGAGAGCGAAGTAGTTTTCGTCGACATCCGATTTGTTGGGAAACGCGATGGAGCCGGGTTCCTTGTACGCGCCCTTGACGAGGCGAATGGAAGGCCGGAGAGGGAGCAAATCGGCGAAGTCCTTTTTTGTACGGTATAGGTATGCCTGCAGGCAGATACCAACGTTCGGATGATTCTTCAGCGCGCGTCTGTAGATGTCGAGAGTGACGTCGACATAGTTACTCGCTTCCATATCTACCCAAACGGTTCTGTCCGCGTTTTCATGCTGGATGATTCGCTCGAGGTTTTCGAAACAGAAATCGGGAGAGAGGTCAAGGCCCAGTTGCGTGAGCTTGACGGAAACCTCGGTCGGAAGACTCGCCTTGTGAATTCGGTCGAGAACCTCAAGGTAATGATCGGCGACAAGACGCGCTTCGTTGCGGTCGGTGACGTTCTCACCGAGATGGGTGAAGATAGTGGCGATTTTTTTTTGCAGGAGCGTTTGAGCTGCGTCCAAGGCGTCGTCCAGCGTTTCACCGGGCATGAAGCGGGAAACGCTACGGCGAACGAAAGGAAATTTCACGGCGTGTTCGCGCAACCAGGTGTTCTGCGAGGCGGCAAGCAAGAGCGAGCGCATCAGCGCCATGGGCCTTCTGTGCCTCCAAGTGGGAGCGAGTGCGAAGGGAAGAATCTGCCGGGTTTATTTTAGTGGGAAAGGAGGGTGGTTGCAATTTCAAGAACGCGTGATCCGTAATTCGGAGAGACAACGGGTATCTGAAGAAACGCCGGAAAGGGGAAAGCTATAGGTACTGCAACTGCATCGTACTGTAACTTATGGGAGACAGCGAGAGTCACGACTTCCGGAGAGATGCCGGGTTACATAAGAGTGGGATGGCGACGGTTAGAAGGATTCTCCGCTGTCATGACTAAGCGGGGCGTGATATATACCTCTTCCTGTAATTCCCAGCATCTAGTCATTAGGTGGTTTCAAGAGGAGATGTTCAATGAAGCACAGGACAACGTTGGTGCGAATAGGGGTGTTTCTCGGAGGGCTGTTGCTGCTGTCGTCAGCGCCGAGCAAGGCGCAAACGGCGCCGGCAGCCTCCGGCACAACCACGGTCACAGTCACAGTGGTTGGCAAGAAGGAAAGCGCGCCACCGATTACCAAAGATGACGTGCAACTGTTTCAAGGAAAAGAAAGGAAGCAGATTGGCGACTGGAAGAAGTCTGATCAGCTCTTCCTGGCAATCCTGATCGATGATTCGATCGAGACAGGAGCAGGCGGGCAGTGGGATTACCTAAGAGAGTTCATCAACAGCCAGCCGGATACAACCTATATTGCAGTTGGTTATATGCAAAACAATACGGTTCGGATAGCGCAGGATTTCACGAAGGACAAGGCGCTGGCCACGAAAGCGATTCGGCTGCCGATCGGGACCGGGGCGCTCGGCTCCAGTCCTTACCTGGCAACCCTGGATATGCTGAAACGTTGGCCGGATGCGAGCGAGCGGCGCTCCATTGTTTTGATCACCTCAGGGATTGACTACTTTCGCGGCAGCTATTTTGGCGCGTGGTACCCGGATCTCGATTCGGTGATTTCGCGGGCAGAAAAGCAGAACACGAATATCTGGACGATTTACTATCCGAGTTCCGGTCATCGCGGGCATTCGTTTTACCTGGTGAATTATGCGCAGAACAATATCGACAAGCTCTCGGAATACACAGGGGCAGAGTCCTATTTTCTGGGCTATGGCGTTCCGGTTACGATCAAGCCGTATCTCGATGAGATTGCCACCCACTTGAACAATCAATATCTGCTTACATTCGCCGGGTCAGGCGGATCGAAGGGCAAATTCGTGACCATGAAGGTGAAGACGGAACTGCCAGATGTGGAGTTCTTTATGCCTGCGTCCGTGTTCCTTCCACCCGGATCGTAATAAGAATAATTCGAGAAAGTCCAAAGGCGCTCTGAGGTGATCAGGGCGCCTTTTTTGCTGGTGGGGAGAGAAGAAGTCACCACAGAGTTCACAGAGGGCACGGAGAGTGCGGGAGGCAAGACGCGCTCGGTGAGATCCATGGTGCGGCCTCTCTTGTGGCTCAGGGTAAACAAAGCCGCTCGCGAAGCAATCAGTTGGTGCGGGTGGAGTCGCGAATCACGAGTTCGGGATGGAGTTTCTGGGAGACGGCGGCCCAGTCGCGGTTCTCGTGACCGGCTTTGATCGCGTCCATGACAATGTTGACCGCAGTGCCACCCATGGTCTCCAAGGGCTGGCGGACAGTGGTGAGCGAAGGAGCAGCAAGAGCGGAGATGGCGACATCGTCAAAACCGGTGACCGAACACTGGTCCGGAACACTGACACCGGCCTTGGCCAAGGCGCGCATGGCGCCGAGAGCGGTCAAATCGTCGAACGCAAGGATGGCGGTGAATTTTTTCTTTTGAAGGAGCAACTCGTCGGTCAGACGATAGCCGTGCTCGAAGCTGGCGTTGGGATCAAAGACATCGGGGATCTGGAGAATCAGGCCTGGATCGAGTTCGAGCTTCACGGATTGAGCGAATTTCTGAATGCCGCGCCAGCGTGTTGCACTGTCAATCAAGCGCTTTGGGCCACGAATAACGGCGATGCGGCGGTGGCCAAGCTGGTAAAGATGCTCGAGGGCGAGGCGGCCCCCTGCTTCATTGTCGACCATAACGGAACTCACTCGATTGCCGGGAATTTCCCAGCCGATCGTGGCGGCGGGGATTGCCTGCTTGTTCAGGTCTGCGAGGATGTGAATGTCGACGAAAAGCCAATTGGCGACGACGATGAGTCCATCGACGTGGCGCTCGAGAAGCATTTCGAGATAGCGCTCGAAACGGTCACGCTGGTTGTGGGCATCCGCGAAGATGGGCAAATAGCCGAGAGGATAGAGGGCGTTTTCAATTCCGCGAAGGATTGGGGTGCAGAAGGGATCGGTAACGTCAAAGAGCATGACGCCGATGCTCTGACTGCGGCGGCTGCGGAGAAAGCGGGCCATGGCGTTCGGACGGTAGCCGAGGCGCTTGGCAGTTTCTTCTATGCGCTGGCGCGTGCTCGGCGCGATATACCGAGCCAGCGGAGCGTTGTTGAGCACGATGGAAACTGTGGCTGGGGAAAATCCCGTGGATTGAGCAACGTCGCGCATGGTGACGAGCCCGCGCTTTGCGCCGGTCTTTTTCATTGGTGATCCCTCGCGTGGACATCATGGGCGAATCGGGGTTGGTTGGCAACGTTAGAGTTTTGCCATTGAGGAACGAGCGGTTTGGCAAGGCGATAGGGACGAAAGACTCAGCACAGAGATCACCGAGGAGGAGCACAGGGGGCGCGAGAGTTTGGTCAGCTCGCTGTGACTCCATTCACCCTTCAGAGGGAACTTCGAAGGACATTTGCTCACGGAAGCCCTTGGTCTTCCAGATGCCGAACGCGATGCCGGCGGCCATCCAAATGGAGCCGACGATAATGGCAGGCCTGCTGAGGTTCAGCCACAAACCAAGGCAGATTAGGAAACCCAGAATGGGAGGGATGAGGAAGCCGAGCTTTTTCTCTTTGGAGCGGACGTAATAGCGAAGGAAGGCCGCGACGTTCACTCCCATGAAGGCAATAAGCGCACCGAAATTGAGCATTTCCGCCCCGAGGCCATACGCTTCGCCACCGTTCAGGATCTTCTTCAACGTATCGAAGGTAAGGGTTGAGGTGCCGAGGGAATAGGTTTTGTAACCGGCGACAATCTCGAGCAAGAAAGCGCCGAGGAGCGCGACGGCTCCGACCACAAAGACGTTGTTCCGTGGAATGTGATGCTTTCCATCGACGGCACCGAAGAAGGACTTTGGAAGAGCGTTGCTTCGGCCCATGCCGTAGAGAAGGCGTGCCGCGCCGATTTGCGCGCCGAGGCCAGAGCCAAAATTTGCGAGCAGCAGGGTGAAGCCGACAATGGTGAACAACGGCTGCCATGCGCGGCCTGCAACGTACGAGTAAGCGGTGTTGATGTCCGGAAAGGGTTGTGAGGCAGGCCAGATCAATTGCGCGACGTAGGCTTCCAAGGCCGAGAGGATTCCGATGACCAGACAGGTCAGGACCGTGGCGAGGAGAATGTTTCGACGAGGATTTTCCGCCTCTTCGGAAAGAGTGGAGATGCCGTCGAAGCCGATGTAGGTCAGCACGGCGATCGAGGTGCAGCCGAACAAACCGCCGTAGGTAAAAGTCAGAGGATCGTAAAAGGGGCGGGTGAAGTAGCCGGCATCGTGAGGTGCGCCGAAGATGAAGCGGGCGCCTACTACGAAGATGGCCACCACCACGACTCCCATGGCGATGGCCATGCCGGTGTTGATGCGGGCAGAAGTCTTGATGCCGCGAATATTCAGAAGGGTGAACACGACCGCAAAGAAGATCTTCCAGAACCAGGCAGGGACGCCGGGAGCGAACTGATTGGCCTGGCCGGCGCACCAGACGGTACAGATCAACGGATTGAGCATGTAATCCATGACCATGCTCCAGCCGGTGATGTAACCTACGGCAGGATTCACCTCCTGAGCAACATAAGTGAAAGCGGAACCAGCGCTCGGATAGGCACGGGCCATCCGGCCGTAGCTGATCCCCGTGAACAGCATGGCGACCATGGCGATAAGAATGGCGGTGACAACATGGCCGCGGCCACGGTCGCTAAGAACGCCAAAGACAGACATTGGCGCCACAGGCTGGATAACGATGATTCCGTAGAGGATGAGATCGGTGAGAGTGAGGGTGCGCCGCAGGCCGGGACCCGCGGCTGAGGTGGTGCTGGCTTCCGTGCTCAAGCACCTCTCCTTTTGGCCGTGCGGCTACCTACGTGAGAAGAGAGCACGACGGCACGGGTGAGATTCTTCGGCGCGTCCGGGTTGAGACCCTTGCGCAAGCCGACCGCTGTTCCCAAAAGATGTGCGGGAATGGCGGTCAAAGCGTAACGCGCAAACTCAGGGCCGTCCAGGGCGAGTTCGATGAGGAGGTCGCTATGGGCCTTGAGCTCCGGGGTGGCTCGATTGACGATGACACAGGTGGCAGCGCCGAGCTCCTTTAGTTCTCGGACAAGTGTAGCTTCTGCTTCCTTGGCGGCATCGGAGATGTAAAAGGTAATGAGAGTCTCCGGGCCCGCGATGGAGCGGGGCCCGTGGCGAAACTCCAGGGAGTGGTAGACCTGGGCGTACGAGGAAGACATCTCCGTGACCTTGAGACCGGCTTCCTCGGCGAGCCAGTAATGGACACCCTGGCCAAGGAAGACGTAATCGGAGAATTTGCGCTTGCCCGCAAAGGACTGGATCTTGTGAGCGTTTTCGTCGAACCAGAGCTGGCCCTTGCGGGGCAGTTGGTCGAGCGCGGAGGAGAGCTGGGTATCGCCGACAAACTGAAGCCCAAGGCGCTGGAATGCCAAGAGGATGGCGGTGAAGGAGCGGGTCATGACGGTGCTCTTTTCGTCGGCCCAGTCGAGCTTGAAGGTATGGGTGCAGAGCTTCTCGAGAACACTCAGCGGATTGCAGGTAACGCCCAGGGTCTGAACCGTCTTGTAGGATTGGAGCAATTCCGCCGCGCGGAGGACTTCGGTGGTTTCTCCGGACCGGGACATGAGCACAATCTGTTCGGCCCCAATGCGACGGAGGGTTTCTTCGGGGGCAAAAAGGAGCTCCGAGGCAGGAACACCGGTGGCGGGGATGTAGAAATGTTTTGTCCAGAGAGCGGCGATGAGCCGGGAGAGATAGTAACTGGAGCCGCAGCCGACGAAGAGCCAGGGGCTTCGAGGGGAGAAAGTGTCGGTGAGGTGATCGAGCAGATGGGACTTTTTCAAGTGCAGGTCGGTTTCCGCCCAGATATGGGGCTGGGAAAAGATTTCGGCCAAGGTATGTTCCGCAGGCCGCGATTTACGCTTGCCCGGACGGGAGACAGGCTTCGTGCTGCGCTTGGCCAAGGAGGCACCTCTTTTATTGAAAAGATTCAATAGCAAATATTTTCCAGAACAATGAAGCGCGGCGCAAGCCTAAAGTTTGGTCCGTTGGCGACTTTCGAACGATCGGCGAAGCCACAAGGGTCCCGAGAAGAGACGGAAGATGCCAGGGTGCGTGACGAGGCGTTGCGGAGATATCCACAGAGAAAAAATGAACTGTACGGGAGTACAGTTGCTGGGCCCGACCTGTGGCGGTATCTCTTGGTTCACAGGGGGAAGAACATACGCAACAGGCAATCATGAATTCGCGTCTAATGAATGTTAGAGATAAAAATAACCTGCAGCTAATCAATACGAAGGCGAACAGAATGGGCGAATTGGCCCTCAACTCGGACCGTCAGAATATCAGGCGCCTCCTGGTGCACGCGGCGGGGTTTGTGCTGGTCTTTGTTGTCGCGGACTGGCTGCGCGGCAGCTCACTGAGACCCGACCCGGTTCTGCAAGGGTACCTTCAGATCACCACGGGTTTGTTTGCGTTTGTATTTGCTGCGGTGGCCCTGGTGCGATTCCAGGGAACACAGGACCGCATCTCGCTGATCCTCGGTTCCGGGTTCCTGCTATCCGGAGCAACACTGACGGCCTCCAGCATTCTGTTCTTCCAGATGAACCACGAACCAACGACGTGGTTCTTGTGGGCGCCGGCGGGATGGTGGATCAGCCGGTTGGTACTAGCGCTGCTATTCGGAGTAGCGCTGCTGGTGGAACATTTCATACCGCGTTCACGACACCCGAAGCTCGAGATCGGCGGGGCGCTGTTCGCGGTGATGTCGCTGACCTACCTGATTTCCGCTTCGCTGCGCAGGCTTCCACCCGACGTTTCCGGCCATCCGAATGCCGTGATACCGAACCCCCTGCAACTGATCCCGGCGGTGATTTTCCTGGTGGCGCTTTACGGGTACCGGCACCGCAAGTACCTGATGAATTCCGCGTTCGACCGCTCCATTTATGCAGCGGTATGGTTGAACCTCTCGGCGCAGTTGGCAGCTTGCCAGTCCATAAGGCTGCTGGATGGACCATTCGTCTTCGCGCAGTTGATGAACGTGGCGAGTTACGTGATTCTCCTGGCGGGTGCGTTGCTTGACAGTGCGAGAGTCTTCGAGCAAGTGAGGCACCTGGCCACAAGCGATCCCCTAACCGGGCTGGCGAATTACCGGAAGCTTCTCGATGTGCTGGACACGGAGACGGAGCGGACGTTGCGGACCGGGCGGTCATTCGCCGTGTTGTTGCTGGACCTGGACGGATTGAAGAAGATCAACGACAGCTACGGACATCTGGTGGGCAGCCGGGCCCTATGCAGGGTGGCGGATATTTTGAGAGTGCACTGCCGCGCGATCGATACGGCGGCGCGCTATGGCGGCGACGAGTTTGCCGTCGTGCTTCCGGAGGCTCGTGAGGAAGAGGCACAACGTGTGGCATCCCGCATTCAGGAGACCATGCTTGCAGATCAAGAGGAGCCGCCTATTTCCGTCAGCATCGGGACTTCGGTGTATCACGGGGAAGGCGAACGCGTGGAGAAGTTGCTGAAGGAAGCGGACCAGAATTTATACGACGAAAAGGCAAAAAGGAAGAGCGCGGCCAAACTGAACGACGGGTTGAGGCGACGGACACCGAAGAAGACGTGAAAGGGCGGAAAGAAGGAGATTCACCACAGAGAGTGCAAGAAAAAGCAGGTGCCCGGGATGCTCTCAGGATAACAGTGCGGATGGCATTGGGATTAGTGGACGGTGCGGTGTTGTTGCGTGTTTTTTGTGGAGAGCGAAAACCGGGGTTCGGGTTTTCCTTCCCCTAAGACTATGCCAGCGGTGTACTCGCCAACAGCGGGGCCATGTTTGAAACCATGTCCGGATCCCCCGCCGGCCAGCCACACATTCGAAAAATCAGGATGACGATCAATCAGGAAATCACCGTTGGAGGTGTTTTCATACTGGCAGACGCGCGTTTCCACGACCGGAGCGTTCTTCAGCCGCGGGAAACGACGAGCGAGAAATTGTTGCGCCCACTCCGTGCCTTCCGGCGAGACGAGGCGTGATTGCGTGTCGGGATCGATGCGCTCGCCGTGCGTATCGCGCGCTAGTTTCAGGCCGCGACTTTCGATGTCCGGCATGCCGTAGACTTCGTCAGGCTGGAAAAGCCAGGTGGGCAGAGCGGGGGGAGCGAATTGCCGGTCGCCCGGAGGCGTGCCGAAGAAAAAGACCTCCTGGCGCGTAGGGAAGATGCGTTTGCCGAGGATTTCCGGAAAGACTTTTCCGAGCCACGGACCGCAGGCGAAAACGTATGAGCCCGCAGAGACAAGATCGCCTTTGGTAGTTTCGATGAATTCGAGTGTCGAAGTTCCGAGTGGGATTCGGACTTGTGCGATCTCAAGTCTTACACCTTCGCGCAGGGCTGTTTCGACGGTGCGGGCAACGGCTCGGCGCGCCAGCAGAACGCCGCTTTCGGATTCGAGGAGACCTCGCGAGATGCCATCGAGATTCAGTTGAGGGTAACGGCGCTCGAGTTCAGATAGCTTCATCAGTTCATGAGGAACGCCGTGGCGATGCAGAATTGACAAGGAAGCATCGAGGGTGGAATTCCCTTCCTCGAAGAGCCACAGCACCCCCGTTTGGCGAAAGAGGTTATCGCCAGCTACCGCAAACAGGTCTTTCCATTGACGGAGAGAATAGAGCGACCAGCGAGAATAGATTTCGTCGGCGCCATAGCTCATGCGAATGATGCGGGTTTCTCCGCCGGAACTGGCGCGCGTGTGCGCGGGTCCATAGGCTTCGATAAGGAGGACTCGCTGGCTGTGGCGAGCCAGATGCAGAGCGGTCCAGGCGCCAAAAACGCCGGCGCCGATGACGGCTACGTCGCATGTGGGCATGGGCATGGGATTGCTATTGTAACGGAAGAGCGCAGGAAGGAGAGGGAGATCACGGAGAGTGGGTGACAAGACGTCGAGATCCCTCAGGGGCAGGCCTTCGTCACAAGAGACACTTCTCGGGATGACCACGCGCGGGAACTTTGCCAATTTGTTTAACGATGGCTGGAGAGTCTTGCGGCCCAGTGCGAGAGGTGATTCAGAGATTTGCCGTGCGTGGGGTCCAAGTGGAGCGGGGTGATGGAGGCTTCGCCTGCGAAGATGGCGGCGTAGTCGGATTCGGTGTCGATTTCCATGTCGCGACCCATGCGCTGCTCGCTTAACCAGAAATAGGGAACGCCCCGCGGATCTTCGCCTTCGCGGAGAACGGTGCGCGTGATTTTCCGGGATTGCCGTGTGAACTTGACCCCGCCTGGCCAATTTTCAGGAACGTTGATGTTGAGGAAAACTTGTTCGGGTAGTTTTTCGTTGAGAATCAATTCCGCGGTGTTACGGGCGAGACGCGCGGTCGGCACAAAGTCCGCATTCAAGCGCTTGGAACAAAGCGATACGGCCAGGCCGGGAACATGGTGAATGGCGGCTTCCCTGGCCGCGCCGACGGTGCCGGAATAGTAGACATTTTCACCGAGATTCGCGCCGTGGTTGATGCCGGAGATGACGATGTCTGGTTGGTCCTCGAGCAGTTTGTGCAGAGCGACGATGACGCAATCGGCTGGCGTGCCGTCGATGGCCCATTCGTTCTCGGAGATTCTGTGACAGAGGATGGGTTGGCGAAGGGTCAAGGATTGCGCGGCGCCGCTGCGTTCCGAACTGGGAGCAATGATCTTCACATCGGCGAATTCGCGAAATTCGGCGGCGAGGGCTCGCAGGCCCGGCGCGCGGTAGCCATCGTCGTTGGTCAAGAACACAGTCGGCTTATTAGCCATTACGTACGCCCCCGTTCTATTTTACCGGGAGTTGCCACAAAAATCGTGAGCGCGGTTATTTGGAGGTGGCGGCGGTTGCCTGCTCTTTCTTCGCAAGGTCGGAGAGGAGGGCGTTGAGCTTTGCCATAACCTCAAAAGCGTCGGCGACGTAGAGGACGTCGGCCTTGCCGCGAGCCCAGCCACAATTGGGGTCGAGGTTGATGGCGCGGCGCTCATTGATGAAACGCCAACCAACGACGTGGGGTTCTTCGCCGTGGCAGCAGGTGGAAAGACCTTTGGGGTGACGCGGGGTGGCGCCGGTCTGGCCGACCTGGTTGAGATGCGTCATGAAGCCGAGGACGGCTTGGTTTTCGCCGCTTTGATCGACCAGAGACTTGCTGCCGCCTAGAGAAGCAGAGGAAAGACTGAGAAATTCGAGAATGAGCTTTTCGGCTTCCTGCGGGTGGGGCTGGCCGTCTTGCTGCTTTTTGGTCCATCCAGCTCCGGCTACGAAAAGGAGGGCGGCATCGGGTCGAATCGTCTGCGCATCGCTTTCTGGCGCGCGAATGCCGGAGATGGTGGTGCGCCTTGCTGCCTCCTCGAGAGTGGCGCGAATTTGTTCGACGGTAGCCTTTCCCGGCGCGCCGCGCCAGGCCTCGTGGCAGCCTGAGTCGAGCAGGAGAATCCACGGCCGCTCATTTCGCTGGAATGTACCTTCGAGACGCTGGCGATAGAACCAGCGGGTTGCGGTAGGCGCGCCTTCTTCCAGATGAAGCGAGCTGACGTGGGTGTCGACTCGTCCCTGCAAACGATGCGCGAGGACCGGGAGCGAGCGGAGAAAGCGCGAGGTAGCGGGGGCGAGAATGAGTTCGGCGTTTGCGGCGCGGCAGAGGGCTTCGGCGGCTTGCGCGTCACTGGCAAAGCGGGGCGAGGAGAAGTCTGGCCCGGAGAGGGCGAGGATTCTTTCAGCGCCGGCGGAGGCGATGGAATCGGCGGCGTTCTGGAGTTCACCACCGATGAGGCCGATGGTCAGAGTAGCGCCGGATTGACGGGCGAGGTCAATCGCGACGCCTAATACTTCGAGAGCCGGTTTCGGGAGAGAGACTGCGGCTTCGTCCGGGTGGGCAAGGAATAGGATGCGATTTGTCATTGGTCACCTCGGGTCAAGAAATAAAGAGGGATTCCTCGGTTCGCGGACTCCGCTCGGAATGACGGATTTCATTTCCTAATCTGTTCCTCGTGCTCAGGTCCACGGCTGATAACAAACGCAAAAGCGGCAGTGAACTCCGTACTCCAAAGTCAGTCTGCCGAAATCCAGTCCGCGAGTTCGCGGGCAATTTCATCCGCGGAAAGATCCTTGACGATACGAGTCTGGCGCTGCTGTTGCGGCGGCTTTACGCTTTGATAGCGCAGGCTCGTTTGCGCGAGCGGGACAGCTTTGGCGCGTTGCAGAACGGGCATGACCGTGCGCATGTTGGCCATGCCGACCTGCGGATTATTGCGTGGCTCTGGCAAGTTGCCGGTGGCCCATCCGAGAACAGCCGGAGGACCCTGGCAAATGGAAACCTGGTGGCGCCCCCCTTCGATGCGCTCGAGGATTTCGAAGGACCCATCGGGTTGCACCGTTAGCTGATCGACGCCGAGGAACTGGTCGAGAAGGCCGAGGCGGGCGGCAATGAGTTGGAGCGTGACCCCTGCGCCGCGTGAAGCGGACTCCCAGCCGCCAAACAGGAGCAGGCGGTTGCGATCGAGATCTGGAATGGAATCGATGGCGTTGGCAAGGAGTTCCGCGACAGAATGAGAATCGATGAATCCGCCGCCGGGGCTGTCGACGGCGACCAGTTCGAAGCTGACTTTCTGCGCGATGGTCATCATGACTTGCTGTAGTTTTGCCTTGGGTCCAAGAGAGACGAGCCAGACCTTGCTTCGGGGGAAACGAGTAGCGAGATCCGCGGCTTCGTACAGAGCGTGGCTTGCCCAGGGGTCAAGCACGGCCGGGAGCATCATTTCGTTTTTCAGGCCCGGGCCAGAGGGCGTTTCGATGGGCTCGAGAGTTTGCAGGGGATCGGGGACGATGCCGGCACAGACAACGATGTGATAACTCATGGTATTCAGGTCCTCAATGGAAGGCCCGCCGCACAAGGCGGACCCTACAACGGCATTTTGAATGCGAACTTCAATTCAAAGCGGAATGCAGGCCGCCTGCACCGGCGCGAAAATCGATATTTCCCGGTGAGCCGTTGGCCGCTGCTGTGCAGTTCCATAGACAAGCGCCGCAGAAGATGCACTTCTCACGATCAAACTGCGGAACGCCTTCGTCGCCGCGGGTGATGGCCTGGCCGGAACACATTTCCACGCAGAGCTTCGGCTCGCAGTCGTGGCAGACCTCGCGGCGCACGAAAACGACGTGATTGGCAAAGCCTGGCGGAGCCTGGACACTGCCACCCATGAACAGGGCGTCCTGGTGGGAGACAAGGAGTTTACCGTCGTAGGGAATCCCCGGCCAGCCGCAGCGATCCATGATGAGGTCGTGGAGAGATTGGCCGCGAGAGGTTGCCTCAGCCTTCATTCGCTTCAATTCTCCGGCAGGGATGCGGCCGTCGTAGGCCTCGTCCAGAGAAACGGCTTTTTTGTTTGTGAGGGAAGTTCTCGGGAAGGCAAGGCGGCCGTGCGTGAAACCCGCCAATGCCATGCCCATCAAGCCTCTGATGACGCCTTTCTCGAAACCATTCCGTGAATCCGCGGCGGTGAGTGATTCCTGCTCAAGCCAGCTGGCGCGACGTCGGCGGACATACGTTCTTTCCAAGTTTTCGCGCGTAAACGGCAGCTTTTGTTGCAGCAATTCGACGACAGCTTCGGCGAGGAGTGCACCAGTGGTCCAGGCTTCATCAACGCCGGAACCAGCCAGGACGTTGGTGCTGCCCGAACCTTCGCCGATCCTGGCGTAGCCGTTGCCAGCGAGAAACGGTTCCCCGTGACGGCCGGATTCCCGGAGGGACTTCGCACCCCAGGATTTCAGAGTTCCGTCCTCGAGGTATTGCCACAAATAAGGGTGCATCACGAAATGCTGAAGGTAGCGGTAGGCGGTGCGAACGGGACTGTGAAACCAGGACGGAATGAAGATGCCGACAGAGGCCAGGCGGTTTGTGTGAGCGTAAAGAAAGCCGAAAATCTCCGGCTCCGGAAAACCGAGAGTGTGGAGAACGGTTCCCGGCTCGAGGCCGGAATCTTGGCGGAGTTCGATCACCATCTTCATGCCGAGGGCCCACTCGGTGTGCTCGCGGCCCCCTGGCAATCCGAAACGCTCGTCGATGCCGCGGCCGACGGAACCGACCGGACCGTCGCCGACAACGGTCAGTGCCGCGCGAATGTCCATGCCAGGAAGAAATCCGGATTCGCGGGAGCCGTTCAGATCGGTACCCTGATCGGTGAGGCGGACTCCTGTGACGGATTCTTTTTCGATCAGCGGCTCGCTAATGGGCGTACCGGGCCAGATCTGGACCAAACCTGAGGAGGTCAGCTGTTCAGCGACCCATTGGTTAAATTGGCCGAGGGAAAGAACGAAGCCCCCGTGCTTGTTCATGAAGTGGGGGACAAAAGGGAGTTGGACGGCATCCTGATGCGTGGCGAGGAGCGGTTCGAAGGAGCGAAGGAGGCGATCGATCATGCGCAAGGGGAAAGATCGATTGCTTGCGCCGAGGGGATCGAGCAAGTAAACGAGTTCTTCCCTTATGACGGGAGCCGCCATAGGGATCTGCGTCAGATCGAGATTGGGAAAGCTGTTACGGATGCCCCGACCACGAGTAACGGCTCCGGAGACGCCGAATCCCAAACCTTCGGCGCGCTCGTAGCAGACGACTTGAAGCGGCGAACCGGGGAGCGAGGGGCTTTCGAACCTGGGAGTGCCGTCCGGGTTCACAAGTTGGCGCGAGAGCGTGGTGAGAAAGCCACCCATGGCGGGACCGAAGCCGACGCAGGCGACGTCGACTTCGAGTTGCTGCCGTTCGATGGGTGCCGTAGAAACGGATGCTTCGGTGCTCATGCCGGATAATCCAATACTTCCGGAATCATGATCTGGGAGACGGCTTGGGCGGCGCGGTCTTTTGCCAAGCGCGCGCCTGTAAGGCAGGTATCCAGTTTATTGTGCAGCGCGAGAAACGGTTCAGCGCCGTTGCACTTTGCACAGGGGCCAGCTTTAGGAGGATGCGTGCCGTCGGGGCCGATGACGTCAACCGCACAAGCGGCGATACCGGGGATGAAGCCTTCGAGTTCGTCGAGTTCCTGACTGGAGAAGCAACCCTTGTAACCATCTTCGTCCCACGCCGGGTGGCGGTTGTAGCCGAACACGAGTTCGGCGCAGATGCGGGCGGCTTCTCCGCTGGCGTGTGCGGATTGAACGTGGCAGAGATCGCTGAAGAAGTTCAGCAGGCCGGTGAGGCCTTCCGCAACGGAGTCGTCCTTGGCACCGCGGCGCTCAAGCTCGAGGACATCGAGAATCTGGCAACGAGCAGCGAGAAGCCAGCAGAGTGCATCCGCAAGAGGGAAAGTAACGCCCTGGCGCGCGCTCTGATAGAGCTTGTTTCCGTCTCCATCCATGGAATGTTGCAGGCGCTCGAGAGACCACAACCACATCGTCATCGCAGTGGCGAGCGTGCAGGCTCCCGTCCCGGGATGATTGGACGCGATGGCACGCATTTCCTTGATCCAACTGCGGAACTGTGCGAGGAACAGCGGGTTGGTTATGGTGACGGAAAGCTGGCGGCGCTGCACGGCTTCCGGTCCTTCGTAGGTGGCTTCAAGTTGAGCGTCCATCCACTTATTGCCAAGGAAGCCGGGGCAATCTTCGGTGATACCGTAGCCACCCATCAGGCTCACGGCTTCACGCATCATTTGTGTACCGTAGCCGGTGTTCCAAAGCTTGGCGGCTGGACAAAGAATATCCGCCACGGAATCCAGCATGACAAAACGAAAAAGAGGATCGCTCTCGAGGCACGCACGCCCGGGGTCTTCCGCGGGCAACTTCAGGAGAGCGGCGGCTTCGTCGGAAACCTGGCGGAAGAGCTTTGCGCGAGCACGGGCGCCTGTGACGCCGCGTTCGGTGAGAAGCGCATCGACTTCCCTTTCGAGCGGATCCAGTTCGTCGAAAGCCCGCGCTGCGGCGAAGGCCAGCGAGGCGCTCGCCTCACCGGTGGCCCAGACGTCGACAAGGCGATGCAAGGCATCCTGGCGGGATTGCAAGCCCATTTCGTAGCGCACCGACCCGGGCGTTGCCGTGGCGGCACCCCGGAAACGTCCGCGCTGATAGCGGACGATTGGTTCGACGGCGGAGAGAAGTTTGGCTGCAGTCATGACGCCGACGGTCACGCGCGTGCGACGAAAAACGGCTTCGATGACTTCACTGTGGCTGAAGCGCGGGACGATGACACCGTCCTTTATGTCATAGCCACCGACGATGCGGTTGGCAGGAATGCGCAGATTGAAAACAGGATCGCCGGTGGACGAGAGCTGATGGACCATTTTTTTCGTGGGCGTGCCGCGGTCAAAGGTGCCGGGGTCGGTCTCTTCGAGGATGACCATGCAGCTTCCCTTGATGCGGGCGTCCGCGGAGTCGACGGCAGCAGTAACGAAATTGGCAAAGCCGATGTTGGTGATGAAACGGCCGCGCTTTTCGACTTGCAGGACCGGCTCCTGGCCGGGCTTCCATTCGACGATGCGGACTTTGCCGTCGAGCATGCCGGTGTCTACACCGACGTAGGGGATCGGCTCGGTAAGACAGAATGCGCCGCGCCAGGGTTTGCGGTCTTCGCCCGGCTGAGGCGGTGAAGCGAGCTTCATGTAATGTTGCTGCTGCTCCGCAGTGCCGCGCTCGTGGATCGGCGCCAACGCCAGGCAGCCAGCCAGGCTAGCCGTTGCGGCCCCGCCATCCACCCAGGCGAGTTCAAACGCAACCAGCGCAAGGGCGAGATTCTTTGGCCCAACGAGGAAGCCGCCGTGCTCGGGGTCCATGAAGACAGCGGTGATGCCAGAACGGTCAAAGGCTTCGAGGAGCTCTGCCTTGGCGGGAGTCCATTCGTGGGAGTTGCGACCTCCCTGGGCCACGAGTTTCGCGACCGGCCCGCGAGCAACCGACCGAGCCGATTGCACGAGCATCTGAAGGTCATAGCGGTCCGCGAAGTTCCATTGGATTTGGCGGACGGCGTCTGAAGGAAGAGTGCGAAGAAATTCGAGTTTGGAGGATGCAGCAGTGGACATAAGGCACGTCCTTTGGGGACTTGAGACAGTCTCATAGAGGGCAGGAAAAACTCGTCTGGGCTAAAGCCCCGTTAGGTTCATGGCGGAGCTGAAACTCCACACCCCTAACCGCACCTATGAGATGGATCCTCGTCAACTGTCCCAGACTGGGATTACAGGGGTCTGTGAGACGAATCACCTGGAGGTGTGATTGATTAACTCAAAAGGCCAGGAGGCGACCGGAAAACTAAATCGAGTAGCGGCAAACGGCGAGGGAAATGGGGAGGCCCACGCAGATCATGTGGGTGACGATGGCGACGGCGGTGCGGGAGAGTGAGAAGGGCATAGGAGCAAGGCGGGAAAGCGGTATCACAATCCAGTACATCACGAGATAGACGCAGACGCCGTAAGCGATTCCACAGAGGATGGGCCGCCGGGTCATGAATTTCAGCTTTCTGCTGGCAACGTAGAAGACAGTAGCGGCAGAAAAGGCGATGAAGAAGTGGCAGATGGCGCCAAGCAGCGCAGCCGGCCAACCGTCGCGAAACGCTGCCGTCCCGAGAAGACCGGAGGCGATGGCCTGAAGGAGGCGAAATGGGGTGACTCCGCGCATGCTCCAAGTGAAGAAGGCAGCAGTGATGTCCAGGATGCCGCAGGCGAGGCCAGCAGAGAAGATGGCGAGGAGGGCTCGGGAGTGGACGACGGTATCGGGCTCCCGAGCGACCGTGCGGAGAGGAATGTGGGTTGGGTTCATCGGGCCAGCATTGGTGACTTTATTCATCGGCGATTCGTTCGAAGGTGGGCGCAAGCTAGCACACATGGAGCGGTGGCCGTGCAGATTTGTGACGAGGCGGGGCTACACAGGGGCGAAGAGCCGGAGCAGTGCGGCAGAAGCAACAGACGGAAAGACCCGCCGCTACGGAAGGTCCGGGGCACAGATTGAGTAACGGGAATTTTGAGTACAAAGTGTGGCTTAGAACGGATTTGAGGAGCTTGGTCCCGGATTTCTGTTGTTTCATACCTTGAGGCATTGGGAGCTGAAAAATGCGAGTACAATGCGCGGCATGGGAGCAGCGTGGCAAAGGGTGTCGAAAATCGCGAAGGCCTACCTTTGGTCGATTGTGATCTGGTCGGGATTTGGCCCGCTGATGGCTGCGCAGGAGAAGATGCGCGGGCTCATGGACGGGATAGACACGCCTTATCGGAGACTGTTGCTGATTGCGGGTGCGTGGTGCATGACGGCGGCTTCGCTGTCGCCGGTGATTTTCTACATTGTGAGGCGATATCCCCTTGCACGGCCCGTGCAGATCAAGCGTCTTGCGGGTTACGTGCTGGGCGCGATTCCGTATCTGATGGTTTCCGTGTGCATCCGGTCGGCACTGCTACCTCCCTCAGATCCTGCGACACCGACCTACTGGGGCCGATTTCTTGAGGGCGTAAGGGAGAACGCTCCTCTCTTTGCCTTGCAAACCTGGGACTACACGGTGGTTGTGGTTGCCGCGCACGCCTACGAGTATTTCATGCGGGTGCGAAATCAAGAGATCGAAAGCGCGAAGCTGCAACAGGCGTTGGCGGAAAGTGAACTGCACGCGCTGAAGAGCCAATTACAACCACATTTTTTGTTCAACACGCTTCACGGTATTTCCACTTTGATTGAAGTCGACCGCGCACGCGCGAAGATGATGGTGCTGAAGCTTTCGAATTTATTGCGCACCGTGATTCAGGACAGCACCTCCGACCTTATTCCTTTGGAAGAAGAACTGAAATTCGCGGAGGCTTATCTGGACATCGAGAAGATGCGACTGGAGGACCGGCTGGAAGTGAGCTGGCATATTGAACGGGGAACCCGGCAATTGCTGGTGCCCTCGTTGATTCTGCAGCCGCTGGTGGAGAATGCGGTTGTTCACGGGGTTGCCTGTTCGCGGGATGGGGGATGGATCGAAATCGCGGGGAGGCAGGAGGGGGAGCGCATCGAGTTGAAAGTCCGGAACAGCGTGAGAGGCGCGGCGAGATCCGGATCAGGACTGGGGCTACAGAACACGAGAGCGAGGTTGAATCATTTGTATGCAGATGAGGCGAGTTTTTCCTTTGGCGTGAGCGAAGACGGAACTGCGAGCGCGATACTGCTGTTTCCGGCGCTAGGATCACCCAGGCCGGAAGAAATGAGAGAAGAGGCGGCCGAAGGGGTCGAGAGCCAATGAAGTCCATGCGGGCCTTGATTGTGGATGACGAACCGCTTGCGCGGAATGCGCTAGAAGGCGTGTTGCGCCGGAGAAACGATATAGAATGCGTGGACTCCGCAGCGGACGCTTTCCAGGCGCTAAACCTTCTGCAGGAACGGCCGTACGATGTGCTTCTGCTGGATATCCGAATGCCGGAGCTTTCCGGCATTGAGCTGGTCGATCGGCTGAAGAAACGAAAATTGCCGGTGCCGTCGATTATTTTTGTGACCGCGCACGATCAGCATGCGGTGGCGGCGTTTGAAAAGCACGCTGTCGACTATGTGCTGAAACCATTCTCCGACGAGAGGATTCATCACGCGCTGGACATGGCCGTTCAGCGCACGCAAAGCGAGCGGGTGGCGCGGTTCATGGAACTGTTGCCGCAACTGGAGAATCTGGTTGCGAAGGCATCACGGATCGCGATCAAGACCAAGAAGAGCATTCTGTTTATTGATCCGGCGGATGTGGCGGTGGTGGAAGCGCAGGGGAACTATGTATTGCTGCAGCGAATGACCGGGTCCCATTTGCTGCGCGAGTCCATCAGCGCGATTGCGCAGAAGCTCGAACCTTATGGATTCATACGTATTCACCGCTCGATGCTTGTGAATACATCCTTCGTCGAGGAGATTCACCCGTGGACGACGGGAGAGTACGTGTTGCGGATTAGAGGCGGAAAGGAATTAGCGGTTTCGCGGACGTACAAGAAAAATTTGAGCTCGTTGGCGCATTTCTGGGTGGGAAGTAACGGGTTTCTGGAGGAATAGGGGCCAAGGGACAACCCGGGAGGCCTCGAATCCTACAGGACATGTGAAGGTCGGCCACAAGGAAACCCGCCATTGCAAAACTCTGCAGAATCTAGCTGAGGGTGACGGAAGCGGCGCCGAGGATGTGCATGGATTTCTTCTCCTGAAGAAAGACGACAACCTGAAGGTTCTGGCGTTTCCAGGAGGACTTGAGCTTTACCCGCGTGGAGGCCTCGAAAGCGGAATCGTTATTTGGCGCAGCAACTCCGATCTTGTGAAGTGAACGAACGACTGAGGCATGGTGCAGGTCCTTGCCCGCGTTTTCTCCCGCGCTGACGCTCGACGCGAGCCCGCTTTCGGTCACCGCCAACCAGACTTCCGCAGCGTCTCTGTCCGTGCTTCCCGTGAGTTTTCCGACGCGTACCTTGATTTGTTCAAATCCATCGGGAGCGGAATTCTCCATGGCGAGCGTAACTTCTGTTTTGGGTTGAGCAGCGGCCTGCTGGACGACTTGTTCAACCTGTTGCGCCACCGTCCCGAGAAGCTGGGTTTCACCGTTCACGATCATCTGGGGAGTGTACGGGGTTTTATCCTTGAAGCGGGTGACGTACTCGACCTGGCGCGCGGTCCAATCGGCGGATGAGTACGGGTCGGTCCAACCATCGTGATTCCAATAGTCGACGTGCTCCTCCAAGGCGATAACGCTAGCGTTTGCGACTGGCTGCGAAACTTCGAGCTTCATAAGCATAGCGTCGGCGGGAGGACAACTCGAACAGCCCTCAGAAGTAAAAAGCTCGACGACAACGGGTTGAGCCTTTTTATCTGCGGGAACTGGCGGGCGGACGGTGCCGGAACGGGAGATGGTAGAGACACAAGAGGCGAGACCGGCAACTACCAGAGCGGCAAGGATTCTCTGCATGGCGATCGCCCTCCTATTGCAAGTCATCTGATGCATGTTTCGCGATTAAGTTGCTTGGGTGTTGTGACAAATTGCGGCTTGCGTGCGGCGATAAACGCAGCTTCTGTTCCGGATGCACGTGAAAACGGGATGACTCGCGCGCAAAGCGGTGCGAAGCAAGCAGAAAGCGTCGTAGAACGAAAAATACAGAATCCTGAATCTTCTGTGGGGTTCCTCCATTGGGTTGCGAACCTACGCGAGCACATTACGCAATAACAGGAACGAAATATGAAGCACAGCAAACGAGTGACGAAGCGATTTTTAGCATCTCCATGAACTCATAGGTTCAGAAAACAGGGTTGCGCAAGCCTTTGAAAATGAAGCGTGTGCGGCAGGGGGCGATTGGCGTACAGCGTGCAATGCAAGCAGGCACGTGGTGGGTCCCAGACCATTGAGCCAACCGTGAGGAGGTTCGAATGAAATCGTGCAAGGCAGGCGTGCTTGTGTTTTTGCTGTTGCTGCTAGTAGGCGTCCATCGATCGGTTGCACAGTCGCTAATCGCAGGCGACATTGCCGGACAAGTTGTCGACCCAAGTGGCGCCGCAGTTCCAGAGGCAAGCGTGACTCTAAAGAGCCTCGATACGGGTGCGATCGTGGAAGGAAAAACAACTGCGGACGGATACTTCCGATTTGCACTGCTCAAGCCAGGTCGCTACGAGGTCACGCTATCAAAGAGCGGATTCAACAAGCTGGTTGAGAATTTGGAGGTCAGCGTCGGAAAAACCACTTCTGTGACCATGGCTCTCGAGATCTCCACCAGGGCGGAGACGATTGAGGTGTCCACGGCACCCGAGCTGATCAATACGGACCCAACTACAAGCACGACATTCACGCAGGAAGAAGTGCAAAAGCTCCCGAATCCGGGCGGGGACATTACCAATATCGCATTCACTTCGCCAGGCGTGCTGGTGGCGGCGAACCAGTCGGGCATGGGAGGGTACGGGAACTTCACGGCCAACGGCCTGCCTGCCACTTCGAACCTATTCACGACCAACGGTGAAAACAACATGGACCCGTACTTCAACATCAACAACAGCGGCGCGACCAACCTGACGCTAGGCTCGAATGAGATCCAGGAAGCGACGGTTATTACCAACCCGTATTCGGCTCAGTATGGTCAGTTGAGCGGCGCACAGGTCAGCTATATTACAAAGTCCGGAACGAACACTTTTCACGGAAATGCGCAGTATTGGTGGAATGGCCGTTATCTGAACGCAAACGACTTCTTCAACAAGTGGCAGACACCGGCCGGCGTGCCGAACCCCGCGCCGTTCGGAAATGCCAATCAGTGGGCCACGTCCGTAGGTGGACCGATCATCAAGGACAAGACCTTCTTCTTCGTGGATTACGAAGGACTGCGGTTCGTATTGCCCAGCTCGGCAACCGTCTATGTTCCAACGCCCGCTTTTGCCACGGCTGTACTGAACAATGTCCAGAGCCTTCAGCCAGCGGAGTACTCCACGTATCAAAGCTTGTTCAACTTGTATGCAAACGCACACGGTGCGAGCACGGCGACGCCAGTTCCCGGTGACACAACGTGCCAAGGCTTGACACTTCCCGGATTCAATTCGGCAACGCAGCCGTGCGTGGCATCCTTCCTTGCAAGCCCCACTGCATTGGCGACGGAATGGATTTTGGCAGCCCGCGTTGACCAGAAGTTGGGAGACAGAGACAACATATTCGGCAGGTATAAGATCGACCACGGTCTCCAGCCGACGCATGTTGACCCCATCAGCCCGAACTTCAGCGCACTTTCGAACCAGCCGCAGTGGGACGTGCAAGTGAACGAATCGCACGTCTTTACCCCGACGATGACCAACGTATTCACAGCCGCGGGCAGCCATTACGTGGCGCAGTTCCAGCAGGACCAGCCACTCGCTTACAACACCTTCCCGTATGCAATCGTGACCTCGGGCTATGGTACTTCCGTCCCCTTCAGCAGCGTCAACCCGATGGACGCGTTCCCGCAAGGCCGGAACATTACTCAATATCAATTCATTGATGATTTTTCCTGGAGCCGCGGGAAGAACACTTTCAAGTTCGGCGGCAACTTCCGACGGTATGACGTGAGCGACCACAATTTCTTCTTTACCTACCCGACCGTATACTTTGGGTTCAACTCGGCCGGCATGCAAAACTTCGTAGACGGACTCGCATACCAATACCGGCAATCCGACAATCTGAGAAACGATGTTCCGATAGCCAGTTGGGGACTCGGGCTGTATGCCGAGGATCAGGTCAAGGTAAAGAGCAACTTCACGCTGACTCTCGCCTTACGGGCGGAAAGAACGTCGAACCCTGTTTGTCAGATCAACTGCTTTGCGAACTTTACGGGCAATTTCAGTAGCATAGCGAGCTCGACTTCTCCTGATCCGCTGGATGTGCCTTATAGCGACGACATCAAGTACGGGCAACACCAGGCATTCCAGGGGGTGGACGCCATTGACCTTTCTCCACGTGTTGCGTTCAGCTGGGCGCCGGGAGCAAGGGATCACTTCCCGTGGTTTTCCGGCAACGGCAAGACAGTGATCAGCGGGGGCTTCGGCGTGTTCTACGACAATCCAGCCGTTGGATTGGTCGATGATTTGCTCGCGAACCCGCCGGTGTCGGTGGGATTCCGCGTGCGTCCGAGCGGGGGCGTGCTTCCATTTGATCCGGCGGGTGGGGCCGCAACGTGGCAGGCTGCGGCCAACGCGTTCAACATCACAAAAAGCTTCAACGAAATCCAGGCCTCCATGCCAGTGGGGGTCACGTTTACGCCGCCTTCCTTCAATTCCATCATAGGGACAGTTCATGCACCTCGGTCACTGGAGTGGAACTTCCAGATCCAGCAGGAAATCGGCAGCAGGACGGCACTCATGGTGAATTATGTGGGGAACAGCGTGCAGAATCTGCCGTACGGGAATTCCTGGGTGAATGCCTGGGATCAATACGGAGTTTTCGGCGCTCCCCTGATCCCATCTGCGGCTCCAAACGGAGCTTATGGAACGGTGCAGCAGTTCCAGAGTGGCGCCATTTCGAACTACAACGGGATGACGGTGACGGTGCGTGAGCAAATCCGGTCGTGGATTGTGGCGCACCTGAACTACACCTACAGCCATAACCTGGATGAATCCTCGAATGGAGGACTATTCGCGTATGGATTCGCGAGCGGGCAGTCCATTCAAACGCAGCTCAATCCGACGAGCCTGCGAGCCGGCAACTATGGAAACTCAGACTATGACATCCGGCACCTGGTTACGGGCGACTACGTTCTCACGCCGAAGTTCAACGTCGAGAACAGATTTATGCGCAGCCTGGTCAACGGCTGGGATTGGTCTGGCAAAGTGTATTGGCATACCGGATTGCCGTATTCCATTGAAGATGGAAATATCACCGGGGCGCTCGGAAACGGGGATGCACCGTTCCTTGCGACGATCCTGCCCGGAGTGCCTGTGCAGACCGGTGGCTGCGGAAAAGGTGCAATCAGCACGCCTTGCCTGAATTCTGCAGCGTTTCTGGATACCTACAGTAATCAGTTGACTGCATTCCCCAACCAGGCGCGCAACCAGTACCGCGGCGCAAATTATGTCGATTTCGACATGGGGCTGTTCAAGAACTTCCAGTTCAAGGAACGTATGAACGTTGCGGTGGGGATGACGGCGTTTAACGTGTTCAACCACGCCAACATGCCCTTCCCGAACAATGTGTACAGCAGCGGACCAAATGGTCCCGACCCGTCGTTTGGCACGATCATCGCCGGACCGGCGGTAGGAGTTCCAACAAGTCCCTACGGGAACTTCCTCGGGTTCGACTCTTCGCCGCGAATCGTGCAGTTGTCCGCTAGGATCACTTTCTAAGGGATGCTGCGCAAACGCGGAGAAAAGGGCGGTCCTGCGGACCGCCCTTTTCTTTTTGTGGGATATTGCGCGCCTAGCACAAGCAAGTGGGAATGTAGGGTAGGAGTGTTGCCTCTACTAGGGATGAAACCTTGCGGCAAGCGCACGGATGAAAGCCGGAGTGGTGCCGCAGCAACCGCCCAGAAAAGTGGCGCCCGCCGTGCGGAGTTCGAGGGCGGAATCGGCGAACTCTTCAGCGGTGATCCTATAGGTTGGAACCCCGTTCGACAATTCGGGTAGGCCAGCATTTGGCTTGATCCACAGCGGTAAGGAAGAGGCCGCTGCGAGGCGTTTGCAGACAGGAATCGATTCACGAACACCGATGCAGTTGGCGCCTATGGCGTGGACGCCTTCGCTGACGAGAGCGGCGGAAACCTGTTCGGGCGTGCTGCCGGTGAGCGTGGTGTCGTGGTGTTCGCCCCAGGCGAAGACGAGGGATATGAGTACGGGGAGGTCGGTCTTCAGGGCTTCACAGGCTGCGATGTGGGCTTCTTCGACGTCGGTCATCGTTTCGACTAGCAGCGCGTCCGGACCCTCGGCGGCCAGGGCTCTGGTCTGGACAGAAAAGGAATGGCGGACCCGTTCGTGAGTTGTTCGTTTGCCGATTGGACCTATCGAAGCGAAAACGAGCGCTGAGTTTTGCGCGGCCTCGCGGGAAATTCTAACGCCAGCTCGATTGATGGCCACACATTGTCCTTGTAGTCCAAATGAGGCAAGAGTGATCGGATTTGCGCGAAAGGTGTTTGTCAGGATTACGCGGCTTCCTGCAAGGATGTAACTTTCGGCAACCTGGCGCACGAGATCGGGTTTTGTCAGGTTCCATTGGTCGAGACAATCGCCGAGTTTCGCGCCGAGGCGCAGAAATTCGGTGCCCAAGGCGCCGTCGGAAAGGGTGAGAGTACCGCGGGGGCAATCGGCAAAGCGCATGACGAGTAGACAGTATACTCGTGGCGACCGGACAACCTATGCGGTGGAAGATGTTTTCCGGCCGATCTGAAGTCCGACCACCACATAGGCAAGAAGATACCGCCACACCCTGACGGGACCCCGGGGCCTGGTGCGCAAGACGAGGGTGTGCGGCACAGCAGGAGAAACCTGAGAGGCCGAAAGAGCCTAGACCACCAAGAGTGCCAAGAGTGAAGGTGTACTTGGCCGGAAGGGCGCAGCACCTTAAAATGGGAGCCGTGAAGATCGGAATTGATTTTGGAACTACACGAGTGGTGGTGTCGGTCGCAGACCGGGGCAACTACCCGTTAGTGAATTTTGAAGCGCCGGACGGAGAGGTGAGGGACTGGTTCCCTTCCCTGCTGGCGTTTTCCCGGGACAAGCGGACCTATGGTTGGGAGGCGCTGGCGCACCAGGGAGAACCTGGCTGGACCATGGTGCGGTCCCTGAAACGCTGGCTGAAGAACGCTGGGCCGCAAAGCGACCTTGAAATTGCCGGACAACGGCTCAAGTTGTCGCAGGCGTTGACCGAAATGATGGCGGCCCTACGGCGCGAACTCCTCGAGAAGTCCACATTAGGAGCGGGCAAGAACGAGACGCTTCAGGTAATGCTTGGGGTGCCGGCCAATGCGAACAGCAATCAGAGGTTTCTTACGCAAGAGGCGGCGCGAGGGGCCGGATTTGAAGTGCTCGGGTTGCTGAATGAGCCATCGGCGGCGGCGGTGGAGTTTGCGTACCGAACGGGCAATGAAAGCAAACGCCGAGGCAAGGGTGGCCTGCTTGTGTATGACCTGGGCGGTGGGACGTTTGACGCTTCACTGGTAGCTTTGGGAGAGACGGAACACACGGTCATTGCGTCGGATGGGATTCCTGATCTTGGCGGCGACGACTTTGACGAAATTCTGGCGCGGCTGGTGCTGGCAAGAGCCGGGAGACCTCAACCAAAAGAGGAAACGTTGACGGCTTCTGAGTGGTACCTGCTGTTTGACGAGTGCAGAGAAAAAAAAGAATCCCTCAGCGCTAACAGCAGGAAACTGACGGTTGATCTTGAGCGTGTGCGAAAGGATTGGGGAGAAGTTTCCATTGGAGTCGAATCATTCTACGAACAGTGCAAGCCGCTGGTTGAGGGGTCGCGGAACGTCGTGGAAGAGTTGTTGGCGGCTCATCCGGACCAAGTGATCGATACGCTCTATTTGACGGGAGGGGGTTCGGAGCTGCCACCGGTTGCGCGAGTTCTGCGCGAGACATTCGGCCGCCGAGTAAGGCGTTCGGCGTACATGCGCTCTGCCACGGCGATTGGGCTGGCAATTCGCGCGGAAGGCCATGAGAGGCGGCCACTGCGTGACCAGTTCACGAAGCATTTTGGCGTTTGGCGAGAGGCGGACGCAGGACAAAACGTTGTGTTCGACGTGATTTTTCCCCGGGGACTACAGCTGCCGGCCCGAGGCGAGGCCCCGCTGCGAATTGTGCGGTCCTATCGCCCGGCGCACAATATCGGGCATTTCCGTTACCTCGAATGCGCCCAATTGGGAAGCGACAACCAGCCCGAAGGCGAAATCAGCAATTGGGATGAGATTCGAGTGGCGTTTGACCCAGGGCTCGGAAACGCGGCTGATCTTGCGGAGGAAACGGTTCGCCGGTCGCCTGCGGCTGAAGGCCTGTGGGTGGAAGAGGAGTACACCTGCGATGCCAACGGGGATTTGACGGTGAAGATTCACAATGCGGCCGCCAAGCAGACCAGTGAATACCGGCTGGGACGATGGGCGAACCGCGGGAAGAGAGCCGCGGAGGCTAGTGGTTAAAGCAGGCTGGAGCGGACACGAGGGTCAAGGCCGGGATTTTGAGTTGACATTTCATTCGCGCACGGCATACTGAACAAACCCTTCAGGCTAGCTCTGGTTTGCTGCAGATCCTCTTTCGAGTTCCCGAACGAGAATAATCCAGAGGCCTTTCCGACGCTCACGGGGAGGATGCATGGGTGGAACGAACAAGGAAGCCAGAGCATCGGGACTCGATTCCCTGGAACGAAAAGTACGTCTCGGATTTTTTGCCGCGGCGATCGTGTTGGTGCTGATCGGCGTGCTTTCCTATCTCAGTGTGGTGCGATTCCGGACCGATGCCCGAATGGTCGACCACACATATCAGGTCCTTAATTCTCTTACCGGACTGCTCTCGGACATGGCGGCCGCCGAATCCGGAGTGCGTGGCTTCATCATCACCGGCCAACCTGACCAGCAGCAGGCTTACGAAGCCGCAGCGCAACGAATTGAGGCGCAAGTCCAGCATATCCGCGAACTCACGAGGGACAATCCGACACAGCTGAGGAATCTTGACGCTTTGGCGCCACTGATTGCCGATCGCCTGAGCCTCTTGCAAAAACGCATAGGGCTGCGAAGCAAGGAGGGTCTGGAGGCAGCGCAGGCATCCATGATGACGGACGAGGGAAAGCGCGTGCGGGAAAGCATTTACCAGATGGTCGGGAACATGGAGAACGAAGAAACGCGTCTGCTGCAGGAGCGCGAGAGACTTACAGAAAGCAGCAGCCTGCTGGTGAAGGCGGCTGTCGTCGCAGGGGGAGTGATCGCCCTGGGACTCCTGCTGGCCGCGACGTTTCTGGTGCAAAGAGGATTTGAGCGAGGCCTAAATACGGAAGCCGAGCTGAGGTGGGTGAGAGACACGCTCGAAGACCGCGTTCGCGAACGCACAAACGAGGTGGTAAAAAGTGGAGCAGCGCTGCGCGCAGGCGAGGAGAGGTTGTCGCGGATCATCGATTCGGCGATGGACGCGATTATTACGGTAGACGACGAACAGCACATCACCCTGTTCAATCCCGCCGCCGAGAAGATGTTCAAGTGCCCGGTGTCGGACGCCATCGGAATGCCGCTCGAGCGATTCCTGCCGGCGCGGTTTCGCACTTCTCATGCGGAACATATGCGCTCGTTCGGGCAGAACTCCGTGACGAGACGAACGATGGGAGGATTCAGTCCCTTAAGCGGACTACGGACGAATGGAGAGGAATTTCCGATCGAGGCTTCCATCTCCCAGGTGGAGATTAACGGGAAGAAGCTGTTTACGGCCATCGTTAGAGACGTCACGGAGAAGGCAAAAGCAAGAGAGATCAGCAGCAAGCTTGTGGCGATTGTGGAATCGAGCGACGATGCCATCATCAGCAAGACAGTGGATGGAATCATAACGAGCTGGAATCCGGGAGCGGAAAAACTGTTTGGATATACGGCAGAAGAAGCCGTTGGCAAACCTGTGTTGATGATTATCCCTCCGGAGCTGGCGAATGAAGAAAAAGAGATCCTCGCGCGCATTGTGAGAGGAGAAAGCACGGACCATTTCGAGACTCGCAGGGTAAGGAAGGACGGAAAACAGATCGATGTGGCGGTGACTATCTCGCCGCTGCGCGATAATTCCGGCCGGGTCGTTGGCGCGTCAAAGATTGCGAGAGATATTACGGAGCGGAGGCAGGCGGAAGAGGAGATCCGACAGCAAGCCGGGTTGCTTGATCTGGCCCCGGCCCTGGTCCGGGACAAGGACAACCGAATCGTCCTCTGGACGCGAGGCGCGGAACACCTGTACGGATACTCCCAGGAAGAAGCCTTGGGACGAACCTCCCACGAGTTGCTGCGAACGATATTTCCTCAGCCGCTGTCGGAAATAGAAGAGACGCTGAACTCCGAGGGAGTCTGGGAGGGCGAACTCGAACATCGTACGCGCGACGCGAACCGTGTGATTGTGGCCAGTCAATGGGTTCTGCATAGTGACGTGAAAGGAAAACCGAGCAGGATTCTCGAGGTAAATGCAGACATAACCGCACTGAAGCGTGCCGAGGCGTTGCAGATGCGGTCGCAAAAGCTCGAGGCCATCGGGACACTCGCCGGCGGTATTGCGCATGACTTCAACAACATCCTTTCGGCCATTAACGGGAGCGCATCGTTGGCTATCTCGCAGTTCCCGCCGGATCACCCCGTCCAGGCGTGCCTGGTCGAGATCGAAAAGGCAGGAGCGCGTGCGGCCGATCTCGTACGCCGGATTTTGACCTTCAGCAGGCCGCAAGACCAGAACACGCACGCGCAGGCGCTCGAGCCCGTGGTGGAAGAGGCTTTGAAGCTAGTGAGAGCCACGCTGCCCGCAATGATCGAGATTCGCACGAAACTTGAAACTGACCTGCCAAAGGTGCTAATCGATGCCACACAGATTTACCAGGTGATCGTAAACCTGGCGACAAATGCGGCACACGCCATCGGGGACAAGCCCGGGCTGATCGAAGTCAAGCTGGACGCTCGGAACGTAACCGAGGAGGAGATCCTGCTGTACTCGGATGTACAAGCGGGAGACTACGTGCGGTTGCAGGTGAGCGACAACGGATGCGGTATGGACGCAGGGACGGTGGAACGCATCTTCGATCCATTCTTTTCGACGAAGCCCACGGGGAAAGGCACCGGGCTCGGCCTTTCGGTTGTGCACGGGATCGTCACAGCCCATCACGGGGTGCTAAAGGTATACAGCGAGCCTCAAAGAGGAACGACGTTCCACATCTATTTTCCCGCGGTCAAGGAAGCGGCAGCACCGGTGCAACCTACCGAGCGTGAAGTGGCCCCCGGACGGGGGGAGCGCATCCTGTTCGTGGACGATGAAGGCGTGCTCCTGTTTGTTGGCACGATGACTCTGGAACAGAATGGATACAAGGTGACGGGAACAGCCAATGGAGAGGCGGCTCTGAAGGAACTGCTGCAGGACCCGGACGCGTATGATGCGGTCATCACGGATCTTTCCATGCCAGGCATGTCGGGGTTGCAGCTTGCGGACCAAATACGAAGCTTTAGGACGGACATTCCGGTGATTTTGACTTCGGGCTACATCAACCCGGAGGACCAGGCCAAAGCAGATAAGTTGGGAATCCGAGCGGTGCTGACGAAGCCTGTTAAAACGTACGAGCTCCTGTCGACGCTAGCGTCCGTGTTTGAGAGACGGTCGCGGCTAGACAAGAGCCAGACGGCGTAAACGGTAACGGGCTGTTCTGACACTGCGCAAGGCTCGAAACTACCTTTGGGCTTGCGCCAGGGGCTTGACGTCCGCAGCGAATTTTTCCAAGTCCGCAATGGCGGATGAGGGAATCTCATAGAGAGAAAACTCACCTTCCCGTTTCGCAATGTAGCTGTCTCCACTCTTCGAAATTGAAACTTTTTCCGTTCGCTTGTTGTCTTTTGAAATGATGGTGAGCTCAAGGGCCGGGGAGGTGAAACCAGAGTCCGGGAATTTTTCCGCAGACAATTCGCGGAGACTGTTCAGCACCGGCTGCATGGAGGCTTCGTCCAGTTTCTTGCCGTCCGGCCCCCACCAGTCCGAACCTGAGTGCGTGAAGAAGTACGACTTCGAGCCGTGAATTTCGATTTTGTCCGGGTCGCCATAGCCAAAGTCAAAAAGCTTCCTGTTCCGGAAAGTATCGAGGGATTTGTCGAGACTGGGGCCCAGAGAAGATGGAACTTTGTAGATCCCGGGGAGAACGGAAGACTTGGCGAAGTAATCGTCTTTGGCCTTGCGAATTTCCAGTTCCTGGGTGCCGGATGAACCGGTGACTCTTGCGATGGCCATGGGGCTCGCCGACCGGAAGCTAGAGGCGGCTTTCGTGTCGTCCGTGTCGGCGGACGTTTCGATCCTGGCCTCGCGGAGAGAGCGGACCAAGGCATCGACCTGCTCGAGGTCTGCGCGCAACGGGGTGGGCTTGAGAATCTGCCACGCGTCTTTGTCGCGAGCGAAGGTGATGTCCTGCTTCTTGCCGGACTGCTGGCCGATAATCTCAATTTGGCTGACCTTGTCGAAGTCAAGGGAAAGAAGGCGCTTGTCGCGCAAATCGGCAGCAGACTTGTCCAGGCGAGTTTTATCGTAGCTCGCCAGTGTAAAAAGGCGTGGATCCCGGGCCAGCATGACATAGTAATCGCTGCCGGAGGGAGTCTGGTCACCGATCAGGAGCCTCTGAGTTTTGTTGTCCTTCAAAGTGACTTCGATCTGAACCGCCGGAGTGTTAAGTCCGTAGGCGGAGAGATCGGAGGCCTTGTCCTCAAGCAAACGGTCGGATTTGAGAGAAGAGAGTGTGGAGAGAAGGCTCGAGACCGCCTCCTGGTCCGCTGCAAGCGGCTGGGGGGCGGTGATTTGCCAGCCGCCTGAATCGTTGCGGGAGAGATCTACCTCTGGCTGGTCCTTGTGCTCGATAGTCAACCGCGTGATATCGGGCTGATTCAGGGTGAGGATTGTGGGCGGCGCGTCGGGTGAAGCCTTTACTGCCGAGTCCTGGTCCGCCTTGTGATGGTTCGACCAGTAAAGCACACCCACGAGAACCGCAAGAACGACAGCGGCGATAAGAAGACCACGCAGTTTCATGATTTGATCCCAAACTTCCCGAAAGTTCCAGCGCGGCTAACGACGCCGCCACCAGACGGAAATGCCAACAAAAATCACGAGAAGCGGCAGAAGAAACTGGCTGGTGAGCTTGAGCCAGCTCAGTTGCGCCCTGGTCAGGGTGATGTGACGATCCTCAGGCTCTTTGGGACGGATGGAGATCAGATCTTCATCCGAAGCGAGCCAGTTGATGGCGTTCATCGCGAGATCGCGATTCCCATTGAAACCAAGGAAAGAGTTTGCGGCCCAAAGGGAGCTGCCCATCACGACGAAACGGCCCTGGGAGTTTTCCTTGCCGGTGTTGTAGGTTCCTGCCGCGGCGATAAGCAAAGGACCCTTGATGTTCTTCGGATCTGCGGGGTTTATCGCGGGGCTATCGAGCTTGGTTGTGGCAAGACTTGAATCGGAGGTGCTGAATAGCTTCTGGACGCTGGTCTTGTCGCCGTTCTTGGTCTCGAGCGAGCGGGCTAGTGGGAAGCCGGTTACGCGGCGGGTCATATCGTTGACGATGGCGTGCGAGTCGTAACTCGTCACCAAGGCGACTTGAGGACCGAGGCCGGCAATCTGGCCGATCGGATTCATGTCGATAATCAGATCTTTTTGAGGAGTGACGCCCCAGCCCACGAGCACCTTGATGAGGGCGTCATTTTCGGCAATTTCGCTATGGCCGAGTTTGAGCGGAGGGTCCAGCATGACAAAGGCGCGGCCACCGTCCTCGACATACTTCTTGATGGCATCGGTTTCCGGCTGCTGGTAATCCGCGTCGGGTCCGGCAATGACAAGAACAGTGCAATCGCCGGGAACTTCGGCCTTCGTCACGAGATTGATCGATTTCGATTGGTAGTCATCCTTGCCCAAAAGGTCCTTAAAGCGGGAGTAACCGCCGCGGTCCGTATCCTCGATAGCGTGTTCGCCACTGCCTTCAACGAAACAAACGGTGCGCGTATTGGACTTGAGGTCGCGGATAAACGCGCCGGTGATGCCTTCTTCGGTCATGCTGCGGGCTGCTTCCTTGCGATCTGCAATCTGGACGATGGCGGTACCGTATTCCTTGACTCCGGCAGCGCGGGCGATTTCCGGCTTTTTGTCAGGATCTACATACTCCACGTGCACTTGGGGAGAAAGATTGGCGTATTGATCGAGTGTGTCCTTGGCCTGGGAAAATCGAGTGCTCTGGTCGTAGTAAGTAATGGTGGCGGGCTGCTTCAGGCCTTTGACAATTTTCTCTGTCTGCGGAGAAAGGCTGTAGCGCTTGCTCGAAGTCGTATCGTAGGACTTGTTGTAGCGGTCAGCAAAAACGTTCAGGATGACAAGAATCGCCAGGACGACCAAAACATAGATAGTCAAGTAGAGCGCGTACTTCGTCTGACGGCTGTGGACCAGTGAGGCGTTCATCTAGGATCTCCACCGAAGGGATTCGATCGACCGTGCCGTCAGAAAAAGGCCCAGGAAAATGGCGCTGACAAAAAACACGGCATCCTTGAGCGAAAGCAAACCTTTCTCAAACGACTCGAAATGAATGGGGATCGAAAGATAGGACATGACCCGAGCCACGGGTGTGGAATCGTATTCGCTCACCCAACCGAGGACCCAGAGAAGCAAACAAGCTGCAAAGGTAACGGCACCGGCAATAATTTGATTGCGGGTGAGCGAGGAGATGAATGTCCCAATGGCAAGCATAAACCCCGCTTGCAAAAGTAGGCCCACATACGCAATGGCCAAGGGCTTCCAGTCCGGGTTGCCATAGCGGAATAGCCAGGCAAAATTGATGGCGCTGACAAGCAGCATTCCTCCGTAGAGGAGCACGGCCGCCAGCCATTTCCCGAATATCACGGCGAAATCCCGAACCGGCGAAGTAGCGAGAAGCTCGAAGGTCCCCGCGCGCTTCTCCTCCGCGAACAGCCTCATGGAAATAAGAGGAATCAGGAAAAGGCCAATGACGGCTACGTTCGAAATCAGGGGGCGTATCACCTGTTCGTTTACGTTCATCGGAAACATGCTGCCGCGCATTTGTGCTTCCATGCCAGCGAAGATGAAATAGCCGACGGAGTTCCAGAAAAAGTAGCCGAAAACAATCGCAAAGATCGCCAGCAAGATATAGGCGATCGGCGAGACAAAGTAACTGTTCAGTTCTTTGCGGCAAATGATCCAAACATTTCTCATCTAGGTTACCCCTTGGCCTCGCTGGCGGCGGCTTCGGTTCCAGTTGCAGTGGATCCCGAAGAGGCCGCGTTTGCTTCATCGGAACTGGTGAGTTGCAGGAAGATTTCCTCGAGACTGACCGCGGCAGTGCGCAATTCGTTCAGGTCCCAGCCGGATTCGACGATGGCGCGGGCAAGATCGCCACGGATAGCGCGATCGTTTTTGCCTTCGACTTCGAAGGTAGAGCGATTTTCGCCGGCATGCTTGAACAGCACGCGGCTGACGCCCGGCACTTGTTCCAGACGGCGCTGAACCTGAACGGATTCGAGCACGCCATTGCGGCCAGCAACTTCCACCAACACAGAACCGGCCCCGCGAGCGCGATTCTGGAGGTTGCTGACGGAGTCGGTAGCGACGAGCTTGCCCTTGTTGATGATGATTACCTGCTGGCAGGTCTGCTCGACTTCCGGAAGGATGTGGGTGCTGAGAATGATGGTGTGGTCCCCGGCGAGGCTTTTGATGAGGTCGCGCGTTTCGTTGATCTGCTTCGGGTCGAGACCGGCGGTGGGCTCGTCGAGAATCAGCACATCGGGATTGTGGATGATGGCTTGTGCAAGACCGACACGCTGGCGATACCCTTTGGAGAGTTTGCCGAGAACCTTGTCCTTTACGTCGGCAACCGCGCAGCGATCGAGGACAAAGTCAATGCGCTTCGAGAGCTCGGAAGCGTGCAGACCTTTGATTTTGCCTACAAAGCGCAAATATTCGTCGGTACGCATCTCGGGATAGAGGGGCGGAGTCTCCGGCAGATAGCCGATGCGACGCCTCACCTCGAGAGGCTTTTCTAGCACGTTGAAACCAGCGACCGTAGCTGCGCCGGAGGTAGGCGGCAGAAAGCAGGTCAACATGCGCATGGTCGTGGTTTTTCCGGCCCCGTTGGGGCCGAGGAAACCAACAATCTGCCCCTTGCCGACCTCGAAGGAGATGTGGTCAACCGCGGTGTTGCGAGCGTACTTTTTCGTGAGTTGTTCGACAGTAATCATAAAGTTTAGTTTTGAAGCGAGGCAAGAAAACGGCATCTGCCATCGCGAAGGAAAAAATACCGTAGCTACACTACCGCTGTCAAAAAGTGAGACGCGCCTTGGAGGCTTTCCGTTGCACGGGCAATGCCCCTTCAGGTTTGACGGAGAGCGAGATCAATGGTAAGCGAGACAGCCTGGCTCGCCGCAATGAGGATCACCTGGCGCACTCGAGATTGGTGATAGAGTGCTCTTCTGAAAAAGCTTGAGGAGAGACGAGCAATGCGAATTGTGGACGCCAAGGTGATCGTTTGCTGCCCGGGAAGAAACTTCGTCACGCTGAAGATCACCACGGAGGAAGGGATTTCGGGGCTCGGCGACGCGACGTTAAACGGACGCGAACTGGCGGTTGCGAGCTACTTGAATGAGCACGTTCTTCCGCTACTTCGCGGGCGAGATGCGCGGCGCATTGAGGACACCTGGCAGTACCTGTACAAGGGAGCGTACTGGCGGCGAGGTCCGGTGACGATGAGCGCGATCGCAGCGGTGGACACCGCTCTGTGGGACATCAAAGCGAAGAGCTTGAACGTGCCCCTGTATCAGTTGCTCGGCGGGGCGTCACGCGACGGCGTGCTGGTCTACGGCCACGCTAGCGGCAATACTATCGAGGAAACCGTAGAGGCGGTTCGGAACTACGTCAAGCACGGCTACAAGGCGATTCGGGCGCAATCCGGGATTGCCGGTCTCGCGAGTACATATGGCGTTGGCCGCAAAGGCACGCACTATGAACCCGCAGAAAAGGATGTGCCGCCGGAAAATCAGTGGTCGTCTGAACTTTATTTGAATTTCGTGCCACAACTCTTCGCCAGGCTGCGGAAGGAGTTTGGGCCCGACCTGCACCTGCTGCACGACGTACATCACCGGTTAACACCAATCGAAGCGGCGCGGCTCGGCAAAGAATTGGAGCCGGCTCATTTGTTTTGGATGGAAGATCCGGTGCCTGCCGAATTGCAGGAGGGATTCCGAATCATCCGGCAGCACACCACGACGCCCATCGCCGTCGGTGAGGTATTCAACAGCATTTATGACTGCCAGACGCTGATCGAGGAACAGTTGATCGACTATATCCGCACGTCGGTGGTGCACGCGGGCGGGATTACACATCTGCGGAGAATCGCAAACCTGGGGGAGATGTACCACGTGCGGACAGGGTCTCACGGCGCGACGGATCTGAGCCCGGTGTGCATGGCTGCGGCTCTGCATTTTGATTTGAGCGTGCACAATTTTGGGATTCAGGAATATATGCCCCACACGGCGGAGACGGACGCCGTTTTTCCCCGTGTGTATACGTTTGAGGATGGGTACATGCATCCGGGCGAGGCCCCGGGGCTGGGCGTGGATATTGATGAGGAACTGGCGGGGCGTTATCCGTATCAGCGGGCGTATTTGCCGATCAATCGCAAGCTGGATGGGACGATGCATAGTTGGTGAAGGGCCAGAAACGAAGAACCTGCACGCAAAGATGGCGGGTGAGGTTCGGCCACTACATTGTGGCTGAGACGGTTGAACCCAATTTCAGGTATTGGTGGGCGTTGTGGAAGCAGATGTTCCGGACCATGGCGCCGATAAGCGGCTCATCGTCTGGGAGGTTGCCCTTTTCCGCGTCTTCTCCAACCAGATTGCACAGAATGCGGCGGAAGTACTCGTGACGGGGGAAGGACATGAAGGAACGGGAATCGGTCAGCATGCCGATAAAGCGCGAAAGAAGGCTCGAATGGGAGAGCGCGTTGATCTGCCATTCGATGGCTTCTTTTTGGTCGAGGAACCACCAACCGCTGCCAAACTGGATTTTGCCGGCCACGGGCCCTTCTTGAAAGCTGCCGACAGCCGTTGCGATGGCGTAATTGTCCGCGGGATTGGCGTTGTAGACGATGGTTTTGGGCAGAGAGTTTTCTTTGTCCAGCTGATCAAAGAAAGAGCACAGGGCTGAGACCTGGGGCCAGTCTCCTATGTTATCGAACCCTTTGTCGCGGCCGAGATCGTGGAACATGCGCGAGTTGACGTTGCGCAAAGCACCGAGGTGGAGCTGCTTGGTCCAGCCTTTCTCCGCGTCGAGACGACCTAGGAAGAGCAAGAGGTTAGCAGCGAACTGGTCCGCTCCTTCGGTGTTTGCGGCATGACCGGCGCGCGCTTTGGCAAAAATGGTGGAAGCCTGCTGCTCGTTGCACGGGACGGCGAAACAGTAGTTCAAACCATGATCTGAGAGGCGACAACCGTTGGCGTGGAAATCGTCGTGCCTGCGATTGAGGGCCTCGAGGAAATCGGTGAAGGTGGAGATACTCCGGTTGGTGACAGCTTCGAGACGGCTGATCCAGGAGTTGAATTCGGCGGGAGAATGGACCCCAAAGGCGCCGTCGGGGCGGAAGG
>Ga0187781_10000202_pt1 | contig 42054 bp, 30 predicted proteins | sample 0715_SJ02_MP02_2_FD_132447 | JGI IMG/M metagenome (GOLD analysis project Ga0187781, IMG submission 132447) | Tropical peat soil microbial communities from peatlands in Department of Meta, Colombia - 0715_SJ02_MP02_20_MG | ecosystem: Environmental > Terrestrial > Soil > Wetlands > Peat | place... | reverse complement strand
TGATTCCGCTGGAGCCAGTCCAGGTAAACCAGGCCTCCCCGCATTTTGAACGATCCTGTCGGCGTGTGATTCTCATGTTTGATCCACAGCTCGCAGCCGGCTTCTCGTGACAGGACCGGCCACTGATACTGCGGCGTCGGCCACACGAAACGCCGCACCAACGCCGCTGCCTGTTGTACCTCACCTAAAGTTGGAAGTTTCCATTCGGTCGTCATCGGTCCCCCATTCGCAGACTCGCTTCGCAACGGACCTTCCTCACTGTTTGTGAGTTTAGCACAGGGCCAGAGGGCCGACAGAGTTTAGCCCACGGCTCAGAAGGTGTGAATGAATTCATAAAGGACAAACCGGTTTCACGCAAAGGCGCAAAGTGCGCAAAGAGCGCGAAGCAAAGAAACAACTTTTCCTTTGCGAGACCTTGCGTCTTTGCGGCTTTGCGTGAATTGTTTTGATTTTTTCACATCTTCTCACACCGTGGGCTACTCTCTGGCGCCGCTGCGCGGCTTTCGTAGTTAAGGTGGTCCCAAGGTATTCGATCCAACCCCGGAGGGGTTGAATTCGACCCCTTCGGGGTCGCCGAGATACTCAACCTATGCCTTCTCGTCCGTAGGTTTCACCTACGGCTAATGACCTTCATGCCCTTCGGGCATGTTTGGCGGCTCCATCGGCCCTTAATCTAGCGCCTATGCCCCCCGCCCCGCAAAATTCTCCTTGACATCCCCGGCCAACTGTCATACTGTCATATGACAGGAGCCGCACATGATACTCCAAATCAATTTCAAATCAGGCCTGCCGATCTATCTCCAGATCGTCGATCAGATCAGCGCCGCCGCAGCCTCCGGGGCGCTGCGGCCCGGCGAGGCGCTCCCGTCGATCCGTCCTCTGGCTGAGGAACTGCGCGTCAACCGCAACACGGTGGCCAAAGCCTACACAGAGCTTGAAAGCCAGGGCGTCATTGAAACGCTGCCGGGGCGCGGTTCTTTCCTGAAAGAGAATCAATCGGCATTGCGGAAGAAGGTCCGGCGCGACCTGCTGATCGAGCACATCGACCAGGTGATCGTGCAAGCGCACCATTTGCAGGTGCCCCGCGATGAATTCCTGGACTTGATCCGTGAGCGGCTGGACGTGCTCGACGACAAGCGGCGCGCCCATGAAGACCATAAGGAGGATTGACCAGCCATGAAATCTCCAACCGTTCCGATTCAGATCGACAACCTCACGTACGCTTACGGGCGCCAAGAGGCGGTCCATAATTTGAGCCTGACGGTCGAGCCGGGGCGCTGTTACGGGCTCTTCGGCCGCAATGGCGCGGGCAAGACGACCACCATCAAGTGCCTGCTGAATCTGCTCCGTCCGCAGAGCGGCCAGGCGCGCGTCTTCGGTCTCGATCCGGCAAAGCGCGAAGTGGAGGTGAAACGCCTTCTCTCTTACGTGCCGGACCAGGTGGCGTTTTATCCGTGGATGAGCGTGCGCGAGACGCTGGATTACCTCGCGTCATTTCGCGCCCATTGGAACCGGCAGACCGAGCAGGAGTTGCTTGAGCGTTTCCAGCTCGATCCGGTGCAGCGCACCGGGAATCTCTCGAAAGGCCAGCGGACGCAGGTAGCGCTCGTCGCCGCGGTCTGCCCGGAGACGGACCTGCTGGTGCTCGACGAGCCTACCTCGGGCCTGGACCCCATCGTTCGCCGCGAGTTCATCGAGGCGGTGATCGGCGCCTACCAGCAGGGCGTTCCGGGCGGCCGCACGATCTTGGTTTCTACCCACCTTATCAGCGAATTCGAGGGTTTGATTGACGAGTTCACCCTCATCGCTCGCGGCCGCAGCGTGCTGACGCTCGAGGCCGACCAGGCCCGCGAGCGTTATCAGAAGATCCGCGCCCGCTTTGCACAGCCGCCGCCCGAGATCGATCTTAAAGCAGCGTTGCGCGTGCGCCGCGACGGCCGCGAACTGGAATTGATTGCCAACGGCTCGGGCCCCGAATTGATGCAGCGTTTGCGGGCACATCATCCCGACGAGCTCACGACGGAGTCGCTGACACTAGAGGAAATCTTCGTCGCGACGCTAAAGCCGTAGCACAGCCACTCCTGGCTGTGCAGGCGGGCACGTAGCACAGCCACTCCTGGCTGTGCAGAGGCGGGCACAGGCAAGAGTGCCTGTGCCACGTAGCAGTGCAGGAAGGCACAGGCAAGAGTGCCTGTGTCACGGAGGCAAACATGAACGCCCAGAGAATATACAAGGAAGCGCGCCCGCTCTTCTGGCCCTGGTGCGCGGTGCTGTGCGCGAGTGCGTTGCTGCTGCTTCATCCACCGTCCCCACTTGGTGAGATTAGCCTTTTGGCGTTTGTTCCCGGCATATTGCTGTTGGCCACTCTTCCCTTCGGAAACGAATTCCAAAACCGTACGCTTCCCCTCCTGCTTTCTCAGCCCAGCAGCCGGATGCAAATCTGGCGGGAGAAGCTGAGCATTACGGCCATTGCGGTCTTCACCGCTGCTCTGGTCTTCTTCTCTTGCTTGAAAGTGAGCAGTGTGCATACGGGCCGTGCAGTTGCCGTGTACGCCGCAGCCGCCGCTATCGTCTTTGTGGCTTCGGCTCCCTTCTGGACTCTCTTTACCCGATCAACCGTCGGCGGCGTGGTTCTGACTTTCGGCGTCTACACTTTCATCTTTGTTCTCACGGGCCAGGCCTTGTTTTGGGAAAGGGGGTACAGCAAGCTGAGCGCCCCGACCTTCATAGCGACCTCGAGCTTCGTCTTTTTGGGTTATGCTGGCCTAATGTTGTGGTTAGGCTGGCGGAAACTGAAGAGGTTCCAGGCAATAGGAGACGTGGGCGGTGACGATCTGCTGACGGCCGGTCCGGATGTGTTGCCAACCGCGCTGGTCGGGTGGCTTCGCTGCCGCCCCACGGGAGCGGTTCTCAACTTGATCCGCAAGGAAATTCGATTGCTGAGGCCGGTCTGGCTGATCAGCTTGTTGGCGGCTGCGGGATGGGCATGCCTGACCCTGACGGCCCTGGTGCATCGCCGAGCATTGGCTGGGAATTTTGGCGTTGTGGTGGTCGGCGTAGGTGTGATCACTACGTTGATGATAGCCATTCTTGCCGGAAGCCTGTCACTGGGAGAAGAAAAAACTTCGGGGACGCATTCGTTACACCTGACCTTGCCGGTGTCGGCCCGACGGCAGTGGTTCATCAAGCTGTTCATGGCGCTCGTCGCGGGATTCTCAGGCGCAGGGCTGGCACCGCTCTTGATCGCCGGCAGACTAATGGGACCGGAAGAAGATATGAATGTCCAAATGGTATTGCTGGCAGGAGTTGCCCTTCTGACTATTGCCGCCTTCTGGTGCGCATGCGCGGTAAAAGGAACGGTGCCTGCGGTGCTGTGGGCCCTTCCGGTGATAATCGCTGTCTATTCCGCCCTGCGGCTCGGCAAGTGGGCAGGACCCGCGCTCACGAATCTCTTTCTATCTCGCTTCGATCCCTTCTCAAATGTGAAATTCGCCGACGCGGTTTCGCGCCTCGGTGCCAATGCATTTTTCAGACTCATCGATACTGCCTCCAACAACAGCACAGACAGCGTGCAAGCAGCACTCGTGCTGAGAGCAATCATATTAGTACCGGCGCTGCTCTACGCGGTCGTGCAAAGTTACCGGCTGTTTCGGGTCCAACTCCAGGACCGGGTTTTGTCTGTAGTCAGGAGCCTGCTGCCTTTGGCCGTGATAGCGTTTCTATGCAGCTTTGCTTCGCTGGCCTTCTACGATTTTGTAGGCCGGGCAGCCCAGGAAGTCATGGCAGCCCGGGACCCAAGAGGAAGGGCACTCCTTGAAACCGTCTTGGCACTCCAGACTATCCACACCGGCGTTGCGAAGCTGGACGCGGCGCATCCATTGCAACTCACGGTGGAAGATCTGGCGCAGGCTTTCCCGCTCTCGAAAAGTACGCGGCGCTTGCTGGGCAATTCCCACATCACTCTCTTTCTCGACGAGCCTCCTCATCACGCTCATTTCGGCTGCCCTCAAAATGGCCAGCCCGTTGGCCTTCCTGCCCTGGGCTATTCCTGGTATTCGGGCACCATCCCGCTTGCAGATGGTACTCATTTTTTCGTGGCATTCGACCCCGCGACCCACTACGTCATTTCCGCCGGAATCTGCGCAGGCCAACCCCCGCCCTTGCCAGTTCAAGTCCCTTAGATTAGTGCGAAAGCGGTTGTGATTCTGAGCGGAGCGAAGAATCCCGGCAGTTGTTCTCGATGCAAACAAACTACCGGGATTCTTCGCTCCGCTCAGAATGACAGACTTTCGAGAGAGGGTAGCAAACGCCCCACAGGCTGGGTTGGGAAGACCTGAGGTTTTCATGATGCAGCGTTGGATGATTGCCTAAGCGTAGCCAGGTTGCCTTTACTGCGGGGCGCGAAGTTCTTAACCACCCGCGCGATCTCCACGCCATCACCATGGCCTGCTATATAGTCCACCGCTCCCAACTGCATCGCTTCGATGTAACATGCCATGTCGAGGATCCGCGCCACCACGATGACGGGGAGTTGTCGGTCCAACTCAGCGGCTCTCTCAAGCACGCATCGCCCCTCAAATTGGGGACTACCCTGACCCACAACAATGAGGTCGAACCCTCGAGCTGAGAGATGGCTGATGCCTTCCGTGTATGAATTGCAGACCTTGACGCCATAGCCGACTCCTTGAATTACTCGTTGAACAAAGTCCAGATACTCGACATCTTGAACGACGACAAGCGCCATTCCCCCCAGACTTGCGCTTGAGGGCGCTCCTACCGTTGGTGTCATGACCGCCTCCTTTTTGTGGCCGTCTCTTGGAAATGGCTCGACAATCCGCCCTCGTCCTCCAGTTCATCAGTCCTCACGCAGGTTGGAACCAAGCTGCATCCGGCGAGTTTGATGCGACGTAAGCCAAGAAGCCATAAACTGTTGGTTCTCTCGGCTAACATAGCTTCTTGATTCGGCAACAGGCGACGGGGAGAATCGTGCAGGAGGAACAGCGCAAGAACAGGTAGCATGCGGGCGCCCGTCAACTGCGAGCGCAGACGGAGTACTGAAAAGCGAAGTAAAGTTCACGCAGGCAAGTACTCAACAGTAATCGACAGCGCAGTTATCGCCCACTCTGAGAGAGTAATCGCATTAATGGCACCCGTCTATCGGGAGAAATACCTAAGTCGCACTAGGGATTTATGTCCGTCATCATTTGGCAGCATGAGATCCATCAACACGGCGATTAGACTTGTGATGAACCTGCGTGTGGCAGTCCGCAAAGAAAAAGCCGGATTCACCGCCTGCTCAAGAGGGACCACAGAGACTGTGCGTGTGCCCATAATGAGTTTTGTATACGAATCGCGAAAAACTTCCACTGTTTCTGTCACCCTTTATTGACTCCTTTAGAGGAAATCCACGGCATTCCGTGACGACTAACTGCTTTAAGATCAAACGGTTGCTGAGCTTGCCCGGAAGCCGCGCGATTTGGCAGATCAAGTGCTCTCAGGTTGTGCATGTGCAGGGCTAAGCTGTAAGCGTCGCGAAGACTCGACGTTGCACCAGGGGCTCGGAACGTCAGTGACCAGCGGAACTTTGGGGCGGGGTCATCTCCGCTCAGGAGGCTAGCTATGTTTCACATATGGCAGAAGCACTGGCCGAACGCAGTTCGGGCCGACGAAGCGGAGGCCGGGCGCACAATAACGCAGAGCCGGGCCTCTGCTGCATCAGCGTATACGGAATCGGAAACAGAGCACGACAGGCTTTACTATATTCGACGCTGGGGACCGGTGATGGGACTTTGCCTCTACGTGTTTCACTCGAGTTTGGGGACCTCTGGAGGCTCGCCTCGCGGCGCGACGTCTCCGCAAGTGGATCCGCAGTAGGGCTTCCGAGAAGGGGAGCGTATAAAACTTACACCTTGCCGCATCGCCCAGTTTAGGTTGGCCTGAATGGGGGCGCTACGGCGAGCGTTCTTTCTCCGATGGAAGCGGCAAAACCACTTGTATAAGGGTGCCGGGGTTGTTCGACTGGACTTCCAACGTTCCGCCCAGTTGCTGAACACGTTCCCGCATGCTGAGAATTCCCACACCCAGAGACGCGGGTGCGCCGTCCGCGCCACTCTCGGCCAGGCCTTTCCCTTTATCCCAGATTTCCAGGCTGATCGCGCTACTGCCTTTGGCCACTCGCACCCCGGCCGTTCGGCTTCCCGAGTGGCGATAGACATTGGTGAGGCTCTCCTGAACAACGCGAAGCAGCGTAGTCTCCAGGTCGGGCGAGAGCCGTTCGAATTCCGGTGGCGAAAGCTCGAAGTGAACCTCCACCGAGGTCCGCTGGGTGAATCCGTCGATATACCATCGTAACGTCTGGGGCAGGCTGGCTTCCTCCAGCACCGGCGGATGCAACAGGAAGGAGAAGGTGCGCAATTCCCGCGACGCTTGCCTGGCCAGGTCCTGGCTTTCAGAGAGCGCCTGGGCGGCTCGCTCGTCCAGAGCCGGACGCGCCACCTGCTCCAGCAAGGCCAGGTTGAGGCAGAGCGCCGACAACGTCTGCGCGGTGCTGTCGTGGAGGTCTCGCCCCAGCCGCCGGCGTTCCTCGCCCTGCGCGGAGAGCAAGCGGTGGGAGAGATCCAGCAAATCGCGCTCCGCCAGTTTGCGCTCCGTGATGTCCCGAATCGCGCTGGACACCAGCCGGCCCTCTTCCGTCTCCAAGGGGCTCAAGCTGATCTCCACGGGAAACTCCGTGCCGTCCTTGCGCAAAGCGAAGAGGTCCAGGCCTGCCCCCATCGGCCGCACCCCCGCGTGCTCGAAGAAGCGGGAACGGTGCTCTCCGTGACGGCCCCGAAACCTTTCCGGCACCAGGCGTTCGACCTTCTCGCCGATCAGTTCGTCGCGCCCGTAGCCGAACAATTTCTCAACCTGGGCGTTGACCAGAACGATCCTGCCTTCCCGGTCGACCACGACCATGGCGTCGGGCGCAGCCTCGAGCAGGCCGCGGAACTTCAGCTCCGCCCGCTTGCTTTCCGTCACGTCGCGAACCAGCAGGCAGAACGTCCGGTAACTGGGGTCGCCCGCACTGATGGGGCTGATGCGGCCCGAGAACCAGCGCTTCCCTTGCGGCAATTCCAAGACGTATTCCACATTCTCAGGCCGGCCCGTTTCGACCACTCGATTGAACGTCCGGAAGAAGTGGAGATCCCATCGTTCGCTATAGAAGTAGCCAACGCGTTGGCCGATCATTTCCTGCCGGGGTCTCGGCAAAAGGCCCTCGTTGGAGGTCCAGATGTTCACGCACACGCCGTGCTCGTCGATTTCATAGGCTACATCGTCCACGGAGGTCACCAGCGCCCGCAGCCGCGCCTCGCTTTCCCGCAAGGCTTCCTGGGCGCGCTGGCGCTCGGTGATATCGCGCGTGACTTTAGCGAATCCCCGCAACTCGCCGTCCGAGCCATAGAGCGGCGTGATCACAACGTCAGCACAGAATCGCGAGCCGTCTTTCCGCAGCCGCCAACCCTCGTATTCGTTTCGGCCTTCCTCGAGGGCCTTGGCCAGCGCCCGCTCCGGCAGGCCGGCGCGGCGGTCCTGGTCCTCGTAAAAGACCGAGAAGTGCCGGCCAATGATCTCCTCGGGACGATATCCCTTGATGCGCTGCGCGCCCGCATTCCAGGTGAGGATGTAGCCCTCCGGATCGAGCATAAAAATGGCATAGTCCTTGATACTCTCGAGCACCAGCCGAAACCGCTCCTCGTTTTCCTTCAGCGCCGCGTCGGCCTTTTTGCGATCCGTGATGTCGCGGTTGATTTCGAGGATCGCCACCGGCTCGCCACGCTCGTCGCGCTCCACCACCTGGCGGCTGGCCACAATGATCCGCACGCCATCGCGCCGCCTGTGGACCAGCTCCCCCTCCCACCAGCCTCGCTTCACCTTGCGCTCGACTTCTGTGAAGGGCTCGGGAAAAACCGTCTGCAGAAACGTGTGGCTCGTCTTCCCGATCGCTTCATCCCTGCTCCATCCGTAGGTCAACTGGGCGCCGCGATTCCAAAAGGTAATCGAACTGTCGAGATCCCGGACGATAATCGCATCATGAGCAAGGTCGAGAAGTTGCGCTTGCACCGTAGGTGTTCCATACACGCCCTTGTTGCCGGCAGCCTGGGGAGGAGCGTTTCCCTGCGAGGGGAAAAGATCCTTGCCTTGCTTCCGTTCGGTAATATCGGTCAAGAAAAGTGCGAGCCCGTTTGCGTGGGGGTATGCGCGGCACTCCGACCAACGGTTCAGGAGGGCATCGTAGAATTCGAAATCGGCAGAAGTCTGTTGCTCGAGCACGTGACGCAGTTGAACGGAGAAATCGCTCGCGGCCAGGTCCGGGAACACTTCCCAAAGGTTGCTGCCCAATAATTCGGATACCTCTTTGCCTGCCATTTGGGCCAGGCTGGGGTTTGCGTAGGTTAATCGCCATTGGCCATCGAGCAGCGCAAACTGGTCGCTCATGCCGGCCAAGACGGTTTGCAGCAAAGGGTTTTGAAGGGGAGAGGAAGAGGCCTTGCGTCGGATTCCTGAGCGGACACTGCGCATGGGTTCACCCGCGATGGGCAGACCTACGGTGCGCCGTTCGACTGCCCAGGAGAGTAGGCGCTAGAATGCTGCGAGCACGAGCGGCACCAACGGGAAACGCGGACGGCACAGACAAAATGTTACTCTTTAGTTGATCTCGGTGTCAAACCGGCGCGCTCCTCTCGGAGGCCGCGGAAAAAGTCCTCAAGGCTGTCATCCTGAGCGAAGCGAAGGATCGGCATTTGTTTGTATTCAAGGAAACACTGCAGATGCTTCGCTTCGCTCAGCATGACAAGCAGCCTTTTTCCGCAGCCGGCTAGTGACCTGAGTCACAGGTTCGTTGAATAATAAGGACAAACCGGTTTCACGCAAAGCGCCTGTGCCGACTGACGTCGGCCTCCATTGGACCTGTGAACTACCCCGGATGCGCCAACGTAGAATCAACGACTTACGGGATGTTCACAGAGAGGCGCAGAGTACGCAAAGATCGCAAAGCGAAGAACGACCCTTCCCTTTGCGACACTAGATTTGAACCATCCGGTTTCGTATCGCGTAGCGGACTAATTCCGTGACGTGGTGCAGATCGAGTTTGCGCATGATATTGCTGCGATGCGTTTCCGCGGTTTTGATGGTGATGTCAAGCGCTGTGGCGATCTCCTTGGTGCTCTTCCCTTCCGCCAGGAGTTGCAGAATCTGACGCTCGCGCGGACTTAGCGGTTCTTTGGGCGGCAGGTCGTCTTTCGCCGCGAGCACGCTGGAGCCACGCAGCATGCGGGAAACTTGTGAACTGAGAAACAAGCGGTGGCTCCGTACCGCATCGACAGCCGCCAGCAACTCTTTGCCGGCATCGGACTTCAGCATGTATCCGCGGGCTCCGGCCTCCAACAACTGCCTCATCACCTGCTCCGAATCCTCCACCGTGAGGACCAGAATCTCAACTCGTGGGTACATTTTGCGAACCCGGCGGGTTACCTCCAACCCGTTCAGATCGGGCATGTTGAGGTCCAGGATGAGTATGTCAGGTTTTAACTCGGCAACTTTTTCAAGGGCTTCCCGGCCGTCCGCCGCCTCCCCACAGACTTCCCACCCGGAGCGCGCCGCCAGCAATGAGCGGACTCCCCTGCGCACCAACGAGTGGTCGTCTGCCAGCAATATTCGGAGGCCGCCCATGCCAGTCTCCTTGGCGGCGTGAGGAATGAGAAGTGAAGAGTCGAAACGAAGGATCCCGCAGTTTCCTGACTCCTGACCTCTGACTCCCGGCCCCTGGCTTCCGGTGCGCCACTCGTCCCGGATCGTCACGGCTCGATCACCTGATTGCGCACCGCGTAACGCACAAGATCCGAAAGGGAATCCAAGCCGAGTTTACGCATCAGGGCGGCCCGGTAGGTTTCGGCAGTCTTGACGGTTATCCCCAACAGGCTGCCCACTTCCTTGTTGCTCTTTCCTTCCGCAAGCAGTTGCAAGACCTCTCGCTCCCGTGCGGTGAGAGGGTAAGGGAACTCTCCGGTGGGCGAGGCGTCAGACACCAATTTGAGGTAGCCCTCCAAAACCATTCTGGCCACTCGAGAATTGAAGAAGGGGCGCCGCTGATACACCGAGCGGATGGCGACCACCAGGTCCTGATCCGCGTCCGACTTTGACATGTAGCCCAGCGCTCCGGCGCCGAGCAAGTGACGCGCCAACTGCTCGGAATCGTAGGCAGTCAGCACCAACACTTCCGTGTGGGCAAGAGTCTTCCGGATGCGGCGGGTGACTTCCAGGCCATTCATACCGGGCATGCTGAAATCGAGAATTACAACATCCGGCGCCAGCCTGCCAGCCTCCTTTACCGCTTCACGTCCATCCCTGGCCTCTCCGCACACTTCGAAGTCACTTTCCGCCTCGAGGAGCGCGCGCATTCCAGCCCGAACCACGTCGTGATCATCGGCAATCAAGATACGGATGCGCGAGCCTGCAAGTCGACGATTTTCGCAGAAAGACATTTTGGATCTCCCCCCGCAGTTGCGATCCGGTTCGCTTCCGCTTACGCATCACTTTCCTTGCTCGCCGGCGAACGGATGTCCCCTTCAAGCTTCAACAACTGTGGGAGCAATTCGAGAACCATCCGCACAATGTCCGCAAGCTATTGAAGAAACGGGAGATCTCAGGCATGAAGGGGATTTCGGGGTTGCTGACCCTAGTAGAAATTTCTGGGCGGCGAGGCGAAGAAATTACACTCCGGCGCACCACGACCGCTTAGTTGTGTTACTACGCGCCATTATTCCAGGTCCTGGAAGGGCGGGGCTTTAGCCCCGCCGGTACGTAGAGCACGGTTGAAGGGGCCTTTAGGCCCTGAAGCAACGAGGCTTCAGGGGCTAAAGCCCCGAGGAGTGGCCGGTTGTCTGCGGCGGGGCTGAAGCCCCGCCCTTCCGACGCGACAGTGGCACAGGCACTCCTGCCTGTGCCGGCCTTGTTGGACTTGCTCGCGGCGCACAGCCAGGAGTGGCTGTGCCACCGGACTTTTTCCGCAGCCTGCTAGGCATATTCCGCTCAGAACTTTCTGTGCATTTTCACTTCGAGCGAATAACCCTGGTTCTGGGTGGCCACGGCGCTTACGGCATATCTTTTGGTAATCTGATACTCGACTTGGACGATGTCCCCCTGCGTCGTGGTGAGATCCGTGGTAAAGGTGAAGAATAAGTTCTTGGTCACTCGTTGTTGAATGCCAAGGCTTGCACCCGGGTTGCTCTGGTTGCCCCCGATCCCCGGGTCAATGGTCAGCGAAGAAATCCCAGCCAGCTTTCCCAAACGGCTGCTGGCTACCCCGGCCACCTGCCCTGCCACGACGGATTGGGGAGTGCTGGGGTTGGCGGCGGCGGACTCGGTTGTCTGGCCGCTAAACAGCAGGCTGATGATGTCGACCGAGGCAAGCGGGGGATCGGAGGTGTAAGTGGTGCGGAGGCGGTCGAGCGGACCTACCAGGTTCACCGTAATATTGAACTGTTGGACAGTGGTCGTCACCGAGACGTTCAACACCGGCTCAGTGGTGACGGGATTCGCAAACTGAATGGTCCCCTGTTGCACCTGGAAGCGATTATTGTTAAAGAAGAGCTCCCCGCCAGTGATCTGCGTGCGGCCCAGAATTACGGGGTCTGCCAAGGTTCCGGCCACGCGAAGGTCGGCGGAACCCTGGATGCTCACCGCGCTGCTGGCTAAGGACATCTCCTGAGCCGATTTCACTGCTACGTTCATTTTGACGTTCTGCATGAAACCAGCGCTGGGCGGCGCGGAGTTCCCGGAGAACTGGTCGGCAAAGGTCGAGAGATCGAAGTCCGGAGTGAAGGAGAGACGGTCCACGAGAACCTGACCGTTGAGTGTGGCCGCATCAGGCGTTCCAGCCAGATTCAGATCGCTTTTGAGCACCGCCCGGACCCCTTGGGGATAGCGGAGCCGAACGCCGGCGGCCGATAGGGTCAGGTCAAACTTGACCGCCGGCTGGAACGCCGCGTAGCCCCTCGCCGTGACCTTCCCTCCGCCGGTCACGGCGGAGAAGTCCTTGATCTGAAGCTGGCCACCCTGAAGGTCGAATTCGGCATTGACCTTCTCCGCTCCCAGGGGAGCGCCGGAGGCTTGAAAAGCCGCATCGTTCACGCGCACCTGGCCTCGCAAGTCAGGGTGCGAAAGCGCCCCTTGGGCGCTGAGGTCAAGCTTCACCTGACCCGAGCTCTCCAACTGAGAATTCAGCAATTGGATAATATGCAGGTCGATATTCCCGCTGGCGGAGGCGCGCAGGCTCCCTTCCCTGCCCACCGGAACGACGGCCTGGAGTTCGAGGTCGGTCCCCGTCCCTTTCAGCTCGGTTCGATCGAGGGTCAAGGTGCGCCCCCGGTAAGCGATCCGGATCGGCGAGGCGTTGGCAATTTGGACGGACTGGTAAGTGAGGTTCAAGGTCGGAACCTCGAGGTGGCCCTCGAGCTGCTCCGGCTGCTTCAAAGGACCTTTAATAGAGCCGTGAAGTTCAGTTTGTCCTTCGACGCCGGGAGTGGAAAGATAAGCGGCCAGCAGCGGGCCAAGCTGCACCGCGCGCGTGTCGATGTTCACGTTCGCGTCATAGTCGGAGTTCAGACTCACGGTTCCCTGTGCACGGACATCCGCGCCTTGTACGTTGGAGTCGACCGTGAAACCGGCCTGGCCCCCGGCGAGTGTCGCCTGAACCTTCAGGCCGCCGACTTTCTGCTGCCGGAATTCCAGGCTCGGCGCTTCCACCGTTGCCTGAAAGCCAGGTTGCTTCAGGGTGCCCCGGCCTTCGCCAGACACCTTTACCAGGCCGCTGACTTCAATATCTCGCGCCCGCGCCGGTTCGAGTTTATCCAGGTGAATACCAGGAAAATCAACTTGTGCGTCGTAGGATTGGTCTTGAGTCGAGTAGGTAAGCTTGACATTCCCGGAGCCTGCGGGCGTACGGAGATTGATCGTCGAGTGGACGGTGTTGTTGGCGGCATCAAACTTTACTTCAAAATCCTGGATCGGCTCGTCCCAGGCGCGCCCTTGAGCCAGCCGCACCGTTCCGTGCCCTTGGGGATTGGTTTGCGACCCCTGTACGGAAACCTCTGCGGAGAGATTTCCGTTGACCGGGTATTGCAGGTTGGCAAGCTGCTCGACATCCTGCACGCGCAGGCTGGTGGCGGTGATCTGGAGACGAATGGGGCTTTGAGGCGTGTACGACCAGTTGTTCAAGCCCACTGCCGCGTCGAGCTGGATGCGCCCTTGCGTGCCGATCTGGACCTGGGCCTGATGCAGCGCGACCCCGGACGGGCTGGCCTCAAGACCGGTTCGCAACATCGGAACAATGGTGTTCTGATAGCGAAGGTTCGACCCGGAGAGATTTCCCGTCGCCCGCAACTGCTCGAGCGGGCCGTGCGCGGAAAGGTTGGCAGTGAGTTGCCCGCCGGCGGCGTAGGGCAGGTTGGCCAGACGCAGCAATTCGGCTAAGGGCACGTTTTGGGCCGTGATCCGGGCATCAATGGGGCTTTGGGGTGTGTACGCCCAGTCGCTCAATCCCACCCCTGCGTCGACTTGCACGCGCCCTTGCGCGCCGACTTGCAGTTGACCCTGATGCACGGCCGCGCCGGATGGGCTTAGTTCGAGATTGGCTCGAAGCGCCGGCAGAGTCGTTCGCTGATAGCGGAGATTCGTCCCGGAGATGCTCCCTGCCAGCCTCATCCGTTGTAACGATCCCAGCGCCCGGCCGCTGAACTCTGCTGAGCCGCCGAGACCCAGCAGTTGGGGCGGTGGGGAGTGAGGAATGGCTTTACCCGGCGGGGCGTTCCGGAAGGCGAGCAGCAAGCGGTCAATTTCGCTTAAGTCATGAGCGTTGACCTGGATTTCCAGGCTTGAGTTCTTCTGACCGACAGTCCCGTCCAGGTTCACGGTCGTCTGTGGCGTGTGGAGCGAACTCTGGCGCAGAGTGAGAATCGCGCGCGGTCCGTCGTAGCTCAGGTGGACCGCGCCGTCCAGGGGAAGGTCGCTGGCCGCGGCTCCCGGCGCCGCCGCCAAGGGAGTGGCAGCGGCAATCGAGAGATCCGACTTCACCTCGAGATTTTGCAGACTGCCCCGCCAGCCTGCCTCGACGGCGCCGTCGAGACGACCCGTAACACGCACCGGAGGCTTATTCGCGAGGGCACTCGATGCGTTGGCGAACGAGAGACCGCTTAGCTTCGCCTCGACGTGCGCGACTTGTGCGCCAGCCAAATCTTTCATGGAAAGCTGGGCCGTGACGTGGCCGCCCAGAATGTTCGCCTGCATCTGGCGAACTTCGAGATCACCCTGCTTGAGGCTGTACTCTGCCCGGATGGCCTGCACGGCGGTCCGAAATTGCGGACTTTCAACTTCCAGTGCAGGGGTACTCAGTTCGCCTTCAACCGTCAGGTTGTTCATCGGGGGCTGGCTCGCCTGGTTTTGATAATGAACCTTGCCGCGCGTCGAAACTTCGCCCAGCGGCAAAGCATCGTTCTTGAGGATCCTCCTGAGATCGCCGGTGGCGAGAAACACGTCATAGGAGAGTTCGACAGCCGGGTTGGAATAATCCTGCACGCGAGCCTGCGCGGTGATGCGGGACGAGCCGCTCACCAGGCGCAGAGACTTCAACGTCAGGCCCGAGGGAGCAGCCTCGAGCGTTGCCTCGAGGTCGTGTTGGAACGGATTGTAAGCGCCATAGCGGATACGACCCTGCCGATAGCTCAGGTTGGCGTCGTACTCGGATTTGGAGGCGTCAAACGTGGATTGCGCGTGAAGGTCCCGGAGTTCGGCCTGCAGCGGCGTCGCGGAATCGTTGTAGTAGACCTCGCCGTCGTTGAGCGCGACGCGGCCGATCGCCAGGTCGAAAACGCTAGTGGGCTTGCTTCCAGAGGGCGCGGGGGGTATGGCCGGAAGATTATAGTGTCCCTGGCTGTCCACGGAAAAATGAATCACAGGACGATCTACGATGACCTCCTGGAGCCTCAATTCCCGCGACCGGAGGGAGGCAAATCTCAGTCCCACCGCGAGGTGGTCGGCCGAGAACAGGGGCTCGCGCGGATTCGACCCGGCGCCCTGGATGGTGATGCGGTACAAGTCGGCCCGGGCTTTTGGGAAGTTGAGCGCGAAGTCGCCGATCTCGACCCGTCCTCCGATCGCCTGCTGAGCGCGCCCCACAATAGTGGCAAGAAGATAGCGGTGAAAGGCGCGGCTGCGCAGCGCGAGCGCGGCCGCTATGCAGAGCACTACCACAACAAGAAGCGCTACCAATGCGATGCGTAAAATGCTCCTGGATTTCATGACCCTGTTCCTTGAGCAACGGCGCTGAAGAGTCTAGTAGCGCGGACCCCCGGTTTTGGGGTCCGCGGCTTGTCGCCCGTCCGGCGGAAAAACCGCGGACCCCAAAGCCGGGGGTCCGCGCTACCAAACGACTCGTCGACTAGAACGCCTGCCCGAGCGTAACAAAATACTGAGTGGCGTTGAGCCCTGGCACGGGATTGAGATTACGCCCCACATCGAACCGCACGGGGCCGACGGGCGTCTGGATGCGCAGGCCAAGGCCGACCGTGTTACTGTAGTTTTGAATGAAGCCCCTGAAGCCGATGTTACTATAAACATTACCGCCGTCATAGAAGATAACTCCCCCGAGATTATTCAATAACGAAATCCCGAGATTATTCGCCCCGGGAATGGGGAAGCGGCCCTCCGTATTCCAGATCGCGAGTTCCCGGCCCCCGGTGGGGACCGTGATCTTCGTCGTGCACGAGTTCATGTCGCCGAGGACGCTGCACAAATACGCGGGTTGCGGCGGCCCGGCGCCGTTTAACGGGAAGCCCCGCAGGCTGTCGGCTCCCCCGGAGAAGAACCTCTCGCTGAGCGGCACGTGGCTGCCGTCGAATGCCTTCACCATCCCCAAGCGAAAATTATAGGCCCAGACCATCCAGGGTTTGATCTGGCGATAATAGGCGGTCTGACCGAAGAAACGGACGAGGTTATCGGTGGAACCGATGGCGGTCGGGGTTACTCCGAAGTCCAGCGTCTGGAAGACACCTTTATGGGCATCGAGCGGCTTGTCGCGGGTGTCGTGTACAAAGGAAGTGGAAAGCCTGGATATCCTGATGTTGGTATCTTCAGGCGGGACGAAGTCCAGTATCTGCAGATCGGTGAGCGTGGTGCGTTGATATGAGTAACGGAACAGCAGCCGCATCGTCCTGGCGGCGTCGAGCGTTTTCTCGAGAGCAAAGGACGCTACCCCCAGACGTGCCGTGAAGAGCGGGTTCGTGGTGCTCCGCTCGGCTGAAAAACTCCACACGGCGCTCCAGTTCATCGCAGGAAACTGGGGATCGGTATAACTGAAAGAGAGTTTCTGGTCCAGCCTCGATAGGAGCGTGGAAACGGATGCCGTTTCCGCGCGTCCCAGCAAGTTGAGACGGCTGTATTCCACCGACCCCATGGGGCTGAGGAGGTACGGCTCATCGACTGTAAAAGACTTCGGCAGACCGATCGTGGGCAGACCGGGTAGAGCGATGACGCCGGAGCTTAGCCCGCCCTGACGCGAGCTCGACTCGAATCCCAATCCGTAACTAAAAGAGTTCCGTTTCGCCTCGTGGACTTTGACGAGCACTTCCTCCTGGGTCTGGTCCGTGATGGGTTTAAGAGGCGTGACCTCCGCCCAGTCAAAGACGCCGAAGTTGTAGAGTTTGCCCTCGGACGTTAATAGTTGACCTTCGCTGACCGGCTGGCCAGACCTGACTGTGGTGTTCCGCGCCAGAAAGGAACGCCGCGTGTGGGGCCCGCCCAGATAAGCGACGTCGCTGATACGGGCTTCCGGCCCCTCCTCGATGAGGTAGGTCACTGCCACACGATGAGAACCCTCCGCCAGGGGTTGAACGGTCGACTTGAAACTGACATTCATATAGCCGAGGTTTAAATAGGTTGCGACGATGTTGTTTCGATCCTGGATTAGAAGAGCTGGGGAATAGGGCTGCCCGGCTTTCAGGCGCAAACCGTTTGGAGCCAGCGTCGCCAGCGGTTGCGTTTTGTTCCCTTCCACTCGGGAAGAGCTCACCAGGGTCTGCGGGCCTTCGGTAACGTGAAAGGTCACGTAAACCTGGGACTGGCGCTCGACCACTTCGGGTTCCACTTTGACGTCGGCAAATCCCGCATTCTGATAGAAAGCTTTTAGGTTGTCGGTGCTCTTGTTCAGTAAATCCTGGCTGAACTTGCCGCGCGAAAGGAAGCGCGCTTTCTCGATCATGACTTGACCCATGAGATCTTTGTCCTTGAAGTGTCCATCGTGCGCGATCCGGACACTCATGACGCGATGCTTGCGCCCTTTCTCAATTCGGTAGACCACGGATCTGGTCCGTGCCTCCTCACTCACCTCCTGGCTTACTTTTACGTCAAAGTAACCCTTGCTCTGAAAGTAGGAAACCAGATTACGGTGTCCTTCGTCCACCAGATCCCGGTCAAATTCGCTCTCTTCATACATAGGAATCAGCTTGCGCAGCGTTCTACCGAATATGTGGGCGCCTTCCACTCGAATGGAGACCAACGGCCCGAGCGTTACCCGAAAAGCCAGGTCCGCTCGATTGGTTTCGGGCTCGTAGCGCGGCCGCTCGAGATGGATTTGGCACGCCAGATAGTTTTCCTTGCCCAAATAGTCGCGGAGGTAACGCGCCGCAGCCTGAATGCGCTCAGGGTCGTAGGCCTTCCCGCTTTTGAGCGATGACCCTTTGAATCGGGCATGGAGTGAACCCAGGACGTGTTCGAGGCGCGTGGTTTCCTGGGGAGGAAGCCCGACCACCGCGATCTTGCCCAGCTTGGCATGCTTATTCAAGTTGACATGAAAAATCACGTTCGCCACTTTATGCGGCTCGTCAAAATTGGTTTCCGAATGGACCTTGGCCATGAAGTAGCCGTGTGTGGCAAAGAATCCCTCGAGCCCCGGCTCCGCGGCCTTCACCCGGTCTTCTTCGTACGCTTCCTCGGCGGGGTAATTGACAACCTGGAGAAGTTGACTGTAGTTGAACGTGCCCGTGGCCCCGCGAAAACTGATCATGCCAATGTAGAATGCCGGTTGCAGCACAAAGACCACCCGCAAACCGGCAGCCTCGGGCTTCACCAGCACATCCACCGTGGTGAATCGTCCGGCCTTTTTCAGCGCTGCCACACTCTCGCTGACCTCCTCAAGGGAGTACGGCTCTCCAACCTTTTGCTTCACCAGGGGACGCCAGGCGTCGACGTTCATCGCAGGCTTTGATACCAAATCCACAGCCGCAACTTTCTGGCCTTCGTAGACAGATTGCTGTTGCAGGGTCAGTTCCTGCGCGGCGCTCAAAATCGCGGGGCGATGGGCCAGGCTCAGCAACGTCCAGGCGAGGATGAGGCAAGCCGCGTTTGAGGGGCGGCGGATTGCTGCGCTTCCGGCTTGCAGGCTGTCAATAGAGTTGTCATTCTGCGAAGGAGGGGTCAGCCGCCTTCGAAGATCAAACCCCAGCGTCATCAATTCCTCCCTCAGAGGTCGCCTGCGCTTCTTGATGGATTGAATGCCGGCTTGGGCTCGGCAGCCATGATTCAGACCGGATCTTATCGAGTTGACTGTTGACTTCTGCTCCCACCAGAATGATCAGGCTGACAATATAGATCCAAAGCATGAGAATCATGAGACCACCCAGTGCTCCGTAGGTTTTGCTGTAGTTTCCGACGAAATGCACGTAGGTGTTGAAGCCTTTCGAGGCCAGCAGCCACGCCAAGATCACAAACACGCTCCCGGGCGTGATCCACCGCCAAGGCCGCTTCAGGTTGGGAAGCGCGTAGTCACCGATGGCGGCGGCGAGCCCTATAAGGAGGAAGGTGACCAACCATCGGCCGACGTCCCACAAGGGGTTGAGGGAAACAACGGAACCGGCGCGAACCGCCAGCCAGACAGCCGCCCAATGGCCCATGCTGGCAACTCCAAAGGCCGCGATCACCAGCAAGGAGAGAACGACAAGCAGGACGAGCGCCAGCGCGCGCCGTTTCCAGTAGCTGCGCGTTTCACGCACTTCGTAAGCGGCGTTGAGGGAATTCATCAAACTCATGATTCCACTGGATGCGCCCCAGGCCGTGCCTAAGACTCCGAAAGAAAGGAACGGTATGCGGCCCCGCGTAAGGCCCAGCACGGCCAGGAGCACCCATCTTTGAGCGTCGGGCGGAAGGTAACGCACCACCCAGTCGACAATATCCTTCCAAAAGCCCGTAAAAGGAAGAAAGCCGACGAGCGCCGCAAGGAAGATGAAAAATGGAAAGAGCGAAGCAACGAAATAGTACGACATCTCGGCTGCCCACCCTGTGCAGTTGCTGGCGTAGATTTGTTTCCACAGGCGGAGGCACAGTTCGCCGCACGGAACGCCAACCCTAGCGCCCAAAGAAGCTTTCCGATTGACGCTCAGATCCATCCACGGAGTCCCTGATTCCCGCCTTAACAATCCATTGGATGCGTCCGGGTTGACAAACGACAGCCGGAGAGGGCGATCGGGAGGAGCCGTGCAGGCAACAAACCTTGGGGGCATGCGGCGGAGGGCAGGAGCGTTGCCGGAGTTCTCCAAGTGCGTTGTCTTTGCCGCCGCGCGTTGTCCAACTGCGAAAGAATTGAAGCCGATCCGCGAGGTGGAACGAGGCGTGGAAGAGGGCGAATTTCCTCAGGGAAACCGCCCCTTGCCCGGACGAAGCGAAGAAGCGGTTTCTGCGAGAGGAATCGAGGCGGCGTCAATTAGAGGATGGCCGGGCTCATTCCCTCGGCCCGCGGATTGGCCCCGTTGACGGCGATGCCGGTCAGTAGCTTATCGGCTTCTTTCTCTTCCAGCAGAGTTTCTTCGAGCATTCTCGCGCCTTGTAGATCGTTCAGTTGTTCCGCCCATTTCCGTACGGTGCCGTAGGCCGCAATTTCGTAGTGTGCAATTCGTTGAGCGGCGGCGATTATGCCAGCGTCGCGCACGGCAGGATCGTCAGTGTGGCCGATGGTATCTTCACCTCCACTCAGAATACCTTTCATGCCGGTGCAGGTTTTAGACTTTGCGGACTGACCGAGACCTTGAAAGACCTGTTCCAGCCTGCTGAGGTGTTCCTTGGTCTGCTCGAGGTGCTGCATGAGTGCACTGCGCAGTTCCTGGTCACTGGCCGCTTCCGCCACTTTCGGCAAGGCTTTCAGAATGCGCTTCTCAGCATCGTAAAGGTCTTCCAATTCCTCCACATAGAGTTCTTTCAGGTTAGCGACTTTTGCCATCGCGTATTCTCCTTTCTGTGCCCGGGTACCGAATCGATTGCAGACCTTGGATTGCGCGCCCTGCTGGAAGGGGTGCAAACTTGTGGCCGCGAAGCTGGCGACGGAGGTCCGGCCAGAACTCCTCAGATTCCTGCCGGACGATGTCTGCGGCGGCGCACTTACCCGAGTTCATCGCGAACTTGTTGTTTTTGGCTCTGCCCTCACAGTTCCCTCAGTCAAAGCTTTCAAAAGCGGCGCAGCTCCAGCAGGAGCCGGCACACCTCCGGTCAGGATCGTAGCCCTGTCGACTGTGCCATATAACGCCTTGTTGCCGCTCTCATCGGGCTGTAGAACCGCTCCCTTGAGGTCGATTCCCGCGAAAACCCCGCGGCTGCGGGAATAAGCCAGCACTTCGGCGTGCATGGTGACATCAGTATCCGCGTCGGCGTCTCTTCCGACCGGTCCGGCTGCGGCCTCAGCGTTGGCGCCGAGCTGGAACTTGTCACTCAGTTGTTTTTCAAGCCCATGGCGACTGCGGAACACCAGTATGACATCCGTGGAGGTGGCCCCCCACTGGAATCCAAAGCTACCGCCTCCCATACTCAGAAACAGAGGCGCGCTCCACCCTCCATCGGATTCTCGACAGCTTACGAGACCTTTGCCCCAATTGCCCCCCACGAAGAAAGCGACCTTCTTTTCGCCGGGGATAATCGCCACGCATTTCGCAGACTGCATAATCTTATCTGGAATGGCCTTATCCGGCGCGCGTTCGATGGCGCGGAGCACCTCTGCGGCACTCTGCATATGCCTCATGTCATCCTCCCGCCCGGTCTCCGCCAGGGCGGGAATAACGAACGCGATCGCGAAAACGATTAACGTGATAATTTGTTTCCTCATCCTTTTCACCTCCCACTTTGAGTGCGAAACTGCCGCCCAGTTTCTTACCCTTCGATGTTCTTTCCTCTCGGGTGGGGTGCATGAAGCGCCCGAAGCTCTCTCGCTCAAACGGCTCGGCAGCGCGGTGGATGCGACTGGCTCATAGAACCGGTCATTTACTTTTCAGTGGCTCCCGTAAAAAAGAGCCCCCGGTGATCTCGCTTGGCATCGAAGGCAATGGACGTGCGCCGGAAAGTGAAGCAAAGGCGGACGCACAGCAAAAGGAGGAGCGATATGCTTTATTGGGCTTTGGTTTTCCTGGTCGTCGCGATCGTCGCAGGACTGCTTGGGTTCGGCGCAGTTGCCTTCGCCGCTGCCGGAATGGCAAAGGTGTTGTTCTTTGTCTTTTTGATCCTTTTCATTCTCAGCTTGGTGAGGCATCTCGGAAGGCGGGTCTAGACCGGATTTGTCACCACCCTCCCGGAAGGGCGGGCCTTTAGCCCCGCCGCCTTGGGGCCGGCTGGAGGTAGGGCGTTTACGCCCTGAAGCCGGCTCGCTTCAGGGGCTAAAGCCCCTTTTCCGTCACGCGCGTTGGGCGGCGGGGCTGAAGCCCCGCCCTTCCGTCTCACTTTCATCTTTATGGGTGGGCCGCAGGCCCATGACCACTCAGGATGACATGATAGGCGAGTTCTCACGCAGACTCTCTAGCTTCGCCGCTGCGAGGCCTTGCCGGTCATTTGCCCGTCTCGCGTCCGGCGCAGTGGTCAGCCCTTAGGCATATCGCAATCCCCTCCCACGGGCAAAAGTTGGCTGGAGCGGAGCGCCGAAGCACATGCAAGCAAGTTCGAGCGCCTCCCCCCGTACCCCCTTGGAATTCCTGCCTCTACGGCGATTCCCCGATGTAACTACCCAGTACGCCCGATTGTGACGATTGCGGGCCTAAGTTACGTTGCAAAGGAAGGAAAATTTAGAGGTGGGGGTGAATGATTATGGCCAGGTGCTTACCCAACGAGGCGGAGTTGGTCGCCGCTGCCCAGGCAGGAGATCGGGAGGCCTTTGATACCTTGATGAGCTCCTGCTATCAGCCGACTTTTCGGCTCGCCGTCGGTATCGTGCGGAATCGCGAAGACGCCGAGGACGTGTTGCAGGAAGCTATGGTTAAGGCTTATTGCAATCTCCATCAGTTTCGGCGAAACTCGCGCTTCTACACGTGGGTGGTGCGAATCGCCATCAACGAAGCTTTGATGAATGTTCGTAAGCGCCACGGCGAAAGGCGAGTCTTGTTGGATGAACTGGCTGAATCCGATCGTGGCGTGGTCCGCCGTGAGTGCGAGGACTGGAGCAACTACCCCGAGAAGTACTATAGCCAACGTGAACTTAACGGGATCCTGGATGACGCCCTCACGGGCCTGAGCCCACGCCTCTGCGCAGCTTTTTACCTTCGCAACGTGGAAGACCTTTCCATAAAGGAGACCGCTGCGAGACTCGGTTTGTCCGTAAACGGCGTGAAGTCACGAGTCTCCCGGGCGCGCTCGAGACTGCGAAAAAGGCTGTACGCGGTCCTTCGTGACTCAGGCCATTGCCCGTGGAAATCGGGACGGCGCCGCCCGCAGCCCAGCATAGCGGCAAGGACTTCTACAGCTTCGTTATCTCTATCCACGATGATCTGCTGAGTTGGGCGATAATCAAGGGGCCAGCTTGAATCCCGCTGGCAGGCGATTGGCGGTCCGCACCGAAAACCATCCTTATGCAATCAGTCGAGGGTATCGTGGTGGCTCTTGGCGTACTGCTTCAGTTTGTTGTGAAGGGTTCTTGCGGTGATGCCAAGTATCGCTGCAGCCTTCGTCTTGTTTTGATCGGTGGAGGCAAGGGTTTCGAGGATATGCCGGCGCTCAACTTCCGCCACGGTAAGACCCGGCGCAATTCGAAGCTGAGCGTGGCCGGGCGGCTCAATTTCGCCGTGCAAGAACGGTGGGAGATCGCGAGGCGTAATGACGTTTCCGGAACAGATGAGCGCCGCCCGTTCGAGTGTATTGCGAAGCTCCCGGACATTACCCGGCCAGGAATAACGAAGCATGAGCGTCATCGCCTGCGGATCGATCCACCGAACTGTCCGCGCGTGCTTTCGGTTCAAGTCCTCCAAAAGCGCCGTAGAAAGTGCCTCAAGGTCTTCCAAACGCTCCCGCAAGGGGGGCATTGTGATGCGGACGACGTTGAGGCGGAAAAAGAGGTCGCTGCGGAGTTGTCCATTCTTAACTGCGTCTTCGGGCACCGTGTTAGTCGCGGCTATTACGCGCACCGAAACTTGAATCTCGATTTTCCCGCCCAGCCGGCGAATTCTGCCATCCTCAAGAACGCGCAGCAGCTTGGCTTGGGCAACCAGGGGCATGTCGCCGATTTCATCGAGCAGCAAGGTGCCACCTTGAGCAAGCTCGAAGCATCCCAGGCGCTGCTGGAGCGCGCCGGTAAAGGCCCCCTTCTCGTGACCGAAGAGCTCAGTTTCGACGAGCGATTCAGGAATTGCAGCGCAGTTCAGCGCGACGAACTGACTACTCCGATACGGGCTGAGCTCATGAATGGTGCGGGCTGCCAGTTCCTTACCCGTCCCGCTCTCACCGCATATCAAGACCGACGCCGCCGATGGCGCTACCATACTGATGGTGGACATGACCTCCTGCATTTTCGGAGATCGTCCCTCCAGCCTGCCGAGCACGCCTAAGTCGCGCAATTTGCGGTGAGCGATCTCCAGCCGCCGCTCACTTTCGTGCCGGTCAAAGCAGTTTCTGAGCTCGATCTTCAGACGTTCGGGGTTGACAGGCTTGGTTAGGAAGTTAAAGGCACCCAGCTTGGTAGCTTCCACGGCGTCTCGAATTGTGCCGAAACCCGTCAATATAATGAAATAGGTCTCGGGAGTCACCTCTCGCGCCTGTTTTAACAGCCCAAGGCCATCGAGCCCCTGCATCCGAAGGTCGGAAATGACGACAATCGGCCGCCCGGAGACGATCTTGTCCAGCCCTTCGGCGCCGTCAGTGGCAACATCGACGCTGTATCCCCAGCTCGACAAGAGACCATTCAACGCGCCGCGGACACGTTCGTCGTCCTCGACCACCAGAATTCGCTTGCCCTCGGTCATATGGCAGGATCTATCTAACTACCGGGTACTCATGCCCTCGTCTCCATCGGGACATGAAGAGGTAAAGCGTCGCAATACTCCTGGACAAATACCTTGAGGGCCCTGATAAGCAACAATAAAAATGGTATCGCTCTTCGGGCCGAGGTGTCAATTGCAGCGCCGCGCACTGACTGTCCTAAATGCGTATTGCCAGGTGTCGCGAGCTCGAAACCCGGCTGAAACTCCCAGCCCCGCAGGGGCGGCCAAAAACCGTAGCGGCGGGTTTACCCCGCCCTCGCGGTGTTGAAATCTTTGGAGATATGGCGGGGTAAACCCGCCGCTACCCCACGAAAACGATTTTTTCACACCTTCAGCGGCCTGGGGTACCAACTCACAATATCTTCCTGAGCTGTTCGAGGAAATAGCGATAGTACTGGTAGGGAGTATCCGGCGTGGCGCTATGGTCCAACATGGGGAGGTAGCCGCCATCGTCGATCAGCGGCTTGACGCGCTGAAGTTCCAGATCGATCGCTTCCCGGCTCTGCGTCAGTGGCCGCTTGTCCACTCCGCCGCAAATGCGCAGGCCGCGACCGTATTTCTTTCGCACCGCCAGCACGTCCATTCCCGCCTGAACTTCGAATGGGTAGAGGATGTCGATTCCGGAATCCATCCAGACCGGGATGAGCGGGTCGATATTGCCGTCGCTGTCGAGAGCAAACCATCGCACCCCGTGGCTTCGGCCAAAGTCCACAACTTTCCGGTAGCGGGGAAGCATGAACTGGCGCGCCAACCGCGGAGAGATGAGGGGCGCGGTGTGATAGGCCATATCTTCCCAGAACGCAAACACGTCAATATCGGTTTCTTCCAGCATTTGGGAGAGCATGCCGATCAGGTACTCGGCGTCGGCCTCCAGCATCTCTTCCACGAATGCCGGGTCGTCGTAAAAGAGCGTACAGAGGCGTTCCACGCCCACGAGGTTCCTGATCGGCCCGAAGAACCCGCCCCAACGGTCGGCAATGACCACGAAGGGGAAATCGCGCTTGCGGAGTTCGCGCAGTCTTTCACGCCAATTCGATCCAATCCGCTCGCTGAGGTTCGGACGCATCCTTTCCCGCCAGTATTTGCGGAAGTCCTCCCGCGTTTCGACAGGGTGCCGGATGAATTGCGGCATCGAACTCAGCGGGTTCTTCTTGAATTCCCTCATCACAATTCCCTGCGGATCGACGTAGGTTGTGTACTCTTCATCGTCTGCCAGGATTTCTCTTTCGAAACGCGGGAACGGCCAGAACCAGGAGAATTCCACCAGCCACTTGTCGCAACCGAAATCCGTCTTGCCGGCGACGTACCCGCCTTCCTTCGCCCATCGCTCAGCGGTTTCGGGCCACGCGGGCCACGGGAACTCATAGAAGGGTGCCCGGTCGACCTGCGCGTATTCGAGCGTGCCTCGAAAGCGTTCAAGATCAGTCATACTCTCTCCTCAGTCATGCCCGTCGGGCGGGGGGCCCGGCGCCGTCTGCTCTGCGGGTAGCCCGTGTTGGACGGGATTTTTCTGGCGACTCAACAGGGTCGCCTTCTCCGCTTCCTTCTTGGCTTCTTCCGGCCGGCCCAGGCGCCTCAACAATCCGGCGAGTTGAGCGGGGAACGCAGCCTCCTCAGGAAATCGCTTTTCGCCACCGAGCAGCGTTCGGAGCGCCTCCTCGGGCTGCTTCGCTTGGTTCTGCGCGGTGGCCAGCGCGTTGTACGCCAAGATGTTATTGGGATCGCGAACCACCGCCTGCTTCAGGAAGGGAAGAGCCTCGGAGTTTCTGCCCAGACGGCGAAGCGACTCACCGAGATAGAGATAGGAGTCGGCAAAAGTCGGATCGACGGCGATCTCCTTCCGCAGATGCTCCTCGGCGGCCGCGTAGTTGGCCCGATTGAAATCGATGAAGCCCAACTGATAGTGGACGGCAGCCAGATGCGGGGCGAGTTTGAGGACCTGCTCATATTCCGCCTCCGCGCCGGCGTCATCGTTGCGCGCCATGTAAGCGTCGCCATACAGCATGTGCAGCCAGGGGGAGTCGGGAAAGCGGTCATGGAAGGTGCGGAAGTCGCGCAGTCCGGCTTCCTTGTCCCCCGCCGCACGGTCCTGTTCGATGAGCACATAGAGCAGGTACGGATCCTCGAAACCAGTGGCAAAAGCGTGCGAGAGCGCCCGCTGCGCTTGCTTGGGCTCCCGCAGAGCACGGTATGCCATGCCGAGGTAGAACTCGTTCTTGCCCTCCGCGGCAACCTTCTTCAGCACGTCAACGGCTTCCTCCGGATGACCCACGAGGAGAAGTGCAATACCCTCGTAAGCAATGAGATTCGGGTCGTTGGGCACAACTTCGAGGCTGCGGCGCGCCCACTCGAGCGCGCTCTGGCCCTCTTGGTACTTGAGCAAGAGAGCGCAAAACGCAACGTCGATAGTCGGATCGCGCGGACACGCCCGCGCCGCGCCTTCGTAGGCTGACCGCCGCTTCGCGAACGGCTGCGTGGCGTCCTCGGCTTGCTGGAGGAGCCCGCGCACGGACTCCTGCTCCCTGCAAGTTTGTTGATCGCTGCTCGAACCGGCGGGCCCGCCACCGGCGCCCCTGCTTCGAGCCGGGATGGCGAGCAGGGAAAAGACCAGGCAGGAAACCAGAAAGGGTGTTGAGTTTATTCGGGAGCGACCCCTCACCCGGCCCGCTTCGGCTGATGCAAGCGCCGGCAGCGGGCCACCCTCTCCCCAAGAGGGACTGTGTGACAACTGCGGCCAACGATTGGGGCGCAGCTTTGGAGTGCGGCAGCTTGCTGCCGCTTTCCGCCAGCTAGCTTGCTCGCACTCCCATGGCCACTGAGCTCCCGGTGCACGGCCGGCAAGCCGGCCTGGCAAAAGCGGCAGCAAGCTGCCGCACTCCAAAGCGCCTGCGGCACGCTTGCGTGAGTTGTCACACAGTCTCCAAGGGAGAGGGCTGAAAACATTCGTTGCCGACCGCCCTCTCCCCTGGGGAGAGGGTGGCGAGAGCAGCGAGCCGAGTGAGGGGTTTCTTCCCATCGAGCCTCGAAACTGCGGAAGTCAGGTTAACCCGTTCCAGTGTATTCTAACGCGAAAACCCGCGCCGTAGGAGCGGCGACAAAGGTTACGCTTGCGGCGTCTACCCTATTCGCGGAAATGGTGGAGACTGGGCTGCCCCCCAAAATTCGTCGATAACGGCGGGCGATGTAGGGGGACGGCTCGCCCTCCCCTTCTCGCGGGCCGCTGGCCCGCGGGTAGGGCAAGCCCTACCCCTACAGCAGGTGGGTGCAGCGAGGTTTGGTGTAGCGGCGCACGGCCGCGCGGCCGCGGACCGTTCGCCCGTTTACCGACGGATCAGGGCCGCCCCTCCCCGGCCGGGGTGCCGGGGAGAGGACAGCGGTTGAAGGGTTGATAAGGTCAGCGGAAAGCGCAGAGGAAGGCGCAAGCGCCCCCCTCCGCGTTTCTTCCTAGAATTGGTACCGCAGCGCGAATTCCGTGATGCGCGGATCAGCCGCGCCGGTTACCGCGCCAAAATTCGAGCTTCCATATCCCGTCGAGATACTGTTGAAGTTGGTGTGGTTGAAGATGTTAAACAGCTCGGCACGGAATTCGATGGTGTGTTTCTCCTTGATGCGGAAGTCTTTGTAGAACGCCATGTCGAAGTTCACGATTCCCGGACCGATGATGCTGCCGGTGCCGGCGTTGCCGAAGTACCCGGCGGGCGGAGCGGTGAAGGCGTTGGGATTGAACCATTGCAGGACCGTCTTCGGGCCGTTGTTGATGCTAGAGCCGGCGACACGGTTAGGCAGCGAGGCGAGGCCGGGGGTCGCGATGCTCAAACCGGGATCGTTCGCGAAGCCATTCTGGATGGTGGTGATACCCGAGTACTTCCACCCTCCCAGGGCGGCCTGCTTAAACCCACCGGCGTGCGCGTACCACGGCAGACTCCAGATGTGGCTGATGGCGAGCATATTGTAGGGAGTGATGTTCTCGGTGCCATAGCCTCGGCGGGGCTCGCGGGTTTCCTGGGTGGTGTTGGAGTTCTCGAAGAACGTCGAGCCGCGGGTATCGGAGAGACCGTGCTGCCAGGTGTAGGCCACCGAGATAAACAGGTGGCTGCCAACGGGGTGCTTGACGTTGACTTCCAAGGCGTCCCAGTACAGGTTGGAATTGCTGACGTTGGTGTTGATCGTGCCGTATCCCAGGTACGGAGCGTAGGCGTATTCAAAGGCGCCCGTCCCGAGGGCAGCATCGTAGTTAATCAAAGGATTGAAATCGTACTGTCCATCGGGTCCGGGCTGGTTGCGATCCCAATAGGTTCCCATGTGGTGGCCGGCGTTGCCGGCGCCCGCGATGGAAGCGAACCAATTGCCGCGGAACTGGTGTTCGAGGCTCAGGCTATAAGTTTCGAGCATGCCGGCCGGGTGCAGCGCGAGGTCCTCGCTCACCAGCGTGGGCGTACTCAAGGGTGCAACTGCTCCGCCCGCGGGGTTGGGGAACGGCGGTGCAACCAGGCTCAGGGATGAAACGCGCGGAGGATTGTCGCCACAGAAGTAGCTGCAATCCGTCCCCGTGGGAACGCGGTTATACGTGATACCGTAGCCGCCACGCAGGGAGGTTTTGCCGTCGCCGAACACATCGAGGGCAAAACCCACCGAGGGCGCCCACAACCATTTGTAAGTGTTCGCAAAGTTGTTGGCCACTCCATTCACGCCGTTGGTGATTAGCCCATTATTGGGATCGTAGGTGGGCCCTGGCGTGATGGTGCCGTCGAGGTTGACGACGGGAGCATTGGCGGGGTTATAGGTCGCGGGATTGAAAATCGTTTCGTAGCCCGTTTGGGGATGCGGCACGGGCATATATTCCAAGCGTATTCCGGCTGTGACCGTCAGCCTCTTGTTGACTTTCCAGCGATCCTGCACATAGGGAGTGTCAATGGGATAGTGAACATAGGGGCGGGTCTCGGTGCTCGCCTGGGTGAAACTGGCGGCATCACCCAGTAAATAGTCCGCCAGCCCATTTCCGGTGAATGAGCCGCTGAAGCCCCACTCGCCGTTGCTGGCGGCAAAATCGGTTTGCCGCTTGGTGCCGAAGACGATGTTGACTCCGGCCTGGATGTAATGGTTGCCGCGCAGCCAGCTCCAATCGTCGGTCAGCGTGTCCTCGAGGTCACTGGCGTGATTCAGGGGCAGAGTATACGCCACTCCGAGCGGCGAATAATTGGTGATGCTGATCTGCGGCAGGCGGTCCGACCCGAATCCGTTCGGATAAGGCAAAACCTCGTTGAAACCTGGAACCTGGCTCCGCTCGGTAATGCCGGAGATGGCCAAGTCGACGACGTAGTTGTTCATGGCCACGGAAATCGTATTGAGCATGGTGGGGGACAACGTAGTGGTCAGTTGAATCTGCGCCAACTGGTTTCGCGTGGTGATGGGGTCTTTGCTGGTGGCGTAAGGCGACCCCAGGAACGTGTCGTACGAGTTCCCGTTCAACTGGCGTTCATCCAGGTATTCGCCCATCAACCGCCACTTGCTATTGAAGTTGTGGTCAATCCGGATCTCGTCGTCGCGCTGAGTATTGATCTGGGGAGCCAGGTTGATGAAATTCGTGAATCCGCCGGAGGGAGAGACGTAGTTGGGTGGCGGAGCCTGCGCTGCCGCCAGGGCCAGGGCCGAGGAATTGAGCGGGCCGATTTGATTGTTCGGGAAGGGCTGGCCGGTGGCAGGGTTGGTAAGCTGGACGTTGGGGGATGCGGTGGAGCTGCAAATCCCCGCCGAGGTGAATCCCGCCGGGCACAGCGCACTAAAATCGCCCGCCAACTGGTTTGCCGTGGGCGTAGTCCCCGTTACCGTTTGGGCAATGTGCTGGCGCACCCACTGCTGGCTCCAGAAGAAGAACGTCTTATCTTTCTTAGTGTTGTAGTGGCCGGGAATATAGAGAGGCCCACCGATGGTGTAACCGAAGATGCTCTGTTTGAGCCCGGGCACCGTGGGACTAAAGAAGTTCCGGGCATCGAGCGCGTCGTTGCGGAAATACTCGAACCCGGTAATATGAAACTGCTCCGTCCCGCTCTTGGTTTCGAGCAGGACGACGTTGGAGCCCATCAGGCTGTATTGAACGCTGTAGTTGTTCTGCAGGACGCGCACTTCCTCAATGGTATCGGGATTGGGGGTAATGGTAGTCTGGGTCATGTTCCCTGTGTTCATGTTCCAGATACCGTCCAAGGTATAGAGCGTGCCGCTGTTGCCCATGCCGTTAATCGACATGGTGTTGCTGGTGAGAAATCCACCCTCCGTCTGAGCCACCGCGGGGGACAAATTGGTGACGCCGGGCATCAGTGCCGAAAGGCTCTGATAGTTGCGCCCGTTCAGAGGCAGGGTCACGACTTGCTGCTCGTCCACGCTGCTGGATACCTCATTGGTGGACGTTTGAATTTGGGCCGCAGAAGCGGCCACGGTGATCTCCGTCGCCACGGTGCCGACATTCATGACCAGGTTCACGGGAGTCACCACCGTCGGGTGCAGGATAATCCCGGTTTCCCCCCGCCTCTGAAACCCTTCCTTCGAAACCGTGACGGTGTAGGTTCCCACCACCAACCCGGGGAACACAAAGCTGCCGTCCGTGTTCGTCTGGGTAGTGGTCTTGATGCCGGTGCCTTCGTTGAGGGCTTCTACTTGGGCCCCGGGGACAACGGCGCCGCTGGTGTCGGTGACGGTACCGGCGATGGTTGCGGTGGTACTGAGTTGCGCCCAGCCGTTGGCGGTCAAGGCTAGACAGAAAGCAACACCAAGCACAGCAATGATCCACTTGGGGAAATCATGCTTGCATTCCATGAAACCTCCTGTTCCTTTTTCAATGAAGCGGACACCCAATAACCCGACGCGAGACGAACAGGAATTCAGTATTACGGGGAAAATCCCATTAGCCGGACGAAAGAATCTCCATTATCTCCGAGGAAACAAAGTCCATTCTAACCAGCTATTTTATATTAATGATTAACCCGATACAGCAAACGATTTCGGCTTCATTCCTGATGTTACGCGGTACCAAACCCGACTGGGACGCCCGCAACGGTTGCATGTTATTGAAAAGTAGGTAATTCGATAGATTCTTCGGGCAAAATATCCTTATAGCTGAAAAAACTGTTGACAGCGGATGTGATGCTATGTCAAACATCTTAGCCGGTACTTCCTCCGGAGGTTGGAAATGCCATCTGGGTTTCCGGCGCGCCGTGCCAACCGTTACGTCGTCAAGTCCGTTCTACATGCCTCAGAGGTTTGGAGTGCCTTCCGTTTCCCCGGCGAAGTCCTGCGCTTGCGCGACGTTGTTGCGCGTTCGGGGTTGGGGAAAGAGATGTGCTTCCGGTTGCTTTATACTTTGCACGAATGCGGATTTCTGGAAAAGGTCGGAGAGAATCAATACCGGATCGCGTTTCGTCCCGGAGGGCATCGCCTGTTCCGTTTTGGCTATGCCGACCAGGACCGGTCTTCGTCTTTTTCCCGCCAAGTCATCGGCGGGCTGGTACGAGCATGCGAAAAGGCGCAAATCGAACTGATCGTGCTTGACAACCGCCGCGACGCCAAAACGGCTGTGCGGAACGCCGAGCGCTTGATCCGCGAGTATGTGGACCTGGCGATCGAATTTCAGATTAATGAAAGTGCGGCTCCCGAGGTTGCAGCGAAATTCCAGAATGCTCGGATACCTCTGGTCGCCGTTGATGTCCCGCACCCCGGCGCGACCTACTTCGGGGTTGATCACCACCTGGCGGGGCTCTTAGGGGGGCGCTGCTTGGGGCATTACGCTGCGCACGAGTGGCAGGGTTCGATAGACATCATCCTTCTGCTGGACATCGCGCGGGCGGGCCCCATGCTCCGCACCAGGGTGGACGGAATTCTCAGCGGGATCAGGGATGTGCTTGGGGCGGCGGAGAAATACCAAGTCGTCAGGCTGGATGGCAAGGGGGAGTTCCGGGCATCGCTGGAGTGCGTCAGGAAGCATCTTGGCGGCGGACTCGATGGCCACTTCCTGGTTGGGGCAGCCAACGATCCGAGCGCCCTGGGCGCACTGCGGGCCTTTCAAGAGTGTGGGCGCAGCGCCCATTGTGCGGTGGTGGGGCAGAATGCCGAACCGGAAGCGCGCGCCGAAATGCGCGAGCCCGGAACACGGCTGATCGGCTCGGTGGCCTATTTTCCGGAACGGTATGGCGACGCTCTCATCCCCATCGCCATGGACATCCTGGCGGGCAAGAAGGTGGCGCCCGCGACCTTCATTTCCCACCAGCTCATCACTCCTGAAAATGTGAATCGCCATTACCCGAACGATGCGCTGTTGGCTATGGCAAAGGAGTATGCTTAATGGTTAGTGGTATCGATAAGAGCAATTAGCCCGAGTCCTGGAAGGGCGGGGCTTTAGCCCCGCCGATACGCAGAGTGTGGTTAAAGGGGCCTTTAGGCCCTGAAAGAACCGGGCTTCAGGGGCTAAAGCCCCGAGGGGCGGCCTGTTCTCGGCGGCGGCTCTGAAGCCCCGCCCTTCCGACCCAAAACGAGTAGAAGCGCTTAGTTCTGCAAGTAAGCACCAGTGTCGTGTAACATAAGTTCGTTCATTAAATCAGGCTCTTGAGGTCACCGGTTTTCAGCCCCGTTCGGGGCGAAATAACTTAGCCCAGGGCGAGAGCCCTGGGGTGAAAGTTCCCCCGCGCCCTTTGTTCCCCCTCCCCCGCCGGGCGGGGAGGGGGAAAGGGGGAGAGGGGCCGACTGAGACCCACGGCTGACGCCGTGGGCTAAATTCTGCCGCCCGCCTTCGCGGGCTGACTTAAGTCACGAACTTGCGTTACACAGCACCAGCATTTATGGAACGGCCCGCAGTGCGCATTTTGTCGCTTCTCCTTCTCCTCGCCGGTCTGCGAGAGATTCCCTCGCAGTCCGCCTCCCAGGCGCAGGCGCCAACATCGACGGGTGCATCCACCGCCAAGACCGCCCAGCAATGGATGGCGGAGGGCCGCCAAGCTCAAAAAGCCGGCAAGCAACTCGATGCGATCAGGGATTTTCTAAACGCCCAGCGTCTTGAGCCGGCTTCGCCCGACCCGCTTTATTCACTGGGCATGAGCTTTTTCCTCATCGGCTGGTACGAGAACGAAACCAGCTACTACGACCGCGCCGCTCGCCACTTCGACGCCGCGCTCGCCCTCGATCCCCAGCACGACCGCGCCGTGTTCATGCGCGGCATGATGGAAGTCGTCCATTTGCGGCTCAAGGAAGCCGAACCGTACCTCCTCAAGGCCATTTCACTGAACCCCGGTAATCCCTATTACCACCTCCATTACGGCATTCTGCTGGGACGCATGAACAAACCCGACGATGCCATCCAGCAAATGCTGCTGGCGGAAAAACTGGGCCCCACGGATCCGCTGAGCTACTTAAATCTGGGGCAACTCTACGCCCAGTTGGGAAAATACGCGGAGGCGCGGCCCCATCTCGAGCGCGCCGTACAGCTCGACCCCCATCTGGCCGCTGGCTACTACTCGTTGGGGGGCGTCTACCATCACCTTGGCCTGACCGAGGAAGCCAAGGGGGCGTATGAAACCTTCCAGCGGCTTAAGGACACGCAACCCCAGGCCGACCCGGTGGTAGGCGCCATGCAGGGCGGCTCGGGCGCCCATTCGAAGTAGGCCACCCACCCACAACACGATGCCGCAAAGGAGGATTGCATGGCCGCGAAGCTGATGTATGTGATCAAGTTCGTAGGGGACATGGACAGGGCTATAAAGTTCTATCGGGACGTGCTGGGCTTACCTCTGAAATTCCAATCGCCGGGATTGAGCGAGTTCCTTATATCACGCCCCTTCAGGGCTTGATCTCGGAGTTGAAGTCTGCACTCACCCCACCTGCACACTCACACCCCAGGGAACGAGCACCCACCACACGGAGGACCCAAGCCGGAGCGGCTATAGCTTCCGTTGCAAGGGTCGATAGTATTCCATTGAGGTTTCAGCGTCCGACGCCGGGACAGGCGGGCAGCCATGGCCCGGCGAGCGCCGCGTGCATTGGCTCCGGCCCCGGCAGGCGCATCTGCGGCCTCGAGCCGAACCGGGAGGGAGACGCTCGAGCGTACTGGTTGGTCAACCTCGGCGTGATGGGGCAGTGAGAAAGGGGGATGGCAAAGGTGCGGCAAATAAAATGGAGCGTGGTCCTTGTCCCGTTGTGGATGGGATGGCTGGTGTGCAGTCCGGCCTGGGCCGGACAAGCGGCGTCTCACAGCAAGGCCCAGAAGGCCAGCGCCGCTTTGACGGTTGAAGACGTCACCAAGCTCAGCAAGGCGGGCCTGAGCGAGGACATCATCATTCAACAGATCAGGAAAAACGGCAAAGCTTTCGATTTGTCCACGGAGCAGCTTATTGTTTTGAAGGAGGCGAAAGTGAGCGACCGGGTGGTCGAGATCATGTTGGACCCCTCCAAGGCGGAATCACCCCCTGCTGCCACCGCCGCCGTTCCCGAGACTTTGTCCGCCCCTGCTGCCCCGGTTGCCGCGGCTGTCCCGGTTGGCGAACGGGAGCCGCCGGTAGGGGCGCTGCCCACCGAAGTGGGTGTTTACGTGAGCAAGCAGGGCCGGTGGGAGGAAGTCTCACCGGAGATTGTGTACTGGAAGACGGGGGGCGCGCTGAAGACCGTGGCGACGGCCGGGCTGAGGCATATCGACGTGAACGGTCACGTGCCGGGGGCCGCCAGCCGCACCCGCTTGGGCGCTCCGCTGGAGTTCTTGATCGTGGCGCCGGAGGGAACGGCCATGACGGAGTATCAGTTGCTGCGCCTGCATGCCCACAAGGACAACCGCGAATTTCGCACCGTCACCGGGGGCTTCCTGCACGCTCAGAGCGGTGCACAGCGCGACCAGGTCCCCTTTGATGGGAAAAAAGTAGCGAGCCGTGCATACGAAGTGGCTTTCCCGGCGACTGCCGGACCGGGAGAATACGGGCTTTTGCCGCCGAGCTCGACAAGCGGACAGGGAAAAATCTATTCCTTCCGGGTCATGCAATGACACACGCGTGCGGGCAGAGCCCGTCCTGGGCTGAATCGTTCAAAGAGCTTCTGACTCGGGACGCGGGGAGGGCATCATGAGAAAGGCAAATGCCAGAAGTCTCCGGACGTTTCTGCTGGTGCTGGGCGCGGCCGCTTGCCTGGGGTACGCGCGGGCTGAGGCGGGAGCATCGCCGGCAGGCCAAGCCAGGAAGCATAGCTCCGTGACGGTGCAAGATGTAATCAATCTGGCGAAAGCCGGGGTGAGCGACGAGGTGATTCTGGCCCAGATTCGCGCCCGGCACGCGTCCTTTGACCTGACGGCAGAGCAACTGATTCAACTCAAGACCGGGTCGGTGAGCGAGCGGATTATCCGCGTGATGATGGAAACGCTCCCGGCGCAGAGGGCTGGCGACGAAGTCGCGTCGCCCCCCAAGCCGGCGGTACGCGCCGCCGCACGACCCAAAAAGCCGCAGCCTCCCTCTGCGGCGCCGGCGGTAGCCAAGGCTGGGGCCGCCACTGCCGTTTCTTCCAAATCCGAATCGCCGGGCACGCCGCTGCAGTGGGTTGCGCATCACGACCCCATGGGGTTTTCAGTGAAGGTGCCGTCAGGCTGGGGTTTGCTCACCGACCGGCAGACAGGGCGAATCAACATCCAAGGTCCGGAGAGCCAGCAGGCGGTGATCTGGCCGATGTTCATTCCACAACAGCAATTGGACAGCCGCGGAGCGGGAACCATCTTGCAGCAACTGGCGCGGCGGGTGGACGCGGGGAAGAACTGGGACGCGCCCCGGTTGGCCGGCAACACGGCTCGGGTGTTCGCCCGCGGCCAGACCAGCGGCGCGGCATTAATGCAATGGCGTTCTTCCGCGGCGGGCACCGTGATTCTCCTTTTCTGCGTCAGCGCGCCCGGCTCTCTCTATCCGGCTTCCGTCGAGACCTTCGCCGGCATCCTGAAGAGTTTCCAGGTCCTGCCGGATCCCAAAGCGAACAGCGCAGCACCGGTGAGAAGGGCGCCGCCCGTCGAGCTGGTGTCGTGGGTTCAATGGACCGACCCGCGCGAGGGCGCTTTCAGCGCGGCGGTGCCGCAAGGCTGGAACGTCACAGGCGGAGCTTTTCGTCAGAGCGCGTCCGATGTGAGGCATCGCCTGGTGGTGGAATCGCCGGACGGCCAGGTTCGCGTAGCGGTGGGTGACGCGAATGTGGGAGTTTACACTGCGCCGTCCGCCACGTACACGCGCTACGGCGTACGCGAAGGCTCCTCAATGACGGTGGGCGACGGCTCCAGGATGCAAATCCTCCGCTTTCTGACGGCGCAACAGTTCGTGCACCAGTACGTCGCCAGCGTGGTCAGCCGGGAGTGCGGCAACGTGCGGATTCTCTCCGAGAACGACCGCCAGGACTTGGCGGCTTTTGCCGGTCAGAGGGCCAGGGCACAAGGCGCGCCGAATCCGAGCTTGACCGCGGCCGGTGTTTCCTTCTCTTGCACCTGGAAGGGGCGCGAGGGCCGGGGTTACTATGCGGCCGCGACGGTACAGCCCTTTCCCGGCCGTGCCACCATCTGGTACGTCGATGGGTTGTACGGTTACCTGGCCACGCTCGAACGGCTGCAGCAGGCCGACGAGATCGCCCTTCGCGTGGTCAATTCCATGGGCATCAACGCCCAGTGGAGACAACAGGAAGACCGCATGGCCTCCAACGCGGCGGCGGCGGACTATGCCCGCGCGCAGGAATACCAGGCCCGTTCACTTCATTACCAGGCCGATCAGCAGCGGAAAAGCGCGGACATGGTGGGGCAAAATGGGTACTTCGAACGGTCGCAGGCGGATTACGATGAAGTGCAGCGGCGGCGGGAAAATGCCATTCTCGGCACCGTGGACGTGGTGGGCAGCGACGGTAAGCAATTCAAGATCGACAACTACTCCGATTATCACTGGATGAACCAGACTCATGATGCGATCGCCGGCACGAACACCGAAACCTCTCCCGGTTACGGCTGGAGTGAGATGATTACCCTGCCTTAGCGATGGGAGCGCGGGCTTCCAGCCCGCCCGAAGTGCCGGCTGGGGTATAATTGAGCCAGACGCGGAGGTGCAGCGTGGCCGCACGATACGTTTTGAGTGATTATGTTGCTGAGGCGCTGGCCGGGGCTAGCTTCGACAAGCTCGAGGACGGAAGCTACTCGGGCCACATTCCTGCTTGCGAGGGAGTCGTCGCTTTTGGGCCGTCCCTCCGCGAGTGCGAGAACGAGCTGCGCTCGACGCTCGAGGATTGGATTCTGGTTGGGCTTCAGCTTAAACACGCCCTACCCGTCATCATGGGAATCGACCTCAACAAGGAGCCTGCGCGTGAGCCGGTGGACGCCTTGTAAGCGCGGCGATTTCATCCACAAACTCCGTCATCTCGGGTTCGACGGCCCGTTTACCGGAACCCGCCACCAGTTTATGGTCTGGGAGCAAAAGCGCCTGGCCATCCCTTCCAACGCCGAATATTCCGTACCGCAACTGCGCATGATGATTCGCGAGATTGAATCCGTGATGCGCAAGCAGATTACTTCGGATGAATGGAATAATCTGTAGGGTCCTGCCCGGCCTCTGTCGGTGGCTCCGCGCTGTGTTCCGTCGAATCGGTGTTAGAATCGATGGTCGTTTGGCGCGTAATCCATCGACGGAGGAACTTGTACCAACATGCCGAGAAGGTGGGTCGTACCAATTGTTTTTCTTGCACTTTGCGGCTTGTTTGTTGGGCCGGCCGCGAGGGCGCAGGAGGTGAATCGTCTGACCGCGCGCGCTTTTGACTCGGGCTTCGAGCTTTCGAACGGGACCTTCAACGGAATGTTGGCGGCGAGTGACGGCAAGATTTACTATGTGTTGTGCGCGGAGAACATCGACACGGGCGGGCAGATGTATTCTTACGATCCCGCCACCGACAAAATCGAACACTTGGGCGACCTGACCGAGGCCTCGGGTGAGAAGGGCCTCAAAGCCATACCGCAAGGCAAGAGCCACGTCACCTTCGTCGAGTCGAACGGCAAGCTCTATTTCGCCACCCACGTTGACTGGTACAGCGTGCAAGGCGAGGTGGAATCCATGGCCCCGCCGCCGGCGGGGTACCAACCGTACCCGGGCGGCCATTTCCTAGCCTTTGACATGGGCACGGGGCAATTCGAGAACTTCGCGAAAGCGCCGGCGGGTCAAGGCATCATTGCGATGAACATGGATCCCCAGCGCGGCCGCATGTATGGCCTCACCTGGCCTTCCGGTTATTTTCTGCGCTACGACATGAAGACGAAGGAACTGAAGAACCTCGGCCCGCTCTACCGCGACGGCGAAGGCGGCCACGCGACCAGGAGGGTTATTTGCCGGGCGCTGCCCATCGATCCGCGGGACGGCTCGGTCTACTTCACCAACGCCGACGGCGATATCCTCCGCTACCGATATGATCGCGACGCCATCGAGACCGTGCAGGGAGATAACCTGCGGAAAGATTACTTGGGCGTTTGGAATCCCCTCAAGGGCGAAGACATGGGCTACGGCTGGCGGCAGGCGCTCTGGTACTCGCCGGGGAACGTCATCTACGCCACGCACGGCCGATCGAGTTACCTGTTACGGTTCGATCCGGTGCTGGAGCGAGTGGATGTGATCGAGCGCCTCGCCTCGGAATCGTCCAAGCTCAGCGGCATGTACGACGATTTCCATTACGGGTATCTGAGCTTCACGTTGGGGCCGGACGGGCACACGCTCTATTACCTGACGGAAGGCGCCATCCTGGAGAATGGGCGGCGCGTGGTGAAGCGCACAGCGCGGGGAGAGCGGATTGAGGACCTGCACCTGGTGACGTATGATATTGCGGCTGCGAAATATGCGGACCACGGCGCGGTTTTATTCAGCGACGGCAGCCGTCCCGGGCTGGTCAATTCGATTGCCGTGGGAAGAGATGGCGCGGTCTACTGCCTCACGGATATTCCCGGAAAACAGCCACGCGTCGACCTGGTGCGCATTCCGCCGGTGCAGTAAACAAGCCGGTTTCACGCAAAGGCGCAAAGATCGCCAAGATCGCAAAGTAATAAAGAACTTTTGCAGGCGGAAATTTTTCTGTTCCCTTTGCGAGCTATGCGGCCTTTGCGCTTTTGTGTGAAACCGGTTCTTTGCTCGCGGAATCGAGATCACTTGCCCGGCATCTCGAGCTCGATCCAACTGGCAATCCCGTCGCGGCCGGCGTTGTTGCGCGGCCACACCTTCAGGCGGTTGCGCCCCGGATGCAACTTCCAATTGAAGATGGCGGCCACGGGCGCCGGTTTCCCGCTGTCAATTTCGGCCAGAAACGTTTCGAAGCCGGGAGTCTCAGTGTCCAGGTGAACTCGAAACTCACCCGGCTTCGAGTTGGGCTCGAGAACGTAATGGGCCTGGTCGAGCGTCCATTCGAAATTCCCGTAGCGCGTGACCAGGTTAGGATGGATCGGTTCGGCAGGCGCCTCGGCGTCGGTCCAGACGTAGAAGCCGTTCCAGGTCCACGGCCCCTTGCCGTTGTTGAGCGGCAAAGGATACTTCTGCTCGAGGAAATTGCTCCTTGGGATGAGCCTCATTTCCGCAAACGACATATCAACATCCAGGCCGCGCCACTTCAGCACCGAATCCACGATGTGCACGATGTGCATAGGTTGCGGCTGCTTGCCACACAGAACACGAAGCTGGCGCTCGCGCACCTCGTACAAGGAAAGCGGCGTGTGCGTGGCGGGGTCTTCGGGGTAATAAGCGGCCGTTCCATCGATCCAGACCCACTTGCGGAATTGGTTCGACCAGATCTCCATCGGCTCGTGACCCACCACGGTCGGACGGCCCAGCGTTCCGCTATCGATGGAGATGTCGCGCCCGACCAGTCCGAAGCTCTCGCAGGCCTGTAAGAACACCAGGTCGTATTGCTGGCAGAAACCGCCCACCGTCTTGCCGTCGGAGTACTTTTTGAGGATTTCGAGCGCGTCCCAGGGCGGGTAGTATGCGTCCAGGTGCCACTGCTGCCAGGGCCAGTTGCGCGATGACCAGGCGGCTAGCTTGGTGATGATGTCGAGTTCGGTCTTCGCGCCGCCGACCACGGCGTCGAGTTGATAACGGGTTCGCAGTTCCTTCAGTTTGGGCTGGTTGAAAGGCTCGTAGCGGAATGGAATTGATGTCCTCACGATCTCTTCGTTGTGGGAATCCACCACCTTGAGCGCGCGTGTCCAGTCCTTGGCAACGTCCGGGGCGGTAGAGAACGAGATCTCGCTCAGCGCGGGCGTCGCCAGTGGGTCGGCGGTCGACAGCGTTACTTCGAGCTGAACATAACGGCCGCGCGGCGCATTCAGCTCGCCGGCAGCGCCCAAGGGCGTCCACTCCGACCACGACTCCCCGCGCGGCACGTACGCCGTTCCGGATCGTACGCGAACGCTCACGCTGCCGTTCGAGACCGGGATGGCGTTGACGGAGACGCGCAGCGGTCCAGGCGCAGTGAGCGGTGGCGCTAAGGGATTGCCTCCCAGGTTGGCGATATCCATTACCGGCAACAGGATCGAGCCGCGCGGCACATAATGCTCGAGATAGAGCCGCACATAGTACTCGCCTGCAACATCGCCCGCCGGTCCCAGCCGGTCCACATTAAAGAACTGCCCGCCGTTGGCGCTGCGCGCGCTGCGGTGCGGAAGGGGCGAGTACGAGTCGTCGGCGCGCGCGATCCGGACCATTCCGGTGCCCGAGATCACGATGTCGTTCAGGCCCGGCTTGAGCGCCGCAGGGTCAATCTCGTAGGCCTGCCATTCTCCCCAGCCCGTCGTTTGCGGCGCTGCGAGTTTCTGGAGTTCGCCGTTCACCTGCACTTTCAGGTCGCCGCCGCGGCTCAGCATCAGAACCGCCTTGCTGGCGCGGGGGTCGGTAATCAGGATTTGCTTGCGAATCGCGATGCCGGGCGAGAGAGTTTCCTCATTGGGCTTATAGGAGAAGCCCGAGGCCGGGCCGTCGTCCTGAATGACTTCGCCCGACTTCAACTCGAGCGCCGAGCCGTCTTTGCTGAGCGTAATGTTGCTGCTCACGGCGTGTTCGTAAATCGCGCGAGCCTTGAGGCAGACCGTCGCCGCCTGCGCCTGGCCCAATATGAAGGCGGCGAACGCTCCTGCGGCAAGCAACCGCCTGACTAACCACAATCCTGAAGGCATTGTGCTTCCTCCTCAGGTAGGGTCTCAGTTTGAAGTAGAGGCGGCTTTACGCCGCCACCTGGCGAGATAAACTCGCCGCTACGAATTCAAACGGAGACACTACCCCTCCTCCGCTCGCTTGCGAAACTTTAGCATTATATCGTTGCTGGCGTCATCGCACGGGTCACAATATGCGATACATAGGGGCAAAAAGCTTCACGCAAAGGCGCAAAGCACGCAATGATCGCCAAGAAACGATACACCATGCACGTCGAGTTCCTTTGCGACGCTGCGTTGTAGGGGCGGCCCGTGTTGTCGCCCGCCGGCTTCCCGAAACTGACGGTGCGGGTTAGTGCATCCAGGTGCGGGCAAACACGAGGGTTGCCCCTACGTCGCCGGGACGAGGCAATCCCGGTTTAGTTCGACGCCAAACCCCGGACGGTCGGGGACGGTGACGCAGCCATTTTCGGGAAGGGGTTCGCCGATGATGGCATCAAAGATGGGCCGCACGCTCGTTCCATCGCTTACGGTGAGGAACTCCGCGTAAGGCGAGTTGGTGTTGGAAAGCACGAAGTGATAGTTGTAAACGCCCGAGCC
>Ga0187781_10000201_pt1 | contig 42082 bp, 39 predicted proteins | sample 0715_SJ02_MP02_2_FD_132447 | JGI IMG/M metagenome (GOLD analysis project Ga0187781, IMG submission 132447) | Tropical peat soil microbial communities from peatlands in Department of Meta, Colombia - 0715_SJ02_MP02_20_MG | ecosystem: Environmental > Terrestrial > Soil > Wetlands > Peat | place... | reverse complement strand
ACGATGAAGCCGCGGATCTTGCCGTCGAGCTTCGCCCACACTACGGCGATGTCGGCCACCGGCGAATTGGTGATCCACATTTTCGCGCCCGTCAGCTTGAAGCCGCCGGCGACCTTCTCGGCGCGGGTGATCATCGAGCCGGGGTCGGAACCGTGGTCGGGCTCGGTGAGCCCGAAGCAGCCGACCATCTCGCCGGTCGCAAGCTTGGGCAGATATTTGCGCCGCTGTGCTTCGCTGCCATAGGCGTAGATCGGATGCATCACCAGCGACGACTGCACCGACATGGCCGAGCGGTAGCCGGAATCGACGCGCTCGATCTCGCGTGCGATCAGGCCATAGGCCACATAGCCGAGGCCGGCGCCGCCATATTCCTCCGGGATGGTGGGGCCGAGAAGCCCGAGCGCACCCATTTCCAGGATCACCGCGGGATCGTAGCTCTCGTCGTGATAGGCTTTGAGCACGCGCGGGAACAATTTCTCCTGCGCATAATCGCGCGCAGTGTCGCGCACCATGCGCTCTTCTTCGGTCAGCTCGCCTTCCAGGTCGAGCGGGTCTTCCCAATTGAAGGCCGCGTCCTTGATCGCCGTGGCCTTGCTTTCGCGCTTTTCCGCCGGCTGCGCCATTGCGTGCTCCTTAAAAATGTCAGTCACCCTGAGGTGCGAGCGCAAGCGAGCCCGCCAAGCCGGCTGTTGCCGACTTGGCCCTTGAAAATCCGAAATCGGATAAACCGATTTCGGTTGGGGCGACGGCCCGGGCGCCTCGGCCGCATCCTTCGAGGGCCGCTTTGCGGCCACCTCAGGATGACGGAAATCGCTCAGGGCTTTCCTATAGGAGCCGCGGGCGGGGGCGGCAAGCGGCCTGGGCGAGGCCGTTGCCGCTTCGGCGGCGTTCCGCTATTTAAGCCGCAATCGCGTGCTTTTGCGCCCGTAGCTCAGCTGGATAGAGCGTTGCCCTCCGAAGGCAAAGGTCAGGGGTTCGAATCCCTTCGGGCGCGCCACTTCGCGCCGAACCACAAAGCGCGGTACCGCATGCTGTTTTCGGAAAAGTCTCTCACAGAGTTTCTGGCAAGGACGGCGCTGGCGCTTTGCCTGGCAGGCGTTGCGGCAGCGAATGCGGGCGAGACGGTCCCCATCAAGCGGGCCTCGCCCGAAGCGTTCCGGCCGTCCATCGTCCGGGATGCGGTCGAGGCGGCAGATTGGATGGCAAAGTCGCTCGCCGGCTGGGGCTACAAGGCGGATTTCAGCCTGGAAAGCCTCAAAGACGTCGATCGCTTCATCGACGAAGAGGCGCCCGACGGCAAGCCCAAGCCGGGCAGCCACCTGGCGCAGCAATTTGGCGCGCAAATCTTCGGGCTGGGCGCCTATGTGGGCGAAACGATCCGCCGCCAGGGCGACGGACAATGGGAAGGCAACGATCGCGATACCTATCCGGAAGTCACGCTGGCGGTGCGGCTGAAATCCGGCGCGGTGCTCTGGCCGACGCAGCGCGTGCTCAAGCGTCTGGAGAATGGTCCGGAAAACGGGCTTTATCCCTATGGCGTCGTGATCTTGAGTGAGTGACGCGCCCCGCCGCCTCGGTGGGTATTGCGAAACGCCTTACCGGCCAGTCGGCCGCCCACCGGCAAATTTCAGACTCGCGAGCATCTGGTTTTGGCTGCCTGCCTTTAAACTGCGCGCCGAAAAGGGCTGCGAAGGCGTTCGTGCGCTCGCGCCGGGAAGAGGGCTGTCATTATGAATGTTTATGATCTGAAGGATCGCGTCGCGATCGTCACCGGCGGGGCGCAGGGGATTGGCCTGGCGGTCGCCACACGCATCCTTGCCTCGGGCGGCAAGGTCTCGATCTGGGATCGCGACACCGAGCTTCTCAACAAGACCGTGGCCGGCTTGAACGAGCCTGCGCGCGTGCAGGGGCTCACCGTCGATATCGCCGACCTCACGGCGGTCGAGGCCGGCACCGAACAGGCGCTCGCGCATTTCGGCAAGATCGACATTCTTATCAACAATGCCGCCATCGTCGGGCCGAACGCCAATACCTGGGAATATCCGCCGGAAGCGTTTCGCGACGTGGTCAATGTCGGGCTGATCGGCACCTTCTATTGCTGCCGCGCCGTGGTGCCGCACATGATCGCGGCGAATTACGGCCGCATCGTCAATTTAAGCTCGGTCGCCGGCAAGGAAGGCAATCCGAAAGCGCCGGCTTACAGCTCGATGAAGGCCGCCGTGATCGGTTTCACCAAGTCGCTCGGCAAGGAGCTTGCGGGCTACAATATCGCGGTCAATTGCGTGACGCCCGCGGTGGCAAAGACCACGCTTGCGTTAAGCCAGGCGCCGGATTTTCTGGCCATGATCGTGTCGAAAATTCCGCGCGGCCGCATGCTCGAGCTCGACGAAGCCGCCGCGATGATCTGCTGGCTCGCGAGCGCGGAAAATTCGTTCACCACCGCCGGTGTGTTCGATCTCTCCGGCGGCCGCGCGACGTATTAGGACATGGTTCGATCGCGGCAGTGCAACTCCCGCTCATTCCCGCGCAAGGGGGAATCCAGGAGCGGGTGCAAACAACCGGATTCCCGCCTTCGCGGGGACGAGCGGCGCAGCGTGTGCGCGGCAACGCCGATGCGGGCCCGTCAGAGACGGGCGCCACAAGCATGCTGAAACTCTACTACACGCCCGGCGCCTGCTCGCTTGCGCCGCATATCGCGCTCGAGGAAACCGGCGAGCGCTATGAGCTTGAGCGCGTCGATCTTGCCGCCAATCAGCAGAGCAGCCCGGAATTCTTGCGGCTTAATCCGAAGGCGCGGGTGCCGGTGCTCACCGACGGCGATTGGACTCTGACCGAGGTGCCGGCGATTTTGCGCTACATCGCGGCGCGTCATCCGGCCGCCGGCTTGTGGCCTTGGGATCCGCGCGAGGAAGCGCGCTGCGCCGAATGGCTCGGCTGGCTGTCCTCGACCATTCATCTCAGCGCCGGCTACGTCCGGCGCGCGTCGCGTTATGCTTCCGATCCGCGCGCGGCGGAAGATGTCGCCGCCACCGGCCGCAAAACCTGCCGCGCCCTATGGGAGGCGGTCGAGAAAAAGCTTGGGCAGGAACGTTGGGCGCTCGGCGAACGCTACAGCGTCGCCGATCCTTATTTGCTGGTCTATTGGTTGTGGGGACGCAGCCCGCTGCTTAACTACGACATGGCGCACGATTTTCCACGCTGGACCGAGCATGCGCGCCGCATGGCGCGCCGTCCGGCGGTGCAGCGCGTATTCGCCAGCGAGGGCTTGCAGTTGCCGAATTGAGCGGACCGCTTGTCCGCTCATCCCCGCTAAAGCGGGGATCCGGTTTTTCCGTGCATGGCATGAAGGTTTTTCCTGGATTCCCGCTTGCGCGGGAATGAGCGGAGCAAATATTTGGCTCGCAGTGACGAATTAACGCAGCGCCGCGATCACCTCGCCGGATTTGGTCACGGCGGCGACGTTCTGCATGGCGTATTGCACGGAGGCGCGATGCCAGTCGGCATTCATGGTCGAGCAGCAATCCTCCGGCACGATCATGAAATAACCCTTGTCGGCGCCGGTGCGGGAGGTGTGTTCGATCGACATATTGGTCCAGGCGCCGGTGACGATGATGGTGTCGCGTCCGCCGGAGCGCAGCACGGTTTCGAGCTTGGTGCCTTCAAAGGCGCTCATGCGGATTTTTTCGACGACGAGGTCGCCGGGCTGCGGCTCGAGGCCCGGGACTGGAGCGGCGCCCCAGGTGCCGCGCACCATTGCTTTGGCGTCGAGCAGGCCTTCGAACAGCGGTGCGTTGAGCGTGAATCCGGGCGCGCCCGGTTCGACGATGAACCAGACGTGGATAATCATGACGCCGCGCGAGCGCGCGACCTCGGCCAGCCGGCGGATATTCTCGACCACATTCTGCTCGCGCGCATGCTGCGGCGAGCCGGAGGAGGCAAACGCACCGCCATCCATCATCACGTCGTTCTGCATGTCCTGGATGATCAGGGCGCAGCGTGAGGGGTCGAGCGTCATGCCTTGCCTGCCGCTGCTGCGCTCGGGCGTGGCTGCGGGCGCGGAAGCGGAGGAGCTTGCCGGCGCGCTGGCGCCAACGCCCGCTGCGTTTGCGCGCATGAACGGCTCGACGTGCGGGCCGATCTTGGTGCGCACGCCGTAAAGCGAGTGGGTCGCCGTCATGAACAATGTGCGCCAGTCGGACTTGCCCCAATGCAGATTGGCCACCAGTTCAGGCACGCGCACCTTTCCGAGCAGGGCGCCGTTCTTGCCGTAGACCCAAACACCGCCCGGCGCCGTGACCCAGATGTTGCCGGCGCTGTCGCATTTCATGCCGTCGGGCACGCCGGGTTCGAGCTCGGAGCGGATGCCGGAGGCGAAGATGCGGTCGGGTCCGAGCGTGCCGTCGGCGTTGACGTCGAACACGCGGATCAGACAGCGCACCGTGTCGTTGACATAGAGGAGCTTTTCATCGGGCGAGAAGCACAAGCCGTTCGGCTGGTCGAACAGATTGCGGTCGACGAGAAGCTGCGGCTCGCCGCCGCCCGGCGGCACGCGATAGACGCCTTGAAAACCTTGCTGGCGCGGCCGCTCGACGCCGTAGACCGGCATGCGGCCGTACCAGGGGTCGGAAAAATAGATCGAGCCGTCGGAACGCACGCAGACATCGTTCGGACTGTTGAGCTCCTTGCCCTCGAAATGCGAGGCGAGCACTTCGCGGCGGCCGTCGCTTTCACGAACGAGGCTCGAGGTCGCATGTTCGCAGACGACGAGACCGAGATTGGCGTCGTAGGTCATGCCGTTGCATTTGTTCGATGGGCGCATCGCCTCGCGCACGCCGCTTCTTTCGTCCCAGCGACGCCGTACGTCGGCCGGCATGTCGGAGAACAGGAGATATTGATCGCGCGGGTGCCAGATCGGCCCTTCGGTGAAGGTAAAGCCGCCGGCCAGCCGCTCGACCGGCGCGTCGAGATCGATCAGGTCGGAAAATTCGCGGCGGAGCGCGGTATGGCTCATCGGGCGCTCCTTGGCTCAAGCCGGAAACCAATTGCGCTGCGGCAGCGATTGCACGATCGGTCCGGGCACGGAATCGCGCAGGCGGCCGACCACTTGGTTGCCGTCGATGATGGCGGGAAAATCGTGGATCGGCAGCACAAAGCGCGAGTGGGCGAGCACTTTTTTGATCGCCGCTTTCTCTTGCCGTTTGGTCGTGCCGTGATTGCCGGTGACGCGGGGCTCCATGTCGCTGATCTCGCGGAAGGGTTCGATGATCTGATCGTTGAAGTCATAGATCACGTCGCCGCAGATCGTGGCAGTCCCGTCGGCAGTCTTGATGACGATGTTCATCGAGCCCTCGGTATGGCCGCCGGCGGCTTCGCAGGTCACGCCCGGCATCAGCTCGACCGGTCCGGTGATTTCCAGATCGAGGAAACGCAGCGCGCCCTTGGTGTGCAGCCGGTCGATCAGATGCTTGATGTCGACCGCCGGATATTGCGGATGCATCAGGCCGGACACCGAGTATTCCAGCTCGCGGCGGTTGAGGACGACCGTAGTGTTCATGGGGAAGAGATCGTCCTTGCCGGCGTGATCGATGTGCAAGTGCGTATGCAGCACATAGCGGACATCGCCGAGCCGCAAGCCGTGTTTCTTGAGCTGGTTCTCGATCATGGTCTCGTGGGATTGCAGCCCGCGCATGCCCAGCGTTTCCATGATCTGGTTGGAGCGATAACCGGTATCGACCAGGATCGGCCAGGTGCCGCCGAGAATGAGCATGCCGAGCACCGGCACGCGGCGGACGCGGCCGCAATCGCGCCCGAGCACCAGGAAGCTCGATTCAAGCTCAATGTCCCCGTAATCGAGAACCTTGATCTCAAGTGCCATATTTTGTTCCTCCCAGCTCGCGGTCGGTGCCGCGAGTCATTTGAGCCGATAAACTCTTGCCGCCGTGTCGTGAAATGCGGCGCGCGCGATCGTCTCGCCGAGCGGCTCGATCGCTTTGCGGTACGCCGCGATCAGATCGGTATACCGCGTCCACAATTTTTCGACCGGAAAATTCGAGCCGAACAGGCAGCGCTCGGGCCCGAAGATGTCGATCGTCTCGTGCACTATCGCCGCAATGTGCGCCGGATCGTTCTTGTGAATGAAGGTGCCGAGCGCGGAGAGCTTCGAAACGATATTCGGGCGGGAGGCGAGGAGCCGCATGCCTTTGCGCCATTCCTCCCAGCCTTCGGGCGAAAGGTCCTCGAGCATGCCGGCATGCTGCAGGATGAAGGTCACCTTGGGCGCACTGCCTGCAAGCTCGGCGGCGCCCTGCATCTGGCCGGCGAACACTTGCAGGTCGAACGACCAGCCATAGTCGGCAAGATGCCCGACGTTCTTCTGCAAGATCGGATCGCGCGCCAGATCGGGGGCCGACGCAAACTGATATTGCGGGTTCTTGTGCCATTGCAGCTGCATGCGCAGTCCGCGCATGCAGGGATATTTGGTCAACCGGTCGAGTTGCGGCCGAACGTCATTTGCCAGAAAGTCGGCGTAGCCCACGATCGCGTGTGGGAAGCCGGTTTGATCGGCGGCTTGCTGAACGTAGGCGACTTCGTCCTCGAAACGGTCCCTCGCCCAGTTGCACTGTACGTAGACGGATTTGGTAACGCCGGTGCCGGCGAGATCGGCCAAGAATTCGTCGATCAGATAGTTGCGCCGGATCGCTTCGTAGGGGCCGAAGATGCGCGGCTGCATCGGTCCGTCGAGCCATGGCAGGTCGCGGCGCCGCCAGATGTGGTGATGTGCGTCGATAATATCGGTCATGCCGCCTTCTCATTCGCCATGTCGAGAACGTTGGCGCAGATCGCGTCGATCGAAGAGCCGTCGGAGAGACGGTCGAGAAAGGGCCGCGCCGCGACCAGACCTGCGGTTCGCGCCTCGAAAGCCGGATCGGCCGCAAGCGGCGTCAGCCAGATGATGCGCCAGCACAAGCGCGCGAAACGCGCCACGGCGTCCGCCATGGCGGTTGGATCGCCGCGCTCGAGCCCGTCCGAAAGCACGACCAACGCCGCGCCGCGCGCCAGCGCCGAAAAACGCGGCACCGCGAGGAAGGCGCTGAGCGCATCGCCGATGCGCGTGCCGCCGTCCCAATCCGCGACCAAGAGCGAGGCAGTGGCGAGCGCCTGCTCGCGGTTGCGCAAGCGGAGCGGCCGGGTGATACGCGTCAACCGTGTGCCCATCGTGAACACTTCGACGGAGTCGGCGGCCCGTACGAGTGCATGGGCGAAGGCAAGATGCGCGTGCGTGCGCTCCTTCATCGAACCGGAGACGTCGATGAGAACGACGACGCGGCGCTGGCGCAGTCGCCGCTGGCGGTGCCGCAGGCTGACGATCTCGCCGGCATGCCGCATCGCATCGCGGAACATGCGGCGCGCATCGGTACCTGCGCCGCCGCGCACCGAACGCCAGCGATACCCGCGCCGTTTCGGCATGCGCGCCGGCAATGCGCGAGAGAAAAGACGCAGCGTTTCGCCCTCGCTGCCGGGGCCGAAACGGCGTGCCGAAAGCCGCTCCGCCGTCGTCGCTTGCGCGCCCGACTCGCGGGTTTCCTCACCGAAGATTGGCTCTGGACCGACCGCGGCATCCTCAACCGCTTTCAGCGGTTCCTCGTCGCTCGGCTCGCCTTCCAATCCGGGCACGATGGAGCCGAGGAAATGCGCATCGAACAAGGCATCGAACTCGGCGAAACGCTCCGGCGGCGGCGCGAGCGTCGCGCGGGCGGCGCGGCGGATGTCGCCGATCTCTTGCGGGCCGAGCAACTCGATCGCGCTGAGCCAGGCAATCGTCTGCTCGGGCGCAACCGCAAAACCCGCGCGCCGCAATAGCGCGGTGAAGCCGAGAAAGTGCGCGATCGACCGCGCGGTGTCGATCATGCCTGCGCCTCCGTGAGTATCGCCTCGATCCTCGGCGCTATGTGCACGAGATCGTCTTCGTCCTTGAGCACGACGCCGAGCGAGCGGCGAAACGCGTCGGGCCAGCGCGCGCCCTGCTCGTTGAGCAGCGTTGCGGCTTCAGCCCATTCGACCGCTTCGGCAATGCCGGGATGCTTGGCAAGCGGCTCGCGCCGCAGGCGCCCGACCGCGGCGACGACGGCGCGCGCCGCGCGCTCGCTCACGCCGGAGGCGCGGATCATGATGATGCGCATCTCGCGTTCGGGTGTCGGATATTCGATCCAATGATAGACGCAGCGGCGGCGCAAGGCTTCGTGCAATTCGCGCGTGCGGTTGGAGGTGAGGATCACCACCGGCCGCTCGTAGGCGCGGATGGCGCCGCGTTCCGGAATGGAAATCTGAAAGTCCGACAGAAACTCCAGAAGGAAAGCCTCGAACTCATGGTCGGAGCGGTCAATTTCGTCGATCAGCAACACGGTTTCCTGCGGGCGGCGCAAACACGCCAGCATCGGCCGCTCGATCAAAAACTCGTCGCTGTAGATGTCGACACTGCCGCCGGCGCCTTCGCTCTGCCGGCGCAGCGCCAGCATCTGGCGGGGAAAATTCCATTCGTAGAGCGCGGCGGAAGCATCGATGCCTTCGTAGCATTGCAGGCGCAAGAGCGTGCGGCCGAGCACCCCGGCGATCGCCTTGGCGGCTTCAGTCTTGCCGACGCCTGGCGCGCCTTCCAGCAACAGCGGCTTGCCCAGCGCCAGGGCGAGATAAGCGGCGGTCGAAAGTTCCTCGTCCGCCAAATAATAGGCGGCACGCAAAGCGTCCTCGAGCTCGCGCGGACTGCCGATGCCGACGATGGTGTGCCGCACCGCCATGAAGCGTTACCGCACGCGAGCCGGCTGTACGCCGCCGCGCGCCTTCAATGCGCGCAGGACTTTTTCCGGCGTGATCGGCAGTTCGTCAATGCGCACGCCAACCGCGTTGAAGATCGCATTGGCGACGGCCGGCAGCACCGGATTGGCGCACATCTCGCCCGGGCCCTTGGCGCCATAAGGCCCATCGGGAGCAGGCCGCTCAAGCACTATAATGTCATGCGGACAGACGTCGCCGGGGCCCGGCATCAGATATTCATTGAAGTCGCGCGGTCCCTCGCGCGTATCGGGATAATAAGGCTCGGGCGTCTCGTAGAGGGCATGGCTCATGCCCATCCAAGCGCCGCCGACGAGCTGTTGCTCGACCAGCTTCGGGTTGAGCGCCCGCCCGATCTCATAGGCGCTGGTCATTTTCAGGACCGCAACATCGCCGGTTTCGTCATCGACTTCGACTTCGGCGATCAGGCAGGCATGCGCATAGCAGGTGGCCGGCGACATCTCGCCGGTTTCCGGGTCGACGTCGGAGAGCGGCACCAAAAAGATGCCGCGCCCGGAAATGGTCTTGCCTTGGCGGAATTGTGCGGCGATGGCCACATCGCGCACCGAAATCGAGCGATGCGGGGCGCCTTTGACGCGGATCGAGCCCTTGCCGTCGGTTTCGAGATCGCCTGGATCAACTTCGAGTTCCTCGGCGGCGGCCTCCATCATCACCGCGCGCGCTTCGCGCGCGGCCACCATCACCGCATTGCCGACGCGATGCGTGCCGCGCGAGGCAAACGAGCCCATGCAATGCGGCCCGGTATCGGAATCGGCGGTGTCGACATAAACATCTTCCACCGGCACGCCAAGCGTCTCGGCGCAGATCTGCCGGGTGACCGACTTCATTCCCTGTCCGAGATCGATCGACGAAAGCGCGACAGTGAACTTGCCTGTCGGGTTGGAATGGACCAGCGCCTGGCTCGGATCGCCGCCCAGATTCATGCCAATCGGATAATTGATGGTGGCAACGCCGCGTCCGCGATGCTTGGCCATGATCAGCGCCTCCTGGTGCCGAATACTGAAGAAAAGCGTGGCGCGCCGTGCGTCGAGCCGGCAGGCGCCGCAGGTGGCGGCGGCGCGCTGCGCGGTGGTGGCGCTGGTGGCGCCGTGTACGGAGGCGGCGCGGCAGGCGTCGGGCGTTCGTACGAGATGCGCTGCGGCATACTCGCCGGTGCGCGCGCCGGTACAGCGGGCGCGGGCGCGCGCGTTCGGTCGACCGTACCGCCGCCGCGTACGGCGCCGCCGCCTTTCAGCGACGACATCCGGCGGAACTCTTCACGCAGCGGCCAGTTGGCTTTCTCGGCGGCGACTTGTGCGCATTCGATCAGCGCGCAGTTCTTGGCTTCGCGCCGGTGCGCTTTCATGTCGCCGTCGCGATACGCATTGAGGATGCGGTATTCCAGCGGATCCATGCCAATCGCGACCGCGCCCTTGTCCATCTGGCATTCGAGCGCGAAGTCGAGCGCGGTAACGCCGAAGCCGCGCATGGCGGTCGCCGGCGTGCGGTTGGTGAAGACGCAATACACATCGGCCGACACGTTCGGGATCGTGTAGGGGCCGGGAATGTGGGCGGCGCATTTGACGACGGCGTAGCTCGACAGCCGCGTGTAGGCGCCGCTGTCGAAATAGGCGCGCACCTTGCGAGCGATGATGCGGCCGTCGCGCATGATGCCGTCTTTGATATAGATGCGTTCGCCGCCGCGCGGCGAGCCGAACTGCATTTCCTCATGGCGACTCAACCGATAGCGCACCGGCGCGCCGGTCAGCCGCGCCGCCAGGATGGACAGCGGTTCGGTTAGAGTATCGACCTTGCCGCCGAAGCCGCCGCCGACAGTGCCGCCGATGAAATGCAATTGATTCGACGGCACCGCATTGATCTTTGCCGACGTGTCGAGCGAGAAGAACAGCGCCTGGGTCGAGGTATAGACGATGAAGCGGCCGTTGGTGTCCGGCACCGCGATCGAGCCGTTCGTCTCGGTCGGCGCGTGCTCGATCGGCGACATCTGGTATCGCTCTTCGAACACAACGTCGGCCTGTGCGAACCCGGCTTCCACATCGCCGTAACGCAGCTTCTGATGATCGTATTTGTTGTAATATTCGAAAGTATTCTTCGGATAGGTCGAATTGACCGACGGCGCTCCCGGCTTCAGCGCTTCCTCCACGTCGAACACCGCCGGCAACTGGTCGTAGGAGATGCGCACCAGCGCCATCGCTTCCAGCGCAGCGCGCTCGGAGGTGGCCACAATGCCGAGGATCGGCTCGCCTTTGTAGCGCACGACATCGGAGGCGAGGGACGGCTCGTCGTCCTTGCCGAACTGGATGAGGCTCAGCAGCGTGTTGAGATTGACCGGTACGTCGGCCGCGCGAATGATGCGCTTGACGCCCGGCGCCCGCGCCGCAGCCGAATCGTCGATCGAGCGGATGCGCGCATGGGCGTGCGGGCTGCGCAGGATTTTTAGATGCAGCAGATTGGAGAAGCGGTGATCGTCGTAGTAAGGCGACGTGCCGGTGACGTGCCCAAGCATGTCCTGACGCTGCGTCGGCTGACCGATCTCATGCAGATTGTCATCGCGCTCGTCGGCGAAGATGTCCTTGCGGAATTCCAGCATGGCGTGTTCCTTCAAGCGCGGCGGCGGCTGTCGCTACGCGCGGCATCGAGCACCGCATTGATGATCGGCTCGTAACCGGTGCAGCGGCAGATGTTGCCGCCGATGGCATCGACGACGTTTTCGCGCGTCGGGTTTGGATTCTTATCCAGCAGCGCTTTGGCCGCCATCAGCATGCCCGGCGTGCAATAGCCGCACTGGGCGGCGAAGCGCTCCATGAAGGCTGTCTGCAGCGGATGCAGATCGGGGCCGCGGCGCAGGCCGGCGGTGGTCTCGATCGAGCGGCCGGCGCAGGTTTCGGCGAGCGTAAGGCACGACAGACGTGGCGATCCGTCGACCAGCACGGTGCAGGTCCCGCAGGTGCCTTGCCAGCACCCGCCTTTCACGGATAGATCGCCGACGGTTTCGCGCAACGCGTCGAGAAGATTCGTGCCGCCCTCGACAAAGGTGGCGACCTCTTCGCCGTTGAGACGAAATTGGATCGGCGTTTTCACGAGTGCCTCACGTTTTGTTCGCCGAGCAGCAGCCGGCGCAGATGGATGGGAAGGATTTCGCGGCGCCACCAGGCGCTGCCGATGGCATTGTCGGTCGGTGACGTTCCGTCATGCGCGACAGCAAGGGCCGGCGCGATGCCGGCGGCATCGAGGGTCCGGCCTTCGAGGGCGCGTTCGGCCGCTTTGGCGCGCAGCGGCGCCGGGCCCATCGCGCCATAGGCGATCCTCGCGCCGCTCACGCGCCCGTTCGACAGCGGTAGCTGCGCAGAAATGGACAGAATGGCCGCGCCCTTGGGATGCACCCGCGTCACTTTCACGAATCGGAAGGTGCCATCCGCGGGGCGTCGAAAGGCGACGCTCGCTACCAGTGTCTGTCCGCGCTCGCGGCGGTTCAGCAATTCGTCGAGCGGCAATTCGCGCTGGCCGAAGCCGCCGGCGAGCGTCACGGTCGCGTCGAGCGCAAGCAGGGCCGCAGCGAAGTCGCCGTAAGGCGGCGGGGCAAACAGATTGCCGCCCACGGTCGCCGCTTCGCGCACGGCGGGGCCGCCGATGATGCGCGCCACCGGATGCAGATACGACAGCTCACGTTCGGCAAGGATCGCCGCCATGGTAACGCCGGCGCCTAGCTCGACGCGGCCGGAGGAAAGCCCGATATGGGTGAGCGCGGGATCGGTCGACCGCACGATCGTCTCAATCGACGGATCGGCCTCGTTCACGGAGCGCATGACCAGCGTGCCGCCGGCGAGAAAGCGCGCGCCGCGCTCCTGCGATAGCGCGCCGGCCGCATCCGCCAGCCGTGGGAAAGTCTTGACGCTGATGCTCATGTGCGACCCTCTTGCGAAGCGCCGGTCACGGCTCCGGTTACATGCGCGCGAACGGCGGCAAATCCTGCGTCGTAGATTTGTTCACTGACCATCTGCCGCATTCCCTCTTCCAGGCCCGGTCGGGTGGTGAAAGAACATCGCCAGTCCCAGAAAGTTCGGTCGCCGTCGGTCACAGGCGCCAGCCGGACGTGGGCGACGTAGTTGAACAACGGTACCGGCGTGTCGAGCAGGCAATAGCTGAAAGTCTGCTCGAGGTCCGACAGTGTCAGCAGCTTTTCCCGCAGTTCCGAACCGTCGCGCAGGAAGAAGTGCCGTACGCAGCCGACCTTATCGGAGGTCTGATTGCGCTCGATCGTGCTCTTGGCGACCGCAGGGTGCCAGCGGTCGTGACCGTTGAAGTCGCGCAGGAACGCCCAGACGCGATCGGTCGGCGCATCAATGATCGTCGAGCGCACGATGCGGATCACCGCCTAGCCTCCGAATTGCCGCTTTAGCGCGTCGAAGCCGCCTTGGAAAACGCCGCTGCCGATATTGCCGACAAGCTCAGCCTCGCGTTCCGGCGCGCAATCGAATTCCGCCGTCCATTCCACGAAGGTTCGCTCGCCGTCGGTAATCGGCGTCAGCCGCAGCGTGGCGACGTAGTTCTCGACACCCATCGGCGATTCGAGGATCGAATAGGTGCAGAACAGATCGAAGTCGGAGAGGCCGAGCAGCTTTTCGCGAATGCGATCGCCGTTGCGCAAACGGAAATCGCGGATACAGCCGATCTTGTCGGACGGCTCGCCGTTCTCGATGCGGCTTTCCGCGATGCCCGGATGCCAGGAGGGCAGACCATTAAAATCCCGCACACGCGCCCAGACGCGATCGGAGCGGCCGTTAATCACACTCGAAACGTAGACGCGGGCCATGGCTGTCGTCTCCTCCTTTCGTCGTTATCGCTGATCGTCAGCTTTGGCCCGACGATCCGCCGCCGCCTTCAGGCGGCTTCTTCGCGGCAGATTCCTTGCGAATGCCCTGCATGTCGCGCGCCTCACGAATGAGGCCGCCCATGCGCGCCAGGCTGCCGCCTTCGATGCCGATTTCGGCGAGCACCTGGTCGATGAGCGGCGCCTGCACGCGATAGCGCAGCGCCGATTCGATCACCTCGTCGCTCGGGCTGCGGCCGCCATGGCCGCCGCCGCCATTGAGGCCGTCGACCTGCAGGATGCGGATGCCTTCGATCTTCTCCATCGGCTTGACGCTCTCGCGCACGATGCCTTCGATGCGCTCCAAGAGCCGACGGCGATAGAGCGAGGCGCGCGACGCGTCGGACAGCACATTCTCTGCTTCGTTAAGCAGACGTTGTGCTTCGGCTTCGACCGCGGCGCGCACTTGCTCGGCAGCGGCGGCAATGCGCACTTCCTCCGCTTCCTTCTCGGCGATCAGCACCTCGACCTGACGCCGGCGGCGTGCGGCCTCGGCTTCACGGACAGTCTTGACCCGCTCCTCGGCTTCCACCGCCTGCGCGCGCGCGGCCTCGGCATCGGCTTGCGCCGCCGACTGCTCGCGCGATTTGCGGTGAATTTCGATCGCGCTTTCCATGCGCGCATTCTCGACCGCGGTCTCGCGAGCGATTTCAAGCTGCCGCAATTCGCGATCGCGCAGGATACGCGCCTCATCGATGCCGCGCTCGGAAGCGATGCGCGCGCGCTCGACTTCCTCGCGGGCGGCGATCTCGGCTTCCTGCAGCGCCTGCGTGCGCGCCACTTCGAACTGCTCGACCGCGCGCCGGCGTTCGAGCCGGGCGATGTCGAGCGCCTGTTCGCGCACCACGTCGGTGCGGCTCACTTGCTGCGCGGCAACGATGTCGGCTTCTTTCACGCGGCGGTCCGCTTCCGAACGTTCGACCAGCTTGGCCGCGACCTCGATCGAGCGGTCCTGCTCTGCCACCTCGAGGACCTTGCGCCGGTCGACATCGAGCACGTCGCGCGTCTTCGACGACTCGATGCGCTCGCGCTCGAGCGCCAGCTCGGTCGCAATGCGCGCCGTCTCGATCGCCTCGCGCCGTTTGATCTCGGCGTCCTCGATCGCTTCCTCGCGGGCGATATCGCGCGCGCGGGTTTCCTGATCGGCGGTAATGCGCTCAGCGGCGAGCCGCTTCTCTTGTGCGATGCGGCTTGCTTCCACTGCCTCGCGGGCGGCGATCTCAGCGGTGTCGACCGCGCGGTTGCGGGCGATTTCGAGCGAACGCACTTCCTCGTCGCGGGCAATTCGTTCGCCGGCGAGCTTGCGATCTTCGATAATACGGATCGATTCGACCGCCTGGCGCGCGGTGATTTCGGCCGATTCGAGCGTCTCGTTGCGCTCGATTTCGAGGCCGCGGGTTTCCTGCTCGGCGGTGATCCGATCGGCCGCGAGCTTTTTGTCGAGCGCAATCCGCGCCGCTTCGGTCGCTTCGCGCGCGTCGATTTCCGCCGCTTCGATCGCCTTGATGCGGCCGATCTCACGGTTGCGCGTTTCTTCCTCGGCAGCGATGCGATCAACCGCGATCTTCTTCTCGCGGGCAATGCGGGAAGCTTCGACCGCCTCGCGGGCGGCGATCTCGGCTTCTTCGACCGCGCGGGTGCGGGCGATGTCGAGCGCACGCACGCGTTCCTCCTGCTGGATACGCGCCGCGGCCGTCACTTCCCGCGCCGCGATGTCGCTCTCCTCCAGTGCCCGCGAGCGTTCGATTTCGAGCGTGCGGGTGGCCAGCTCGGAAGCGATGCGCTCGGCGGCGAGCGCCTTCTCGCGCGCGATGCGGGCGGCTTCGGTCGCCTGCGCGGCGGCGATCTCTTCCTCGTCGATCGCACGATTGCGTGTAATTTCGCGGCGGCGGATTTCCTCCTCCAGCGCAATGCGCTCGTCGGTGACGACCCGCTCCTGGGCGATGCGCGCGCGCTCGGTCGTCTCGCGCGCGGCGATCTCGGCCTGCTCGAGGTTGCGCGTGCGTTCGATTTCGAGCCGCCGGTTCTCCTCTTCCTGCGCGATGCGCGCCACGCTCACGGCGAGTTCCTGCGCGATGCGCGCCTTTTCGGTTTCCTCGCGCGCGGTGATCTCGGCATGCTCGACATTGCGTTGCCGTTCGATCTCCCGGCGTTGATCGTCTTCCTCGCGGGCGATGCGGGCCTCGGTCAGCACGCGCTCCTGCGCGATGCGTGCCCGTTCGACCCGTTCGCGTGCCGCGATTTCGGCCTCGTCGATCTGGCGGCTGCGCTCAATCTCGCGTTCGCGGATGTCGCGCTCCGACGCGATGCGGGCTTCCGCCAAGGAGCGCTCATGCGAGATCCGCGCTTTTTCCACTTCCTCGCGGCCGGCGATCTGCGCCTGCTCCGCTTCGGTATCGCGCAGCGACCGCTCGCGGGCGAGTTCCGCGCGCTGCACCGCGCGCCGCACTTCGATGTCGCGCTCCTGATTGAGGCGTGCCGTCTCGCTTTCGCGGTCGATTTCCAGCGCCTGCTTCTCAGCTTCGAGATTGCGGCTGCGGATGAGGATCATCGATTCCTGCTCGATGTCGTTGCGCAGCTTGCGGCGCGCCTCGATATCCTCGATCAGCTTGGTCAAGCCTTCGGCGTCGAAGCGATTCGACGGATTGAAGAATTCGAGGTCGGTCTGATCGAGATCGGTGATCGCCACCGACTCAAGCTCAAGACCGTTCTGCTTCATCCCTTCGAGTGCCGCGTCCTTCACCCGGGCGACGTATTCGCCGCGCCGTTCGTGCATCTGCTCCATCGTCATTTCCGAGGCGACGGAGCGCAAAGCAGACACCAGCTTGCCGGAGAGAAGGGCGTCCAGTTCGGTCACGTTCATGGTGCGGCGGCCGAGCGTGGCGGCGGCGATGGTCACGGCCTCGCGGGTTGGCGGCACGCGCACATAGAATTCCGACTCGATGTCGACGCGCATGCGGTCCTTGGTGATGAGCGCGTCATCGCGGTTGCGCACGACCTGCATGCGCAGCACGTTCATGTTGACCGGCGTGACTTCGTGAATGAACGGAAGCACGAAGGCGCCGCTGTTGATGACGACTTTTTCGCCGAACAGACCGGTGCGCACGAAGGACACTTCCTTCGATGAGCGGCGGTAGAGCCAGTTCACGAAATAGACCACGATCGCGATGACGATCACCGCAACAATCAGCCAGATAATAAGGCTGCCGAGAATGGCGACGGACATCTTACTCTCCTCCCGCCCGCGCTCTCTGGCGCGGGCCGCTCTTTAGTTCCTCTGGACTTTTTTGATGGCTTTGAACTTGGCAACTTGCGCCGACAGCGCGCGTTCGACCGGCAACCGCTCCATGGACGAGGCGCCATAGAAGCCGTCACAGTGTTTGGCGCGCGCCAGCACGTATTCGGCGTGTTCCGGCTCGGCGATCGGACCGCCATGAACCAGAATCAGCGCTTGCGGATTCACCGCGAGCGCGGCCTCGGCCATCGCGTCGGTCAGCGCCGGGCAATCCTCCAGCTTGGTCGCGGTCGCGGCGCCAATCGATCCGCCGACGGTAAGGCCGAAGTGGCAGACCAGAATGTCGGCGCCGGCGCGCGCCATGGCTTCGGCTTCCGCCGGATTAAAGACGTAAGGCGTGGTCAACAGATCGCGCGCATGCGCCTTGGCGATCATGTCCACTTCGCAGCCATAGCCCATGCCGGTTTCTTCGAGCCCGGCGCGGAAGCGGCCGTCAATGAGCCCGACGGTCGGGAAATTCTGTACGCCGGAAAAGCCGAGGCGCACGAGTTCGTCCAAGAAAACATCCATCTGCCGAAACGGGTCGGTGCCGCAGACGCCGGCGAGAACCGGCGTGCGGGCGACGACCGGCAGCACTTCGCGCGCCATTTCGACGACGACGCCATTGGCGTCGCCGTACGGCATCATGCCGGCGAGCGAGCCGCGGCCGGCCATGCGGTAGCGGCCGGAATTGTAGATGACGATGAGGTCGGCACCGCCGCCTTCCTCGTTTTTGGCGGAGATACCGGTGCCGGCGCCAGCGCCGATAATGGGCTGGCCCTGCGCCTTCATGGCACGGAAGCGTGCGAGGATGTCGGACCGTTTGATGCGCGGCATTACCTCAACCTCTTACGCGGCGCCGAGTGAACCGCGTGCCGAACAAGCGGCGGAACTCGGCGGCGACCTCGGCGGCGAAGCGCGGGTCATTGATGTGTTCCGGCATGCGGACCAGGCGGCGCGAGCTGGTTTGCCGCACGGTCGCTTCCAGCGCGCGGAACAACTCCGCGTCTGCAGTCGGGTCTGAAAATGGCCGGCCGGGCGAGTCGAGCGCCGAGACGCCGCCTTCCGGCAGATAGAAGCGGACCGGCCCATCCATGCGATTGAGCCGCTCGCCGATCCAGCGGCCGATGCGCGCGTTTTCCTCGGGCGTCGTGCGCATCAGCGTAACGGTCGGATTGTGAACGTGCAGCGTGCGGCCGCGATAGCGCTCGGGCACGGTCTCCATCGGTCCGAAATTGACCATGTCGAGCGCGCCGCAGGAACCGATATAGGGCACGCGCATGCGCGCGATAGCGCCGAAGCGATCCTCGGTGGCCGGCAATACGCCGCCGAGCAGCAGGTCGCAGACTTCCGTGGTTGTGATGTCGATGACGCCGACAAGGGCACCGGAATCGACGAGCTTCTCCATCGATTGCCCGCCGACGCCGGTGGCATGAAACACCAGGCACTCGAAATCTTCCTCCAACGCATCGACGATGGCGTCGACACAGGGCGTCGTCACGCCGAACATGGTCAGTCCGATCGCCGGCTTGCCGCCGCCGCGTGTCGTCGGCCTGCGCTCGCGCTCGACGTTGGCGGCGCGCGCTCGCACCATGCCGACGATGGCGGCAGCGCCGTTGGCGAGCACCTGACGCGACACGGAATTGAGGCCGGCGACGTCGGTGACCGAATAGAGCATCATGATGTCGGAAGGCCCGACATAAGGCGCCACATTGCCGGAAGCGACCGACGAGATGAGAACCTTGGGCACGCCGATCGGCAGCGCGCGCATCGCCGGGGCGACCAGCGAAGAGCCGCCCGATCCGCCGGCCGAGATCAGTCCGCCGACCGGCTCGTGGCGCCTGATCCAGGCCTCGAAGGCTTCCGCCATCGCCGTGATCGCGCCGCCGCGATCGCCGGTGAACACCGCGTTCGGCCCGCCGCGATAATAGGCGGCGACGTGATGCGGTGGCACGTCGGCTGGCGATGGTCCGCCCGAAGTCGAAAGGTCGACGAGCAACACGCGCACGCCGGCGCCAGCGATCTGATCGCGGATGAAGCGCAGTTCGTCGCCCTTGGTGTCGAGCGTGCCGGCGACGATGACCGGCGCGACACCGCCGCGATGGATGGGGCGGATTTCGACTGCCGGAGCGGCCTCGGCGGTGCTCGGTTCGGACGTGGCGGTGCGCGTGCGCGCGGCTGCTTCAATCTGCGCCGTCGGCACTGGCTGCGACCAGCGCGTCGGAACGATCGGGTTGGCGTTATAGACGCGGATTGGGCCGCGCGGCTTCGCAGCGCGCCGCTCGTCCTGCACGCCGGGGAGTTCCGCGGCGGCTTCTTCGGCCGGCTCAGCTTGGCCGTGCTGGCCGACGCCGAGCAGCCTTTGCTGCAGTTCGCGGTCGGCTTCGAGCCGCGCGGCTTCCATCAGCCGGTTGATCCGGCCGTTGATCATGATCGCGACTTTTTCGGCCACCGCGGTGGCGACGCCGATATTCTGCTCGACGACCAGCACGCCAATGTCGGTCTCTTCGCCGAGATTGAGGAGAATCTGCTCGACCTGCTCGACGATGACCGGCGCAAGGCCCTCGGTCGGCTCGTCCATGACCAGCAGATGTGGGTTGAGCAGCAGCGCGCGCGAGATCGCCAGCATCTGCTGCTCGCCGCCGGAAAGCTGATTGCCGCGATTATTGCGCCGCTCAGCGAGGCGCGGAAACGTGTCGTAGATGCGCGAGATCGTCCATTGGCCGCGGCCGTTGCCGCCGGCCAGCCGCAAATGTTCGTCGACGGTGACTGATGGCCATAACCTGCGGCCCTGCGGCACATAACCGAGGCCCAGGCGGGCGATGTCGGCGGGGGTGCGTCCGATCAACTCCTCGCCCATGAAACGGATCGAGCCGCTTGCGGCCGGCGTCAGTCCCACGATCGCCTTGCAGAGCGTCGTCTTGCCCATGCCGTTGCGGCCGACCAGCGAAAGGACGCCGTGCTCGAGCGTCAGATCGACGCCTTGCAGCGCATGGCTGCGCCCATAGAAGACGTTCAGTCCTTTGATTTCCAGGAGATTGGCGGGACGCCGCTCAGGCATGGCCGCCTCCGAGATAGAGTTCCTGCACTTCCGGATCGGCCTCGATCTCGTGCGGCGCCCCTTCCTTGAAGATGCGGCCGTTGTGCATCATCGTCACGCTCTCGACGACGCGGAGCGCGACGTCCATGTCGTGCTCGATGATGATGTAGCCGATATGGGTGGGTAGCGCCGTGAGGATGGCGACCAGATCGCCACGCTCGCTCGGCGACAGGCCCGCGGCCGGTTCGTCGAACAGGATGAAGCGCGGCGCCCCGGCCAATGCGAGCGCAATTTCAAGCTGACGCTGCTGGCCGTGCGCCAGCTCGCCGACCAGGCGATCGGCGACCGATTCCAAATGAACCAGCGAAATCAGATCGGCGGCCGATTGAATGATCGCGTCGCGCGCGCTGGTGCGGATGAACGAGAAGCGCCCGCGTGAGACGCCGCGGCAGGCGAGATAGACGTTCTCGCGCACGGTAAGACGCGAGAACAACAGCGAAATCTGATAGGTGCGGCGCAAGCCCCGGCGGATGCGCTCGTGCGGCGGCAGCGTCGTCACGTCTTCGCCGAAGAAACGAACGGTTCCAGAAGTCGGCGGAAAGTCGCCGGTCACGCAATTGAGTAGCGTCGTCTTGCCGGCGCCGTTCGAACCAAGCACGGCGCGCCGCTCGCCCGGCCGCACCGAAAGCGTGATGTCCATCAGCGCCGCGAGCGCCCCGAACATCCGGCTCACGCCGCGCAATTCGATCGCGTTGCCGGTACCGGCTGCGGCCATGCGTTCGGCGATCGAGCTCAATGGCCGCTCCTGTTGCCGCTGTTGTTGGAATTGCCGGAGCCGGAGACGCGGCTAGCGATGCGGCGCCAAAGGCCGATCACGCCGTCGGGCGAAAACAGCACGATGACCAGGAAGCCCAGACCGATCAGTGTCTGAAAGCGCCGCCCGTCGAGCCCGACGGCAACCAATATATCGAGCGAGAAGGTCCGCAAGATCACGTAGATGATTGCGCCGACGAATGCGCCGATCGGATGGCCGAGGCCGCCGACAACGGCGATCACGAGCATATCAATGGTCGCCTCGATTCCTGCAGAGCCCGGCGAAATCTGATTGTTGAGCCAGACCATCAGGATGCCGCCGATCGAAGCGATCAGCGCCGCAAAGGCGTAGGCCGCAACCCGATGGGCGGTAACGTTGTAGCCGATCGCCTCCATGCGCCGCGGATTGTCGCGCACGCCTTGCAGCGCAAGGCCGAACGGAGCGCGGGAAATATAGACGACGACCACGTAACTGAGAGCCGCGAAGAACAGGATCAGATAGTAAAGCGGAATCGGATGCTTCCAGTTGATCCCAAAAGCGACCGGCGCCGGAATCGTGGTGAACCCGGCAAAGCCGTTGAAAATCGGCCAGTTCTGCAGTGTGAGATAGAAGAACGCCGCGGCGATCGCCAGCGTGATCATGATGGTATAGATGCCCTCCGTGCGCGAGGAGAGCACGCCGGTCAGCGTTCCGAAGGCGACGGCGATGACGATTGCGATCGGTGCGGCGATCCACCACGGCCAGAACAAACTGATCGCCGGCAGCGAGCTCGCGCCGAACACGGTGATCATGTAGCCGGACACGCCAGCGACCGTCATTTGCGCCAAACTCACCATGCCGCCGTAGCCGGCAAGGAACATCAGCGACAATGCGATGATGCCGAGGATCATCGCCCAGCCGACGACCTGGACGAGAATGAAATCGCTGGCGATCGCCGGTAGAAAGACGAGCACGAGACCGAGCAGAAGGATCGCGGCGTTTCGCGACACCCACAGCGAGAATGCTCCGCTGCGTTGTGCGCCGCTGATGTCGATCGGGCTGGATTCAGTGGTCTGCAAGAGCGCCATTGTCAACGTCTCCCCAACAGACCCTGCGGCCGCAACGCGAGCACGATGACCATGATCACGAAGGTGGAGACGGTCGCATAATTCTGGAAGTAAACGAGGCCGAACTGCTCGGCGAGGCCGATTATGAGAGCGCCGAGCGCGGCGCCCGGGATCGATCCCATGCCACCGACGATGACCACTTGCAACGAGGCAAGCAAAAAGTGCGAGTCCTCGCCGAGCGAGATCGATGTGAACGTTCCGCCGACAATGCCGGCCATTCCGGCGAGCCCGGCGCCGAACGCAAACACCGCGATGAACAACAGTTGCACCCGATAGCCGAGCACTGAGAGCATATCGCGGTCGTCGACGCCGGCCCGGATCATGACGCCGATGCGGGTACGGTTGAGCGCCAGCCACATGCCGACGCCGATGACAACCGCGGCGGCGAAGATGACCAGCCGCACCAGCGGATATTGCAGAAAGACCGCCTCGCCGCTCGATTTGACCGCGACGACGATCGGGGTGGGAACCGGGCCCATCAGATATTCGGGCGTGTCGATCTGGACCGCATTCCCTCCCCAGACCCAGACCATCAAATCGGAGAACACGATGGAGAGGCCGAGCGTCACCAGCGTCTGGCGCAGGTCCTGCCCCTCCATCCGGCGAAAGATCAAGAATTGCATGGCCATGCCGACAATGGCGCAGGCAATGAACGCCACCACGAAGCTGAACAGCCACGATCCTGTCAATTGGCCGGCCTCGTAGCCCATATAGCCGCCGAACAGATAAAGCGAGCCGTGCGCAAGATTGACGTTGCGCATCAGGCCGAAGATCAGTGTGAAGCCGGTGGCGACGAGAAAATACAGTCCGCCGAGAGTGATGCCATTGATCAGGGCGTTGATGAACAGCCGTTTCTTGCCGAACACATCCTCGAAGCCCGCCGGCCAAGGCGCAAGCACGAGCCAAAGGAAAACGATCACCAACACGGCGATCACAAGCGACCACACCGGATGGCGTCCGATCCAGCGCCCAAGCGCGTCTCCGCGCGCGACGCCCGGGTTGTCCTCGCTAAAAGCCGTGGACACCGCGTTTCCTCCGATTTTTGCCGGAACCTACCCAAACGGGAGGATGCCGGCATGCTCGGCAGTCTGATTTTCTGTCGTCTTTTCCGATGACCGCCGGCACCGACCGCGCGCTTTTCGCCTCGGCTGCGAGCCGGCACGGGGCCGATTATCCTTTGTGCATAAGATTTTACGCGCCCGTTATTCGCTCACGACCCGCGCGATGGTTCGATATTGCGTGGGCGCAATGCCGACATGGGCTGAAAAGAAATGCGAAAAATGACTCTGCGACGAGAAGCCGAGCTCGAAGCCAATATCGGTCACCGAAGCTTGCGAACACGTGAGCCGGTCGAGCGCCCGTTCGATGCGCATCGTGTTGGCGTAGAGCGCCGGCGTCACGCCGGTATTCTCACGGAAAAGCTTGAAGAAATGCGGACGCGACAACCCGGCATCGCGCGCGACATTGTCGAGCTCGATACCCTCGGTGATGCAGTCGTCGAGAATGCGCAGTGATTTGCGCACGCGGAAATCGATGGGTTGCGGCGGCCGCGAGGGCAGGTTCAACCGGCTTCCGGTTCTCCAGGACTCGTCAAAGCTCGCATCAAATAACTGATTCAAATAACGATTGACGATGCGATAGCTGGCGTTTGTCACCAGCGTGTGCGCCAGGCTTGCGCAAATCGAGCGGATGGTCGTTCCCACCCGCAGATAGTTTGCGCCAAACCGAAGACTGCCGCGCCCCTCCTGGTCACGGTCGAGCCAGCTCTCGCAAATATAGGCCACCAGAAAAACCGACGCCTGATCGCTCGAACAGGGCTGAAACGAATGCGGCTGCCAGGGGTTGATCGCAACCCCGGCCGTCTGGTCGACCAAATGAGGAATATCCTCGATGGTAACGACAGCCGGCGGCCCGCTGAGCAGGAAGGTCAGATGACCCTCGCGATGCGCGTGGGTGCGCATCGGCTTGTCCAGCCGATACACCGTAACGCGGCCAAACGAACCATGACAGACCGCTAACGCGGTACTCATGGGCGCCTCCCAACGTGCAGCTTATTGTTTTGTCGGATTAAACGCCGGCCCGGCGCCGTTGACAAGGGACGTCGCGCGGGGCGGCTGTGCCACCTTTCGTCGCGCGGTTAACGGAAGAATCAGACTAGCAGACACGGCGTCGAGCACGGCCAGCGGGCCGGTCAGGCTTGTCGCGCCAGTCTGCTGGCTGCTACGATTTGCGGCCGGTCGGAACGGGAGGACGCGGTTTTTTGTCCCCCCGAGACGCACAAGCGCATTCGATCGGCAAAACGACACCGTTTAACGGCGTTCGGGCATCAGGAGGAAACCCCAAATGTACAAGGGTATTGGATTAACGGTCGCGGTTGCGATGACCGCGGTTGTCGGCAGCGGGGCGGCCAATGCTGCCGACAAGCTCAAAGTGGGTGTTACCGCGACACTTGAGGGCACGTACACCGTTCTCGGCGAGGACGGCATGCGCGGCTACGAGCTCGCGGTCGCAGCGCACGGCGGCAAGGCCGGCGGCAAGGAAATCGAAACCATTGTCGGCGCCACCGACGCCAGCCCGGATTCGGCTGTGCGCGCCGCCAAGAAGCTGGTCGAGCAGGACAAGGTCGATATTCTGATCTCGCCGCTGTCGGGTTCTGAGGGCATCGCAATCCGCGACTACTCGAAGACCCAGCCGCAAATCACCGTGATGAACGCGGCGTCCGGCGCGCTGGAGACGACCTATGGCGATCCGTCCGCGGGAGTGACGCCGTCGCCGACCTTCTATCGTACCAACATGGACGGCGCCCAATGGCAGGCCGGTCTCGGCGACTACGCCTACAATGTGAAGGGCTACAAGAAAATCGCGGTCGTCGGCGAAGACTATTCCTTCGTCTACACGCAGGTGATGGGCCTGACGGTCGAGTACTGCAAGGCCGGCGGCGAAATCACCAAACGCTTCTGGGTTCCGCTCGGCACCAAGGACTTTGCCTCGGTCATCTCGTCGCTGCCCGATGACGTCGACGCCATCTATCTGGGCCTCGGCGGCGCCGACGCGGTGAACTTCCTCAATCAGTACCAGCAGGCCGGCGGGCACGCCCATCTGCTCGGCGGCTCGATCATGGTCGACCAGACCGTGTTGTCGTCGAAGGGCAAGGCCAAGGAAGCGCTGATCGGCACGATCGCGGCGAGCGGCATGGCCGACAACGATCCGAACCCGAAATGGCAGGAGTTCGTGAAGGCCTATCAGGCCCACCCGAAGACGGGCTACTTCAAAAACGCCTTCGCCAGCCCGTCGTTGCTCGCCATCAACTATTACAACTCGGCGGACTCGGTGTTTAAGGTGCTCGATGAGGTCAAGGGCGATCTCTCGGACGGCAACAAGAAATTCCGTGAAGCCCTGAACAAGGTCGTGCTCGATGCGCCGAACGGCAAAATCACGCTTGACGAGAATCGGCAGGCCATCGGTACGAACTTCGTGACCGAAGTCGTGAAAGACGAGAAGGGCGATCTTATCAGCAAGGTCGTGAAGACCATCCCCAACGTCCAGGAGCGGCTTGGTTTCTCCAAGACGGCCTTCGACAAGTTCGTTCCGCCGGGCCGCGACAATCCGCCCTGCAAGAAGAACTACGACTAACGCGGATAAATCTTAAGGGCGTCAACGCGGGAGGGCCGGCGCAAACCGGCCCTCCTGGCTTTAGAGGCACGTCGTAGATTCATCGCGTTACGCCGCGGAACGGTTGCAATGCGCTTCCAGCCGGTAGCCGTCGGGATCGATGACGAATGCTGCAAAATAGTCGGGGCTATAGTCTGCGCGCGGGCCGGGTGTGCCATTGTCGCGTCCTCCGTTGCCCAAGGCCGCGGCGTGGAATGCCTCGACACTGCGCGGCGTGGGCGCAACAAAGCAGAAATGCAAACCCGATTTCAGATCGGCGGGCACCGGGCGGTCCGTGCCGGAGATCCAGAGCGTAACTGCGTCCTGGCCGTAGCCCAGCGATCCTTCGCTTTCGCTAAGGCAGGTGTAACCGAGCGGCTTGAGTACCGCATCGTAGAAGCGTTTGGTCCGCGCGATGTCGCGTACTCCAATGGAGACGTGGTCGATCATGATCTGCTCCTTCTGGTGAACATGTGGAGACGCTAAGGCACGCTGCGCGCCAGAAATTCGGCCTGCAGCTTCCAGCTCTTGCCGTCGTCGCGTGAGCGTTCGCCGAGCCAGCGAAACGAGGCCGGCGTTATTTCGGTGAAGCTCCAGCGCACCGCCTCGCCGGCGTCGTTCTTGCCGATCTGAACGATATCGCTTCCTTGCGCCCGCCCGATCTGGCGGCTGTAGAATTGTCGTAGCGGATCGCTCCACAGGATATGCCAGCCGTCGATAGCCGGGTCGTACACGCGAAGCGTCGTGCCATAGAAGACGCCCGGCAGGATCCAGACGTCTTGAATGGCGCGGCCTTCGAGCACCCAGCCGAAATGGATTTCGCCCGGACATCGATGCGCGCCGCCGTTGTCCAGATGCACCGTTGCATCCATGGTCCAGCAGCCGATCAGCCAACCATAAAGGTTCATCTTGTCGGCGCGGTCGGCGGCCGGCGTATCGCAGCCAAGCGCCTCAAGGAAGGAACGCGCGCTCATGATCTGGTTCTTTTGCTGTTGCAACCTCGTGGTCTTTTCCTAAATGCTGGTGAGCCCCTCAGGCTTGGGAAAAATTGCTAATCTTCGCCATGGCTCTTTCTTCACGACTGTTGGCTTCCGGAACCGGCTGGCGCGTCCAGGACGTCGTCTGTACGTCCGGACCGCACGATCCCCCGTTCGAAGAGCAGCACGACGGCATGTGCATCGCCGCCGTCACCGGCGGAACTTTTCGCTATCGCTCTTCACTAGGTGCGGCGGTGCTCGCGCCCGGGGCCTTGCTACTGGGCAATGACTGCCATTGCTTTGAATGCAGTCACGAGCACGGCGTTGGCGATCGCTGCCTCTCGTTTCGACTAGCGCCGGAGTTTCTGGAAACGGTGGTCAGCAGCGTTCCCGGCGCGCGCCACACGTCCTTTTCGGTTCCGCGGTTGCCGCCGGATGACAGGTTGTTGCCGGTGATTGCCGCGGCCGAAGTGGCGCGCGACGATGGCGATGCCGGCACGTTGGAGGAACTGGCGCTGCGTATTGCAGGCGCCGTTTGCGGCGCGCTCAACGAGGCCCATGCCCGTGCGCCTACGCCGGGTGCGCGCGATGAACGGCGGGTCAGCGCCGCGCTCCGTCACATCGAGGCGTGCGCCGACGAGCCGCTGTCACTCGCGGAATTGGCGGGCATTGCCGCGATGAGCCCCTATCATTTCTTGCGCACTTTCCGCGCCCTGGTGGGAATGACGCCGCATCAATTCATTCTGCATACGCGGATGAACCGCGCCGTGGTTCGCTTGCGGCGGACGTCTGAAAACGTGTCAGCGATCGCTTTTGCTGCCGGCTTCAGCGACCTGTCCACCTTCAACCGCCGCTTTCAGCGCATTTTCGGGTTGAGCCCGAGCGCCTATCGGGCGCAGCCGCAGTAAAATTCCCCGCATCAAATGATGCTCGCGCTCACTCCAAATAGTCGTAGACCACCTTGCCGAGGCCAAGCGTCAGGTCGGCGATGATGTGCGTGGCCGAGATCACTTCGAGCACCGGGAGTTCGGCGACCGGCGCCAGCGCGTGCGGATGAAGCTCCAGCGCGCCTGGCCCAGTCCAGGCGCCCTTCAGATTGATGTCCTCGAGATAATACTCGACCAGTTCGCAAATGCGCGCCGTGCCGTCGACATGGGGAATGATTTTCAGGAGATAGTTCGGAGCCTTGAGCGAGGCCGTAATCGCCGCGGGGTCAGCCGACTTGTGCTTATAGCCCATCGTCCCGGTAGCGACGCGCACCGGGCCGTAGTCGAGAGTGCCGACCAGCTGATCGATTTCGGCGCGCAGCGTCGGTTGCGCCAGCTTCTTGGGAAAGCCCCACAGCTCGCGCCCGCCGGCGATTGGAGGCTCATCGTTGAGGAACATGCAGTGGGAATAGCCGCCTTTGCGGCCGCGAAATGAAACCGGAATGACTTGCCCGGTCTCGGTATAGTCGCCAAAGCCAGTCGAATCCGGCATGCGAATGAACTCGTATTTAACGACGGGCTCATCGATCTCGAGCGGTTCGGGCACCAGCGCGCGCAGTTTGTCCGGATCCGTCCGGTAGGCGATGACGAGAAATTCACGGTCACGAAAGCGGTATGGTCCCGGCGGATAAGCCGGACTGGTGAGCGGCATGGCAAAAGCGCGCTTACGCACATCATCTTCTTTCACGACGTCCTCTCGGTTTTGGCCAATGTTTGCGTGTCGCCGCCCGCGGTCTATTCACGCGGGTGTTCGGCAATGTCGAAGATAAAGACGCCCTCGGGCGAACGCGGACGCTCCAGCACTTCCGGATGCGAAAGCGTGCGTACCGTATCGTCGTAACCGGCGCGCCAATGATCCACCATGCTCTGGCGCGAGAACTCGTAGTCCTTTGAATCGCCCTCATAGCCCTTGGCGTGATAGATGAGGTGGATCAGATTCCAGACTTTGCGTTCGGAAAACGGCCGCAGCACCGCGAGTTCCGGTTCGTTCGCCAATTCGGGCGGCAGCTTTTTCAAGAGGTCCGCGACGGAATTGCGGAGAGCTTGCGCCTCCATGAAACGCGTCGAAGCCGCGCGCGTACGGCTCGAATACATGATTTCCTTTTGCCGTGTGTTCACGCACGCCATGTTGTGCGGAAGATCGCCGCGCGACGGCCAGAGATCGACTTGGAAGACCAGCGTGTCCTGTTGCGGGCGGCCATCAACCACCCAGCGGAGCGGCGTGTTGGAGACAAGCCCGCCGTCCCAATAATATTCACCGTCGACCTCGACGGCCGCAAATGCCGGCGGCAGCGCGCCGCTTGCCATGACGTGTTCGGGCCGGATGCGGTCCTTGGTCGTGTCGAAATAAACGAAATTGCCGGTCCGCACGTTGACGGCACCGACGCTCAACCGCATGGGGCCATTGTTGATGCGATCGAAATCGATCACACGCTCCAGCGTGTCTCTGAGTGCGTTTGTGTCGTAGTAGCTGGTGGCCCGCATTGAACTGCCAGGCCAGAACCAGGGCGTTACCGGCCGCAGCGCAAAAAAACCGGGCGTGCCGTTCCACAGGACGCGTCCGGCGGCCCATTGATTGAGCAGGCCGCGCGACGTGTCGAAGTTCAGCGCGGGTACGAGATTGCTGGCGAATGTCCAAAAATCCGACGGCTGCGGCGCCAACGAAGCGCTGGCTTCCGCTTCCGCTAGCCAAGCTCTCGGCGGTTGCCAATCCACATAGGGCTGCGTGACGCTTTCCCAGAACTCCCGCAGTTTCTCCACGCGGGTGCCGGGCGGATTGCCCGCAATAATCGCGGAATTGAAGGCACCGATCGATATCCCGGAGATCCAGTCGGGATCGAGGCCTGCCTCATCGAGCGCTTGATAGACGCCAGCCTGATACGCTCCGAGCGCGCCGCCGCCCTGCAGGACGAGCGCAATGCATTCGAACGGAGGGCGATTGCGCAACGGTCGCGGAGGTGCGTCGCTGGCTTTTGTCATGCTCACCTGCCAACACAGCCCGAAGGAAAAGCTGCGCCCCATATTGGCCGCGCTGTGCTGCAAATCTATAACACAGCATCAGCGGTTGGCGCAGCTTGCCGTCCGAAGTTGACAACTGAAGGATTAATCAACGGCCATAAGTCGCAGTAAGACTTGCCTTCGCCTTGCTGTGGAAATGCAGCTCGAAGCCGACGACGGCGGCCGACACGTTGTGGTCCTTGGCGAATTGCAGCTTGTCCTCGTCGACCGCATAAACCGTGAAAATATAGTGATGCGGCTTGTCGCCTTGCGGCGGGCACGGACCGCCATAACCGTCGGTGCCGAAGTCGGTGCGGCTCTGGACGGCGCCCTTGGGCATGAGCTTCTTTTTCACGTCGCCGGCGCCCAGTGGAATCGAGGTGGTCGAAGCCGGAATGTTGAACACCACCCAGTGCCAGAAGCCACTGCCGGTTGGCGCGTCCGGATCGTAGACGGTGACGGCAAAGCTTTTGGTGTCGCTCGGCGCTCCGCTCCAGCTCAGAGAGGGGGAAATGTTGCCGCCCTTGCAGCCGAAGACATTCGCCACCTGAGCGTCCTTGATCGTCGAGCCGTCGGAAACCTCGGCGCTGGTCAACGTCATGTTTTGTGCCAAGGCCACGGACGCACTCAACGACCCGAATACCGCGACGACCGCCCCTAAGATCCTGTTGTGCATGATACGCTCCATCGTTTTGCGTGGAGCGGATGCTACCACGGCAAAAGACGCTGTTCCCCCAAATCTTAGTCGCACTCAAAGCCCGTTAGCGCGCAAAGAGCGCAAGTCCTCAAGTCGCTCAGCGCGGGATTTCTCTGCCGCCGGTCACTCCGCCGTCGATGGTGAGGATCGCGCCGGTCGTGTAGCCGGATAGCGGAGAGGCGAGAAATACAACGGCGGCCGCGATTTCGTCCGGCGTCGCGGGGCGGCCGAAGGGCAGCGTCGCTGTCGCCTCCTGCCAGCGATCGGGATCGCCGTATCGTTCCTGCGCCTTGGCTCGTGCCAGTCGTTCGTAACGTTCGGTGGCACATGCCCCGGGATTGACCCCAACCACGCGCACGCCGACTTTGTGACTATTCGAGCCGAGCGATTTGGTAAAAGCCGCCATGGCGGCATTGCCGACGCCGCCGGCAATGTAGCTCGGATCGAGCAGATCGCCGCCGATGCCGGTCAAATTGACAATCACGCCGCTGCCCCGCGCTTTCATGCGGCTGAAATATTCGCGGCTGAGATTGATGTAGTTGAATATCTTGGTATCCCAGCCGCTACGCCAGCGGTCTTCCTCAATCGACTCCAAGGACCCGGAAGGAACGTCGCCGGCATTATTGACGAGAATATCGACGTCGCCGCAGGTCTCGGCCACGCGCTCCGCAGAGCCGCGTTGTGCAAGGTCGATGGCAAGTGTGCTGACCTTGACCGGATATTGCCGGCGCAGTGCATGCGCGGCTTCCGCCAACGTTTCCTGCGTGCGCGCGACGAGGTGAAGGTGGCAGCCCTCGGAGGCAAAGCGCTGCGCCATCGCCCGGCCCAAGCCCTTCGAGCCGCCAGTGATCAGCACAATCTTGTCGCTCAGATTAAGATCCATGGGTCACCTTGGGCGGGCGCAGTCGCTTCATCTCCGGTGCACCGCGATCAGCCGGTCGGAATGACCGGCAGCAGGAGATGCGACGGGTGGGCCGCATCGTGATAGATGCGATGCACTACGGTACGGCTGCAGCAAACGTGATAGGGAATATATTCGACATTGGTGGCGCCAAGAACGCCAGTCGAGAGATCGAGGCTCGTGAGCTCGACACAAATGCGATGGCCTTTGCGGAAGAGGTTGGCCATCGAGAAAATCTCAATTGCGTATTCCTCGATCTTGCCTGGCGTCACCTTCTGCCGCGCCTCCCGCGTGAGCTTATGCCAGGGCTTCCAAGGTTTTGAGCGCACGGGATCGAGCGCACGGTTGGACGCCTTGAGCCAGCCGCGCGTGAGTTCGCGTTCCGGCAGATCGGCTGGAATTTCTCGCTCGCCTTCGCGCGCAGTGCGCACCGTCGGATCGGGCCCGATATCTTTGAGGATAATGATCCAATTGGTGTCGTCGCCGTCGATCGCCGCGAAGAGGCTAAGGACGCTCGGCCCGGCCACGAGCAGGTCGTGCGGCAACGGGTCGGTCAGGAAGCGAAGCTTGGCGATGCGGTTGGTCTGTGTCGGCGGCATCTGCACAAACACGTCGGGAGGAACGTAATTGTCGACGCTCGACGCCACATAGGGCTCGGCCGTCAGACGCTCCCAGCTCGCGAGATAGAGTTTGGTCCATTGCGTTTCTGGCAACGGCCAATCGGCCCCATGGCGCCATTCGTTGGCGCCCATCACCCAGTAGGCGACCGGCGGTTCCTTCATGATGCCGGTGTCGCGGCCTTTGAGCCAATGGTCGTACCAGCGCAGCATCTCGCCGCGCAGCGCACGCAGCGGCCGGTCGGGATGCGCCGGGCCGGTCAGCAGCATTTTTTTCGCAGCGGGAATTTTGCTGAAATAAGTTTGTGCGCCGGCAAGGTGCGTCTTATAGGTGTAACCGTACCAGCCGGCGCCGGTATAGGTCGGCAGGGTGATCTTGAGAAATTCCGTCTCGGCCTCGGCGATTGTTTTCTCGTCGTCGTAAGGGTCGATGAGTACGTCGAAATAGCGCGGCATGTGTTGTCCGCGCTGAACCAGCACGTTGTGCAGGTGCGGATACATGCGGATATCCGGATCGGCGATGGCCTCGCGCCATTTCTCTTCCTTTTCAGGCGGCAGTTCGCCGGGCGCGCTGCGACTGGTGTGAACAGAAGAAAAATGATCCATCAAATAGCGGAAGGCATGCAGCACGCCGCCCGGATATTCTTCGCGGAAGCCGCCAAACTTGCCGTAGGCGCCGCGCGGGTCATACGGAAAGATGGCCTTGAGCTTTGGTGGCTGCTGGCGCGCGGCATGAAATTGCTCGGAAGCGAACGCGCCAATGCCGATCATGCCGATATTGCCGTCGCACCAGGGCTGCCGCGCGATCCACTCGATCACATCGTAGCTGTCCCACTCGCGCGAGCCGCCGTCGCCGGATTTGAGATAGCCGCGCGGCGAGCCGATCACATGCACGTAACCGCGCGACACGAAAAACTCGGTGTCGCCAGCTTCCGCGTGGCCGAGCCACAGGCTCGACCATGACGGTTGCGGCGGGAAGGTCTGTGGATATTCGCTCCCTTGCAGCTCCTTGGAATGAACGCCGAAGGCGAGCAGCACGGGGAACCGGCCTGGGGCGTCCGGACGATAGACATCGACCACGACGTTGACTCCGTCGCGCATCGGCACGGCGATGTCCTTGTCGCAGGCAATCCGGGCATGTTCTGCGGGCCGCCCATAGTCCGACGGCGGCTGATGGCCTGACGGAAAAAGCTCCTCGGCGGCGCGGATGTCGTTGTCTTTCATTCCAGGTTCGACCGAATCTTGTGCAGCATCACTTGCCGCCGACCATGACGCACATCAGCAGCGCCGGCTCGCGGCCGGTATTCACCCAGGAGTGATTGGTGGTGCGCTGCACGACCGCGTCGAACGGCTTCAGCTTGATCGGATCGCCCTCGTCGAGCAGGAGCGAAATTTCGCCCGACAGAAGCACGATGTAATCGATCGTTGCAGTCGTGTGCATCATCGGATGGCGGCTGGTATCTGCGCGTGCCGCCGGATCGCCGACCTCCTTGAAGAACCAGTCCTGCATTGCCGCGATCTCGGCCGGCTTTATGTTCGGATCATCGGGCGGGATGGTGAACAATCGAAACATCGTGCCGCCCGGCTGCGGATAGAATTTCATCGGCGAACGGCCAAACGAAAGATCGTGCGGCGATTGGCCCGGCTTGGTCTGCCAAAAATCGAAATTACCCGGCCCAGTCAGGGTGGCGTGGACTTCCTCGGCCACAATGGATTTTCCGGCCTTGTTGGTGCCAGTGATGATGACGCGACGCGATTGCGACATTCACAGCTCCTCAAGGAACGATCACGACATTGGTAAAGCCGCCGTCGCGGAATTGCGAGCCGTCGAGCGCGCGGTTCACCTCGCTCAGTGGCACGCGCACATGCTCGAATACCGACAGGTCGAGTGTGCCCGTCCGCGCCATGGCCGCAAGCGCATCGCCGTCCTCGACGCTGAACCAGTTACTGCCGATGAATTCGATCTGGTTATCCATCATCCAGTGTACGTCCATGACGGTCCTTTCGCCGACGCCACCGATATTGATCGCCTTGCCGCCACGGCGCAGCGCGTAAATGGCGTTCATCAAGAACGTCCCGGACGTGCCTGGGCCGAGGCAATCAATCACGGCATCGACGCCGTGCCCGCCGGTAAAGCCGCGCGCCCAGTCAGCCACCGATTGGCCGTCGGCTTCCGAAACGGTTTCGATCCGGTTCGGCGCCAGCGCCTTCACGCGTGCGAGACGCTTGCGATCGCGCGCGGTGCCGAGAATGCGGGTGACGCCGCGGGCGAGCGCGGTGAGCGTAGCGCCAAGACCGAGCGTGCCGGTCAGCCCGTTGATGAGGATCGTCTTGCCGGGCCCGGCGTCCGCCTTGCGCAAAGCCGCATAAGCCGTGCCGATATAGCCAAAGCGCGCCGCCTCTTCGAACGTAACATTGTCCGGGAGCGGCACCAGATTGTGCTGCGGCGCAGTGATGTATTCGCACATGCCGCCGTACGGATATGCGTCGAACTGCTTTTGCGAGTCAGGGCCGAAGCCGAAGTAGCCGCGGAACGTATAGTTAGTGCAGTTCATGGTGTCGTCGGCGCGGCAGGCTGGACAGGAGCCGCAGAACAACCCGGGTGTGACATAGATCCGGTCGCCCTTGCGGAAGTTTTGCACCTGATCGCCGACCGAGGCGACAACGCCGGCGACGTCCAATCCGAAGATCGCCGGCAGCTTCGGCAACGGCAATTCCGGAAACCAAGTCTGCCAGTGAATGAGAACGTTGATCAGGTTGGGCACCACGCCGCATGCCTTCACCGCGACTAGCACGTCGGTCGGTCGCGGCACCGGCACCGGCACCTGCTCTAGCCGCATGGGCTCGCCAATTTTGTGGAGCCTAGCCGCGAGCATCGTGGTCACGCGAATTCCTCCCTGCTGCGAGAGCGGCAGATGCCTGGCCGGCGACCGCGTCCTTCGTTCTGACTTGGTCCTGCCCGCCGCACGCAGGCGTTCCGGCAGATCGGCGCATCGCGCGGCTGGACAGGCCCAAGCGTCGAGAGCTAATATACAGACCGACCGGCCGGTAGGTAAAGAGCTTGCTTGCAGCGCGGCGCGGCCGCTGCCCGCGTCCGTCGCCTGGGCCGAAAAGAGATTTATCGACATGCCAGCAAAGCCGCAGGAGATTGGCCGCGTCGAAGAGGTGGTTGAAGTTGCGCTGCGGCTATTTCTCGAGCGCGGCTACGACAACACGCCGATGTCGCTCCTTGCCAAGCGGCTTGGGCTGACCAAGGCAGGCATCTATCACCACTTCGCCAGCAAGGAGGATCTGCTTTTCCTCGTGCACAAGACAGCGATGGCGCGAGGACTCAAGCCGGTGTTCGAGGCGGCGGCGCGCGAGCCCGATCCGGAGCGACGGCTGCGGGTCTTTTTGCATGAGCACGCGCGCATGCTGGCGCTCGATCCGACCGCGATGCTCCTGATCCGCGAAGCGCGTCGGCTGTCGCCGAAGCATTTGCAGGAAATTAAAGAGACTTGGCGCCGCGGCTTCGACGTTGTGCGCGACGCGATCGCGGAGCTCCAGCAGCAAAGGCGCTGCCGCGCCGATGTCGAACCGACATTCGCTGCCTTTGCCGGCATCGGAATGGCGAGTTGGATTGCTTATTGGTTCGACCCGTCACGACCCGAAAGTGCGGAGGCGGTAGCCAAAACGATGACCGATATTTTCATCGCCGGGCTTCTAGCCGAGCCAATCCGCCAGGCTCGCTCCGCCAAGAGCGATGCAGCGATGGCAGCGCCACGCCGGCAGCGAAATTTGGTAACCGCGAGCACAGCCAGCCGCCAAGCGAAGCGCCGCGCATAAACCTTGGTGTGTTGTTCGTACCGGGGGAGACGACATGGATTTCGAGTATTCGTCCGAGCAGAAGCTCCTCTGGGAAAGCGTCCACAAGCTCATGCAACGGTTAGCCACGCCCGAGTATCTGCGCCGGCTGGATCGGGAGCGGCTGTATCCTTATGAGCTCTACGATGCATGGGTCGAGGCCGGACTGTTCGCTTTGCCGTTCGCCGAGGAATATGGCGGCGCGGGCGGCAGCGTTGTCGATCTCGCCATCGTTTCCGAAGAGCTCGGCCGCTACAGCGCCGACGTGGTGATGGCGTTCGGCGGCAGCATTTTCTGCGCGCTCAATGTGGCACGCAAAGGGACCGAAGGGCAGAAGCGCCATTGGCTGCCAAAATTGATGTCCGGCGAGATCCGCATGTCCATCTCCATGTCAGAGCCGGATGCCGGCTCTGATGTCGGGGCCATGCGTACGCAGGCGCGGCGCGACGGCAACGAATATGTCATCAGCGGCCAAAAGATCTGGGCCACCGCTGCCGGCGCGCGCGACAACGTGATCAACGTCTATGTGAAAACCGACCCGAACGCGCACTACAAGCAGGGCATGTCGCTCTTCCTGGTCGACAACGACACGCCGGGTCTCGAAATCCGCAAGCTCGACATGCTCGGCCGCCGTTCGGTCGGCACTTATGAGCTTTTCTTCAACGATGCGCGCATCCCGCCCGATCGCCTCATCGGCGGCGAGAACAAGGGCTGGGATTGCATCCTTTCCGGCCTGCAGGCGGAGCGCGTCGTGGCTGCGGCTTGCGATTGCGGCAGCGCGCGCGGCGCGCTCGACATGGCGGTGAGCTACGCCAAGGAGCGAAAGCAGTTCGGCCGCCCGATTGGAAGTTTTCAGGCCATCGCTCACATGCTCGCCGACCTGGAGGCGCAGGTCGAGGCCGCGTGGGCGCTGACGCTGAAAGCAGCGTGGCGCGTCAGCCGCGGTGACGACGCGCTCAAGGAGATCACGATGGCCAAGCTGCTCGCTGCCGAGACCTACGTGAAAACAACCGAAGTCGGCATGCAGGTGATGGGCGGTTACGGCTATAACATGGAGTTCGACATGCAGCGGCATTTCCGCGATGCGCGCGCCGCCACGGTTGCCGCCGGTTCTTCGCAAATCCAGCGCAATCTGATTGCCGGTCAGATGGGGCTCAAAATTCAGTAAAGGCGTTCGACATAGAATGAGTGTTGGCCTGCCGCTGACGATTCCGAATTCCTTTGCCCGAACCGCGCGATGGTTCGGCAGCGGCGAAGCGGTGGTCGATTCGGCGACGCGGCTGACCTATGCCGAACTCGATCTTCTCTCGCGCCGGGCGGCAGTGTTGTTTGCGTCACTCGGCGCCGCGGCTCGTGAACCGCTCGCACTCCTTTGCCCGCCAAGCGCGATTTACCTCGTGGCATGGTTGGGCGCCGTGCGTCTGGGCGCCTTGCCAATGGCGCTGCACACCCGCGAATCCGCGGCGACGCTCGCCGCGGTCTGCCGCAAGATGGGCCCGCGCCTGCTCGTCTACGACGCATCGATGGAAAATTTGGCGGCCGGCATCGCCGCTGCTTACCCGCAGCTTGGCGCATGCATCGAGGCTCTATCGGCGCTGCCACCAAGGCGCAGCGGCACGTTTGCTGCCGCTGCGTCGATTCCCGGCGACCTCGAGGACGAACGGCCGGATGTCACGCTGGTCCGGCCGGCCGAGAACGATCCCGCAGTGATCGTCCTTTCATCGGGAACGACGTCAGTTCCCAAGGGGGTCGTGCACACCCATCGCAGTTTCATCGAGAATGCGCGCACCAATCTTTATCTCTATCAGGGACTGTCGCCACGCGACCGGTCCGTAGTGCCGCTGAGCACAGCCTTCATCGGTTGCTACAATGGCTGGCTTCCTTTTCTCAATGCCGGCGGCTGCACCATTTTCATGGAGCATTTCGATCTTGGCGATCTGGTGCGGTGCGTGAGCAAAGAACGCGCGACGCATGTTTTCCTCACGCCCACCCTCTGGCGCCGGCTTCTGAATTCCGACCAACAGGGCGCGGGTTTCGGCTCCGTGCGCCTGATCGGTTTCGCCGCCGAACCCATGGATGCGCCGACCTTGAAGCGGCTGCGCGAAACAATCAGCCCGAACGCCGTGCAGATGTATGGCTCGACCGAAACCGGCGCCGCCGGCACTTGCATCAGCGCCGAGGAAATGATCGGCGACAGGCTGGTTAGTGTCGGCCGGCCTTTGCTCAATGGCGACCTGCGCGTGGTCGTGCCGGGAGGCGGTCCGGCCGACGAAGTGCCGGCGGGCGAAGTCGGCGAAATTCTGATCTCCAGTCCCTCGCTCGCGTCCGGTATCTGGCGCGATCCAGAAGCCACCGCCGCGAGCTTTATCGTCGCCGGCGACAAGCGCTGGTGGCGCTCGCGCGATCTCGGCCGCCTCGACGCCGGCGGCTATCTCTATTTGGAGGGTCGGCGCGACGACATGATCATTTCCGGCGGTATCAACATAATGCCGGCGCGCGTGGAAGAAGTGTTGCTGGCGCATCGTGGCGTGGCCGAATGCGCCGTGGTTGGTGTGCCGGACCCCGAATGGGGCGAACGGGTTCAGGCATTCATCGTGCGTGCCGATCCGGCGCTCGACACAAACATGCTCGAGCTGCATGTTCGCGCGAGCGAATTGTCGCCTTATCAGCGGCCGCGGGCCTTTACTTTTGTCGCCGAACTGCCGCGGACGTCCACCAACAAAGTGCTGCGGCGCGCGCTGCGCGAGGCGGCGGTGCGGGCAGTTGCCAATGCGGACAATCCCTCCACTCAATCTCAATCGACAGGAAGCAAATGAGCGAGACGGAAAAGGTTTTATTGATCGAGCGCCAGGGCCCGATTGCCATTGTCACTCTCAACCGTCCCGATAAGCGCAATGCGTTGAACGAAAAGCTGTGGGGCGAACTGAAAGCGACGTTCGAGAATTTCGAGCCCGATGTGCGCTGTGTCGTGCTTGCCGGTGCCGGTAAGCATTTCTGCGCCGGGCTCGATTTGTCCGAGCATCGGCATCGCGAGGCGTTCGAGAGCATTTTCATGTCGCGCTTTGCCCACGCCACCCTCGACGCCATCCAGTACGGCGGCCGGCCGGTGGTCACGGCGATGCAGGGTGCAGTGATCGGCGGCGGCCTCGAAGTCGCCACTGCGACCCACGTACGTGTGGCCGATCCGACCACCTTCTACCAATTGCCGGAAGGACGCCGCGGCTTCTATGTCGGCGGCGGCGCGAGCGTGCGCGTCGCCAAGATCATCGGCTCCGGCCGCATGGTCGAGATGATGCTGACTGGCCGTATGCTCGATGCGGCGGCCGGCGAGCGCCTCGGTCTCTCACACTATCTGGTCGAGCCCGGCAAGACGCTGGAAAAGGCGATCGAGCTTGCCAACGCTATCGCCAAGAATGCACGCATCCCGAATTATTTGATCGTGCAGGCGATCCCGCGCATCGAAGACATGTCGGCGTCCGACGGGCTGTGGACGGAAAGCGTCGCGCAAGCGGTGAGCATGACATCGGAAGACGCACGCGCCGGCATCGATGCCTTCTTCGGCAAACGCAAGATCGAGTTCTAGTCCAGCTTACAGCATGATCCCGAAAGAGCCTGCCCCGGACTTGATCCGCGGTGGCAACCGCTTTTCGGAAAAGATCATGCTCGAAACAAAAGAACAATCTGGCGGACGTTACGTCTTCTTGCCGCCATCCTCCGACGGCGCGAGCACCAGCCGGCGGCCGACCGGGAACAGCTCGATATTGAAGCGCTGACTGATATAACCCCAAATTCCCAATGGCGCTTTCAACATGATCAGGATCGCCATCGCCCCCATCAGGATCAAATAGTAGGAGCCGTAATCGGCCAGCAGCTCGCGCAACACGATGAAAATCAACATGCCGATGAGCGGTCCTTCGATCGTGCCGATGCCGCCGATCACCACCATGAAGATCACGACCACGGTCCAGTCGTTGATACTGAACCCGGCCTCCGGCGATATGCGCAGCTTCTGCAGAAAGATCAGCCCGCCGACGAGACCGGTGCAGGCTGCGGTCACGATGTAGATAATGAATTTCGTGCGGAAGGTATTGACGCCGAGGCTCGCTGACGCCGGCTCGGAGTCACGGATCGCCGTAAGCGCCAGCCCGTGACGCGAGCGCAGCAGGATATAGACAATCGCGAAAGCCAGCACCGCGATTGCAAGCGACATAAGATACAGGGCCAGATCGCGGCCGGCCCGGTCGGGCGCAATGTCGCGCATGATGGCGGGCGTCAGCGAGAGGCCCGAACCGCCACCAAGCACCGGGATGAGGCTTGCGGCAAGCGCGAACACCTCGGAAACGACCCATGTCCCGACCGCGAAATAGGCGCCGCGCAGCCGAAACACAGCAACTGAGACCGGGATCGACAACAGGCCAGCGAACGGACCCGCAATCAGGAGCGCGACGTAAGCGTTCACATCGAGCGCGCCGGTCAAATAGAACAGCGCATAGCCGCCGAGGCCGACATAAGCCTGCTGTCCGACCGACACGAGACCGGCATAACCGGCCAACAGATTCCAAAGCTGGGCGAGCGCAAGATAATAGGCCATCTCCGCGACCAAACGCATCTGGCCGGAATCGCCCCACCACGGCAAAGAGACCAGGGCAATAAGCGCGACAACCGCCACGACGGCAAAAACGCGGCTGACTCTCGTTGCACGCTCGACCCGAACGAATTCCATCTCAGTCCCTCGTGCGCGGAAACAGTCCGCTGGGTCGAATAATGAGGATGACCAGAAAGGCCAGGTGCCCGGCGAGGATTTGCCAGGTCGGCGACAGCGCCGCGCCGATCGCCTGGGCGATGCCGAGTACCACACCGCCGATCAGCGTGCCCCACATGCTGCCAAGGCCGCCGATGATCACAGCCTCGAAGGCCAGGATCAGTCGGATCGGGCCGGCTGAAGGATCAAAGTTCGTCCGGATCGCAAACAGCACGCCCGCGATCGCGGTGAAGATCATCGCGATGCCGAGGGCCACAGCGTAAAGCTTGCGATTGTCGACGCCCATGAGTTCGGCAGTGTCGGCGTCGTCCGAAACCGCGCGGAACGCGCGCCCGAGGCCGGTCTGATAAAACAAGAGCTGCAGGCTGCCGAGCGCGAGCAGCGCCACGCCAAAGACCAAGAGCGGATAGACGCCGATCGAGATGCCGCCTGGCAATTGCAGGCTGGCGGTTTCGATCGCACCTAACTTGAGCCGCTGTGTGTAGGCGCCGAAACCCTCCAATAAGCCGTTCTGAATGATGATCGAGATGCCAAAGGTCACGAGCAGCGGCGGCAGCAATCCGCCGCTGAGCGTTTGATTGAGCAACCCGCGCTGAATCGCGTAGCCGAGCGCGAACATCACCGGCACCACAATGAGGAGGCAGGATATTGGATCGAGTCCGGTACCTTGACCGACGACCAAGGCGACGTAAGCGGAGAGCACGATGAGATCGCCGTGCGCGATATTGACCAGCCGCATGATGCCGAAGGACAGCGACAGTCCGATCGCGAACAGCGCATAGATGCCGCCAAGCAAAATGCCTTGGATGATCGTGTTGAGCCATTCCATCGCGGCTGCCGCCCTAAATGCCGAAATAAGCCGCGCTGATCGCCGCGCGGTCGAAGCCTTTGGTCGGTGCGGTCAAAGCGAGCCGTCCTTCTTGGAAGCAATAGAAGCGCGCCGAAGCGTCGAGCGCCCGATTGATGTCCTGCTCCACGAGCACGACCGTCGTTCCGTCGGCGGCAATCTGGCCGAGACAATCGTAGATGTCGCGGATCACGACCGGAGCGAGCCCGAGCGAGAGCTCATCGCACAATAAGAGCCGCGGGTTCGACATCAGCGCCCGTCCGACCGCCGTCATCTGCTGCTGGCCGCCGGATAGATCGGTTGCCGGCAGATGGCGCAATTCGCTCAGCCGCGGAAAAAGCTGATAGACGCGTTTCAGATTCCAGGGTCCCGGCCGCTTGCTGTAGCCGCCGAGCAGGAGGTTCTCCTCCACCGAAAGGCTTGGAAAGAGCCGGCGGCCTTCGGGCGTCATGGCGATCCCAAGCCGCACGACATCGTGCGCGGTGTGATGGCCGATCGGGCGGCCTTCGAACAACACCATGTCTGGTGCGGTTTCGAGCGCGCCGGCGACCGCGCGCAGAAAGGTGGTCTTGCCGGCGCCGTTGGCACCGATGATGGCGACCGTCTCGCCCTCTTCGACGGTGACATTGATATCGAACAGAGCCTGGAAGTCGCCGTAGAAGGCCGACAAATTCTGTGTCTGCAAGAGCGTCATGATACCGGGATGCCCATATACACTTCGCGTACCCGGGCATTCGCCATCACTTCGTGCGGATCGCCTTGCGCCAAGACCTGGCCGAAATTCATGACCACGAGCCGGCTGGCCACCGAGACCAGCGCGTGCACGATGTGCTCGATCCAGACGATCGT
>Ga0187781_10000200_pt1 | contig 42114 bp, 45 predicted proteins | sample 0715_SJ02_MP02_2_FD_132447 | JGI IMG/M metagenome (GOLD analysis project Ga0187781, IMG submission 132447) | Tropical peat soil microbial communities from peatlands in Department of Meta, Colombia - 0715_SJ02_MP02_20_MG | ecosystem: Environmental > Terrestrial > Soil > Wetlands > Peat | place... | reverse complement strand
TGAGGAGGCCAGGGCATTCAGGAAATACGTCGAAGAGTTTGGCTACGGGGGAGAGACGGAGCTCGCGCGAAGAATTGGCAAGAGTCAGGAGTATGTCAGCAAGAGGATTGGGCTTCTTTCACTCCCACAGAGGGTTCAGGACGAAATCATGCGGCGCCGAATAGCTCCCAGCGTGGCTCAGGAATTAACCATGCTGAACGATGACGAAGCCGAGGAGATGGCCGAGGAAATCGGCTCCGAGGGTCTCTCCTTGCGGGAGGTCAGGAGGATAATCCGAAGGAGGCAGGCGAGGGACAGAAGCGCGTCGGAGCAGAGTTTCCTCATGGTCGACCCTGAGGATACCGAGCGGAGGGTCAGGAGAATATCGAGAGAGTTGAACATTGCCGTCGCGTCACTTGGAGGGGCGGTGGTCAGGTTGGGGGAGGTCGCCGATGGACTCGAGGACGAATGGTTGGTGAGAGACTCGATATTCGTCTGCCGCGACAAGATTAGGGAACAGATAGACAATCTCACAAAGCTGAGGCGCAAGATAGAGCGCGCCCAGGAGACGAACCCTAGCCGCCTCGTTCTGATCGGCTGATCTGGACTCCTGTCTCACTCGGCCGAGGAATGCCGAATTAGATCGAGAGACTGCGACAGCCTTATAGCGATTCGGGGGGACGTCACGAGCCATGTCATCTGAATGGTCACCGCCAGAAAAAGTAACCTTGCGTGAAGTCAAAATCAACGTCGAAGACATCGAACCAATCCTAAGAGGATTCGAGTCCCCGCTGTTGAAGGTAGAGTACCCCGCTGGGTACGTAAACCTCCCAACAGGCGAGAAAATGGTGATCCGCCGTGCCAAGAAGGAAGAGGCCCCAATAGTCATGCAGACTGCCATGAAACTGTTCGACCACGACACAGACTTCTTCGACCTGGTATCGTCCAGGGTCTATTCAGAGTTCCTGGGGTGGTACAGGAGCAGGATGAAGGATCATGTCTCGCTTCTGGGCATCATCAACGGCGAGCTAGCGGCCATCGGGAACTTCAGGCTATGGGATAATGATATTGCCATCAGCCTCCACACACTGACCTTCAAGAGGAGGGCGGGAATCGGTGCCACCATGTATGCGGCCAAGGCGGAGTACGCCTTCGACCTGATGAACATGAAAGAGTGGTGGGCCACCTACGAGAGCTACACCGGGTTCAGGTACTGGGGTATAAAATACGCCCAATACCAGAAGCCGTACCCACAGATGCAACACGAGCTAGGAGGGTCCAGGATCTTCTTCACGACGAAGGAGGACTGGGACAGATTCGTGAAACCCATGCTGAGGGACAGGCTCCCAATCAGGCCCGCGCCACCTGACCTAGTGCGCACCGCCGAAAAGGTAGTTACTCCAAAGGAAGTAGAAGTGTAGAAGCGGACCTGGGGAGAAGCCCCTGGCCACCCCACCGGAGAGGGCTATGGCTAGGGGACCCGCAGGATTGATGATGTTTTTTATACCGTAGGAGCCATCGCTGGAACCATGAAGCTGTATGATCTGTCACAGCCGCTGAACCAGGAGACACCGTTTTGGCCTCTCTATCCGCCCTTCGAAGTCAAGTTCATCAAGAGAAAATCAGAGCAGGGCGTAAATGCCCAGTACATTATGACTTCGAACCATATGGGGACTCATCTGGACGCGCCGCTCCACTTTGTGACCAACGGCAAGACCATCGACCAGATTCCGCTCACCTGGCTCTACGGTCCGGGCATAATCGTGGATGTCAGCGAGGTCGGAGATCTCGGAATCTACACCAAGGAAATTGTGGAAAAGAACGCCAGGGAGGCAGGGGGAGTGAAGGACGGGGATCTCCTGATTCTCTACACCGGGTGGAGCAAGTTTGCATGGTATCAGCCGCCTAAACCTCAAGGGACCGCAGATGAGGAGAGGTACATCCACATGCATCCGGGGCCGACCAGAGCATTCTGCGACTATCTCCTAGAGAAGAAGATTCATGTCTGGGGGGTGGACGCAGTCTCAACAGACCACCCCATGAACTTGCCCATCGGGAGGTTTCTCCCAAGGGTCTGCACCAAAGTCAGAGCGGCAGCAGACAAGAAGTTTGGGAAGGAAAACGTGGACAAGCTATTCCCAGATGAAGACTATCAAGTAACCCACAACATACTATTCCCACTCGACTGCATCCACATCGAGAACATTGGAGGCCAAATCGAGGAAGTCCTCAACAAGCGCAAGGCCTTCAGGACTACGATAGGCTGTTTTCCTTGGCTCTTCAAGGGTGGAGAGGCTGCCTTCGCGAGGGTCGTAGCCTTCGTGGAGTAGACCAGGCAGGAGACAGGACGGTCGAAGTTGGAAATCCCATCGGTGGGTTGGCTACTGGGCATTGCGGACGACGGGATGCTGATTGACGTCGAAGGGACTGAAATCGACCTCAAGAAGCCTCTCCCACCGGACACAATAGCCCATGACGACGGGGCAATTGCCGGAATAGTCCGGGTCGGAGGCGCCGAGGTCGCCGTGTTCGCCCAGGAGCCCACCTACAAGGGCGGGTCCATGGGCCTGGGGCACACGAAACGCCTCGAACGGCTCGTGTCAGTGGCGGCCGAAAGCAAACTCCCAATCATTGGCTTCTACGACTCGGGAGGTGTCAGGGTGCAGGAGGGAGGGCACTCGCTCGAGGAAGCCAGCGCGCTTGTGGGCCACCTGATCAAGGCGAGGGAGGTGGTGCCGGTAATTAGCGTGATCATGGGGACGGTAAGCGGCGCAGCAGCATACTCCGCATACATGGGAGACGCCATAGTCATGATAAAGGGGAAGAGCAGTCTGTTTGTTTGGGGCCCGGGGGTCGCCAAAGCCGAGACCCAGAGGGAGGTCGGAACAGAGGAGCTCGGTGGGTGGCAGGTCCACAGCTCCAACGGGACCGCATCCCACGTAGTAGAGACGGAGGAGGAGTGCCTGGACGTCGTAAGGAGACTGCTCGCCTATTTCAGGGGGCGGGGCGAGAAGAGGACTCCGAAGTCGCTTAAAGAAGCTACGTCAGGCCCGCCTGAGCCCATTGAATCTGCATTCGATCCTGGTTCGTTCGTAGAATTCAGAAGGAGTTACGCCCAAAGCGTCGTCACCGGACTAGCGTTGCTCGAGGGGAAGACGTTCGGAGTCATCGCATCCAACAAGGCGGTGTTGAGAGGTTTTCTTGACGTCGATGCCTGCAGGAAGATGTCACGGTTCGCATCGATGTGCAATACCCTGGATATACCGATGGTGACATTCCTTGACTGCCCAGGCGTCTACCCCGCTGCAGAGCAGGAGAAGGCAGGGCTGATCAGGGCGAGTGGGGAGGCGATAAAGGAATACGCGTCTTCTGCCTGCCCGAAGGTGACGGTCATAACCGGGGAAGCCTATGGAGGGGCATTCGTCGGTTTCGCCAGCAAAGCCCTTGGCTCCAAGAAGGTCTACGCCTATCCCACGGCAAGGATTTCGGTTCTAAGCCTCCCCGCCTACTCTGAAATCTTCCTTAGGAGGAAACTCGATGCAATGAAAGACGACGAAAGGGAAGCCGAGTTAGAAAAATCATCAGCCGCCTTCGTGAAGCAGATGGACCCGTCCATAGGAGTCAGGGAGGGCTATGTGGACGAGATAATCGAGCCCGCCCAGACTAGGGGAAAGCTCATCGAGGCATTTCGGGATGCAGGAGTGCTGTAAGGGCGCTCAGGTCTTGGCGTTCTGAGTCAGCTCGACGAGGACCCCACCCGTAGACTTCGGGTGAATGAAGTTCACCTTGCTCCCAAACTTGCCGTCCGCTGGCTTGTCGTAGACGAAGCGAAAGCCGAGCGCCTTCAGTTCTTCGGTGGTGTTCTCGATGTCGCCCACTACGAAGGCTATGTGGTGGAGCCCTTCTCCCCTCTCCCTGATGAACTTGGCGAGGGCGCTGTCCTCGCTTGTCGGCTCAAGGAACTCAACACTTGTCTCCCCAGCCTCCAGCATGGCGACCTTTGCCTTTTGACCGGGGACCTCTGTCTTTTTCACCTGGAATGCGCCTATCTTGCAGTAGATGGCGACCATCTGATCCACGCTCTTCACGGCCACCCCCACATGGTCGAATTTCATCGTCATCAGCTATAACACCTGCCTCGCCTTGTAGACGCCGTGCACCTCACGCAGGGCATCGCTAATCTCGCCGACCGTACACCCTGCCTTTACGGCGTCTGATATTGATGGAAGCATGTTCTCGCCCCCCTGAGCGGCGCTCTTCAGCCGTTCGAGCTTCTCGGCCACGCTGCCTTGGTCCCTCTTCCTCTTCGCTGCCTTGAGCCACCTCATCCTTTCGCCCTGAATTCGCTCGGGGAGGATCTGTACTTTTCTTTTCGATGGGGAAGAGGGCTGGTATGCGTTCACCCCGACTATGATCCTCTTCTTTGACTCGATGTCCCGCTGCTTCTCGTAGGCCGCATTCAGAATCTCCTTTTTCACGTAACCGCTTTCGATAGCCTTCAGCATCCCGCCCATCCTGTCCACTCTTCCGATCTCTTCGAACGCAAGGCTCTCAAGCTTGTCCGTCAAGTACTCCAGATAGTATGAGCCACCAAGTGGGTCTGCTGTGAGAGTGACTCCGGCTTCGTTGGCTATTACCTGCTGCGTCCTGAGGGCAAGCTTCGCCGCCTCCTCTGAAGGGAGCGAAAGGGCCTCGTCCATGGAGTTCGTGTGGAGCGACTGGGTACCCCCCAGGACGGCTGCCAGGGCCTGAATGGTGACCCTGACAGTATTGTTCTCGGGTTCCTGCGCAGTCAATGTCTCTCCGGCAGTCTGGGTGTGAAACTTCAGCTTCGTTGATTCTTCGTCTCTTGCGCCGAACCTTTCCTTCATGATGCGTGCCCACATCCTACGAGCCGCCCTGAATTTGGCCACTTCCTCGATGAAGTCGTTGTTCGATGCGAAGAAGAAGGAGAAATGAGGCGCGAACTGCTCGAGGGACAACCCCCTCTGGAGAGCGGCGTCAGTGTAGGTTATCGCGTCCGAGAACGTGTAGGCCAGCTCCTGCACCGCGGTCGACCCTGCCTCCCTGATGTGGTAGCCGCTGATGCTTATTGGGTGCCACTTCGAGTAGTTCTTCACCGAATACTCCACCAGGTCTATGGCGAGCGAGAGAGAGGGACCAGGAGGATAGATGTACGTGTTCCTGGCTATGAACTCCTTGAGGACGTCGTTCTGGACGGTGCCCCTTACTTCTGACTTTTGCAGGCCCAAGCCTTCTGCCGCCGCAGTGTACATCGAGAAGAGGATGGGCGCCGTCGAGTTGATAGTCATCGATGTGCTTACCTTCCCCAAGTCGATCCCCCGGAATATTGCCTGTACGTCGTCCAAAATGCTCACTGCCACCCCGACCCTCCCTATCTCCCCCGTTGACCTGGGGTTGTCAGAATCAAGACCCAATTGCGTCGGGAGATCGAAAGCGAGGCTGAGCCCCGTCTGACCCTGGCCGAGCATGAAGCGCAGCCTTTTGTTTGTCTCTGCAGAGGTGCCGAATCCGGAGTACTCCCTGACTGTCCATAGCCGCCTTCGATACATTTCCGGATAGATTCCACGGGTATACGGATACTTTCCCGGCTCCTCCTGAGGGGACGGAGTTCTCCCGGGTGGGTAGAATCTCTTCACCTCGATACCGGAGAGTGTCTTCGGATCCTTCTGTTCATCGGTCGAGGTCAAAGTGAACTGTTAGCCGCTCTATACATTGTTAAAAGTAATCACCCTTGGAAAGCTCGGCGGAGTCCTTTGAAGGGGAAAGTTTTTTGCCGCATTACCGACATGAAGAGAAGGGAGACTAGGTGAAAACAAAAGCGGTCGCCTTGCTTCTTGTGGTTCTCTTCCTCGCGATGCCAGCCAACGCGTCCACCTATCCTTTGACCATCACACCAGGTCGATCGTGGCCGATGTCTGTCGTCGTCGATTCTGACAGGGGGCTACTATACTTCGACGCCGTCTCAGGAGACAACCCCCCCACCGGGTACTCCTTCGGAGTCATCAACGCCAGTACTCATGACGTGATCAAGATTCTACCTCTTGACATAGACTCTGGACCGATGGCTCTAGACCAAGAGACAGGCGATGTCTACGTGGCAGGCCAGGCGAACATGACGATATTGGTTTACGACCCGACCAGCGAGACGTTCGTGCGCCAGATAAACATCAGTAATCCTGTCCTTTCGATGGCCTTTGACGGGTCTGTCTCCCAGAATCTGTTCTTCACCTCGGGCAATCAGGTCTTCGCGCTCAATCCGCAAACCGGTAAAATCGTGGTGAATGTGACGCTCGCAAACGATGTTGACGGACTAGCGCTGGATTCGTCCAACGGGCGGCTCTACGTGGGCCAGTACCCAAGGGGCGGAATCTCGGTGTTCGAAGCCGCCACTCTGGCGCCTGTTGGCTCCATCGTGCTCCCGGCGTGCTGTGCGCTCCAGTTCGCCCTCGACGACAGGAACCAGATGCTGTACGCCGTGACAGGGACCAACAGCGTATATGTTGTGAACGCCGAGACTAACACGTTTGTGAAGAGTGTCCAGGTTGCGCAGTCCGGCCAGAACTCGACCAACGTGGTCGCGGTGGACAACGTGACGGGGCACGTGTACGTGGCCTCCTCTCCAGGAGGGTCAATTCTTGACCTGGACGCCACCGGGAATGTGGTGCAGCGGTACCAGGTCGAGAGCCAGGTAGCCGGGCTTGCTATCGACGTCAAGACACAGGAGCTGTACGCCACAAACTACCATCAACTCACGGTGTTCGACACCGCACCGAATGGCGCTTACCTCGTCCCCGCCTTCATATGGGGAGCAAGCGTTGCAGTTATGGTGGTTGCAGCCGTTTTCGTCTACCTGCTGGTTCGGCACAGAAAAGGAAAGGAACGGAAGGAAATCCAGCCCGGTTGGACGGGAACGTCCCGGGCAGAGTGAGGAAAAGGCATTGGACCTGATTGTAAGAGGGGCGAGGCTTCGGGAATCCAGTGGGAAACGTGACATTGGCATCACGCAGGGGAAGATAACAGCAATAGAAGGGCATCTGGGTGAGACAGCATCGAACGAGATAGACGCGGACGGTGGACTACTCACACCGGCGTTCGTCAACATTCACTGCCATCTGGACAAGTGCCTCACGAGCTCATGGGCCGGTGTCTGGGAAGAGACCAGGACGGGGTCCCCCGAGGCCATACCGTCGGCGACAAGGGTGAAGGAGTCGTTTACCGAGGCCGACATCGTCGAGCGCGCGAGCAGGGCTCTCACCTCCTCTGTTATCGCGGGCACGACAGCCGTCAGGGCTTTCGCCGACGTTGACACCGTAGGCGGACTGCTCGCTGTAAAGAGCCTCCTCCGTGTCAAGGAAAAGTTCAGGGACATCACAGACATGCAAGTAGTCGCTTTCCCCCAGGAGGGACTGATTAGGGACGAGGGGACGGAGGAGCTTCTCGAGAAGAGCATGGAGCTTGGCGCGGATGTCGTCGGGGGAATGCCGTGGTACGAGAAGGACAAAGATACGGCAGAGAGGCACACCGATATCATCTTCCGGATTGCGAAGAAGTACGACAAAGACATCCACGCCCTCATTGATGACAACACAGACCCTTCCTCGAAGAATCTGGAATACTTCCTCCAGAAGTCAATCAGGGAGGGATACAAGGGACGTGTGGCCGCTTCCCACTGCAGGGGAGCTCTCGATTCTCCAGATGAAGCATACGCAAAGAAAATCGTTGGACTGGCGGAGGAGGCTGGTCTGACCGTCGTTGAGAACTCCCACATCAGTCTCTTCATGTACGGGAGGGCCGACGAACATCCCGTCAGGCGGGGGGTTACACGGGTAAGGGAATTCCTCAAAGGGGGTGTCAACGTGGCAGTGGCACAGGACGATATCGACGACCCCTACTACCCGTTCGGGAGGGGGGACATGCTGGAACTGGCGTTCATGATGTGCCATGCTGCCCACCTTGGGGCGCCTCGAGAATTGGAGTCCGCATTCGACATGGTAACCTATAACGCGGCCAAAGGGATGAGACTGGATCGGTACGGCGTAACGGTAGGAGATTACGCAGACCTGGTGCTCCTGGACGCGTGCGGGGTCAGAGATGCCCTACGCCTCCAACCTGACCGGCTTGCAGTGATCAAGCGGGGAAGGGTAGTGGCAGAAACGAGGGCTGAACGCGTCACGCACTTCTGAGCTCAGCCGACGCGCTTGCCGTTCAAGAAGATGTTCGTTGTCAGCTTCACGCCAGCCTTCCCCAGGGTTTGGTGGGCGTAACACATCTCTTCCGCCTCTTTGGCAAGATCGAGTATGTCCTCTTTCGATGAGGGGCTGGTGAGCCTCAGGTCGTAAATGATTTCCTTGAATGCGCCTCCTATTCGCCTGTCGAAGTGGCCCCTGGCCACCATTTCAACGGCTTCCAGAGCCACCCCCCTGTAGATCGCGTCAGTGAGGAACTGGTTGATCAGACAGGAAGCGGCGCCCGCGATGAAGTAAGCGAGGGGGTTGGGGCCTAGGTCAGTGCCACCTCTGTCTTCCGGCTCGTCGACGCAGAAGACGAAGTCTCTCTTCCGGACCTCGACCTTGAGGTGGTCAACTCTGCGGAGGTCGACCCTTTCTGCCCCTAAGAGGAACTCCTTGTCGTCGGCTTCGTGCCTCTTTTTGACGTGTTCCTTGATTATCGCTGTCAGCCTGTCATCTGTAGCCATCAAAACTGTAGGTCCAAGTCGCTATTTATTCCTAGGACTTAGGTGCTCGAAACGTTAACCGAAAAAATTGGAGGGAGACAGTCTGAAATCCTCTCCCAGTGGTTTCCCTGGTCCCTGCTTGAGAACAGTTGGCCAGTCGTGGTCCCGAAGTAAAGGCCGCAGGGGTCTTCCATGTCGGACACCATCCCATCTCTGAGTACGGTATAGTACGACTTTTCAGGCAGCCCCGCGTCAAGCTTGAACCACTCCTTGCCCCTGTTGTCCGTTCCCCAGACCGCGAAGTGCCCGTCCTTCGGAATGCGAGAGAAGTCTCCCTCAAGGGGGGCAAGGTAAGCTCTCTTAGGGTCGTTGGCGTCGGCGGCGACTGGGAATCCGAAGCGAGACGGCAGGTTGTGGCGTATGTCGATCCAGCTGTCCCCAGCATCATCGCTTCTGTAGACCCCTGTGTGGTTCTGTTGGTAAATCACGTCGGGCGTTGAAGGATTAATCGCGAGCTTGTGAACACACGTGCCGTATTCAGGGTACTTGTTCGGCTGATCTCCGACAATTACGTTCTTGTTCTGGAACCTCCAGTTCTCCCCATCGTCATCTGTGCGGAGAGTACCCACGGCGGAGATAGCGACGTGCATTCTCCCTGGGCGTTTGCCGTTCGTTATTATGGTGTGTAGGCAGAGCCCTCCACCTCCCGGCTGCCACTTCTTCCTAGTCTTGTGGTTCATAAGGGCCTCGTTCACTTCCCAGCTCTTTCCCCAGTCTTTTGATTTGAACAGGCAGGCAGGTTCCACCCCGGCATAGACGACGCCAGGCTCGTCTTCGGGGGCAGGTTTAATCTGCCACAACCTCGCAACAGAAAGCCCCGTCCCCTTGGGAAACCTAGGGGGAACGCGGGACTCTTTCCAAGAACCACCCATGTCCTCGCTCCGGGCGACGGTAGGTCCCCAGTGGCCGCTGACCACGGACGCGAGGATCACCCCATTTCTTGAGTCGTAGGCCATGTGGTAGATCTCGTTCCCCTTCAGGTGCGGGCCGGACACCTTCCACCCCCTGCGCGTCGAATCAGAAGTAAACACGAAGCCTCCCTTCTTCGTCCCCACGAGGAGGCAGATTCCACCTTTGTTCTTAGGCAAGCAGAAATCCGCCTACCCACCTGAGACTGAAGGCAGGATGTGCACCACGTCGCCGTCGCGGAGCGGAGTTTTTTCTTTCTTGAGCTCCCTCGAGTTCTCGGAGTTCACGAAGACGTTGACGTGGGCCCTTATCTTCCCCTGATCGTCAACTATCCTTCCCCCGATGCCGGGGTAAGACTGGTCAAGCTTGCTCACCATGGTCCGGAGGTCCGCGGCGGATTCAATATCCACTTCCTTAGCTCCTCGGGCGTAGTCCCGCAGCTGGGCCGTGAGGCGGATCCGAATCAAGACCCCTAATCTCTTAGGTCGGCTTATTTATGGTGCACGCTTTCACTGAGGATAGAACCCAAGCCGAACTTTATTATCAAGCGAGATGCAGAAGAGCGAAGTTCCCATTGCCAGGGCCGATTGTCGTTCACGGACTAACGCAAACGGAGGTCGAAAGGTATAGCAGGCAGCTAGTGCTTCCCGAGCTCGGGCGCCAAGGGCAGGAGAAGCTCAAGGGGTCTGCGGTCGTCGTGGTCGGCGCCGGAGGCTTGGGGATACCGACTTCGGTCTACCTGACAGCGGCAGGCGTGGGAAAGATTGGGATAGTGGACGAAGACAACGTAGAGAAGAGCAATCTCCACCGCCAGACGATCTACACCGAAGATGACATCGGCATGCCGAAGGCCCTTGTCGCAGCCGAAAGGCTGAGGAAGATGAACCCTTACGTGGAGGTCGAACCCCACGAGGCGAGGCTGTCGTCCGCAAACGCTATGGGGATTCTGAAAGGATACGACGTTGCGGTCGACTGCACCGACAATTTCCCCGCTAGGTACCTAATCAACGACGCCTGCGTCCTCCTCGGCAAGCCTGACGTCTACGCGAGCATATTCAGGTTCGACGGCCAGGCTTCGGTCTTCCAAGCTAGCCGTGGCCCCTGCTACAGGTGCCTGTTCCCCGAGCCGCCTCCCCCGGAAACGGTACAGGACTGCGCGGTCGCGGGTGTCCTAGGCGTGCTCCCCGGTATCATGGGGAGCATCCAAGCCGTGGAGGCGATGAAGCTCGTCCTCGGGCTGGGTGAACCGCTCCTCGGCCGACTCCTTCTCTTCAACGCGACCGACATGACATTCAATGAGCTGCGGTTCAAGAAGAACCCAGACTGCCCCGTCTGTGGGCGGAACCCAACAGTAAGGAAGCTTATCGATTACGAGGAGTTCTGCGGGATGCGGAGAGCGACTCCATCACTTGAGGAGGTAGCCCCGCTGGAGTTGAAAAGGAGGATCGACGTTGGAGAGAAGATTGTGCTGCTAGATGTCAGAGAGCCATTCGAAAACGCCTTGTGCAGGATCGAGAACTCAAAGCTCATTCCACTCGGCGAACTCGGACGGAGGGTTGGCGAGCTCGACAGGTCAGCAGAAATCGTAGTGTACTGCCACACGGGAGTGAGAAGCGCACGAGCGGTGGGAATTCTATCCTCAGAGGGTTTCCGAAGGGTTCGGAACCTGAAAGGGGGGATAAGAGCGTGGGCAGAGGAAGTCGACCCGAAGATGCCCATCTACTGAGTGGAAAGGCGGACTCCCCTTACATACGCGGTGGTCACGCGTACCCTTCAGTGCTTGTGTTTACGTTTCCGTCTCGATTCTGTGAAGAACGGTTTTGCTATCATCACTTCCGTGGACTTGACTACTGCCTGGACATGATCTCCAGCACCGAGCCCAAGGTCATCCACAGCCTCGTTCGAGATAATCGAAGTGAGAGTGACCCGCGCGAGGGTAGCCATCCTGATCATTGAGGTAATGTCGCCCCTCTCGATGCTGGTAACCCTGGCCCCTATCATGTTCCTAGCACTCAGTTTGTAGCTCACATTCCCTGCAGACTCGCTGTCGTCTACTGCGTTGAAGAGATACTTCCTCATATGTCTGAATTCCTTGAACAATGTCAATCCCTGGGAAGTGAGCCTGGCGCTCCCGCCGGCGGTCCCCCCGACCTTGGTGTCGATCAATCGCACACCAAAGTCGGATTCCATTCTCTTGATTCTACCCCAAGCGTTCCTGTAGGAAATGCCCACCCTCCTGGCTGCCTTCGACAGCGATCCTGTTTCAGAGATTCTTCGGAGCAACAGGGCGTCAGTCTCGTCGAGTACCGTTTGCTGATCGCTCTGGAACGAAAGATGTGGCACCGGCCTAACTGTTGGGCGATTCATGCCTATTCCGAGCTAAGAGACTCCCTTTCGCGACTTAAACCTTGGCTCTGCTCTTGCGCGACGAGAATTTCCTTTTTTTGGTCTGGGAGAAATGAAGCGTTGGTCAAGCACCTAATGTCGGGTCGCCCTGAAAATACTTGTCTGCCCAAGCTCGCCCCTAAAGAGTCTCCCTTGGTTGCCAGCAAGTTAGGTATGCATAAATAGCGTTATGCAGCGGCCTGCATAACCGAAACCATGAGCACAGGGAGCAAGCGGTTTACCGCCGCCGTCGCGATAATAGTGGTGTTGATAATTGCGGTGGGAGTTTTGGCGGCGCTGTATGTGGGCGCTTCGGGAGCCAAGACCACGGTGACTTCGTTCTCCACCGAGACTGTCTCGTCTACCCTTACCACCACGTTTACGCAGGGTCCACTGATTTCGTATTCGGCAGATGCGTACGCAACCGAGGCAACGTCTCTCTTGACCGGCTTCTCGAAGTCCACTGGAATTCCCGTAGCACCAGTAATATCTGGGGGCTCAAACGCGGACGCGAGTTCTATCAAGGCCGGCGCCCCAGATGACGTCTTCATCTCATCCTCGATTTCCGCTACGGCGCCATCTCACCTCGGGAACCTATCGGCTGAATGGGCCGTAGGATTTGCGACGGACCAAGTAGTCGTTGCCTACTCTAATGCAACCCTTTCTAACTCGGCTGCATCCAACATAATCTCTCTGGGGCAAACCGCGGAGAAGTCCAACGCAACGTCTGATTGGAATTCATTCTACACTACCCTGACTTCTGGGAGCGTGAAGGTAGGAATCTCGAATCCGGTTGCCGATCCGGGAGGACTACGCGGATGGCTCGTCCTCGAAGCCGCAGGATACCTGTACGCCGGAGGCAATCAGTCGGCTTATGTCCAGCCGCTCCTGACGACTCAAAGCAATGTAACGGGAACCAGCTCGGCCGCCCTAGTGGCCCCGCTTCAGTCGGGGCAGATCCAGTTCCTCTTGATCTACAAGTCTGCTGCAATCACGGACGGAATCGGGTACATTTCGTTGGACGACCACGTGAATTTGTCCGACGCCAGCCTTGCCAGTTACTATTCGCAGTTCTCCTATACTGACTCTGCCGGAAAGACATCAGGCGCGCCAATAGTCCTTGTTGTTACCGTACCGCTCAGTTGCGTTAATACAGCCGAGGCACAGGAGTTCGTCCAATACGTCGTCAACAACATGAGAAGCTTGACGGCGTACGGGCTCGTAGTTCCAACGACCGCATTACTGTACAGCAGCCTTTCTTCGACACAGTTGCTACCCCAGTCGATTCAGGCCCTACTCGCGCAAGGCCTCTTGGCCCAAGCGGGAACCGTATAGCCTGGCACAACGAGTAGTGGCGGAGCGCCACAGATGAACTGGCTGAGGCTAATATCGATTGCGAGCCTGCTGCTACTGCTTGTCCCCGTTTTCGTCCTCCTCTATTACGGCCTAGGTCCGTTCCGAGATGCTGTCGGGTACAGCGCCGAAGTCTTCCGTTCGATTGAACTCACGCTCTTCTCGTCGGCACTAGCCGTGGTTGCCGATTTCATTCTCTTTACCCCACTCGCCTACTATCTGGCTAGAGGGAACGACCGCGTAGCAGAGACTCTGGTTGATATCCCCATAAGCGTCCCTCATCCGATCATCGGTGTAGCGCTCCTAATCCTCGACAGTCCAGTAAGCCCGACAGGGAAAATCCTTCTCAGCCTAGGCATCAATTTCTACAATACAATTTTGGGACTAGTCACAGCTCTCGTCATCATGTCAGCCCCCATCTACGTGAAATCTATGTTACCCTATTTCGAATCGAAGGACACATCCCCTGAGGAATTCGCCACAGGAATGGGGGCATCTAGACTGAGAATCCTCTTCTCCGTCGTTCTTCCGAATTCATCTGACGGCATAGCCAGCGCTTCGTTGGTCTCCATGAGCAGGGCGCTCAGCGAGTTCGGATCCATCTCGATAATCGCATTCTACGTCCTCCAATACCCGTTCTACGGCGTAAGTCCGGCATCTGTGACCATCTACGAGTTCTTCAGCGGAAACATGTCCGGAGGCCTGAACGCAGCCGTTACAGCATCTGCTGTGATGATTCTCGTCGCGATTCCGATCACGTTGGCCGGCCACTTCGTACGCAGGAGGACACGCCGTTGATTGAAGCGAACGTTCGAGTGCGTTTGGGCGAATTCCAACTCGACGCGGAGCTGCGAGGAGGAGGGGTGATCTGCTTGGCAGGAAAAAACGGATCGGGGAAGACCACACTGTTAAGGGCCCTTGCAGGGTTCCTCCGCAACGTCGAAGGATATGTCGTGATAGGAGGGACGAACGTCACGAACTATTCGGCCGACAAGAGAGACATAATCCTTGTTACTCCCTCTACATGCTTTCCGCACCTCAAAGTGGATTCTCATATCATGTGGGGAGCGAACCTGAAAAAACTCAGACCTTCGAAAGAATATGTGATGGGGGTCAAATCTGGGCTAGGGATCGAATTCGAAGGCACTGTCGGTAACCTGAGCCGGGGGATGCGACAGAGGGTGGCCTTGGCCACCGCGTTAATCTCCTCGCCCCGAGTGATACTGGTGGATGAGGCATTCCTGGGGCTCCACGACCGTGAAGCGTTTATCTCCGTCTATGGGACGTTCGCGAAGGAAGGAGGCGCCGATGTAATTTTCTCAAGTCAGGATGAGGCCGACGGCCAATTGAGCGACCACCTCTACGTAATGAACAACGGACTGGCCACTCTGAAGCGCTGACCCGGGGTCACCACCCCAACGCCTCTTCAGGGTATCAGCCCTTGGCGATGAACACAACATGTGGAAATTCATCCACGAAGGCCCTCATCGCGGTACGAACCCCCCCGGGAGACCCAGGCATACACACGATGAGTTTCCCACGGGCGACCCCCGCTGTTGCCCGCGTCAACATGGCCGAGCTCCCTATATCTTCGTAGCCGAGCCTCCTGACAAGTTCTCCGAACCCTTCAAGTTCTTTATCGAAGAAAGGCCGAACAGTTTCCGTCGTGATGTCTCTAGGTGATAGGCCTGTGCCGCCCGTGAAGAGGAGGACGTCGCCCTTCCCTGCGAGGAATTTCTTAACCTCTCTTCGGAGCATCGCAGCCTCGTCAGAGACCAGGTTCCTCTGAATCACTTTGTGCCCCGCTCGCTTTGTCTCCTCTGCCGCCACATCCCCTTCGTCCGAATAGTCCACCCTCCTCTTCTTCTTCTCGTAACGGCTCGAGCTCACGGTTACGACTACGACTTTCAGGCCTCTTTGGGCAGCCTTGCGATGTTCTTCATGTGGTTTCATGGAGATCTCTTCACCTTGGCGGTCACCCTGATCGACTCAATCCTAGTCAGGAGATACTGACCCCCTGGATCCTTCTCATGGGCCTTCACGACATCCCAGATGTTTAGGAGTGCGACAGAGACTGCCGTAAGAGCCTCCATCTCGACCCCGGTCTTCTCGTGAGCCGCCACGGTGACGGTCACTTCGACCCAGTCTTTCCCCAACTTCACTATCGGCTCAGTCTTCTCCACCTTCAAGGGATGGGCCAGAGCTATGATGCTCGGTGTCGATTTGACGGCGAGTATGGCAGCGGTAGAAGCGATAGCGATCGGATCCCCCTTTTCAAGGGCTCCCTTGCGAATGAGTTCAACGGTGGCGGGATTCAGCCTTATCCTACCCGAGGCTGTAGCCTCCCTGTAGACAATTGGCTTCTTTGAGATGTCTACTTGCCTGAAAGTCACAAGCGCCGTTTCATCCCTGACCCGTTATAGGTTCTCCTCTGGCGTTCAGGAACGTTTTTACTCATGAATGGCGGTTCTCTACTCTCTTTGCAGGGTACGGAAGTACAGGTGGACCGGTTGCTCCGCGACAGGAAAGGCAGGGTAGCCAGGAAGCTCAGGGTGTCTGTCACAGACAGGTGCAACTTCGCGTGTCTCTTCTGCATGCCAGAGAAGGACAAGATAAGCTGGATACCGAAGGAGGAGATCCTTAGTTTCGCGGAGATAGAAAGGATAGTCAGGGTACTGGCATCGCTTGGAATACAGAAGGTGAGAATCACAGGAGGAGAGCCCCTACTGAGGAGGGATCTTGAGGATCTGGTGGACCGTCTCACCGTCATTGAAGGCATCCGCTCTGTGGACATGACGACCAACGGCTGGCACCTTGAGCGGAAGGCCGAGGCCCTGCGCAGGGCAGGGCTGAGGGGAGTCACCGTCAGCCTTCACAGCCTCAGGAGCGACAGGTTCGCAAAGATCTCGGGGGTCGACGCGCTTCCGAAGGTCCTCCGCGGAATCGACAAGGCCCTCGACGCTGGGCTCAACCCTGTGAAAATCAACTCGGTCGCCATCAGAGGTTACAACGATGACGAGATTTTGAATCTGATAGAGTACGCCCGGGAAAGGAGGATCTCGATTCGTTTTATAGAGTTCATGCCCCTCGACGGACTAGGAATGTGGAACTACGAGAGAGTCGTGCCAGGGAAAGAGATTATAGATACCGTCACTCGGGTGTACCCGTTAGAGGCCCAAGGAAGGGGAAACAGTGAAACGTCTTCGATCTGGCGCTTCAAGGATGGCAGAGGCGACCTAGGGCTCATCACACCCATGAGCGACCCTTTCTGTGACGACTGCGACAGGATAAGGCTCACGGCCGATGGCAAGCTCCTTTCTTGCCTTTTCGACACGGACTATCACGATCTCAGACACATCGTCCGAAACGGCGGGACATATGAGAAGTTGGCAGATGCAATCCTCAAGGCCGTCTGGAAGAAGCCTGACGGCGTGGGGTATATGCCCTGGATAAAGGACGGATGGGCAAAGCCCAGGAACATGAATGCAATAGGAGGTTAGAGGGAATTGATAGTCAAGGTGCTGTACTTCGCATCAGCTCAGGGCCTGGCAAACCTGAAGAGCGAGAGTATGCACCTGCAAGAGGGTAGTTTGGTAAGGGACATGGCAGCCGAAATGCTCCGGTTACACCCGGACCTTAAGAGCATCGAGCCCATAATTCGTTACTCGGTCAACTTTGAGATAGCAGGGGAAAACGCGCCTTTGCACGAGGGGGACGAGGTCGCGGTTCTCCCGCCTGTCGCGGGAGGGTAGCCTTGAAGTCAATCCGCATCACGCGACGCCCCATCGATCCCGCCCGGGTACTCGCCTCGGTCAGCGACAATGGAGCAGGAGGGGCCGTTCTGTTCGTGGGGACAGTCCGACGAAGGAGCGGGAAGAAGATAGTAGAGTGGCTCACCTACGAGGTGTACAGGGAGATGGCGGAGAGGAGAATGAGCGAAATCGAGGCCAGTGTTAGGGAGAGGTGGCCCGTGGTGAAGATAGCCATGGTGCATCGGTACGGCCGCCTAGAGGTCGGCGAAGTAAGCGTTGCTGTGGCGATCTCATGTGAGCACAGGGCGGAGGCTTTCGAAGCGTGCAAATATGCCATAGACACCATTAAGAGAACGCTCCCAATGTGGAAGAAGGAGCTCTTCAAAGGGGGTTCCCAGGCGTGGGTGAAGGGCACGCCCATAGCAGCCTAGGCGCTAGCTTGGAATCTCCTTGGTTTTCCCTTCAGTTACGGCCTTGCGGAGCACTTCCTTGCCGTACTTCGCAGCCACAATCTCGGACAGAATACTAAGAGCGATCTCGCTCGCTGTCACAGCTCCGATGTCTGCTCCGATAGGCGCTCTGAGGGACATCATGAACTGCTCCCCAACCCCTGCCTCCCCTAGCTTCGCCAAGTCCTCCCTCACTCGTTGGCGGCTCCCCAGCATGCCCACGTATCTTAGCTTGAACTTCGATAGTGTCATCAGCGTCCCCACGTCCCTTTCTCCCCTCGTCAGCACGACCACCGAATCGGTGCCCATGAAGGGGAACTTCGCGATGTCGTAATCGACGTCTTTGATGAGATCATCGGGCCGCTCGCTGAGTTCTGGGCTGTGATCGATAACCACGACGGCGAAGTCCAAGCTCTTCCCCATCCTGACCAGGGCGTCTTCCACGTCGTCCTTGCCCCCCTGGCCGATCAGGATGAGCCTCTGCTGAGGTAGGTAGGGTTCGATGTAGATGTCCATCTTGCCCCCGCAGTTTGTTTCCACATGGACTTCGTCCTCATTCTGGCTCTTGAGGGTCGCACCTACCGAGTTCTCGACCCCCTCCAGGTAGACCTTGACCACCCTGGGATTTCCGGTTCTCATCGTCATCTTCGCCGCCGACACTATGGCCGACTCGGGGCAGACTCCCCCCAGAGTTCCGTACAGTACCTCGCCCGCTCCAGAGATGATCACCTTGAAGCCCGGTTTTCCAAGCGAAGAGCCTTCGATGTTCACCACAGTAGCCACGGCGAAGGGAGCCCCTCTGCTCGCAAGGGAATCGATCATCTTCGCGAACTCTGCCTGCTTCATAGCCACCTCTCAGACAGTACCCCCACTTTATTACTTATCCTCATCCCGACAGCCTGCGAGAAGCGTTGATTGCGGCAGTTGTGCTCGCTGCTGGGGTCTCTTCTCGCATGGGGAAACCGAAGCAGACTGTCCCTCTGAACGGGGTGCCAATGCTTGAGATGGTCCTGGAGATTCTCCACAAATCAAATGTCGGAAGAATAGTCGTCGTCCTCGGAGCGAACGCAGCTGAAGTGAGGAAGCGCATTGGGTTCGCTGACGAGACTGTGGTGGTCAACCCGAGATTTGCGGAGGGAATGAGCGGCTCGCTGAAGCTCGGGCTCAGGCATGTCGGGAGAGGAGCGGACGCCGCAATCGTTGCCCTCGGGGATCAGCCTTTCGTTCTTCCTCTGACTATTGACGCGTTGGTGGCGGCCTATGAGGAATCGGGAGCCCTCATAGTCATCCCCACATACCACGGAGTAAGAGGAAACCCTGTCCTCTTCGACAAAAGTGTCTTCCCCCAGATCGCGAGGATTCGGGGGGATATGGGGGCGAAGTCGGTGGTACAGGAGAACGCTGCCGACGTGCTCGAGGTTGATGTGCCTGATGAGGGGGTGCTGGTCGACATCGATACGCCTTCAGACCTGGCCAGGAGGATGGAAGTCAGGCGAAAGAAAAGCCCTGCACGAGCCTCACGTTCACCTCGGCACCCTTCTCGAGCCTCCTGACATTCGCGGGGACGAGGATGTAACCATCGGCGCCAACAAGGAGCTTCATTGATTCCGTCTCGCCTGTAATCGGCTCCGCCACGGACGGAGTACCTCCCCTCAGTTTCACGTAGACGACCTTCTGAAAATCGGGGAACCTCCTCCTTGCCTCCCAGGGCGCGCCGAGTACACAGGAGACGGACAGTCCCACATCTCCAGACCCGGCGAGTTGTCCTATGATGGGAACTCCCAGGACCAGAAAGGCGTTTGCGGCTGCTTGAATCGGCCCAGGCAGCATCAGGATTGGCTTTCCCTTTACTAATGCGAGCCCTGTAACTCTGCCCCTATCCAACCGGATCCCATGGACAAGTACGTCGGGTCTCAGACTCGAAACTGCACCCACCACCAAGTCGCGCTTTCCCGCAGACGTCCCTCCTAGGGTCAGAACGAAGTCCGACCTCGCCAGAGTTCTATGGAGTGCTGTCTTCAGTTCCTCTGGATCGTCGCGAGCGATACCCACGTCCAAGGTATTGCACCCCAGAGCCTCCGTGAGCAGTAGGAAGATAGGTGAATGGCTGTCCACTTTCATGCCTTTCCTAGGTCTGGTCGCCGGTGTCAGCTCGCTGCCGGTGGCTAGCACAGCCACCCGTACCCTTTCTCTGACTCGGACCTTGCGGAAGCCGAGTGAGACCAGAATGCCCACATCTTGAGCTCGGATTCGATGCCCTTTGGGGAGGATGAGCTCTCCGTGCCTAATATCCTGCCCCGCCTTGAAGACGTGTTCCCCATAACTAGAAGCAAAACCAACGTACACCTTGCCACCTTTGAAGTTCGCAGACTCGACAGGGACCACTGCGTCCGCTCCAGCTGGGAGTGTGGCTCCGGTCGCGATCTGGAACGTCTCTCCGCTTCGGACATGGCGCCTGGTGTGTTCGCCAGGGCCGATCACCCCGACCATCCTAAGGACTGCAGGCTCGGAGGTCGTGGCGCCCTTCAGATCGCTGGAGATGACGGCATACCCGTCCATGTGGGAGGCCGGGGCTGGAGGAACGTCCATGGCAGCGATGATATCATCTTCAAGGACACGGCCATACGATTTCACCGTTGGGATGAACTCAGCATCTGTGGTCGGGTGGAGGCGAGCCATGACGAGTTCGAGGGCCTGGTCTACCCCCATGTACTCGCCGATGACAGACCCCAAGTTAACGGCCGCGCTCGTCGAGGGCGCTATTTAGCAACTATACCACTTAGGCAAGAGAGCAAGACTCGAGTTGACCATCAAGACATGGGGCCGCAGGGATTTGAACCCTGGATCGCCAGCGCCCCAGGCTCACCGTGAAGTTCGTTCACTCTGGTATGCTGGACCAAGCTACACTACGGCCCCACAGGTTGACCCGGCCAACGCTTCCTTAATCTTGGTTTTGGCGTATAAGGTCGAAAAAGGTGCTTCCGTGCAGCGTAGAACGCCCTGAATGCGGCTATTTGCGCCTTCCTCTTGCGAGTCCTAACATAAGGTTCGATAGCATCAATGATTTTCTTAATTTCTATAGGGTTGCGCAATATAATTCGATCTTCATAGACAAAGCAAGCCCGTGGTTCAACCCCGCAGAGATCCACCAGCCCACCTCTCACTTCCTGGTGGAACACAATTGTATCACGCTGAGTAATCCCAAACTGAGCCTTCTTGCAGTCTTCTGGCTTGAAGCCTTTCGGCAACAGCGCAAGGGTCCCTTCGGCCTCCCACCAAGCACACAACTCTTCCGGAACGAACCGTCTCGTAGCCTGCTTTTCTTGCATTGCGCGAAGTTAAACAGAATGCATGAATCCATTCCCCGAGCGGGAGGGGACTACGAAAGTGTCTCTCAACCTGGTGAAAGCTTCAGATACTCCAGGATTTTGGAGTACGAATAGTCTGACAGGTCTCTCTTGTACTCGCCTAGCAGCCCCTTCAGATTCTCTACATCGCTCAATCCAAGTGTCCTTCTCATCATCGGCGATACACCTCCCCCGACAAGCAGATACTGGGCGGCTGTGGTCACGTTCCTAGGCTTTCGCTTAGTTCCGGCTGACTCGAAGTCTATGATCCAAGGCTTGCCCTCGGCAATCACGACATGTTTCCTTAGATTGCTGAGCTGACCATGATCGATCCCCATTATGTCGAGAGTGTGGCACTGGTTCAGGAGGGAGTGAAGCACATGTCTGGCTTCGTCTCGGCGCCCCTTCCCCCGAAGGCCCTTCACCCAATCGACAATCTCCTCTGCCTCGAGTAGTTTCATTAGGATCATATCCTTGGTGTGTGCGTAGATCTCGGGGCCGACTCCCACTCGGTTCGCGAGCGTGGCAATCCTGACCTCGTCCTCCATATCCGGCCTGTTGGCGTCGGTCCTTCTAATCTTCAGGGCGCAGAGTCTGTCACCGGCCCGGGCCTTCACGACGATTCCGACAGTTCCGAGCCCGAGGATGCCTAGGCGTCCGACACGGGCGTGGCCCTCAAAAACGATCTCATCGACTCCGAGTCGTTTCAGTTGCCTGATTCTGGGCTTTGATTGACGGAGGGAAATACTGGGGTATGTGAGTATCTGGATGTACGGCGTCCTGGACAGGTCGTCCGGCCTAGCGCGTTCCGATTGCATCAGAAGTGATTTCCCTTATTCCATCGCGCAGCCATTTCGAGGAGGATGCAACTCTCGTGAGTGTACGCCCTCTCAGCACGACGCCGCTCTTCTTCATTCCATCTTCGATCTCCTTCGAAGCACCAATGGGGCCGGCCTCCTCCCCGATGATGTCTGATAGAAGATCAGCCAAGCGCTTGTATTTCCTCGGCCTCAGCAGCCGAACACGAGCGTCGTCGTCGACCCATACGAGGTGAGACTGCTTCGAGTTCGTGGAGATGAAGGCCTCGACGTCCTTCCTCCTGTCCACCGTAGGTCCCACTCGTTGCTCGAATGTTGGGAGATCAGTGAACTCGGGTATCAGAAGGATTGCGCTTCTGGAAATGTTGTCCGATGAGGCCATTGCACGGGCGATCGGGAATCCCTGGACCTCCAGGTGCCGGACGACATGCTTGAGGGTCTTCCGAAGTTCCCCCCAGAGGGTGTCTTCGCTCATTTCCCTGTGGGAGAAGAGAACGGCGTAAACACATCCGTCGAGCGACGTGTGGACCCTGCCTTTCATTTCCCCGAAGTAGGCCAGACTGGGGCGCCTTAGAAACTCTCTGCAGGCCAGGACCATCCTCCCCAAGCTGTCCCCCGACACAGCTATCCCAAGATCCCGCCCCTCGTCTACGGGGTCAGGGAGGCTGAATGTCCTCCCGTCGGCAGGCATGTTGTAGTCAGCGAACCATCGAACCACGGACTCGAAGTCCCCCTGGTTAATCACCAAGACCTCGGCAACATAACCGCTGAACCCCTGTCGCTGGATTTCTGCCCCGTAGACACCTACTCCGTTCATGAAGAGTTTCAGGAGCCTGATCTGGTTCTTCTTGTCGTCTGGGAGTCCGCCTACGAGCTTTACATGGAACGGGGACCTGTCCGCCGCGCTCCTCCACGCTCCTGCTTTTACGGCGAAGCAGGGAACTATGTTCACCAGTACTCCTTCGACGGTGGCTTCGGTGTAGGGATGTTGGGCATACTTCTTCCCCATAGGGTAGCCCTTGGTGGCAGCCGAGCCGATTCCCAGCCCCACCTGCTCGAATCGCGCAACGGGCGTTCCTGGGTCGATCTTTACGAAGATATCGAGATCGACGTGCCTAGGCAACCAGGTCCCCTTTGCGAACGAGCCCCCCATCAACACGCCTCTGACTTCGGGGAATCCCTCCGCGGCCCGCCTAGTCCTCTGAAGGAGCTTATTTGCCAGTCTCCTGATTTTCGCCGTCTCGGCAGAGGAAGGGGCAATCACTCTGGTTGCTCGTTTTAGCACCGAGGACAGTTCGCTCACAGAAGTGGATACACCCCCTCGTCTTTGTAGATCGGACCGTTCGGTGTGAGAGTGCTTGACTTCAGTTTTATTTCCTTTAGACCGACGGTTCCGAATTCCATTCCCGCAATCCGCCGCAGGACCTCCGTGAGCTCGAGCATATTCCTGCCAGAGCGCACCCTAGCCAACGTGATGTGAGGCCTGAACGGCCTGTCGTCCCTCTCTCCCACGCCCTCGAGGGCGCCGATGACTTCCCTTGCGATTGGAATGATGAGGGGCTCGTCTTCTGGCGCGACGCCTGCCCAGACCACTCTTGGCCTAGCTGAGGAGGGAAACGCGCCCACGCCTCTGACATTAACTTCTGCACTTTTGAGTGAAAGTCTGCCGAGCCGGGACTTCGCCTCTGATACCTCCACGTCTCTAAGTTCGCCGAGGAACTTCAGGTTCAGGTGTAGGTTCTCCCGCTCGACCAGCTTGACGTCTGCCCCGGTAGCATCCAGCTCCTTCTGAGCCTTGATGAGGAGGTCGACGACATCTCCTGGGATTTCGAGGGCAACGAAGGCGCGCACGAGCCCAGCCAACACTGCTTCCTTTAAATCCGCTACCTGTCGGCCGGGGAGCGAACGGGTTGCTTCGGATAGTAGCGATTACTGGAATGCCAGGCGCAGGGAAGTCGACTGCCGCACAGGCCCTTGTCAAGCTCGGTTGGACGCGCGTTGTAATGGGAGACGTGATCAGGGCGGAGACTAAACGGCGGGGCTTGGAGCCCGATGCAAAGAACACCGGCGAAGTGATGAAGCTCTTGAGAAAAGAGAAGGGGGAATCCGCGGTAGCGGACCTCTGCCTCGAGACAATCGCGAAGTCGAAGGCAGAAAAGGTGGTGGTGGACGGAATAAGATCTATGGCAGAGGTGGAGGCCTTTCGAAGGAAGGCAGCGGTGCTCCTGGTTGCCGTGGACGCATCCCCGGAGAGGCGCTTCGAGTTCCTGCAAGAAAGGGGGAGAAGGGACGACCCTCTCACCCACGAAATGTTCATCGATAGGGATACGCGTGAGCTCGGGGTCGGCGTCGGAAAGGCGATCGCACTCGCCGACGAGACGGTCTCAAACCAGCACGCGACACCAGGAAGGTTGGCGGCCGAAATAACCCAGGTGGTCGAGCGGTGGGACAAGCATGTCGCCGCCTGAAGTCAGGACGAAGCTTGTTTTGGAAGCTACTGTTTCGCCGTCAGAGGACCCTGCGAAGGTGCTTCAGGCCATGAGGAATGTCGTGGGGGAAGCCGAGTGCGACATCGACGAAGACTCTCGTCCAGCGAGGCTCGTGTCCGAAGATCCGAAGGCGCTGGTCCACATAAGGGAGCAGCTCAGAGATAGGCACGTGCGTTCGGCGGCGAGGAAACAGATGCTCCTAAGGAGCACGGGACGCTCGACTTCCCTGATGCTCAACCGGCAGGCGGCCGCCGTCGGTGTGGTCGCCCTTTGCGGGAGCCCTGATGAATCCCCCCTGGGGCCCATATACCTCAATCTGGAATCGGAAAAGATCGATGCCCTGATAGAATGGCTGACAGCCTACGTCGGATAGGCCACTTCAATCGATAGCCCATCCGACGCTGCAATTGCATTGGGGAAGATCCTGCGGGCCTCCCGTACTAGGCTCGAGACACTGGTGTACCTTGCGCTGAAATGAGTCAACACGAGCCGTCGAACCTTGCCTTTCCTGGCTAGCTCTGCCGCCTCGAGGCTTGTGCTGTGCTTCCTCTCTATCGCTTTCTCCCTGTCGCTTTCTCTGAACGTTGAGTCGAATATCAGGAGGTCGCAGCCAGAGAAGAATCGGGTGAGCCTCGCCGTGGGTCTGGTGTCGCCAGAGTACCCAATCTTCCTTCCAGGCCTGGGTGGACCGGTCACTTCGGAAGATTCGATCCTTTTCCCCCCAATGGTGACCGCACCTCCTTTCTGGAGCCTGGACCAGAGCCTACCCTCTGGTACCCCGAGAGACTTCGCCTTCTCTGGGTAGAAGACTCCAGGCCGACCTAGCTCTTCTATCAGGTATGAAAAGGCCTCAACGGAGTGGGCAGCCCTGGCGACCCTGATGCGGAAGCCCCCCGTCCGGAGTACGACCCCGGGTCTGGCAGCCGAGAACCGGATGGGGAAGGTCAGGCCGATGTGAAGAAGCTCGGCGGTGACCTCCAGCCATCTCAGGAGCTTTTCCGGCCCGACAATGTTCAAGGGCTTGCGCCGCTGGGCGAGACTCATGGTCTGAAGGAGACCCAAAAGTCCTGTCACATGGTCGCCGTGGAGATGGGTAATCAGAATGGTCATATCGCTCCCCAGCCCCAGAGACTCAGAAAGCACCCTCCGTTGGACCCCCTCGCCACAGTCCATGAGGACCACCTCCCCCTCCCGCTTAATGGCGACAGCTGGGAGACCCCTGCTGACCGTAGGTGCGGCAGCGCTCGTCCCAAGAAATGTTACGACGAGCTTGACCAAGCTATCTCCTCTTCAGAACTGTAATTGTCCGAGTAAGGAACTTATGAACGTGGAGGTGATGCTCCTCTACAACCAAGAATTCGGAGGTGGGTTCCACCGCTACACTACTGGGGTGCATGAGGACGAGAAAAGACAGGTGTTCCATTGCGCCGGCAAGCTCTGGCAGCAGTAGCTCAAGCATAAGATCGGGGGGGCGTCCGCGGGTGCTGGATGCCCTCCCGTAGGGGATGTCTGTGGCTGCGGCCCGCACCCCGCGAATGGGGAGGCGGGTCGAATCTGCGCGAACCACTCCTAGCCAGTCTTGCGCATAGTGCCTCATGTTTGAAGATGCACCCCGGATCATCTGGTCAGCCAGGTCTATGGCCACGACGTCGGCTCCCACCAGCGTTGCCTCTATCGCTATGCTCCCGGTTCCTGCGAAGGGCTCCAGGAAGATGTCCCCCTGTCTGCAGCGGGACATGTTCACTAGGGCCCTAGAAAGCTTGGGAAAGATGGCTGAAGGGTGAAAGAAGGGTCGTGACCTGGGTCTGCGGCACGACCACCCCTGCAGCATTTGGGATGGCGCGGTGACCGCCAGGTAATCCCTCTGGCCCTTTACAAGGGTGAGTTCGTACTCAGGGTCGACGAGGTCGACGGTTGCGTCTATCCCTTCCAGATATTCGTCGGGGTCTGTTTGCGACCTCCTCGGGCTCAAATCGAATGATCTGAACCTGACACGGTGGCCTGACAGGAGCCCGCGCGCGTCAGAGGGGGACCGCAGGAAAGGTCCAACTCTCCTCGCGAATGCGATTCGTGCACCGATCGCGAAAGGGTCGGCCTCAGAATCAGCGATCAGCACCCTGGGCTCGGGTGCTTCGAAGGTGGACCGGGGGTCCGTGCCGAGGAAAAGTGCCTTCGCCTCGGAGGCCGGGAGAGTGATCCCCTCCCCCGACAGGAGCACCAGTGATTTACTCTTCAAGAGTCCTGAGATGGGACGCCAGGGCCTCGGAAACATCCACTTTGCTGAACCTGCTGGGGACGGTGTTAGTGCAGACGATGGGTTCGACTGAGGCTTTCTCCAGCTTCTGGAGCGCGTCCGAGACGAACAGGCCGTGGACGCATACTGCCAGAACCTGCTTCGCCCCCTGTTTGATGACGGCGTCGGCCGCGGCCTTTACAGTGTCCCCCTGGCTGATTATGTCATCGACGATGATCACTTCCTTGCCAGCCACTTCGAGATTCGACTCTCTCATGCTGACTCCGCCAGTCGCCCTGTCCCTTGTCTTGCTGAGTTGCAGGAACCTGGCACCGTAGAGCTGGGCGAAGGCTTCCGTCCTCTTCGAGCCACCGAAGTCGGGGGACATAACCACGGGGTCTTTCGGGCCAAGTTCTGCCTTCACATATTCGACGAGGCTCGGGATGGCGGAGACACTGTAGGTGGGGAAGGAGAAGAGCGCGAGACCTTCTGCGGAGTGGATATCAACTGTCACCAGCCTCCGAACGCCCATCGAGCGCATAAGGTGCGCCACTACGCCGAGCGTGACCCCCTCGCCAGCAAGAAACTCCTTGTCCTGCCGGGCGTAAGCAAGGTAGGGGACGACCGCCGTCACCTTGGCCCCCGCCTCGCTGAGCTGGTGGGATGCCAAGAGAAGCTGGAACATGTGCTGGTCAACGGGGTTGTAGGTCGACTGAACTACGAAGACGCTCTTACCCTCGACCTTTTCGTGGAGGGTGAACTTCGATTCTCCATCAGCGAAGACCTTGAACTCTGCGGCGAGCCGGGGGAGACCAAGTTTCTCCGACAAGGAACGCCCCAGATCCTCGGAGGCAGGGCCCGCCAGGACTAGCTTTTCGGCCACTGTCGCTCGAGCCGGCTCCGCCCCCATCGCTATTTAACGAGTGTGAGTAAGAACCGACGGGACAGGGCGGAGGGAAAGCGTTAAGGACTCCGAGGGAGAACAGGGACCGAACTATATTGGATCAGATCTGCCCCGAATGCCACGTCGGGATAATGCTGTATGACGCACCAACAAAAAGATACGGTTGCAAGAACTGCGGAGCTTTCCTCACCAGGGACCAGCTTTCAGACGCGAGGTTCAAGGCAAAGGCACCTGAGGAAGACGAAAGGCGGAAGCGCTCAAGGCAGCAGGCCGACTACCTCGAATGGTGGCTCAGCGGGAACAAGGAGAAGTAGCAACCTCCCACGACGGTCCTGACGCAGAAGGCGCCTAGCGTAGCCGATTTTCGAAAAACAACTCGAGGACGGATATCGTGCCCCTGCTCATTGCAATGCGCGCGAGTTGGCCTCGCGTGAACCAGCCGGAATCGGAAGATTCGGAGTTGAGCCTGAGCCTTCCAGAGATTGGCCTCGCCAGATAGTCGACCAGTATGTAATGAAACTCGATCCTCGAGCGCTCATCCCTGTGCAGGTCTGTCTGCACGTCGAGGAGCCCCTCTATTTCCACGGTGAGGCCTGTCTCCTCCCTTATCTCACGAACGGCCGCGTCCTGGACCGCCTCCCCCAGTTCCACCAAGCCTCCGGGGAGCGCCCACATCCCCTGGTTAGGAGGATTCCTTCGCTTCAGGAGCAATACCCGCCCTCTTCGATGGACCACCGCACCCGCGCCCACCAGGGGCCTCGTCGGATAGCGGCGGGGAGCATCCATGTTTGGAGATGGACCTTCGCACTCGTTTTAAGCCTGAGGCAAGGAGCGTCCCGCCGTGATCAGGGTCGAAATGCTCGCCGTGGGGAAGGAGCTCCTCATTGGAAGAACCATGAACTCGAATGCGTACTGGATTGGCAAGCGGCTCGCGAGGATGGGCACCATGCTAAAGGAGGTTACGACGGTGGACGACGACCTTGACGAAATAGCTTCCGCATACCGGGCAGCCGTGAAGCGGAATCCCGACTTCTTGATAGTTGTAGGGGGGCTGGGACCCACGCCCGACGACATGACCCTCAGGGGAATAGCCAACGGCATGGGTGTGACGCTTCGCAGAAACGAGCATGCGCTCGATCTGATCAAGGAACACTACGCGAGGCGGGGGCTAAAGGAGGTCGAGTTGACCCCTGCTCGTCTGAAGATGGCAAGGCTCCCTGCAGGGGCGGAGGCTGTCTTCAACGATTCGGGGACCGCTCCCGGCGTGAAGGTGGTCACGGGAGGGACGACAGTATACTGCCTGCCCGGCGTCCCCGTCGAGATGCGGGGCATATTCAGGAGGTCCGTCGAGCCTGAGATACGGGAGAGACTGGGGAAACTATACAGGAAGTACGTCACCATGAGGCTGGAGGGGATCCTAGAGTCTGCCCTTGCCCCTGCAATCGCGAAGGAGATGAGAAAACATCCAGGTGCTTACATCAAGTCTCACCCGAGGGGGATAAGAGACGGAATCTCCAGGATCGAGCTAGACATAGCCGTGGTGGGGGAGGACGGGAGAAGGACAGACGACGAAGGGGAAGAGATCGCGAGGGACATGCGGAGGGAAGTCGAAGATACTGGGGGGAGCCTGAAGTCTTCAAGGGGGCTTAAGAGTTAGCAATGGACGTGTCATTCGTAACTGGAACAGCAGGGTCGGGGAAGTCGCTCCTTACAGGGGCCCTGAAGGACTGGTATGTCAACAGGGGAGAAGATGCCATAGCAGTCAACCTGGATCCGGGTGTCGTCGAACTTCCCTACGAACCCGACGTGGACGTCAGGGAAAGCGTTCAGCTCCAGGACGTGATGGAAGAGTACGGCCTCGGACCAAACGGCGCCCTGATACTCGCCGCGGACATGGTGGCGACGAAACTTGCGGAGCTACAGGAGGAGATAGATTCCCACAACGCGGAGAATGTTATCATAGATACTCCAGGGCAGACGGAGCTTTTCGCCTACAGAGAAAGTGGAGAGTTCATCGTAAGCGAGCTGAAAGCAGACTCCAAGCTTCTCCTGTTCCTGGTGGACCCACTGCTTGCGAGCACGCCGTCGAACTTCCTTTCACTTGCCCTGCTTTCCGCGTCCGTTGGTCTTAGGCTGAACATCCCCAAGATAACTGTCCTGACCAAGAGGGACATCGCTAGGGACAGGGTCAAGCGGATAGCCGAGTGGAGCAGGGACAGCAGGGCCTTCGAAGACGCACTTGCGGGAACGAAGAACGGAGAGGCGTACTCCCTCTACTCAGAGCTCTTCCGGGGCGTCCGGAAGCTGTCTCTCGGAGCCGACCTCTATCCGGTCTCTTCGACAACTCGTGAAGGGATGGTAGCCCTCGTGGGAGAAATGTCGAGGATAGCCAGGGGCGGGGAAGAGTTCACCGAGTGAGACTCGCTAGGAAAGCCTGGACAACAGAGGCGAGGGCATCTGGTTTCTCCAGGGGCAGCATGTGCCCAGAGTCCTTGATGAAGCGGAGCTCTGAGCCGGGGATGTTTGCGTTTAGGTAGTGCGAGAACCCAGGAGGGGTCATCCTGTCTTTGTCGCCGCACACGACCAGCGTCCTCGCGGAGATCGTGGAGAGATCCTTCCGGATGTCGAAGCCGGTGCAGGCTAGGTAATCGTTAAGGAAAACGGGGAGGTTCGAGACGGAAAGGGCCGCCCGTGACTCTCGGCCGAGGCTGAGGTCGATGGAGTTGAAGCTCCTGGGCGTGATTATGTTCTCTATGGTGCGCATGGGATTGCTTTTGAGTCCTTCCAGTATCTCGGGAGCGACACCAAGCTTGGCACCCGTCCCCACAAGGATGAGTCCGCCGATGTCGTCCGGATACGCGAGGGCGAGAGTGAGCACAGTCGCGCCCCCCATCGAGTGCCCCCCCAGGACAGGGCGGTCGAGGTTGGCGTCGAGCAGGAACTGGTGTACTGCCTTGGCATATTCTCCGACACTCCTGCAGGTTATCTCTCCGCTAGGGTGGCCCGGGAGGTCTACAGCCAGGGCCCTGGAGTTCCCGGAGAGCCCTTCAAGCATTCGTCTCCAAAGGAGGCTGTTCCCTCCGGCGCCATGGACGAAGACGGCATCATGGGGGGAGCCCTGTGAGATGAAGGAAAGCACTGGGCAGGACCCTCCCCTGCTCGATTTAATGGTGATGGGATCCGGGGCGGGGACAAGCATATAGCACTAGCCAGGAGCGTGGTCGCCTGCTAGTTTTGGCGACACAGGCGGATGCCCTGCGGAAGCTCATCGGCAAAGGGATATTGGTCGCACCGGGCGTATTCAGCCCATCGGTGGCGAAGCTTGCCGATAAGGCAGGGTTCGGGGTGCTCTACTTCTCCGGAGCCGGGTTTTCCAACTTGCTCGCCCTTCCAGACCTGGGGATGACGACACTCACCGAGGTCGCCCAGGCGACAAGGCAGATAACATCGCAGGTGAGCGTGCCCCTGATCGTAGACGCAGACACGGGCTTTGGCGAGGCGCTCAACGTTGCCCGGACGGTGAGGGAGTTGAAGGCAGCCGGCGCAGCTGCCATCCACATCGAGGACCAGGTGCTCCCAAAGAGGTGCGGGCATCTTGAAGGGAAGGAGCTGGTCGATGTCGACGAGATGGTCAAGAAGCTCATCTCAGCAAAAGAGGCCGCAGGGAGGGGACTGTTGATCATCGCGAGGACGGACGCGAGGACGGTGGAGGGGCTGGACGCGGCGATCGAGAGGGCTGAGGTCTACTCCAGGGCGGGGGTGGACATGATATTCCCGGAAGCGCTTGAAACCACTGGGGAGTTCAGGGAGTTCAGAAAGAAGGTGAGACTGCCGCTCATGGCGAACATGACCGAATTCGGCAGGACGCCCTACATGTCGGCGAAGGAGTTCGATGAACTCGGGTACGACGTGGTCATCTTCCCGGTTACCGCGTTCAGGGCCATGATGAAGGCTGTCGAGAAGACCTTCGCGCAGCTCAAGGCAGTGGGGACGCAGAAGGGGATGCTCGGGTCGCTGATGACGAGGAAGGAGTTCTACCAGTTGATAGACTATTACGCGTATGAAGACGAGGACGCGAGGGCCCTGAGCGCCGCGAGGCTCATCAGGAAGGGAAACCGATGACTGACGCATCGGACCCTGTTAAGGTACAGAAGGGACTCGCTGGTGTCTCAGTAACAGACACCCGGATTTCGAGGAGCGGTGCGGATGGATCCCTGGTTTACAGAGGATATCCGATCTGGGAAATCGTGACAAACGCTGGATTCGAAGAGACCGCGTACCTGATTCTCAACGGAGAGCTCCCCGCAAGGGGAGAGCTCGAGTCGTTCACGGAAGATCTCCGGGATAGGGCTGAGGTGCAACCGAAGGTACTGGGTATAATGCGGGAGCTGGGGAGAGACGCTCATCCGATCGACGTGATCAGGACTGCGGTCTCGGCACTTGGGAGCATAGACTCAGAGAAGGACCTCCAGGGGAAGCAGAAGTCCTTGGAGGCGAAGATGTCAGTGCTGGCTGCCAACTGCCACAGGGTTCCGAGAGGAGAATCTCCCAGGTCACCCAAGAGTGATCTCAGGTTCTCGGACAACCTACTTCAGATGCTCACTACAAGAGAGGCAACGGAATACGAGCGCAGGGTGTTCGAGCGGGTCATGATGCTGTACCTGGAACACGATTTGAACGCTTCTTCCTTTACCGTCCGGGTTGTCGCGTCCACCCAGGCAGACCCCTATGCTGCCGCTTCGGCGGGGCTAGCCTCCCTCAAGGGTCCCCTCCACGGAGGGGCGAACGAGGCTGCCATGGAGATGCTGCTCGCCGTCAGGGACCCTGTGAAGGCGGGCGAGTTCCTTCAGGCAGCATTCAAGGAGAAAAGGAAGATCATGGGATTCGGGCACAGGGTATACAAGGAGTTCGACCCCCGCGCTCGACTCTGCAAAGAGTACCTGAGGGAGATGCTCGCGAGGAGAGGTGGCGACGACACCCTCTACAGGCTCTGCGACGCCATGGAGGCAGAAATGTGGAAGGTAAAACGAATCCCGTCGAACCTCGACTTCTACGCCGCGCCCATATTCTACTCCCTGGGGATAGAAATACCCCTGTACACCCCCATCTTCGCCGCTTGCAGGATCTTCGGTTGGATGGCACACTACAACGAGCAGCTGGAGGACAACAAGCTCATCAGACCCGACTCGACCTACGTGGGCCTTTCAGGACTAAAGTACGTCCCCATCGACGATAGGCACCCCTAGGCTGACAGCCGGGATGCTGCCTCCTCGATGGTTGTCTTTCCTGCGAGCACCTTCCTCGCTAGCTCCTCGGCCTTCGACTCTGAAACGCCTGAGAGCCGCTCCATGGCTGCGCCCCTTGCTGTCTCTATGATCATGCCTCGGATGCTCTTCAGGCGAAGTTCAGCGTTCCCAGCCTCAAAGGTTCCGCGGATCCTCTCTATGGCGTCGTGCAGCACGTTGATACCCTCACCGGAGAGCGCCGAGACCTTCAGGACAGGAGGGGACCTGACGGTGCCTCTGAAAAGAGAAAGCAGGTTGACCACCATGACGTCCGCCCCCTCGAGGTCCGACTTGTTCACCACGTAGATGTCACCGATCTCCATCAGCCCTGCCTTCGAGACCTGGATGTCGTCCCCGAGCCCGGGCATGAGCACAACTAGCACCGCATGGGAGACGCCGACCACCTCTATGTCCGATTGCCCTATGCCGACGGTCTCCAATAGAATGAGGTCGAAGCCCGCGGCGTCCATCAGCCTTATCACCTGTGAGGTGGCCCTTGACAGCCCCCCTGACCATCCCCTAGATGCCATGCTCCTGATGAAGACATCCAGATCCCCCGCATGGTCTGACATCCTGATTCTGTCCCCGAGGAGGGCGCCCCCGGTTATCGGGCTGGAGGGATCCACCGCGATGACGCCCACCTTCAGCCCGTCCCGGCGGTACGCTTCAATCAGCCTGTCAACCAAACTGCTCTTGCCTGTGCCGGGCGGACCTGTTATTCCTACGACGAACGCCTTCCCTGGAGACCCAATCTGGGCAAGCAGCTTCGAGGCCCCCGCGGGGTCGTTTTCGGCAAGTGTGATCCCCTTCGAGAGGGCAATCCTGTTCCCCTTCTTGATCCTCGAAGCCAGTTCACTGACCCGCAAAGCCGCCTCGACGCCCGTCAGCTGACCCCTTTTAATTGGTTCAAGCACTCTTTATTTCTGGGCATGGGTGGCGTTGGGGCAGGTTGCTCAGAGGGGGGAAGGATGTCTACTGGAAAAGGAAGGCCAAGGAAATCGTCGAGGCGAGGGCGCGCGCTAGTACCCTCTACGACAGGAAGGCTCTGGAGAACATCCGTAAGGGCCTGAAGCAGTGGCAAGGGGCAATATACAGGGAAGGAGGACAGGAGCAGGACGGGGCTAACGCACACTTCCAGACTGCCTCGGGGCTCCCTCTGAAGCCGCTCTACACGCCTGGGGACGTTTCAAATTCGGACTACTCCGACCAGGGATTCCCGGGGGTCTATCCGTTTCTCAGGGGCGTCTATCCGAACATGTACAGGGGAAGGAGGTGGACTATGAGGATGTTCTCCGGCTTCGGCGCCCCCGAGGACACCAACAGGAGACTAAAGCTCCTCCTTGATCACGGTGAGACAGGGTTGAGCATCGCCTTCGACATGCCCACCCTCTACGGCTACGATTGCGACCACAAGAGGGCCCACGGAGAAGTGGGAAGGTGTGGGGTCAACGTGTCGTCGCTACGGGACATGGAGGTGATTTTCGACGGAATCCCGCTTGATAAGGTGAGCACTTCGATGACAATCAACGCTCCGGCGACAGTCCTGACCTGTATGTACGCCGGAGTGGCGAAGAGGCAGGGGGTGCAGATAGCGAAGCTCAGGGGAACGGTCCAGGCGGACATGCTCAAGGAATACATCGCACAGAAGGAGTGGGTCTACCCACCCGAGGCCCACCTGAGGCTCGTCAGGGATCTGATGGTATTTTCCACCAAGCAAATGCCGCTTTGGAACTACATCAGCATAAGCGGTTACCACATAAGAGAGGCAGGTTCAAGCGCGGTCCAAGAACTGGCGTTCACCCTCGCGGATGGATTCGGCTACGTGGAGCTAGGCCTAGAAGCAGGATTGAAGGTGGAACAGTTCGCGCCCCGTCTTAGCTTCTTCTTCAACTCGACCATGGACTTCTTCGAAGAGATAGCGAAGTTCAGAGCGGCCAGAAGGATTTGGGCGAGGGTCCTAAGCGAAAAATACGGAGTAAAGGACAAGCGGAGTCTTCTCATGCGATTCCACACGCAGACATCCGGAGTGTCACTCACGTGGCAGCAGCCTCTGAACAACGTCGTCAGGACCGCGATAGAGGCTTTGGCTGGCGTGCTGGGAGGAACCCAGTCCCTGCACACGAACTCGTACGACGAAGCCTGGGCCCTCCCGACGGAGCAGGCGGTGGAGGTGGCCCTTCGGACCCAGCAGATCATCGCTGAGGAGACAGGGGTGCCGAACGTCATCGACCCTCTCGGGGGCTCGTACTACGTGGAATGGCTCACCGACCAGATGGAGGAGGAAGCCTACAAGTACTTCGACAGAATCGAGGCAGCCGGAGGGCTTCTCAAGGCGATCAAGACGGGATATCTGCAGCGAGAGATCGCAGAGAACTCCTACAGACTGTCGAAGCGCGTGGAGGAAGGGAAGGACTCGGTGGTTGGTGTCAACAAGTACGACAAGGCTGAGAAGGAACCAATCGAGTTCCTTAAGATAAACTTCAAGGCCCAGAAGGCACAGATGAGGAGGCTGGCTGTCGTAAAGAGGGAACGGAACGGCGTCAGGGTGAAGGCGGCACTGGCGAAAATGGAGAAGGTGTTTGAAAACGAGGATGCAAACTCGATCTATCCTATGCTGGAGGCTGTGACACAGTACGCCACCCTCGGCGAAATCGTAGACGTAGGGCGTAGAGTCTGGGGCCCCTACGCGGAGCCCATGATCCTGTGAGACGAGGACGAAGCTGTAGTGCACACATGAGGCAGAGGAGGGTTGGATGTAAATGAACAGAGAATCCGTTCCCAAAGAACCCTTGTTACTCTGACGAAACTTGAGAAGAATTTCATCATATTCGTTCTATCGCACGTTGGCATTTGCAACCCAGGCTGGCAACGCATCCAGCTCTGATGCCAGCAAAGGTTTTGAATCCCTCCGAGTCGCGCTGGTGATGGACATGGCGAAGAAGACCGCCGCGGTTCAGAAGAGGGTCAGGATTCTGGTCGCCAAGCCCGGGCTCGACGGCCACGACAGAGGAGTACTCGTCCTTGCGAGAGCTTTCAGAGACGCAGGAATGGAGGTAATCTACAGCGGCCTCCTCCCCTCCCCCGAACAGGTAGCCCAGATGGCCATAGACGAAGACGTCGACGTTGTTGCGCTGTCGCTCCTCAACGGAGCGCACATGACGGCGTTCCCAAAGGTAAAGAGGCTTCTCGAAAGGATGGGAGGCAAGGACATCGTCGTCGTCGGCGGGGGGATAATACCCGAAGAGGACAAGCCGAAGCTCCTCAGGCTCGGCATCACGGGGCTGTACGGACCGGGGAGTTCATTCGAAGAGATAGTGGAGCATGTGCGAGGCCGGGTCGCAAGAGAAAGGTGGAAGGAGTAGCTCCGTCATGTTGGAACAAGACGAGTTCATGAACCTGTCAAAGATGAACTTCGACATCTCCGAGGAGCAGACCATGATCCTGGAGCAGGTCGACAGGGCATGCAAGGAATTCCGGCCTATAGAGGACAAGTGCTATCTCGAGCACCGGATAAACGAGCAGGTAAGGCCATTCTTCGCCAAGGCGCACCTGCTCGGGCTCCCCGTTTCAAGGAAGTATGGCGACGGCCAGGGTGCGGACATGATAACCTACGCTCTTTCTGTGGAGAGGATAGGCCGAGAAGGAACCGGACTGAGGACTTTCTTTTCCGTTCACATGGCGCTTGGCCAGATGACGGTTCAGCACTGGGGAACGGAAGAGCAGAAGGCGAGGCTACTCCCGCCTGCTACCAAGGGGGAGAGCATATTCGCCTTCGGGTTAACAGAACCGGGCGCGGGGAGCGACCCTGCGGCCCTCACCACGTACTTCGAGGAGAAGGAAGGGAAGTACTTGCTTACCGGACAGAAGATGTGGATCTCGCTCGGGTCCACTGCCAACAAGATCCTCATTTTCGCGTACCCGAAGGGGAAGAGGGAAGGAATGTGCGGCTTCGTGATGGACACGTCGACCCCTGGCTACAAGGCGGAAATCATCCCGCACAAGCTTGGGCTCCCCACGGCCGACACCTCTACCGTCTATCTCGACAAGGCTGAGGTCGCGAAGGAGGACATGCTAGGTTCTCCCGGTAAGGGGATGTCCGTCGCCCTGTCGGGGCTCATGAACGGGAGGCTAAGCGTGGCTGCGGGGTGCGTCGGGGTAATACAGGACTGTCTCGACGAGGCCGTGAGATACGCCAGTGTGCGTGTCCAGCATGGCAAGCTCATAGGGAAACACCAGCTGATCCAACGGCATATAGGCATCGTGTCGATGAATCTCGACGCGGCGAAGCTCCTCCTGCTGAAAGCTGCGTTCATCAAACAGAAGTATGAAGAGAACCCGAAGAGCTCCGAACTCAGGGACGCAACCGACCTCGCGGTGACCAAGGCGAAATATTTCGCGGCAAACGCATCCTTCGACTCGGCCAACAGGGCTGTGCAGATATTCGGCGCGAATGGCTATTCTCTCGAGAACAGGCCTGCGCGGCACCTGGCTGACAGCAGGGTCACGATGATATACGAAGGCGCGAACGAGATCCTTGAGCAGAAGATGGCCCTGGGGTCCCTCGGGAAGAGCTTCGAAGCATACTCCTGAGCCGCGGCTCCGTGGTTGAGATGATCGGAAAGAAGGCGATTGCCGCCGTCGCGGTGCTTGCGTGCATCGCCGTCGCCTCGTTCGGGGTTTACGAGGCGTTCTATGCTGGTGGTTTACCCTGCGGAGCGATTCCAGCGGGGAGCGTGGCCAGAATCCAGACCTCGGAGTCCCAGTTCGGAGCTGTAACCGAGTACCAGCTCCCGGGGGTAGACAGGTACCCGAACGCCGTTGTTGCCGCCGCGGACGGCTCGGTCTGGTTTGCTGAAGACGAAGCACCGGGGGTGGCGCACCTGTTTCCGAATAATGGTACAGTCGTCGAATATGCATGGCCGAACTACCCTACGCCCCAGCCCCCGGAGTGCGTCTTTTCGGCAAGCATCTCAGGAATCGCGCTCTGGAACGGTCGGGTGTGGGGGGCCGACGAGTATGGAAACGTCATAATCGGGGTGAACCCTTCTGACGGGCAGTCTGTAACGCTCAACACCTCCGCAAAGGCAGACTATCCGTACTGGCTCGCCGTGGGACCGGACGGCGACCTCTGGTTCACGTCGGACAACACCCCTGCGAGGCTAGGGAGAATAGCACCTGACATGTCGATGCAGGTCATGAACCTTTCCGGGATGGGAAACGACGAGCCACTGACCCTGGATTTCGTCAACTCCACCCTGGCTTACATCTCTTCTGTGAACATCTCCCAATCCCCAACGACTTCCATCTGCGTCTGCAGCGGGCACATCTACTCTTTCAACCCAGCCAACGCTTCCGCCACGATCACCCCTAGGGCTGTGGGCACGGGGTTCAACCTGATTTTACCAACCGCCGTGACATACTCTGACGGGACCCTGTGGGTCGCTCAGCATGACGCGTCGAATGTAGTGGAGTATGACATTGGTGCTGGAACGTGGACGACGTATCCGACATCGACCGTTTCCTACGTGCCGGTCACCCTCTCGCTCGTGACGGCTGCAGAAAACGGGACGGTATGGTTCAACGAGCACTATGCCAACAAGATTGGAGCGATAGACCAGGCGTCCAAGATTCTGACTGAGTACAGCGAGTCCAACCCGCCGGCAACAAACTACACACAGATACAGAACGACCTCTCCATTGCGGCCGCAGATGGAGGAGTGTGGTTCACATCGCTGACGGGGAACTATGTGGGGTTCGCGAATGGCGCCTACAACCCTGGCTGGAGAATAGCCACAGTTGGTACGGATTCCGTGACTTTGTCACCTGGAGGGAATGCGTCTTTCGCGGTGAGCATCGCCGGCAGCTGGAGCTCTCCCCTCGGGGTAACCGTGTCAGACACCGAGAACCTTACCTCTATACCCAAGCTCATTCAGATTGTACCGAGCGTAACGTCAGTGCCAGCAATGGGCACCACAACTTACCAGCTTGGTGTGAGGGTCTCCGTGGGTCAGGCAGTACCAACCGGAGACTACACCCTAGCTGTGACCCTGACGAGCGGTGTGACGCAGCAGTCAGCGTACTTCTTCGTCAAGGTCGACTAGCTGCCTAAAGACTCTCTTCATCGGAGAAGAGCCAGAGCCAGTAGGAATGCCGCGACCGCGAGAACGCTCGCGACGATCCCCTTGAGTATCGACTCGAGCCTTGCTGCCAAGGGAGAGGGTGCACCCGCCTGTTGCCGCTTCAGGTCCTTGTAGGGCCTTGAGGCGTTTATCTCGACAAAGGCCGTGAAGAACCCGAACAGCCCTCCGGCTAGGGCAGGTAAAGTGACTGCGTTTGTTTGAACGACGAACCCTGCTAGCACGGGAAGAAAGCCCCAGGACAGGGAAAACCAGTAGTCCGTGTGAAACTTGCCAGAAAAGAGCTCCAGGTTGTACGCTAGGAGGAAGAAGAGCTCAACAAGCCCGAGGGGAATAAGCCACAACGCATAGGAAACCGCGAGGTAGAGGCCGAGGGCGAGTGCCGGGACCATCGCTCCTACCGCCATGGCGAGTAGCTGCCGTCTCGACAGAAAATTACCCCATGGCTTGTTCGGGGACATCGCATCGAGGGAGTGAGCTGACACCCCCACCGCCAATAGATAGACAAGGGCCATCTCTCCCATCCTATAGTAGTAGACAGTTGGAGCGAGGAGAGACCCGATGAGGACGTAACTCGCATTCATGAGAGTGTATGGATAGAAAGAAAGACCAATCAGCAGCCGGAACTTCTTGGGCCCGTACCGAGGGACGTAAAATTCATTCTCACGGGTCTCTTCACTTTCCAACTGCGATGTGCTTGACCCCTTCACTATTGAACTGTTCGCGAAGAGGAGAGAACGACATAAAGGAGCGGGATACTTTTCGCGGGGTCGATGTCAGACCCCGGTGGGGCAGATGAGGTCGCCCAGAAGCTCTTCCGCGGTCTCGCAGCCTCCTATGACAAGACGGTAGACTACGCCACACTTTACCAGGATAGGTATTGGAAGAGGTGGGCTGCGGAAAAGGCCGCTCTATCGGAAGGGGCCCTGGTCTTGGATCTCGGGTGTGGTACACTGCTCTTCGAGGAGAGACTACGTAGCTTCGGTTGCAAATTCGTGGGGCTCGATGTGACTCCTGAGATGGCAAGGACAGGCTGGACGAAGGGACTGCCCAACGTATGTCTGGTGATCAACGGCGACGCCGAAACTCTACCTTTCCCCGACGAAACATTCGACGCGGCTGTGAGCTGCTACGTTCCCAAGTACGTGAGCATCGCAAGACTTGCGGGTGAACTGGCCAGAGTCGTCAGGCCTGGCGCGAGGGTCGTGCTCTACGATTTCGCCAGGCCGGGTGGAGTCTCGGCGCCCCTCCTCGAGCCGTACATCCAGGTTGGGCTCCGCGCCATAGGTTTGGTGCTGGAGAAGACCAGGAAGGGAGCTGCTTTCGCCTTCCAAAGGCTCCCCCAAATCGTCGAAGGGACATCCTGGGACAAGGAAGTCGTGAGTGCCATGGAGGATAGGGGATTTGAGACTTTGGCGGCCTCTCCCCTGACTGCCGGAGCCGTCTTTGCCTACTGTGGGCGGAAGCGATGAAAATTGGCGGTGCTGGTCGGAGCGTTCCGCGGCTGATTTGGGGCGAGGCTTAAATCCAGAAACGGACCCCGGCCGTCCATGCAACCTACCCATGGCAGGGACGACCTTGCCGGCCCGGGAATTGGGACCTATGAAGAAGTGGAAAAGATTCTCCCAACCGGGTACAGGTCGCTCCTAGACAGGAAGGAAACACAAAAAGCGGTCTTCGAAGCGAAGGGGTACATAGAGAAGCACCTAAGCAGGGAGCTGAATCTGATGATGGTTACTGTCCCGCTGATCGTAGATGCGCAGAGCGGAATCAACGACATGCTGGACAGGGACGGGTCGCGCACGCCTGTTCAGTTCCACATATCGAATGACTACAATAAGCATCCGATTGACGCCCAAGTCGTACAGGCCGCTACTAAGTGGAAGCGCTTCGCCCTCAAGGAGCTGGGTATCGAGATGGGGGAGGGAATATGCACGGACATGAGAGCAGTAAGGAAAGACTATTTCCTCGACCATGATCACAGCGCCTATGTAGACCAGTGGGACTGGGAGAGGGTCATCTCCGCCGACCAGCGGAACCTCCCCTATCTGGAGCAGACAGTGGAGAAAATCTGGAAGGTCCTGAAGGGCGCCGAGACACACGTCCATGAGGTTTTCCCGAAGCTGAAAGAGAAATATCCTGAAATGGCTGACAAGATAGAGTTCATCCACGCCGAAGAAGTCCTCGAGATGTTCCCTAAGCTCCACCGAAAGGAAAGGGAGACCGCCCTGCTCAGGGAACACCCGGCAGTCTTCATAGTCGGAATCGGATGGGTGCTGAAGAACGGGCATCCACACGAGATGAGGGCTGCTGACTATGATGACTGGGTGACCGAGACGAGGACGAAGGATGGTAGAGTGTTCCATGGCTTGAACGGCGACATACTTGTTTGGAACCCGGTGACGAAAAGGAGACACGAGCTGAGTTCCATGGGGATCAGGGTGGACGCGGCGAGCCTGCGCAAGCAGCTGGAGATGAGCGGTCAACTCGACTCGCTGAAGTTCGACTACCACAAGGGAATCATGAGCGGCGAACTCCCGCTCTCAATCGGAGGCGGAATAGGACAGTCTAGGACCCTGATGCTCATGCTGAAGAAGGCGCATCTCGGGGAGGTGAGCGTCACCGTCTGGCCCAAGGTCCTGAAGGACATGTGCGCTAAGCGGAACATACACGTACTCGAATGAAACCTAGAACTGAGCAAGCACCTTACTGAAGTCCCAGCCCGGAATCGGAGGACTTCCCTCTTTGGGCGAAAGCCAGGCCAGCCGTCCTTCCTCGCGAAGACTGTTTACCACCATGGCTGAGTAGGCAGGGGCGCCAGTGGCACCAGGAGAGTTAAAGTTAACGATGTGAGCCGATGCTTCACCTTTCAAAAGAATGGCTTCCGGGACGAAGCCGGAAGAGTCAATGACAGAGCTCCTCACCCCGAATACTGCCCGCCTGTTGAGCATCCCTGCCTTCAGACCTGGTACGAACTTTCGGACTCTGTCGCACATGGCCTTCTTAGAAAGGGAGCTCCTCCACTCCCCTGCAACCAGGGCCACGAAGTCTCTGTTCATCAGGAGCTTCAGCTTCGGCTTCACGGGCCTGTCGAGGAATGCGGCGAACTTCGATAGCCCCATCCCCGAATAAACATAGGGTCCCGGGACGAGCACCGCGTTCGGACCAATCTGCCTGGTGCCGTCCGCACGGACGACGAAGTGCGGGTCGAGGAACGGGTACTGAGGGAACCTAGGCGGACGGTAGATGTTCGACTCGACTCTCGAGCCGAAGGGCTCGTCCACTACCCAATATTCTCCCCTGAAGTTGAGGGACG